>Ga0255776_10000126_pt1 | contig 78197 bp, 59 predicted proteins | sample 071ome_19_FD_179974 | JGI IMG/M metagenome (GOLD analysis project Ga0255776, IMG submission 179974) | Coastal salt marsh microbial communities from the Groves Creek Marsh, Skidaway Island, Georgia - 071413AT metaG (version 2) | ecosystem: Environmental > Aquatic > Marine > Intertidal zone >...
GAGGAACCGGATGCGTTCATTGCGCTCGTCCGGATCTGCGGGGGGCCTCGTCTGACTCCTATGAGTCAGGCGGGCCTATCCCGGACCTCCGGTAATGGATTTCTAATTTTTGAACTGCGCCCATGGACAGGGTTCAAACGTGTGGACAATTACTGGATACGCATTAGGATGAAGCGATCCTTATGAAACATCCTTCGCACCCACATGCCAGGCAGAGGTATGATTCCACAGGCTTCACCTTGATCGAACTCCTGGTGGTCATCGCCATCATTGCCATTCTCGCCAGCATGCTGCTTCCGGCATTGAGTCGCGCCAAAGGAAAAGCGCACACCACCAAATGTTTTAACAATCTCCGGCAACTTGGGTTGGCCACGCAGCTGTATGCCATGGATTTCGAGGACAATGTTCCGGGTGACACCTATGGAAGCGGATTTTTCTTCGCCAACCTGCTCGCACCTTATGTGGATCAGGAGATCGACCCCAGCCAATTTCAGCAAGGCGCGGTGCTCTATGAAGCATACTCACAGATTCCGGTATTTCAGTGTCCCGGATTGAAGAAGAAACCGGGACAATCCGAGCCCTTCACCCTGCATTACACCATCAACTCCATCGATTTTAACAGATATAGAAAATCAGGTGAGTATGATGCCATTCCGTTTCAGAAGATTACCAGTATCCCGGGATACAGTGAGGTAGCCTATTTGGCTGAAATCAATGATGATGGTGGCTTGCAACCAAGGGGATTTGGTGGATGGAATATCTGGAGTCCCGACCATACCCCTTACAACGCACGCGGAATCGCCAACAACAATCCGCGAATGATTCGTCATGATGACAACCGGCATCAGGGACAGACCACCCTCGTCTTTCTGGATGGTCACACCGAAACACGCAACCTCGGAAGCACCAACATCACCTCCGGCATGTCATTCAAATTGTTCAACCCACTGGATCGGGCATTCGCAGTAGGACCATAAATCAACTCCGGATGCGCTCTCAGGTTTTGAGCGGCCAAAAAAAAACCTACCTTCCATTTGAGGAAGATAGGTTTTTGAGTGAAATACAATGCTTCGGAATTATGCGGTAGGCACTTCGGAAACAGTCTTCAGAACGCGTGAGCAGATCTGGTAAGGATCGCCTTGAGAGTTGGGTCGACGGTCTTCCAGGTATCCCTTGTAATCATCGTTTACAAAGCTGTGAGGCACGCGAATGGAGGCACCACGATCAGCGATACCCCAACTGAACTTGTCGATGGATTGGGTTTCGTGCAGACCGGTCAGACGCAAGTGATTGTCGGGACCATATGCAGCGATGTGCTCTTCTTTGTTCTTGTCGAAGGCATCCATCAGTTTCATGAAGTAATCTTTGCCGCCCACTTCACGCATGTGCTTGGTCGAGAAGTTACAGTGCATACCGGAACCATTCCAGTCACCGAGGAAAGGCTTACAATGCCATTCGACATCCACCTTGTAACCTTCGCACAAACGCATCAGGAGGTAACGAGCCATCCAGATGTCATCAGCACATTTCTTGGAACCTTTGGCAAAGACCTGGAATTCCCATTGTCCTTTGGCAACTTCGGCATTGATACCTTCGTGATTGATACCGGCTTCCAAACACAGCTCGAGGTGTTGTTCGACGATTTCACGTGCAACGTCACCGACATTGGCAAAGCCAACACCCGTGTAGTATTCACCCTGAGGATCAGGGTAACCATCTTTGGGCCAACCGAGAGGACGCTTGTCCTGGAACAGGAAGTATTCTTGTTCCAATCCGAACCATGCATCTTCATCATCAAGGATGGTGGCGCGGTGGTTGGAAGGATGCGGAGTGGTGCCATCGGGCATCATGACTTCACACATGACGAGGAAACCGTTGTCACGCGCTGCATCCGGATAAAGTGCGACGGGTTTCAGCATGCAGTCGGAGTTGCTGCCTTCGGCCTGCTGGGTAGAACTGCCGTCAAACCCCCACATGGGACAATCTTCCACGGATTTGGGAGCTTCGCTGACGATCTTGGTTTTACCACGCAAATTGGGGACGGGAGTGTAACCGTCAAGCCAGATATATTCGAGTTTGTACTTGGGCATATTTGAGTCAATCAATTTGGATTTTCTTATCTCAAGGGCGCTTCATCAGCAGCCGAGCCTGTAGTTAAGCAAAAAGCTTACCAGCACTCAAATTATTTTTAGACCGACTGTTTTTTCTGAATGCTGACCTCTTTTGGCAGGGACTGGCTGCTGCGCGTCCGGTGGCGTATCCGCTCAACCCTGCAGACTTTCTTACACCTCGACGCGCATGCGGCCCCGCGGTCCCGACTCGTCGGGAGGCCCTACCTTTTCCATGGTCTTTCTCGTTTGAATACCACCCGTTTCTGCGATCAACGCTGGATATTTTCGTGAATTGCAGTTATCTATGCATTGGCATGCGAGAAATGAAGAACACACCGCGGTCCACCGTTCACATTGGATTCGATGGTCGCGTTCACAAACGGTTCATGGGGAAATACGCCAAGGAACGCTTCGACAATGAAGTGCGTATCCTTGAGTATTTGAAGGAAAAGGGCTGTCAATTCGTGCCGGAAGTCATCCACGCGGATCCCGAGGAGCTTTACCTGATTACCACCAACGTGGGAGCCATCGTGGAAAGTCTCAGCGAATCCAAACTCAAATCACTCTTTTCAGAATTGGAACAGTATGGGGTTGTGCATGATGACCCCTTTGCCCGCAATGTGACCTACAGCGCACAACTGGGACGATTTTGTATCATTGACTTTGAATTCGCCACGCTCAAGGATTCGGGTGAAGGTTTAACCCAGGAAGAAGTGATACAAAACAAATGAGCGAAACCCCAGACTGTCACACCAACATCCAGGAAGTTAAATGGACCGCCGAAACAAATCCTGGCCGGTTCCGCCCAAACAACGAAGACGCTTTCCTGTTGGTTAAGTTTGACTTACAGGAACTTGAATACCTGGGAAAAGTGGGTGAATCTCCCACCGAATCGAACCAGTTCATCTTTGCCGTCAGTGATGGAATCGGTGGGGCAGAGGCCGGAGAATACGCCAGTCAATCAGCACTCAAATCGATATCAAAACTCATTTCACGCAAGTTTCACCAAGGACAAAAATCCATACAAATCAATCACCAGGAACTACTAACAGCTTTCTGCGAAGAAATCCACAACACCATCATCGAAATCTCCCGCTACTATCAGGAATGCCGCAATATGGGTGCGACCCTTAGCCTGGGATGGGTGGATGGGAATCGTTTGCATTTTGCCCATTTGGGAGATAGTCGCATTTACCACATCCCAGCAGGTCAGGATATGATTCAGATAACGGAGGATCACACCGTGGCGGCACGCAAAGTCCGCGAAGGAAAGCTCACGCCATCAGAAGCTAAGCGAGACAAATCGAATCATGTCCTGGAAAAATGTATCGGTAGCGGAAAGGGCTTTGACCAACCGCAATTGGGTCATGTTGACCTGAATCCCGGTGATATATTGGTTTTTTGCACAGATGGCGTGACGGATGGGTTATCCGACTATGCCATCCAGAAGACCGTCGTCACACCTCCTCCCTACCTGCAAAACATGATACCATCCGAACGCATTGTCCGGGAATCACTTGACGCTTCCGGCAGGGATAATATCACCACCATTGTCGTGGAGTTTTTGGCTTGAGCGACTGATTCAAGCCACTTCAGTTTTTCCAGCGATCTCCTCCAGATTCGTTGGATAGCCTATTCGCATCCCTAAGAAAAAAAGAGCGGACAAGGCCTTCACTTTTCGCTGTGCCGGCGAACACCCATTGGAAGAAATGCTGCAATGTGTGTAAAAATAACCAATTTGCCTAAAAACACACAGACTCAAATGCTGGCATTCTCATATCTGAAAATGGAACCCAATCTGCTTAATAGAGCTTAGTTGTTCGTTGAGAATTTGATTTTTGTATCTGACAAAGCTGGGAGGCGAAAGACTTACAGCGAGTAGACGCCAAGGAAGTCTGGTGAACGGTACATTAGTGGGGAAAACCGGCGTCTGGAAACAGGCGCCGGTTTATTTTTCAGCATAAATCCCGGACGAAAATTCAAAAGGCAGGACCATGCTACGATCCGCCCGCTTCCTCTTCCTGCTCATCTTCGATTTCCTTGATATCAGCTTCGGATTTTAATTTTGCCATATAGGTCTCCATCTTCTCCGAACGGGTTTGCTGTATCCACGCTTCCCTGACCGAGTCCTTGACCTCTTCAAATGGCGGGAGTGTGGACGGCTGGATTTCAGTGACCTTTGCCAAATGAAAACCGTGAAATGAAGCGAAAACCGGACTGATTTCACCGATGCTCATGGAAAAGGCGACAAACTCAAATTCATCCATCAACTCGCCACGCTTAAAAAAACCAAGATCGATTTCCTCGGCGGGTTTATCCGAAAACTCCCGGGCAATCTTCTCAAAATCCTTTCCCGCGACCAGCTTTTCACGAACATTACAGCATTCCTTGAACAATTGCTCCTTGTCCTCGGTTTGCCGGAGGGATTTGAAAATGTGCAAGGCTCGAACCTTTTTTTCGGTTCTGTAAGCATCCGGATGTTGTTCAAAATATGCCTTGAGTGTGTCATCCGGTGGAGAAGACAGATCACCACAAATGTCGTTGATGAGTTGGTCAACCTTGAGATTGATGGTGATCTGGTGTTGCACAAAATCAGCCTGACCTTCTTCAATGCCCATTGCTGCTTTGAAAGCATCCTCTCCTCCATAATCCGCATGCAACTGTTGAAGGGCTTTTTCAATGTCAGCCGAAGACGGGGCCGGCATTTCCCGGTCAGCGGTCTGGTTCAACAGCAAGCGTCCAATCACATTCGACTTGGCCTGAGAACGAAATTCATCGTCACGCTCACAACAACTCACCTGACTACGCTGCTCGTGCCAGGATTTGATTTGAGCGAATTCCTCTTCGATCCATTCCGGAGCAACCTGTTCACCATTGACCCATAACTGCATCGGGAAAACCTAACCACAATGCAGTTTCAGGTCAAACACAGGGGATCAAAACGAAAAACATCAGGCGGAGTCCCCTCCCCCGACTTTTCGAACCAGCTTGTTTCAAAGCAGAAAAGGCGGACTCAAGGATTGCCCTCATGGGGTTCATCAGGCATGATGGGCCAAAGTGAAGTTATCCGTCAAAAGCGACTATGCAGCACGCGCTGTACTGGGATTGGCTCGTCAGTATCCGTCTGGCAAGTCCGTTCGAGTGGAAGATCTGGCAAAGGAACAAAGCATTCCTCAAAACTATCTTGTGCAAATCCTCATCGAACTGAAGGGGCAGAAGATCGTGAAAAGCATACGGGGCAAGGAGGGTGGATACATGCTCGACAAAGCTCCCGAGGAAATCACCATGGCCGAGGTTTTACGCTGCATCCATGGCGCAGTTTTCGAACCCGCAGCACTGCAAAGCAAGGAATGCCCCCAAACACTGCGAAAGGTCTGGACGGACCTGCAAACCACACTTGATCAAAAAGCCGAATCGGTCAATTTCCAGCAAATCCTCGAAGAAGACAATCAGACCCGGGAAATGTATTACATTTGATCCCCCTCTTCGATCTTTCCGGTCTCGATTCACTCGAGGGGGATTTGGTCGGATGGCAATGTTGCTGGGTTTGCCTTTGAATGTAATTTCAGACTTTGTTTACCATGAGGATTGCGCGGCGGGACGCCACGCTCTACCATTGAGTATTCTCAAGCACGATTTTCCTATATTCCATGGGAAAATTTAAGGAAGTTAATTCGCTTTTTAGTCAGTCATGAAAGACACAATGAATATGAATTACCATCATCTAAGTCGGCTATTGCATGCTGCGATCATCGGTTGCTTTTGCATCCAGGCGAACATCCAAACACTCGCCCAAACGCAATCACTCCTGTTTGACTTTGGTGGAGCGGATAACCAAACCGCCCGACCTCCGGTTTTCTGGAATAATGTGGATGCTGAAACTGGATCCAATTTCTTCGACAACATCCCCCTCACGGACACGGAAGGCAACGATACCGGCATTGCCCTGTTGATTGACCAACTCTTTGAATCCAGTCCGAACACCAGTGGAACCACCGGGTCATCAACCTTTCCTGCATCCGCCAGTTCGGATTCACTCATCCGCAACTCGGGCGGGGCATCCCTGGCGATCATTGGGGCGGAAGGTTCAAGCGATACGTATACGCTGACCTTCTTCGCCTCCGATACGACAGCCACCGATAATCGTGAAACCCAGTATCGTGTCACAGGAGCATCCACCGAAACCGTATCATTGAACCCATCCGGCAACACAAACAATACGGTTCAAGTTGAAAACATTGGAGTGGACGGATTTGGTGAAATCCTGATTTCCATCACCAAAGGAAGCGACCACTCAGCCGGAAACGACACCATTTATCTGGGTATTCTGGGAATCGAATCCTCCGCAGGGTGGACAGCGTTGATCGATTTCGGAGCCAACGACGCCACGACCACCGTGGTCGCCGACGGCGAATCGATTCAATGGAACAACTTTACCGGCACAGTGGGACAAACCGATGATGGCATCTTTGAAGGGGTCGTATCGACGGAGGGCGCCACTTCGGACTTGTACATTGAAATGCTCTCACGATTCAACGGGGTCAATCAATCAGGCACTTCGGATTCCGGGATTTTCCCGGACACAGCGACATCCGATTCCCTGTTCGGTAATGTGGAAACATTCAGCGGACTGGAGGAGGTGCTTCCGAGTTTCATCATCGGCGGACTGGACAATTCCAAAACCTACGACATCACCTTCTACGCCTCACGTCTGGCCGGGGACAATCGCGAAACACAGTACGCACTGACCGGGGCAGCTTCCACCGAAGTGGCACTGAATGTCGCCGACAACATCTCGGAAACAGTGACAGCAACAAGCGTAAAACCCAACTCAATCGGAGAAATCCAGGTGGACATCACACCCGGCGCCAATAACAACAACGCCAACCACTTTATATACCTGGGAGTGCTGCAAATCGAATCACCCAGCGAAAACTTGACTTACCTGTTTGATTTTGGCGGGGGCAACACCACGGAGATTGATGTGGAAACCGAACCCGAAAGCTGGAACAATGTCTCAGAGTCAATTGGATTGACCAATGACGGCACCATGGATCGCCTGATCTCCACCGAATTCATCCGAACCAACATCGGACTGGAGATGGTCGCCCGGTTCAACGGGGTCAATCGGGCCGGACTGCAAACTTCCACGGTCTTCCCGGCATCGGCCACCGGTGATTCGTTGTTTGGAAACACCGAACCTTTCGGTGGACAGGAAAACGTGTTTCCCGCTTTCAAGCTAACCGGACTGGATGCCGCCAATGCGTATGATTTCACCTTCTTCGGTTCACGCGAAGCGGGAGACAATCGTGAAACACGCTACACCGTGACCGGTTCCAACTCAAAAACCGGAGACCTGAATGTGGCATCCAATGCAGATGACACTGTCACCGTTACAAACATACGTCCGAATGATGACAACGAGATTTTGATCGAAATCGGCCCCGGTCCGAACAATACCAACGGCAATCACTTCACCTATCTCGGTGCAATGCGCGTGGACTGGCAACCCAGTTTCAAGCCACAGATACTCATCGATGCGGGCGGCACCGATTTCGCAACCGTGGCTGACGCGGCCGGAAACATTTGGAACAACTTTCAAGGTTCGGTGGGCCAAACGGATGGTGGAAGCATGAGCGGACTCCTCGCAGTGAATGGAGTGAACACTGGTTTCGGAATCCAAATGATCTCACGATTCAACGGAGTCAACCAGGCAGGCACAACCGAGACCGCTCCCTACCCGACAACGGTCACGCAGGATTCCATGTTCGGCAACACTGAGGAATGGAGCGGCTTGGTGGACGTGTTTCCAAGCTTCCAACTAACCGGTCTCGATCCGGCAACAGCATACACCCTGACCTTTTACGCTTCACGCAATGCAACCGACAATCGGGAAACGGAATACACAGTCAAAGGAAGCAGTGAATCGGTCGTGTATCTGAATGTCGCGGGCAACATCGAAGATCAAGCGATTGTCGAGAACTTGAATCCCGCCGCTGACGGGACCATCACGATCAGCATCGCTCCCGGCCCCAATAATGACAATGGCAATCATTTCACCTACCTGGGGGCTCTTCAAATCGATTGGGAAGGCGGACTGCCCGGTGTGGAAGAAGTTTCCATCAGCGGTGTGAGTGCCGATCGTGGCAACCTGACATTCACCGTTCATGGTAAATCAGGGCAAACTTATACCATCCAATCAACGGCAGATTTCAAAGATTGGACCGATGCCCAAACAATCACTCTGAGCAGCGATTCAGGAGAAGCTCAAATCCCGACCGATCAATCCGCCCGATTCATCCGGGTGGTTCGATAAATTCGTTTTACCAACCGAGGGCGTTGATCTGATGGATCAGCGCCCTTTGTCGGCTTCTTCATGCAACGCTTGGCATTGATTCTCCTCATGACCCGCCTCTTCCTCAGCTTGTCGTCGCTGATGGGACAGGATCCGGCGCGGTTTGAGAGTGACATCAAAGCGTTTGAACAATCAGATCGCACAAATCCACCCCACGCCCATTCGGTTCTATTTGTCGGGTCATCCAGTATTCGGCAGTGGAGCAACTTGACGTCTTCTTTTCCGGACTATCCCGTGCTCAATCGAGGCTTTGGTGGCTCAACCATGCCCGACCTTCTTTACTATTTCGATCGACTGGTGGTTCCTTACGAACCCTCCCTGGTGGTGGTGTATGAAGGAGATAATGATCTGGCGGGCGGGCGCACTGTCGAGGAAGTTTCAGCTGATTATGCGACTTTCATCCAACGGATGAAATCCCAACTCCCGGGAAGTGATTTTGCATTCATGTCGGTCAAACCAAGTCCAGCCCGCAGCCACTTGCTTGAAGAAATGAAGCAAGTGAACCAACGCCTTTCCGAATTGGCGACCGTGCACGGAGGTTATTATTTCGACATTTATACTCCGATGGTGGACGAAGCCGGGCAACCCTACCCGCAGTTATTTCTTTCCGACAGGTTGCACATGAATGCGGGAGGCTATCGACTGTGGCGAATTACCCTGACCCCGATGTTGGATGAATGGGCCCAGGATCATGCAGCACGCCAACAATTTTCAAACTATCGTATTGAAAATGGCATGTTGAGTCTGGAGTGGAAACCTGGACGCACCTTGGAAACATCCGACAACCCCGCCGGCCCATGGGCTCCTCTTAAGACCGAAGAACCCGGATACCATCAGGAAAAAACCACCCGACCCAAGCGTTTTTTTCGACTTCGATGATACCGCGAGGTTTGGAGCATGGCGATGGACTCTTTTTGATTTTTCCAACGTGCTCATGTGTTCCTTAGGGGAAGCTTAGGGGATAGCCTGTGGGAGTTTTTTGGGTGTTCGATTGCCATGAGGGCGCGGCGGGACGCCGCGATCTACCTGACTATGCGTGGTTTGGTTCCGACTTTGGAGACTTTATGATTTCCACCAACGTGTTCATGTGTTCTGAAGGAAGAGTTTTGGGGATGGTCTGCGGGAGTTTGTTTGGTATTTGATCGCCTTGAGGGCGCGGCGTGACGCCACGGTCTACCTGTTTGTTAATCTTTGGTGGAAAGGAGAGTGAAGGATTCTCCTTTGATGCGGCGTTGGATGGCTTCTCTTTCGAGCAGGATGATGCTGCCGGCTTCGAATGCGAGGGCGCGGAACTGATGTTCAATACAGTTTTCGATGGTCTGCAGTCCGATACAGGGAATATCAAATCGCATGTCATGGCCGGGTTTGGCGACTTTGACGCCGATGGCTCCCCCCTTTTTTCCGGCGAGTTGTCCCCCGCGTTTGAGGCAGGCATCGGTGCCCTCAAATCCTTCGACTGCCAGCACGGTTCCTTCTTTGACAACAACGCTTTGCCCGATTTCCAGCCGGCTGACTTCTTTGGCAATACGCCATCCAAAGTCTACATCATCATGCTGCTGAGGTTTCACCGCCTTGCCTATGGAGAATCCTTTTCCCGGCATCAGGGGTTGAAGCCAGGGAACGGCTTCAATCAGGTCGATGCCATCCTTTTTCAATTCATCTCCAATACCGCCGAAGATGGTGTGTGCATTCTTTTCCTTGAGCCGAAACAGAAGTGAAGCAGCGCGCAAATCGGGACGCACATCAAACAGGTTCTTCGGAGCGATGCGCCCTGCCATGATGCATTGTGTAACTCCATGCTGTTTGAAGAAGCGGATCATTTTGGTGAGCTGACCAACCTTGATCCAAGCTACTTCATCCGCCAGTGACTCGATCACCGGATCGGTTTCGCCATCGAAGGCCACCACCACGATGCGTGATGAACCAGCGGCACGCAAAAGTTTCACCAGTTCAATGGGCAAAGACAGGCCACCCGCTATCATACCAATGACAGAAGGCGCCGGAGGTGTCTGTGTAGATCCAGAGGTCAAAGGGCTTCTTCCGAGGAAGGCGTTTCAGGAACAGGACCTGGTTCGGGCGTCTGAGGCTGGGAACCCATGGGTTTTTCGAGCATGGAGGCGAGTCCCTTGTAGGAAGTCATGCCCTCATAACGAACCACTTCTTTACCTTGATGGAATACAATGAATGTCGGAATGGCTGTGATACCATATTTTCTCGGCATGTCCGTACTGCGATCCACATCCATTTTGGCAACCACGGCTTTCCCTTTGTATTCGTCGGCGAGCTTGGAGACCAAAGGTGCCATCTGGAGGCAAGGCCCACACCATGTGGCCCAAAAATCCACCATGACCGGTTGCTCCGATTCTAATACTTTCGCAGCAAAATTGTCGTCATGAACCACCACCAGCGCATCGGAATGAGCCTCGGCATCGGCTTCAATGTAGGGGTTACCGCTCCCGCACCCTGTCGCGAAAATCAAAGTCGCCACACACAAAGGAGTCACTGCCATCGCAAACCATTTTTTAAAACTGTAAGATGCATTCATATTCAAGGTGGGACCTGCCTTGGTCCGAATTATTCCTATGAAACTTCAACTCCGCCTTCATCAACCACCGAGACCCGCCATCCAAATGGCCAATCCGATGATGAGAAAGCACAAAGCAAATGTGCCCACAAATCCCAAAATGTCCAGCATCTTGGGTTTCTCAATCTCCAAATCACTCCCCGGAATGAGTTTTCTGGCTTCCCGGCCTTCAGCATCGGCGACCATTTTTTCAATCGCGAGCTTGTCTTTTTCCGGGTCCACTTCCACCGGGGTTTTCATCTTGCTGTAGTATCGATCCAAGGCGTCTTTTGAATTGCGTGTTGAAACCAGACTCGCAGCAATCATCACAATGAAGGGCAGGACGATCTTGGTGGGCAATTCCATGGTGGCCAACATGGAATCGGAACGATGTTTGAGATCCAATCCGATAAAATCGTAAATCAGGAAATCCAGCCGAAACTCTCCACTCCCTTTCAAAGGTCCGGTATAATTCCGCACAATCACGGTTTTATTCCCTTCTTGTCGACGATCCGTTTCCGTCAGCTGAGCACCATCCAATGGAGTCACCCCACCGGACCAGTAAATGGATTTACCGCCTGTCGTCAGTGTATCGAACAAGGTTTCTCCTTCCGTGATTGTTGCGGGCCTTGCTCCAAGTTGTTCAATCAACGAGGCGTCGCCATCCGCTGCCGCCAGAGCTTTGTCGTATTCCTGAATTTCCATGGTTCGACGACGTATGTCGGAAGGCGCTGCTGTGCGTTCAATCTGAACCGTGACCTGATCCGTTACGGCGGTGAAACGTTCACTCTCCATCAATCCGGGCATCAAAACGGGAATCACTTTGGGAACGATGAAGAAAAACAGGGTGGAAAAAGTAATAGTGATCCAGGCAGCGCCGGTCGTTGCCCGGCGCCAATACATTCCTATCCAGAACGGAGCCGCGAACAAGATGGGAAAGACCCAGGTCAGTTGCAGTTGTTGAAACACATTCATCATCTTCAATGATACCACCACGGCTCCGACAATGACCAAACTGCCGGAAATACGGCCGATCGTCAGACAGGAGGATTCGGATGCGTTTTTGTTGACGAAAGGAATATAGATATTGCGAACGATCAAGGCGGAGCTGACCAACATGTATGTGTCCGCCGAACTCATCAAAGCCGCCAGCAGACATGCCAACATCAAACCTCTCAAACCGGGCGCCAAAAGTTCGCGCGAAGCAATCCCCCAGGCGCGGTCAGGATCCTTCATGACTTCGGCATTGTCCGCGAATAGAGCCAGCACGATCAAAGCGGTGATGGCCCATCCGATCGTGCAAAAGCGTTTGGCAAGATTCCCGGCAACCAGGCCGACTCGGGCATTCAGTTCCGTCTTCGCGGAACCACCCCCTGTCGCGATGAAGTGCGGTTGAACCACAATGCCAATCAGGGAGATCAATGTCACCGCCACGATGCGATACAATGGAAACTCACTGGAATTGGCGGATCCCACCAACTGAAACATGCCGGACGGCAACTGCTCATGCATGATGCGAAACCCGGTCATCAGCCCGTCCGTAGAAGGATCGCCAAACCGTTCGATCAATGCGTGCAGACCAAAAGGAACCAGCATAATGGAAAGCAGGATGATAAAGATACCCTGGATCATATCCGTCCAATAGGCGGCGGTTAACCCGCCCAACACACCGTAAACAATCACGATCACGGCGATGATGGGTACGAGCACATATTCCAATTGGTAGGATTGCCCCCCGATCACAATGGCATCTCCCAGCAAGGGAGCGGCGACTTTGCCGATGGCGGAAAAGAGCATGGATCCATAAACCATATAGAACAACAAACCGAAGATGGTGTAGGCGGCTCCCATGGGCTTGGATTCGTAACGTTCGACGAACCAGTCTCCGAGGGTCATATGACGCATGCGCCGATACCAAACACCGGTAATCCAGTAAAAGGGCGTCACAAACAACCATGACATCGTACTCCAGATGCCACTCATGCCGCTGGTGAAACTGGTGCGGGCAGTATTGACCGGATCCGAAGATCCCGTGCCGGCGCCAAATGCGGCAAAGGCCTGCAGCCATTTGCCAAACTGACGCCCTCCCATGAAGTAATCTTCCTGGGCTTTGACTCGCCGCATGGCCACACGGCCAATCCATATCATCAAGGCGAAATAGCCCAGCAGGACCAGGTAATCGAGGAAATTCATGGGCACATCATAATTGGATCAGGGAGAGGACACAAGCATAGGTATGGGGCGGTTGCGGGCTGGGTGCGATTCAGGGTGCTAGGATGCCAATTGCAGTTTGATAGGGATGTGCTGCTGCGCGTCCGGTGGCGTGTCCGCTCAACCCCGCAGGCTTTCTTACACCTCAACGCGCACGCGGCCCCGCGGCAGCGGGGCCCTACCTTTTCAGTTTTGCATCCAGCTTGATCCACGCATACGCCAGCCTGAACCGACCGCATCATCCGTCCAAAAAAAGATCCCGAAGATCAATATCTTTGATGTGAGATTTAATCAAATCAGCTCGACTCAATTTATCTTCCCCAAACGTATGTTTCACAGCCACACACCGCATACCGGCTGCCTTGGCAGCCTGCACACCATGTTCGGCATCCTCGATGACGACGCAATGTTCCGGGGACACACCCAGTTGTTTGGCTGAAGCCAGGAAAATATCAGGGGCTGGTTTCTTGTGTTCCACGTGATCCGCGCCCGTGATGGCATCCCATTCCTCAACCGGCAGTCCGATCTGATTCAGGTTTGCTTCGATTTTGATCATGTCCGCGCTGGATGCGAGGGCAACTTTCCACCCCTGCGCACGACATTGATGGACCAGTTCAACCGCGCCTGGAAAACTCTTTAATTTGCGAGGTGCCAATTTCAGGTAAATTTCATAGGTCCGTTTTTTTGCTTCGAAGAGGTCGATCGTGACACCGTATTTCTCCGCCACACCGCCGATGTATTGTTTTTCACCCGTCCCGACAAAAGGGTAAAAATCCTCGGGTTGCACTTTGACACCCAGTTCCTGAAACATCAGGACGGAAGCTTCATTGATGAGCGGCTCGGAATCGGTCAACACACCGTCCATATCAAAGATCACCGCTTTATGTTCAGAATGACTCATATCGTTCAAATGATTGGAAGATGGATAAGACAGGAAAATTGAAACCTTCCCGTTGAAAGGCGGTGCATCTCATTCGAGATCATTTGATCCGCTGCAGACAACCGGATCTTATTCTCCGGCAAATGGTGCATGTTCAAAAACAGGGGATTCCTGGGTGACCCTGGGATCATTGGTATCGCGCAAGACCGTCATCAACTGCTCATGGAGTTTTCCCCTCACCTTTGCGTATTCAACGCTTTGAGCAACGTTATGAATCTGGTCCTTGTCGCGCTTCAAGTCGTACATTTCCACAAAAGGTCTTCGGCCAAATGCCACATCGTGATGCCACTTCCATCGGGCATCTGTTTCATGATCAAACAACCAGGCTTTGGTAGGGCTGGCATCCATGTCGGCGTATGTCACGAAGGTTCTTTCCGTGAGATCCTCCAGGGATGGACGTTGCTTGATTCCCATATGCAACGGGTCCCCCATCGGCCAACGATTGGGTTCGAAATTGAGGATGTAAAGGAAGTCCGGTGTTCGCAGGGCACGCTGTGGATAAGGCACGTGTCCCTCGCGCGACATGGCCACATGGCGTTCACGCCCGGTCACCACCCAGTTGCGGGTCGGATCAATCCAACCGGATTGATCCGACTTGAGAGCGGACACGAAACTGCGTCCGGTCATCACAGAAGGAGTTTTGGCGCCGGCGGCTTCTAAAAAGGTAGGCGCCAGATCCATCAGGTTGATGAAATCGTCGACCACCCGGCCACCGTTAGTATCCCCCCAACGTACGGCCAAAGAAACGCCAACGCCAAAGTCATAGAGATTGCATTTCCCGTTCGGGAAACCCGGCGCGCCATGATCCCCGCTGACAACAATCAAGGTGTTGTCGAGCTCCCCCATTTCCTCAAGGCGCTTCAGCATTAGTCCCAGTGCTGCATCGAACGCCTGGATCTCGCCGAAATAATCGGCCATGTCCTGGCGCACTTCGTGCACATCGGGCAAAAATGCCGGCATCTTTCCTTTCAATGCATCGGGATCAATCCCCCAAAATTTCTTGCCCGAACCTTTGGTCCATTTCCGATGAACCAAAGTGGGACCAAACCAATAGCAGAATGGTTTGTCATTGGGACGGGCCTTGAGAAAGTCGTTGAAGTTCTGCATGACTTCGTCATAGAGCACCTGCTTGGCTTCCTCGATCGATTTTCCTTGTCGCACCATCCTGGTGACATTCTGCGAGAACTGATTAAATTTGCCCCCGGCTTTTTGGTAAGCAAACTTCCCCGCCCCATACGGAGCATCCACGGGAGATCCCGGACTCCACACTTTATATGTTTCACCGATGTGATATCCGGCATCATGTAAGATCAACGGATAAGAAGGAATGTTGGCATCCCATTTGGCTCCTTGCAGAATGGCTCCCTGACCTGTTCTCCAGAAATATTGTCCGGAAAGAAGGGAGCTACGGCATGGGGTGCAGGACGGAGCGGTTACAAATGCGTTCTTGAACAAGACACCCTCTTTGGCGACACGATCAAAATGAGGGGTCTGGATCACATCGTTCATGGTGCCCGGACCATCCACGGCAGCATAAGCGCTTGCATAGCGCCCCCAGTCATCAGCAAAAGCGAACAGAATGTTCGGGCGCTTACCCTTTCCATCAGCTTTCCCATCCGGACAAAAACAAAACAGTACGCAACAGACCAGCGATAACGCCCATCTTTGGCGACGATTTTTCTCGGACAGGATTTGCATGAGGCCATCACATCATGAATCGAGCACAAAAATCAAGACTTCGGTGAGCCCGATTTTGGATTGATTCCTTACGACATACTACCAGAGCCGATTCAATGAATGCTTTTACAGGCTGTCGCACCCTTGCACAAAGCAAGGTGGCTGGCATCATTTGGTGAGGATTCGAAAAAAGCGGCTGGACTCAGTTCCGATATTCAACATGACTTCCAACACACCTTGTTGCTGCCCTTGTGTCACAGATGCTGGAACAGCTGGCAGCCATGGACCGTTCGGAGTGCCTGATGATTCAAACACGGCCTGCCCATTTCCTCCTTGGATTTCGACCAGAACCGTCATCAGGTCGCCGCTTTGTCCCACCCCCAGGACATGAGCACTCAGTTGCGGACTTGAATCATTGACAGCAATGCTATCACCCCAGGGCCGCCACTCGCCTTTAATGAAAGCACGCCCTCTGAGTGTGAAGGGTTCGGTCGAATCGGGTGTGAATGTGAATGCGTTTGCCGGTTGTTCGGGGAAAACGGTATTCTGGAGAGACTTCAAATCGGTAGCGCTGATCGAATCGATGTACCACCCGGTCCCCTGAAACTCATCACTACCCACCCAGACACGACCTCTGGTGAATTCAAACACCCATCGAACACGAATGGTTTGCCCCTCGAAACCACTTAAATCAATGACGCGGGGAGTAAAGGTCCTTTCAGAAGGCGCGAGCACCGGATTGCTGTTCAAAGATGTTCCAATCTGAGCCCACAATGTTTGCCAATCCACTCCGTCGTTGTTGCTCACTTGAAAAGTAGCGGTCTCATTTTCAAAAGCGCTTCCCAATCGGCTATGAAAGGTCAGGGAGGCATTTGAACCGACGACAAAGCTTCGATTCCATTCCAAAAACTCATCGCCTATGGGGGCATTGTGAGCCAGACGAAACGCACGGTCGCCTGCGTGTTTAATGACCGATTGAAGCACAGTGTAAGAACCGATTCCAACATAGGTAAACTCACCCATTCCCTGCTCCCCTCCCTCGGTATCGCTGAACGGGACACTGATGTTGCGCTCGACTTGATATTTCTCGGCCAAAGGCAAAGGATTCACCGCATAAGTCACTGGCAGTCCGGGCAAGGGTTTTGCGGGCCCCGTTACTCCGGGCGAATAATCGAGCACATAATCCAGTTTCACATTGGCTCTGCCGGAAACCGTCACCGAGGATGCCTGAGGAGGAAGCCCTGGTCCTTCCATCCCGATGGAGTAATCCCCGTCAGTATCCACAGGGATGGCATATCCACCGGAAGGAATCGTCACGGCATGATACAGACTGCCCGGAGCACTCACTTTGATTCCACCAAGTCCTTCACCCAGGTCATAAAAGGCATTCCGGTTAAAATCGTAGTAGGCCACACCTGTAATAAATGGAGCATCGACAAACTCACGAGCCACCAATTGCGAAACGATCTGGGGTCCGACATCGCGAAATTTCGACTTATTACTTTCCGGGAAAGCATTTGGTTTATTGCCATTGACCACACCGACACCGAACTCACGGTAGTTGCCGTTATGGATCTGAATGCGATGACCGGGTGGATGTTGTATACCCCCGGGACCGAAGCCCCAATCGATCTGAAACCCCGCATGGCCATGCACCACCGAATCCGCCTGGGCAAAGACATTCTCACTGTACGCTCCCCAGTTGTAGCCTACCAACGAAATGCGATCTCCTGCAGTCGATCCATCGGTTCCAACATGCGCTTGAAACGTGTTATCAAACATGTCCTGCGCATGGATCCTGGCCGCTTGATTCAATTTGGCATTTGGAGCCAGTGGCTGAGCGGGAAGCAATTGATAGAATCCGTAGTCAGGATCATTCAAAACACGATCCAGATCCACATTGAAAAAAGCAAGATTTGAAAGAACGTCCTTGTCGTCCAGGTTGACCAGCCAATCACCTTCTGCAATGGGATTTGCCCGTGCACGATTGACCAGTTCCAGGTAGAGTTGTTCTTCATCGGTCATTTCCCCGATGTCCCAGCGATTCTCTACTTGCTGAGGACGGAAAGGAGATGGGTTCACTAAGGGCGACTCGGAACGTGTTTGCGAAAGAACTGGGGCATCAACCGATTTTCCAGGGTCGGCATGATGGAACAACGGAATCTCCGCAGCATCTGATATTCCGGACGAAAAAACGGCAAAACACAGCACGAGGTTTCCAGACCATGATGCCAGCATTTTAAGTTGATGTGATTGCAATCCAAACATTCTTTCCTTTATCGGATTCTCACAGCCTTTGCTAAAAGAGTCGGGGGAACCTACTTGAAGAAAGCCCTGCATGCAACCAAGATGTCCGGAAATGCCCACGATCATTCACAATCAGGAAATCCCTCAAAATCTCCAATCCATTTTGAAAGACACCCATGTCTGGGCCATGATGACTGGGGCGGGCATATCAGCCGAAAGCGGCGTGCCGACCTTCAGAGATGCTCAAACAGGTCTTTGGGCAAACTATCATCCTGAGGAACTTGCCAGCCCGGAAGGATTTCGCCGGGATCCCGAACGTGTCTGGAACTGGTATGAACATCGACGAAACCTGATTGCAAAAGCGAAGCCAAACAAAGGTCATGAATGCATCGTGTCATTGGCCAGCCAGGTGGGAGCATTTCACTTGATCACGCAAAACGTCGACGGACTACACCAACAAGCCGGCTCCACTGATGTCATCGAACTTCATGGAAACATCCACCGCACCATTTGCTTTGAACAGGGACATGAAATCGAAAAGTGGGAGCCCGCTTCTCACACGCCACCGACATGTCCACTGTGTAAAAGTTTTCTGCGGCCCGGTGTGGTCTGGTTTGGGGAGTCACTGCCCGTTGACGCCATGCGGAAAGCCGAATCGGTCGCTTCCAACTCTGAGGTCTTTTTCTCTGTGGGGACTTCTTCCGTCGTCTATCCTGCGGCCGGATTGGCTCACGCAGCAAAACAGGCAGGCGCCATCCTCATTGAAATCAATCCCGATGAAACACCTTTGTCACCGGAAACCGACTTTGTTTTCAGAATGAACGCTTCTCAGGCCCTCGCGATCATGGACGATTGTCGGCGGCAAGCAGGGAAATCGTAGGCACACCCCTTTATGATCATCCGCAGATGTCACCGATTTTCGCAGATAAAATGGGAATAAATAGACTTTTCAGGGAAGGAAGAGCGATCACCTGTCAGTGAACGTCCTACTTCGAAAAGCCGCAGCTGATTGTTGAACATCTGCGTTAATCTGCGACATCTGCGGATGCTTCTCGCTTGGATTGAAGGAACAATTGCAACGCTTCAGCTGTCTGTCCGACGAGCAAATCCATCCGACCATCTTTATTCCAATCAACAGCCAATGCGGCGTCTTGTTCCCCCAACAGCCGAATCCCGCTATCAAGCGCAGACAGGCCCCGGAATTTTTTCTCCCCATCGTTCAACAACACCAAACCGAGTCCGGCATCGTAACGGGAGTTTTCAGGTCGCAGCGCCTGAAAGTTTTGTCCGAGGAAAACATCTGGCCGCTTATCTCCGTTGAAATCCGCAACAGCCAAAGAGGAGACGGGGGACATTTGAGCTTCCACGGGGAGCGATTGCCACTTGAAGGTGCCTCCTTCATTCCACCAAATACCCGACTCCATGCTTTGAGCTTCCACCCAGTGACCCAAGGGAGCCACCCCCTCAAAAAGTTTCTCCACGCCGATGTTGGACACTCCGGCATAAGTCCGATGCTTCGTCTGAACAAAGGGAAAGGCCTCACCCAGAGCGATCAAATCCCGCGCGGGCACCCACGTCGCAAGTGAAGGATCAAAGTAACTCTCCACAATGTCGTAGGATCCGTTACGATCCAGATCACCATGATACATGCGAACCGGATGATGCAGGTGTTTCTGGTAGGAGGTGTTGTTCCCCCAATTGCCAGCCACCACATCCAGGTCGCCATCAAGATCCAGATCCGCAACTTCCAGAGAGGTCCATAAACCTTTTCGTGATGCCAGCCCGGCAGCTTCGGTTTTCTCATGAAAACTGCCTCCAACGTTTTCCCACAAACGCAAGGTCCCCCATTCACATGCGACCAGCAGATCCGGGTCACCATCCCCGTCCCAATCCAGCGGTTTTGCATCCGTCACCAATCCCATCTCATACCAGGCGCGGCTCTGGTCAAGGTCCAGTTTGAATCGCCCCTTTTCATTTCGATACATTCTTGAGATGGCAGGCTCGGGATATCGGCCGGCATTCATGCGCCCCCCCACAAACAAGTCCAGGTCCCCATCGGAATCATAGTCTACCAGGGCCAGTGGACCAGCCATCGCCGCATGCCCCAGCAAGGATTCTCCGAGTGTCAGATTCCCTTGTTGGTATTTGTAAATGTGAACGCTCGAATGCGCCCGAACACCTTTGGGACCTTCGGATGCCAGGGCTTTCAGATTGCTGATGGAAATGGCTACTCGAGGAATACCATCCGTTTCAGTCCATACCACCACATCCCGAACATTCCCATGCAAGGCATACCCATGACCACCACCAGGAGAAGTGATTTTGCCCGGCCGCAGAGACGATCTTACTCCGAACCATTTTCCATGCCCCACTGCCAACAAGTCACCATCGGCTGGTGTTGTGGACATGTCCATCACGGGTCCTTTTCGATCAATTAAATAAGGCAGCATCGGTTGCGGAATCAATTCGGCAGGCAGTGAGTCGAACATGTGCTGGTCGTGGAAGGATAGTGATTCCTTTTCGAAGAGTGTTTTGATGGATGGCTTTGGTGTGTCTGAACCTGTTTTTACCACCTCCACGTCCGGTTCATGAATGTGGTAATGGGTATTGGATTCAATGGACCCAATGACAGTTTCACGCCCGGAAGGCCACTCCACCTTCAAACGGACTTTGTCCATTTGTTTTGGAAAGGCAAACACACGCATGGATTGATCGGACGACAGGTAGCGTCCACCCGAAATCATGACTTGCGTCTGATCAGGGAAATCCGAGGCGTCTCCCGAATCCAAAATCAAGCGTGCACCAACGCCCGCCGTATTGCTTGTCCGCCCGGACAACGAAACCGAGATGCGTGGTCGGGTAACATCATTGCGGTAGAGACTCGGTGCATCCTGCAAATTGTTCAACACAACATCCAGATCCCCGTCGCGATCCAGATCAACCAGACACAGCCCCTGCGAAATGCCGTCATCATGAAACCCCCACTGCTCACTCACTTCCTGAAAAGTCAAATCCCCCAGGTTGCGAAAAGCAAGATTGGGCGTGGGCAGGGATGGATACATCAACAAGGTTCGCGGAGTCTGACCTCTTGGGGCAGAACGCATCCTCATGACGGCGGCAATGGTTGCGTCTCCATCCAGCAGGTCGTGATTGTTCCCGTTCGCCACCAACAAATCCTCCCAGCCATCCAGGTCCACATCCAGAAATGCCGTTCCCCAACTCCATTCCGTGGCCTCCAATCCGGTCATCCTGGCGATCTCCGCATAAGTTCCGTCTCCTCGTCCCAGGAATACCGTATTCCTCTGGGTTTGCGGGCGGTCGAGGGGAAGATGTACCGGAGGCCATCGAACCCCGGTTTCCTGATTCGCCCGCTGAGTCATCCTTTGTGAGTGACGACGACTCAGCATCTCCACCATCAGAAAATCATCACACCCGTCCCGATTGATATCCGCCACATCCACCGCCATCGACGACCAACTGGATTGACGCATGGCTTGATTGGATAACTGCCGAAACACGGCCCCGCCCTGATTCATCCAAACCTGATCTTCGCCATAAGCAAAATCGTTACAAACCACCAGATCAGGCAACCGATCTCCATTCAGATCGCGAAACATCACTGACAAGCCCCAGTGGCGTGGAGGAGATTTTAAAGGCTGACCTTCTTCGTCCAGGAATGTGCCGCCCGTCCATGATTGTTGCTTGAAAACACCATTCCCTACGTTGAGATAGAAAACGTCCGGCTCTCCGACTTCAATGATCTCCGGCCGGGGCCCTTTACCAGCAACAGCAACAAAGCGGTCTTCGGGAAGCGCATACGGTTTGCCATCCTTCTGGATCACTCGCGGACTCACACCCGGCGGCAGGTCTTTCCAGGTATTTTCCCGGTAATGGGTCACATACAGATCCAAATCCCCGTCCTGATCCGCATCTGCCATGGACATGGACATGGCTCCTCCGCTGCGCATCAATCCCGAATCGGGTTTTTCCATGAATGTCCCTTTTCCATCATTGAGAAAAAGTCGAGTGCCCGTCCCAATTCCATTTACCAGCAAATCCAGATCCTGATCACCATCCACATCCACCAAAAGTGTTCCGGTGGATGCTTGTTGGGCACAAGCCACCCCGCTCTTGAGAGTGACATCATCAAAGGTCCAATCCCCCCGATTCAGGCACAGGTGGTTGGCTCCCTGGATGGTGGTAAAATACAGATCACACCAACCATCCCCGTTCACATCACCCGCCGCTACACCCGATCCATTCTCGAGGACACGGTTCCGTTCAGCCAGTTCATCAGGCAAATCATTGCGCCAGCTGATCCGGGTTGCCTGCGAAGACATTCGAGTAAAACCGACTCCCGGGGAGGCATCCATGACCTCCAATTTCCGGCTCTCAAAAAGATTTCCATCCGCACTCCCGTCCTGAGCAATGGCTTCACCGAGGCCACACGCCAAGACGAAATGGAGTACAAGACCCACGCACCCAATTGTTCGTCCCGGGATTGCACACACTGCTGACATGGCATCAATGTCGCAAAACACTGCATCGTACGCAAACCGAATGCGCCTCATCCCGTTCCAAACACCATCCTTGTGTTCATTGGCACTTGATGGTAAGACATGAGCATTCACCATGAAACGTATCAAACACCCTCGTAAGGTTCACGGGTTTACCTTGATTGAATTACTGGTCGTTATTGCGATCATTGCCATCCTGGCGGGCATGCTCTTACCAGCCCTATCCAAGGCGAAGGAGAAAGCCAAGCGTACCTCCTGCATCAACAACATCAAGCAGTTGACCTATGCCGTCCTCATGTATTCGGATGATTACGAAGGGAATTTCCAGCCGACCGATAATGTCAACCCGCACTGGTATTCGGTCAAATTCCGAGACACCTACCACGAGCAATATGGCGTGCCGCGCACTTCTTTTTACTGCCCCTCCAACGCCAAGTGGGGACGTGATGATTTCTGGACCTGGCCCGGAGGCCGTGAATCGGTGTTCGGGTATGTCTATTGGGCGGCCAACAAAGCTTACAACGAAAACCAAAGTTATTACCCCGATAAATCCATCTTCGATGCAGGGGTTCCCATTTTCGCTCAGAAAAATACCGATAATCCTTATTACAAAGTGTTGTGGACCGACATCAACCGACAGTTAAGTGGGGATTGGAAACGACCAGGTGACTCGGACCCCCTGATGCGAGGTGTCAATCACTTTAACCGCCAGGGAGATGCACCGGAAGGCTCCAACGAAGGATATCTGGACGGTCATGTTGAATGGGTCAATGCCAACAAATACATCCATAAACCCAAAGTCATGATCGGATCCCACCACTTTTTCTACGGCGGCGTCGACGAACCAGTCAGGCGACCTCTTCAGTAGCCGTTATTCAAAAGCCGGCGCCCCCCAAAGGTGCAACATTGGGCGTCTTTGCCCCTGATTTTCAACCGTTTATACTGATTGCCAAAGTATTTACGTATGGGAGCCCGCTGCTACAAGACGCGGTGACGCAGAGGGTTTCTGAAATTACTTTTGGTAAATATTAAAGCGAAGGAAAATCAATTGTAGCGATGGATAATTTTTCATATGACTGCAAAATTATCTGGATTATTTTGCAGTCATATGAAAAATTATCCACATGCAAGTGACACCCCGGCTTTATGAAAGGATGCTCTCCGAACACCTGAACAGCCACCGCCAGATGGCATTCTTATCGGGCCCTCGGCAAATAGGAAAAACAACTGTCAGCCAACACCTTGCTTCGCACTACCTGGACTGGGACAACTTGCAACATCGAGAGATCCTTCTAAAAGGATCGGAGGCCGTGGCAGACCACTGCCAGTTGAATGAACTTCAGCAAAAAATCCCCGTCATCTCCTTTGACGAAATCCACAAATACTCGAAATGGAAAATCTTTTTGAAAGGATTCTTCGATACTTATGAGGAACAGTGCAAAATCATAGTAACCGGTTCTTCACGCCTGGATGTATTCCAGAAAGGAGGAGACAGTCTGATGGGAAGATATTTTCTCTACAGAATGCATCCCTTTTCAGTGGGGGAATTATTGCGTGCCGGAAATACATCAGATTTGACTCATCAACCTGAGAAAATACCTCGATCAAAGTGGCAATCTCTTTTGAAGCATGGAGGATTTCCCGAGCCACTCATAACAGCCAGTGACAGGTTCGACAGAAAATGGCGACCTTTACGGTACCGGCAACTTTTTCGAGATGACATCCGGGACCTCACTCGCATTCAGGAAATGGACCAATTGGAAATGTTGGGACGACTCCTGATGGATCGAAGCGGGGATCAATTGGTGGTTTCCAATCTGGCCAATGAAATAAGGTCGACTCCCAACACTGTCAAAAGCTGGATATCCACCCTATGCACACTTCATTTTGGTTTTCTGGTGAAACCCTGGTTTCGCAACATAGAAAAATCGTTGCGCAAGGAACCAAAGTGGTATCTGCGGGATTGGGCGGTTATCGTCGATCCTGGAAAACGAGCAGAAACCATGACTGCCTGTCATTTGCTCAAGGCAGTGGAAACATGGACCGATCTGGGATTGGGCGCATTTGAACTCCGATACCTGCGAGACACCCGAAAACGCGAGGTGGACTTTCTTGTCACGCGTGATAACACCCCCTGGTTTCTTGTGGAAGTGAAGGCACAATCAGAGAAACTGTCCGAAAATCTTTACTACTTCCAGGACGCCACCAAGGCCCAACACGCCTTTCAAGTTGTGTTCGAAAAAGAATACGTGGACGCCGACTGTTTCCATCAACACAAACCAATCATCGTTCCAGCAAAGACATTTCTGTCTCAAATACCGTGATGCAAGTGTTTCGTTTTCTTCTACCAATCTTCGTTGGGTAGAGTCCAGACAAGTCGGGGTCTCGATTCGGCCGTAGGGCGTCCAGTGTCCCGGGCTTTCCCTTTGCAAGGCAATCTTGAATAAGCACACCACAAGGCACGCGGCGGGACGCCACGTTCTACCCGGAAGCAACCTTTGCGATCAAACAAAGCATCTACTCTTGCGAGCGATAATGAAGCACGGTGAATTGTTCGTGTGAAAGGACTGTTTCCGGGCGCTGGAAATAGCTTTCGAATTCAGGAAAAAATGCGTCCCCCTCGAAGGATCCCTTCACCTGGGTCAGGTATAGATCACTGCACAGCTCCAGAGTTTGACGGTAGATTTCGCTTCCCCCACAGATGAACGGGATGCGTTCATCTCCTTTGTAAAACTCCGTCAAATCCTGAATCCCCCCAAAGGTGCGCAATCCGGAAACCTCGAATCCGGATCGGCTGAGGATCACGGTCTCCCGTCCGGGCAGTGGACGTCCGATTGATTCGTAGGTCTTGCGCCCCATGACCAGGATCTGCCCCATGGTTTTCTTTTTGAACCATTTGAAATCCTCGGGAATATGCCATGGAATGCGGTTTTCGATGCCGATCACCCGGTTCTCCGACATGGCCGCAATGGCTTGAAAGGGCTTCATGGGTTAAACCGCAATCGGAGCTTTGATGCCCGGATGAGGATTGTAGCTTTCGAGTGTGAAGTCTTCGAACTTGAAATCGTGGATATTCTTAATGTCCGGATTGAGCCGCATTTTCGGCAAAGGCCTTGGCTCACGGGACAACTGAAGGCGGGCCTGTTCCAGATGGTTGGAATACAAGTGCAGGTCACCGAAAGTATGAACAAAGGTACCAGGTTTCAGCCCACACACCTGGGCCACCATCAGGGTCAACAGTGAATAGGATGCGATATTGAATGGCACCCCCAAAAACAAATCCGCGCTGCGTTGATAAAGCTGACAACTCAATTCACCATCGATTACAAAAAACTGGAACAAAGCGTGGCACGGTGCCAGAGCCATTTGATCAATCTCACCCACGTTCCAGGCAGACACCACCAATCGACGACTGTCGGGCGTCTTTTTGATGTCCTCGATGACTTGGTCGATCTGGTTGATGGATCTTCCATCCGGCGTTCGCCAATCGCACCATTGGGCTCCATAAACACGACCAAGGTTTCCCTCTTCATCCGCCCATTCATCCCAGATGGACACACCGTTGTCCTTCAGATAGCCGATATTGGTATCTCCTTTGAGAAACCAGAGCAGTTCGTGAATGATGCTGCGGAGATGCAGTTTTTTGGTTGTGAGAACGGGAAACGAATCCTGCAACGGAAACCGAGCCTGCGCGCCAAAGACGGCGATGGTTCCCGTACCGGTCCGGTCGGTCTTTTCTTTCCCTTCGTTCAGCACGAGGTTGAGCAAATCCAAATATTGTTTCATGAATCGTTGCTTTGTTGGACAGTCGTTGACTCCGATTCTGTCATCAAGGTCCAGCCAAGTGTATCGGCAGTTTCCACCAATTCAATCAGACATTCGGCCAGAAGTTTCTGCCGCAGGTGACGGTAGGTCATCCATGCGGCGCCTGAGAATCCCGTTAAAAGGATCAAACTCCAAAGAGTCAAGCCCATGCCCCCTCCTATACCAACCGCCAATCCAAGAAGCCAGAATAACCAGGTACGCGCGATAAAGGTCGGTTTGGGGTCGAGTCGAAAACTGACGCGTCGTTTGCCATCTTTGAAATACTCGTCCACGGAAAACACATGCAAATCGAAACACCACCCGCCCGGCAACCAGGCATCGAACCGATCCCAATGGGTGTTGAGCGAGATATCCCAAGGCAGCTTGCTCAGTCGTTGTTTGAACGCTGCAAAGAATTCGGGTCGTCCGGCCGATGTTTCATTCCAGAAGGAGACCCGATCAAACCTCCCACCGCGATAGGTCAGACAGAGCGCCTCCATACGTTCGCGGGAAGCGCTACCCGTTTGACGCATGCGTGTCCATTGCTGCAGCCGGGCAAAACTCCGGGCCATGGGTTGCGCCATATGCAAAACAATCAGCAGGAACCGTCCCCACCACTTGCGCCTGTCCTTTGGAATCCGGGCCGCGGAAGCACTCCAAATCCCCACCAGCAAAAAGGCCCCCAGATTACACCAGGCCAAACCACCCAAAAACGGCACACTCATCCCGGCCACCAGAAGCGGGAGTGTTGTCTGCAAATGATAGTCAAACGAAGTCAACAACGCGGCAAAACGCGATGGAACACCTCCATACAGGGGCTGAAATGGAGCGTAGCCATAAAGACCATGATACACCCTGGGACGGCCAGGCGTGTGTTCCTGTCTCCGCTCGGCATAGATACGACCATGCCACACATGATCTCCATGGGAGTTGAACATGGATGGATACTTGCGGAACAAAAGCGATTCGGCCCGGCCATAGCCCATTTGTTGACGAATAAACGCTCCAATGGTCGACCGCCGGTGATGCCATACGAAAGCGCCGGGCGCGAACCCGATGATCATATCTCGTTTCAGAAATCGCCAACACAAATCAACATCATCACCCGCCACTCTGAATTGTGGATCAAAACACCCCACCTTCCTGAGGGCATCCGCTCGAAACGCCATGTTGCAACCGGGAATGTGTTCGGCAATACGATCGGTCAACATCACATGCGCCGGTCCACCCGGAGTGGCCATCACGGCTGAGGCAACATACCCATCCTCAGGCGGTAAAAGATTCGGTCCGCCCACCGCTGCCCAATCATTGTGTTCAAAAGCGGCAACAAGGAACCGAAGCCACTGCTCATCCACCTGACAATCCGCATCCGTAAATGCGATGATCTCCCCCCTGGCAGCGCGCACACCCGCATTCCGCGCAGCTGACAACCCACGGTTACTGCCGAGATCAATATAGTTGAAGGAAGAAAAACGAGCGGCAATCGCGCGGGTATCGTCTCTTGAACCGTCATCCACAATGATGACTTCAAAATTCGGATACGCCAGCCGCTCAAGAGAAGCGAGACACGCCTCCAGCGTATCGGCCGCATTGTAGGCGGCGATCACCACAGAGACCAGCGGAATGGATGAGCAAACTTTCGGTGCGCGGCCCCAAGATGATTTCAACACAAGGCAAGCTGGTTTTGGATGTCGGCTCACATCGGTGATCCCAAATGCCCAATCCGTCACCTGTGATCCATCCTTGAACCAATCATCCGTAAAACCAAAAACCACCGAACCCGCACAGGCATGCCGCTCCACCAGGGCAAGCTGCTGACTCAGGTAGTTTGCTTGAGCCTCTTCTCCATTGGACAAAGTATCCATTCCAAGCTCGCCGACGACCAACGGTTTTCCATCGGCCATCAGTTGCAGGTGAGCCAGGTAACGATCCATGGGTTCCGGTTCATGCAGGTAGATGTTGAAAGAATGAAAATCAATTTCCTCCAATCGAAAGTATTCAGTGGGCGGGAAGTTTCCGTAAGTGCATAAAAGTCCCGGGTGCTTTTGATGCAACTGATCCACCAGGTCATCCAGGAATCCAGCCACCTTGGAAGCACCCTGCCAACGGATCAATTCGGAGGATATTTCATTCCCCACACACACCGCAAACAAAGCGGAGTGATCCGCAAATTCTGACACCGACTGAACCAGTTCCCCCCGAATGCGTTTCCTCTCACGGGCATGCTCCAAAAACAATTGATGCTGATCCCAAGGCAAATCCACCCACACGCGTAATCCCTTGGCCTGAGCCAAATCCAGAAACCAAAGGGGAGGGACATGATAGACACGCACGGTGTTTACCCCTAAGGGGCTCATCTGATCAAAATCGTGCGTCGTCTGCTCCTTGGATGCGAACGCTCCTTCGCCGGGCCCCGAACCAAACGGTCCATAGGCCAGTCCACGTGCCGTCCACAATCCTCCGTTCACACGAAAATACTTGCCGTCCACCCGCACCCGGCCATCAGCCTTGGCACGCGGAAAAGCAATCAAATTCGAATCGTCTGGACCTGAACCAGTCACGCTTCAACGGGTACCAGAAACCATCTGCGCGGGCAATGGCGGAATCAATGACCATCTATGATGGCATGCACTTGCACGCCCCCCAATGACGCCCGCATTCCATCTAATTGCCCGAATATTGCATGTCGCTCCCAAGTCCATGGAAGACCTAATTAAGATTAAGAGAGACTTTGATCTTGAACAGTTCGTTCAAATTGCCCGATTCTACCAACTTAATCACCCAATAAAATTATGTTCACCATATTGTCGTTTGTGTTCTTTACCGGTCTGGTTGGTTTTCTGACCTGGCGGATCACCCATGGAAAAACCGATGCCACTTCGGACGGCTACTTTCTTGCTGGCAGATCTCTGACCGGCGGATTCATCGCCGGGTCGCTGCTACTGACCAATCTCTCGACCGAACAACTGGTCGGGCTCAACGGTTCCGCATTCACCGATGGCATTGCGGTGATGGCCTGGGAAGTGGTTGCCGGTCTGTCACTGGTGTTCATGGCGCTCTTTTTCCTGCCCAAATATCTCCGCAGCGGTATCGCGACGGTTCCTCAATTCCTGGAAGAAAGATTCGACGCCACCACACGCTCCATCACCAGTTTTATTTTTATCATCGCATACACCGGGATTCTGTTGCCCATCATCCTTTATACCGGCGCGACCGGATTGGCTGGCATCCTTGATTTAAAAGCGCTGACAGGAATTCAGTCAGACAGCACCATCCTGTGGATCACCGTCTGGATGATCGGAATCATCGGTTCCATATATGCTATTTTCGGAGGACTGCGGTCCGTTGCTGTATCGGATACGATCAATGGCTTCGGCTTGCTGGTGGGCGGTTTGTTGATTGCCTACTTTGGGTTGATGGCAGTGAACGATGGTGGCATTTTCGCCGCCTTGGGCGAACTGAAGGAAGCCCATCCTGAGAAATTCAATTCCCTTGGCCCCAAGACGTCCTCGGTTCCCTTCTCCACTCTCTTTACCGGCGTCCTGTTGCTCAATCTTTTTTATTGGACCACCAATCAGCAGATCATCCAGCGCACCTTTGGAGCCAGTAGTCTCAAGGAAGGCCAGAAAGGTGTCTTGATTGCCGGATTTTTCAAAGTGCTGGCTCCGATCATTCTGGTGTTGCCCGGGATCATTGCCTTCCACCTTTACAGTGAAACCGACATCAAAGCGGATCACGCTTATGGCACCTTGGTCAGCAACGTGCTTCCTACTTGGCTGGCCGGATTCTTCGCCGCAGTTATGGTGGGAGCGATACTGAGTTCGTTCAATTCGGCGCTGAACAGCACCGCAACCTTGTTCAGCCTCGGTATTTATCGTCATATGATCAAGCACGACCATGTGGACGAAGCGAAAGTGATCTCGGTCGGGAAAACCTTCGGGATCGTCATTGCGATCCTGGCCATGGTAGGGGCTCCCATGTTGGCGGGGCAGGACAGCATTTTCGGTTACCTGCAAAAAATGAACGGCCTCTACTTCATTCCCATTTTTTCAGTGATGCTGATGGGTATATTAAACAAACGCATACCGGCATGGGGAGCGAACATCGCGCTCATTCTGGGTTTTCTGGCCATAGCGCTCGGATACTTCGTGCCAGCGCTGAGCGAAAAGGTAAATGCCATGCATGAATTCCATTTTCTGGGAGCTGTCTTTGCCGGATTGATCATCCTGATGCTGATCAGCGGCATGCTCGCCCCGCTCAAAACCCCTTGGGAACACAAGGACTCAGGCCACGTCGATCTCACCCCATGGAAATGGGCCTACCCGATGGGCATCGGACTTGCGGTGGTGGTGCTGGTGCTTTACATCGCCTTTGCGGATACCAGCGTGTTGAGCCAGTGAAGAATTAAATCCCCAGCAACTGTTTCATGATTTTCTCCAAGGTTGCCACATCAGGAGGAGGACCAAAGATGACGTGTGTATTGATGATTGTCTGCGGGAGCACGCCTTTGCCACCGTTGCGATAATTCACCTGGTAAGCATCAAAATCCTGTTTCAATTGGGCGGCGACTTCGGCGCTTTCCACCGTTTTCGCCAGAACGTCTTTGCCAACCAGGTTTTCGGCATGGGTCCGAACGGCATCCACTGTTTTCACTTTTTCGTGATTCGTAAATAACCATTGATCAAACGCATCGTATTTCTCAGGCGCCAGAAGCTGGACGGCCAGACAGATCTTGGCGTATTTGCAGGCGTCGATGTGATCCCGCTGTGTTGTTTTAACGAAGGGATTGCAATTGGCATCCAACGGAACCGGGATCAACATACAGGAAAGCTGGCCATCATACTTTTTCAACAACTCACGCACGAACCCGTGCACATTACGACAATGGTGACAGGTGTAATCAAACATCAAACCAATCCGATGAGGCGCGTCGGGAGCCCCGAGAGTAGGCAACCTGACCGGATTAAACTGAATGGTGGACTTAGGCAGGGGCAAGGGCGGTATCTTAATGGCAACCTTGGGCGCAGGCTGAACATCGACAGGTGCAGCAAGCTCGGTGGCTGGCTCGACCAGCGGCCGTGGTTCGGAAACTTGAGCAGGTTCGGCAGAAGAAGGTTCTTGAGCAGAAGTCGACACTTCAGGAATTTGATCATCGGGAACGCGCTGATCCTTATCGTTGGCTTCCTCTTCCATTGAGACAACGACAGGTCCCGCCTGTTTTTTAGGAAACAACACCTGTGCGCCGGCGACGATCCCCACAAACACCAGAGCCGCAACTCCCGCACCCGCAAAATTCAACCTGACATACAAGCGAGATCCCAGCGAGTTACCTTGCATGAGAAATAAAACAGCCGCTGCTGAAGCCAAAGCATGCGCCGTACAACAATAAGGACAGAACGCCTTGATCGCCACCGCCTGCACCCCCACGAACCACAAAGCGGCAGCCAGAATGGCGAACGCGCATAGGACTTGTAGATTCAAAGCGCGTTTGGCTTTTTCCAATTGTTTGCTGTTGATAAAGAAAGAATTCAGAAGAAAAACCCCGTACAAAGCCAAGCCCGGCAAAGTGATCGGAATCCCCAACCAGGAAGCCCACTGGCTGGACAGCACTTGATCGCAACTGGATTCCGGCCCACACCCAGGCACCCCGCCATCCTGACTCAGGGAAACCAGGGACAGGTAACCGGTGATCAACATCGCGGAAACCAGAAGAACTCGGACCATGTGCAACCACACCCCGGTGGACGCTTGTTCGCTTGGTTGCGATTCGGAAGAAGGAGGAGTGATTGGTGCAGGTTTTGATTCCTGTTTGTTCTCTCTGCGTTTTTTAGAATTCTTACCCATAACCTGATTGGTAAATTGACTGAAACAAGCGTTGCTAAGTGGTGTATTAAAGAAGGTTCCAAGGTCACAGGCGATGAAATAAGCCAAAAATTTTCACTGGCCATCCTTTTGGGATCAGGCATAGTTGCTACAAGCCGCCATGAAAGATCGTAAATATATCGAAGAGAAACTGAAACGAGCCGCCAGCCGTCGTCGATGGCGTGAGGCTTGGACCGGGTTGTGGAAGGGGTTTTTCTGGGGGGCATTGCTGTGGTTGACCACACTCATCACTTTTAAACTGTTGCCCATCCCGTTCTTCACACTGGGTTGGGCTGGAGTGGTCTGGGGAGGACTGGCCCTGGTCGGGTTTATCTGGCCATTGCTCAAACCCATCAATCTGGCACAGACCGCCCAATGGGTGGACCAACAGTGCGGACTCAAAGAACGTTTTACGGCAGCGCTGGAATTTGACGGGAAACAAGAGTGGGGCGGATTCATCATGAAAGATGCCCAAAAGTACCTTGATCGGGTGCATCCCAAAAACCTGATCGCTTTCAACCTGCCCTCCCTGGCAAAATGGTCGGTGTTGGTGCTTGCATTGAGTGCCGGACTGGGATTTGTCCCGGAATACCGCACAGAAGCATATCTGCAGGAAAAGAAGGAAAAAGCACACATCAAGAGCACCGGTGAGCATTTGGTCAAATTCATCCGACAGGAAATCAAAGAACGTCCCCCTGCCCTGCAGCCCACCGAAAAGGCCATGCAGAAAGTGGATGAACTGGGCACCAAACTTTCCAAAGCTAAACTCACACGCGACAATGCTCTCAAAGATATTGCATCCGTCACGGAAATGCTGAAGAAGGAGCACACCTCTCTGGATCAAAACCCCGCCCTCAAGCGCATGCAAAAAGCCGCGCGCCAACCCAATGGTTCCGCCCCATCCGAGACCATGAGCGCCATGCAGAAGAAAATGGCGGACCTCAAACGTCAACTTGGAGAAAAGATGGCAAGTCAGGCGGCCATGCAGGAAATGCAGCGCAAGCTCGACGCACTCCAGAAGGCCGTGCAAGGCATGCAGGATTCCGAAGGAGGCATGAGCGAGCAAATGAAACAATCCCTCGCCCAACAACTCAGTGACATGGCACAACAGGCGGCCCAGATGGGAATGAATTCGGAGCAAATCGAAGTCGCGCTCAACAACCTGAAAGCGGGTGATATCGAGAAATTCCTGAAAGATCTCAACCAGGCTCAAGTCGACCTGGACAAAATGCTTCAAATGGCCAAGCAACTGCAAAACCTCCAAATGCAGATGAGCCAGATCGGCAAAGACCTTGCTGAGCAGCTCGAGAAAGGACAGGCCATGTTTGCCAAACAGAACCTCCTTGAGAAAGCCAAACAACTTCAGTCCGGCGATCTTTCACAGGAAGACTTGGAGAAAATGCTCAAAGAACTGCAAAACGCCATCCCCGAAGCGGCCGACTATGGAAAGGTGCAGGATTTCCTCAAGCAAGCCAATCAACAGTTAAAGAATGGTCAAAAAGCAGAAGCAGCCAAATCCATGATTGCGGCAGCCGAGGAACTGCAAAAACTCATGGACCAATACGGCGACATGCAATCCCTGATGGCCAGCCTCGACAACCTGATGAAGGCATCCATGTGTGTCGGCAACTGCATGGGATGGGGACAATGCAGCAGTCCAGGCTTTAAACCGGGCAGCAGACCCGGTCAGGGCGTCGGAACCTGGGGCGAGGAAGGCGGCGAGTTCATGTATCGCGATCCAGGTCAGGCAGGCTTTGACAACTCCGGAATAGAACGCCCAGACATGGAAGGCAGAGGCCACACCAATCGCGGTGAGGGCGAATTAGCACCCGGCCTGACACCAACAAAGGTCAAGGGGCAGTTCAATCCTGGCGCCCCCATGCCGAGCATTACCTTGCGAGGATTGAGCATCAAAGGACAAAGTGATGTCGAATTCACTGAGACCGTCACATCAGCACAATCCGACGCCGAAAGCGCTTTAAGCCAACAACGCGTCCCTCGCGCCTATCAGAACTCGGTGCGGGATTATTTTGACGACCTCAAGCAATAGTCAGTAACGGCAACCAAATCAATCAAGATGAGTATCGAGGAACAGATCAGTCAATTTCGCAACGACTACACCAAACTGAAATCAGAAATCGGCAAAGTCATCGTCGGACATGAAGACATTGTCGATGGCACCCTGATCGCCGTGTTCGCCGGGGGGCATGTCCTCCTCGAAGGCGTTCCTGGCCTGGGGAAAACTCTCTTGGTGCGGACACTCAGCGAAGCCTTGGACCTATCCTTCAGCCGTATTCAGTTCACACCGGACCTGATGCCTGCTGACATTCTTGGCACCAACCTCGTCGTTGAGAACGCCGAAGGCCGCAAGGAGTTTCAGTTCCAGAAAGGCCCCATCTTCGCACACCTGGTGCTGGCAGACGAAATCAATCGCGCCACCCCCAAAACCCAATCCGCCATGCTCGAGGCCATGCAGGAAAAAAGCGTGACCGCAGGCGGAGAAATTCGAAAACTGGTCAGCCCCTTCTTCGTCCTGGCCACTCAAAACCCAATCGATCAGGAGGGCACATACCCCTTACCCGAGGCGCAATTGGACCGCTTTTTCTTCAAACTCGTCGTGACCTATCCATCCGGCGACGAATTGACCGAAGTCATCAACCGCACCACGGAAGGACGCAAGATCGACGTGGAAAACATTTTGGACGGAAACAAAATCTGCGAATACCAGGACCTGGTCCGTCAAGTCCCCGTGCCCGAGCACGTCAAGGATTACGCCGTCCGCCTGATCCTAGCCACCCATCCACAAACCGAAACCGCCGCAGACATCACCAATCAATATCTGCGCTTCGGCTCCAGCCCGCGTGGCGCGCAGACACTGATCCTGGCAGCCAAAGTGCGGGCCCTGACCGAAGGAAGATTCAACGTCAGCTTCGACGACATCCAGAAATCCATCCTGCCGACATTAAGACACCGCCTTATCCCCAACTTCGAAGCCGAAGCCGAAGGCATCACAACAGACCACGTCCTGAAAGAAATCGAAGCAAAAGTCCCAAGACAACCCAGCATGGCGGCTGCATCGTGACTTACTAAATGTGAATCATTGTTCAATGTAGCCATCGACCCTTGATGACGCTGGCAGACTCATTTCTATCCTATGGATGCTTCAAAATATCAACGGATGATTATTGGGTATCATGGGTGCGACAAATCCGTAACAGATGGGGTTTTGCTGAAGGGAGCCAAACTCAGGAAAAGTGAAAATGACTACGATTGGCTTGGGAAAGGGACTTATTTTTGGGAACACGGCCCAGAGCGAGCATTAGAATGGGCTCAGGCCTCAGCGAGAATCAATGATCAAAGTGTTTTGGGAGCTGTCATTCATTTGGGCAACTGTTTTGACTTATTGGACACCGCACATACCCAACTCCTGGCAAAGCTATATCCTGTTTACAGGGAAACTTGCCAAAAGTTGAACCGAACAATCCCAAAAAACATGCCGTCTTCAGGCGAAGCTCACGGAGACTTGCTTAAGAGACATCTCGACTGCGCTGTTATCAATTGGGTATTAGATCTTTTGGAAAAGCGCGAAAATTGTCATTTCCATACTGTAAGGTGCGTTTTTTCAGAAGACGTTCCGGTTTATGAAGGAAGCAAGATCCATCTCAAATCTCACATACAAATAGCAGTTCGAGACCCATCTACGATCATTGGATATTTCAAACCCGATTTGACAGCATAGCTCTGCTGCCTTTAATATAACCGAAGGGTAGGCAGACATTGGACTTGAACAACAGAACGGCAATATGGAAAAGCAGACGTCATTTCAACCACAAAACAAGTCGCGTAAGCAATTGAAACAGCTTTTCAATAGGTTTGTTAAAGATGTTTCCAATATGACACCAAAAGAGCGTTTTGAAACAATGGTCGAAGCCGGCATTTACAGTAAAAATGGTCGATTGAGTAAGAATTATAGGTAACAGGATTTACGAAATCCCCAACTTCGAAGCCGAGGGCATCACTACAGACCACGTCCTGAAAGAGATCGAAGCCAAAATCCCAAGACAACCCAGCATGGCGGCGACTTCGTGATCTGTCGTTTTGGGCGTCCCCACACATGTCTCAAAATTTAGGAGCGGGGCATCGTACCGGACTTTGAATACAGTGCAAATCATAATTATGAAAATCCGACGTTTTGAACAATATTTACTTAGGTGCACAATCATCAATTAGGCCGAACAGATCCGAATTCATACGGTTAACGGCTATTTATCAACGAATAACGCACAACGAGCTTCCCGTGAACTTTTTGATGAGGAACAATTGGCTATAAATTATTAAATAATTGCTGATTTGCACTGATTCAATCTTTAACCCACGTACCAAGGGCCACTTATTTCTTTATGTTCCAAGACGCATTTGGGCCTGATCTGTGTGACATGAAACTGGCAAACCGACAAGAATTCCCAATAATCATATTTTTATATTTAGCGCCATATTGGCTCATCTAAATTCTGAAAGCACGGCCGAATTGGATCAAAAGCTTTCACAATTTGGTGGGTTCACTCGGGCCAAATCTCACAAAATTCCCCGCCAACCCCAGGGGGTTTGTAGGAGAATTTCACGTGATTTACTGCCCCGAAAACGAAAGGGATTCTTCCAGCCAACGGTCAGCTCGAAGGACTGCGAGACGCTGTTTGTAAGAGCGTTTTTCTGATATCCATTGGGCAAAATCAACCATCCAAGGCCGCGGAAGGAGGCTGCTGAGGACAGTCACCGGGTAGGATTTTTCGGATCCTTTGAGCGTTCTAGAGATGATTTCATCCTCCAAAGAGGCGAACATTCGGGCTGTTCCAGGGTCGCCTTGACGCCCACATCGACCGAATAATTGACGATCCACACGTCCCGTTTCGTGGGGTTCGGTCGCGATCACATGCAGTCCTCCGATGGCAGAAACGTCCGGATCCAACTTAATATCCGTGCCTCGACCAGCCATGTTTGTCGCCACCGTAATCCGGCCTTTTTCCCCCGCCCGGGCCACAATCATGGCTTCTTCAGAGAGTCGGGTGGCATTCAAAATCTGATACCTCAACCCTGCTTCATCCAGCATTTCACCAATTTTTTCACTGACATATACGTTGCGTGTACCGATCAAAATAGGCCTTCCCTGATGATGAATCGCTTTGATTTCTTCCATCACAGCTTGCCATTTGGCGGTCTCATCGGCGGTAACGACCCGGTGATGCTGCTTACGAATACAGGGTTTATTGGACGGCATACACACCACCGGCAACTGGTAAATACGCCACATCTCACGGGCCGATTCCCTGGCGGTTCCCGTCATCCCCGACAACTTGGTGAAACAGCGAAAAAACCGTTGAAAACTCATGCGGGCGACCGTTTCGCTCGGATCTGACGGTTTAAGCCCCTCTTTCACCTCAATGGCCTGGTGCAATCCCTGCCGCCAACTACGCTGAGGCATCGGGCGGCCGGTAAACTCGTCCACAATCACAACCTTCGCATCCTGAACGATATACTGTTTGCCCTTAAGGAAAAACACTCTGCCCACCAGAGCCTGCCGCACCAACTCCTCCCGTCGAGCCTCACTTTTCCAAATACCCGGCCAATCTCGGGACAGCGACTCAATTTTTTGCCGCCCGGCATCGGTGAAATGGATTTCTCTATAGGCGGATTGAATGGTGTAATGATCCCCTTCCACCAACTGTCGAACGAGTGCATCCGCGTGATAAATCGCTTTTTTGAGAGATTCATTGGGCCGTGGACTGGAGATAATGAGGGGCGTCACCGCTTCATCGATCAAAATACTATCCGCCTCATCCACCACGGCAGTATGAATGCCGCGCAACACTCCACGCTGATTTCCCAACGTTCGGCTTTGGGTCATTTCTTTAAGGAGTCGTCGGGATCGAGTGGCTGAATCGCGGTTCTTCATCTGATCCCGCAGCAGATCGGCCAACAATTCACGACTGGTCGTGTAAGTCACGTCGCAACGATAAGCTTCTCGACGCTCCTCTTCGGATGCTCCTCCCACAACCTTTCCGACCCGGATTCGGCAAAACTCGTAAAGCGGTTCCAACCAGTTGGCATCACGCGCAACCAGGTAGTCGTTGACCGTCATCACGTGAAAAGGCTTGCGGGTCCACCCGATCAAAACCGCAGCCAAACCAGCGGTTAATGTTTTCCCTTCGCCAGTCGCCATTTCCACAAGATGACCGCGATTGAGAGCCAGAGCGCCGGCTAGCTGAACCACAAATGCCTTCAATCCAAGCGTCCGGTGGGCGGCTTCACGAACCGCCGCAAGAGCTTCCAATTCAGCATCATGCTTGGGTCGACGCCGAAAAGTGGAACGAAAATCCAAAAGAATGGCACGCAGTTCATGATCGGTCATCGCTTCAAACCGCGGGGAAAGAGCGGCAACCGCCTCGGCATCCTGCAGCAATTGCCGGCCAATCGCGGAACGACGCTGGTAAGCCCCGATCCATCCATGCACGATCGAATCCAAGCCCCGATACATGGGGCGTGGCTTGGGAATCTGATAGAATTGATCGGATGCCATGGTTGATTGACCAAAATTCAACCGCGAAGGAACGGTTACAATTGATACCTTCGCTGGAGTAACTGCCTTAATCTCCTGATCCAGCGTGGCAGAAGAGGTTCGGCTTTCAAATCAAATCGAATCTTGCCGGATCGACCGTGCAGAAGATGCGCCTCGCCGGAACTGCCCAACTTGGATCGAACTTCGAAAAATGGTTCCGCCGTGGTGGCGCCCTGTTCGTCTTCCTGAGTGACGGGAATGTCTCCTCCCCCGCTCCAGCCAAGTGCACGCGAGGGAAGCTGACGTTTTTCGACCGGAATGATATCCATGGAGGCCACCTTAATCCCCTCCTCAGCAATGCCAAACAGCCGAACTTCCGACGATCCAATCTCGTTGGCAAACAATCGATCCACATCGTCCTGAAGCACCGGCGAAATAAACTCGAATCCTCCTGGATGAATCACCCTCCCCAAAGAACTCCCCCGAACCAACCATCGTCCGATGACCTGTTCGACCTCCGGCGCCACCCAGATCCCGTCGATGGGTGATTTGATCATCAAATCCTCCTGACGCTGTTTCAGGACAACGATGCGTTCTTCGATGGATTGACGCTGGAAAACGAGAGGTTTTACATCGACACCATCAAAACTCATCGCCTGCAGCAACTGCAGTTTAACCTCGGTCAAGCGAGCCTCGGCCCGGCGCATTTCGATGGAAAGTTCCGGATTTGAAAGCCTCAACAAAGGGGTTCCAGCGGTGACTTGAGCCCCTGGCTCCGCCATGACTTCCACCAGGGTTCCCTGGGTTTGGGTCACCATCTCGGCCCAATTTTCAGCTGCCACCACTCCTGAAGCCCGAAAGTGATGCGGAAAAGGTATGAGCTGCAGGAAGATAAACAACACACCAACAAATCCAAGAGTCACCCCGACCGCTCTGGAGCGCACCCGGTCCAGTTCGGGATTGGCGATGAGGTAATAGATCCACTTACCAAGCGGGGCAACGATCCAGGAAAAAAGACAAATAGCCGCCATCACCACACCGATCAGCAAAAACCGATCAGCGACAAAGAGAAGGATACCGGTGAAAACGATGATACGATAAATATGACTCAAGATACCGAAGGTAACCAAAATGGTCTTTTCCGATTTCTTGTCGGTTGGGCTTTTCGACGTGGCAACACCATAAGCATGCCGTTTCACCACGTGCTTGAGTTGCCCGGCCGAGTGCTGGTGCAGGTTCGGATAATTCAGCAGATCGCAGAGAATGTAATAACCGTCAAAACGAAGCAACGGGTTCAAATTGAACAGCAAGGTGGAAACCGAGGCGATGAACATCATGTTGTAGGCGAGGTTATGCACCAGACCGGCGCCTGTGTTGGCCCACACAAACGTCGCCAAAGCGGCCACAAACACTTCCACAATCATCCCCGCCAGGCCAACCAGGGCTCGTTTCCACCGACTGCTGAATCCCCAACTGGAAGTCGCATCGACATACGGAATGGGGGTAAAAATCATGAGCATCACACCCATCACATGGACTTCACCGCCAAACTTCCGGCAAAAGAAAGCATGCCCAAATTCATGGAGCGTCTTCAAGATCACCAAACCCGCATAAAGCCAGACAAGGTTACCTGGCGCCAACAGAGCCTGTGACTCGTCCTTCAGCGCCGGAAAGTAGTCCAGCACAACTTTCAACGCTCCTCCGACCGTCAGCAACCAGATCAGAAAACCAAAAGGACTGATCAAGGGCCCGACAATGGGCAGCATGCGTTTCAGAAACCGATCCGGATCCAGCAGCGGAAACCGGATGAACATGATGTTGAGAAATTTGGACCGGATCTCACGCTGCCGTCGTTGTTTGTAACGCCTGAATAATTCCGCGCTATCCTCGGGGTTTTCGTAGTGAAGCAATCCGACTTGGTAAAGCTGGGCCAGCAATCGAATCACGGCGTCCTGGCCCGGGGCTTCCTCAGGGTTGGTTTCCAGGGATTCTTCCCATACCTGCTCGACCGTTTTATCCGGACGCAAGCGGGCGATAAACTCGTAAGCCTGAGGACGTAATCGGAAGTATTGATTACTCACCGGGTTCTCCAGCACATACCAACGCTCGCCCCGATAATACTGACGACGCACCCGCACGCTCGAACGCAGGTAAATGCGTTGATTGGCGACGCGATGCCAGGATTCGCTGAATGTCTGCTGATTATCTGCCATGGTTTACCACCAGAAAAACATTCTCAGGAAATCGACCGTGCGATGGGTGAAAATGTAGAAAATACTGCGTTTTCCTGCATTGAGTTTGGCCACCCCGCTCATCCCCGGTCGAAACCAGGACTCCGGATTCTCAAGAAAACCGGTGCGGATTAGAAAGACATTCTCGCTGGTCTTGGTGACAGCAGAGGGCTCCACGCGATCAATGGATATTGGAAACTTCTCTTTAGGTTGACTGACGAAAGCAATCTCTCCATCGACAGCTTCCAGCACATCATCAATATCACGTTCGTTGGCTTCCGCTTCCACATAAAGCCGATCGATTCGTGCAATTCGAAACAGCACCTCGCCTTCACGAACGGGCGCGCCCAAACGCTCTTTCAAATCACCTTCCACCATGATGCCATCGATTGGAGATTTCAAGGTGGCCTGACTGATTCTCCATTGCACCAGTTCCAACCTGGCCTGGTTCTGCTCCACCAACGCTTCGGAGATCCGCATGTCCGCCAATTGACGCGCCGCTCTGGCCTTTTCAGCTTCGCGTTTGAAACGGTTCAGGTCAGCGATGATCGATGATTGCTCCAGTTCCAAATCATCCGTATCGAGTTTCAGCAAGGCATCACCCTGATTCACCGGATCCCCCGCTTCCTTGAAAACCTCCTCGATGTAACTGTCAAAGGGAACGGACTGATAAAATACCTCGTCGCTCTTCAGGATGAAATTGGCTTCCACCCGGTAAGGCACCCGGATCAAAATCATTGCCAGGAGGCCGAGAAGCATCAAAATCCCGATTAATTTGGAGAGCGTATGCTCAGGTCCAACAAACTTGGATCCGAAATCTCGAACTCCATCCTTTAAACGCGCCCCAAACCAACGGTCCTTATGCTTCAGATCCTGAAGACGATAACTTAACAGATCGCAGGGAAGCTGTATCTGCTGCACTTCGGTTTCAGCAAAAGTGCCTGCCGTACGTTCCAGGGTGATCACACCGACCACTTCATCCCCTTTATGCAAAGGGATGGAACAAATGTGTTTGAGATCTTCCGCTTTTTGATACTGGGCGTGGTCACGCGTCAAGGGCCCACCGTCCTGCTCGGAGGGAAACACGATGATTTCATTTTGATCGAGCGATTCTTCCATGGCGGCTTCCAGCAATTGGATGGCCTCCATTTTACGGTCAAAACGCTCGGTATGACTGATGGCATGCAATCGAATACCGTCACCTTCCAACCACCCCAGACTGACCCGTTCGCATTGGTGTTTTCCAGCCATGGCGTTGCAGAAAGCGATCGCGGAGGAAAGAAAAGCTTGTTCGGGAGAAACCTGGGCAACCAAATCCAACACACCCGCAATCTTTTGCACATCATCCCGAGCGCGGGATGCGGATTGACGGAGGAGCAGTTGGTTGGGCAATTCGGCCACCAGCAACTGTCGAAGCAGAGTGTCTCTGGCTGTGGATTCATTGCTCCCCTCCAGAAGACTCACCACCACAAAAGTATCCCGACTCGCTTTCAAGGGAAGCGAAATGGCAAGAGTGAACTCAGTCGCCCCCGAAGCATCCGCATCGGAGGAAAGCGGACGGCACACAACACCTTCCTTCGAACAGTAATCCGCAGCGCCCGGCACTTGACCACGAAAAACAGCCTTGTGCTGGTTGTTGGCGTCGGACGCCTCCCACTGCGAAAGGCGCTTCCAATTCCCATCGCCAGCATTGGATTTGACGGCCACCATGACGACCGATGCGTGAGAAATCCGACCGATTAATCCCGCATAACGTTTCCAGAACTCCACCAGATTGCCCTGCCAGTTGGCAAGAGCTTCCAGTTCTTTCGGGATACGCTCGAAGAAATCCCCCTCGGGCATGGATGCTCCGGAATTGACTTGATCCTCGTCTGCCACAGAAAACCTTCCTTAATTGATTTGAACCAAGGCCATCACACCCGGTCTGATTTGTTGTTCCGGATTGTCGATGACGACTTTGATGCGCAACAGCCCACTGGCTGCATCGACCACTGGTGAGATGAACGTGATTTCACCCGTGACCACTTTTTCGACATCCTGAAACGCTCCTTTGATGGGAAGTTCCTGCCCCTTCTGCAAGTGCCCCGCCACATCGTATGGCAAGTTGCAAACGAACAAAATTCGGCTCGTATCCACCAACCGGATCAGTGGGTTCCCCACCTTTGTTCCTTCTCCAACTTCATGTTCCAGAAAATCGGCAATCACTCCGGAAAAAGGGGCTATCACTTGCCGATCCTTCAGCCTCGCCTGAGCCAATTCGTAGTCTGCTTTCGCGATCTGATAGTTGCCTTCGGCAGTTTCCAAACGTTCTGCACTGACCGAACTGGTCTTTGCTGTCAGTTGCTTAAGACGATCCCATTCCTTTTCGGAAAGACTCATTGCCACTTTCCTGCGCTCGACATCCAGACGCTCAATTTCGGTGGAAAGTTCAACAATCACCTGGCCTTTCTCAACCGCATCACCTTCGTCAAAAAAACGGCCGCCAATGACCCCGTCATTCGGCGAACCCAAGGTGGAATCCAGCACCGGATGAGTAATGCCCTCATACCAACCGTCAGATTGTGCCTGAGTGTGGGTAACGCTTGCGATGAGCATCCATGCGCCCAAAAAGATCCATCGGCGTATGGTTCGAGTGAATGTCCTGCAGTCTTTCATGAAGAATAAATTTGTCGCTGGTTCAGACCTGTTTTCCAGAGGAAACAACCAGGGCTGTTGATCAGGGTTCGTTGGTGGTGGCGCCCAATCGATAATAACGGCTCAGGTTCATGCGATACTTTTGGAATGTAGCGGCATCAATACCGCTGGCTTCCACAAGTGATCTTGTCTGTTCGGCCAACACGTCCCGGCTCAATTCCACGTTGCGTTCTTTGAGCACTGTTCCGGATAGAATCTGAAGCTGGAGCACAGCCCGTCGGAACAACACCTTCGCCATCAAGGACTGGATTTTGGCTTCCAACAAGTCTTCTTCCGTCTCCAAAACCTGCTGATTATCAACCGTCCCCACTTCCAAGCGCTCAAGCTGGGTCTTCAACAGATTGTCATAGAACCCGACCACCTTGTCGTGATTGCTCACACTGGAATGGGTGCTCTTCAAGTTATGCAAGGCTGCTTTGATACCATTGGACAATTCTGTTTCCATGGACTTCAAAGCCAACTCAGCCTGTTGAACTTCAAGTTTAACGGCTTTCAGCTCATTCTTGACCCGTCCGCCCCCATCCAGGGGCACCCTTAATTCCACACCCACCGACCAGGTGACAAAATCACTGTTTGTGACGTCATCAAAGGAATTGCCGGCGGTGTCTCCGAGGCCGTTGTAACCATAATCACCCGTCAGGTTCAGTTCAGGCAAGCGCTGGTTTTTTGCATACTTGAACCGCACCCGTTGTTTGATGATTTCCCGTTGCTGTGCAAGCAGGTCGGGATTCCATTTGTCGGCGTCATACCTCGCTGCCGCGAATGAATAGTTTTCGATGTCGCTCAACGAAGGACTATCTATGGAAACCACATGCTGATCACTATCCTCCTGGTCGTTGGCACTCAGGCTCAGCAAGCGATTCATGTTTTCGATCACGGCCTGCTCGGCATCCAAAAGCTGTGCTTGTCGTTGAGCCAGTGCGGATTCCACTTCCAGCACATCAAGAGGCGAAGCGGATCCAACGTTTTGCTTCACCTTGGTGTCATCCAACAAGTTTTGAGTCACCGAGACACTTTCGGAGAGAAATTGAACCCGCTGCTGCGCATAATACAGATCCCAATAAAGTGTTTCCGCCTGAGTGATCACCCGCATCAATTCGCGACGATATCCTTGAAAGGCGATATGCGAATCCTGAGCAGCGATACGCAAAGGTGTCATCTCGGTACCCCAGGCATTCTTCAACAATGGTTGAACCAATGATAGCCCGGTAAATGTCACGAATTCAGCGCCCGGAGGACGTGTCGTGCCAAAAATGGAAGCCGATCCCTGAAGATTATTCTTCAAACGACTGACCGAATACCCCAAGCGCACGCGTCCTCCACCTGGAATAAGCGACTCAATGCCACTGGAATACAAATGACTTTGCTGATCGAATTCAGCCAAACCGGACAGTTGCCTTTCCTGCTGAACCGTATTGGGGCGATTCAAATCCTGATACTGGCCATTGAGCACCAACTCGGGGTTGTAAAGCGTCCGTTCTGCGTCCAGTCGCCGTAGGCCTACTTCGGTCTGTAAAACAGAGATCTGAATCCGATCATTCTGGTCCAGAACACGCTGCAGATAATCCTCCAAGGTAAGTTCCACCACAGGCTCCACCGTTTCTGCGGCATTCAATCCAATAACCAGTCCGAAGCACAAGGTCGCCAAAAATTTGGTCGCTTTCGAACATGTTTGCTTCCCCACCAGGGTCACATCAACCTCTTTGTAAAAGATTTTCATAAATTGTGTTTTGTCCGGAAAGAAACTTGCAGACACAGCAAGTAAATGTCCCTCCTCCTTCAGGCAATACTTTTTACTGAATCAGGTTATCTGCTCGCTCTCTCCTCAAACGGATAACATGACTTCGGAGGCGGGAGCTTAGTTTGTCGTATTTTGAATGACAAGCCATGATTCTAAAATGGATAATTATGCGTATTTTTTAGCCACAGGAACCCTCTAATCCTTCAAGCTTTGGGTACCTTTCAAAAGCAATGCAGAGGCGAGATAATCATCGGTCATCCGCTGTGCATCATTGCATCATCTCCCGAACGGCATATAATACCCTCGTCTGAGTGTTGTTGAGGATTATGGATAAATTGTTGGTCATTGATGATGAGACGGATGTGAGGTACGCCTTTCGGCGGCTGTTCGATTCGCCTGATATTGAACTCCGACTGGCATCGAGCGGGGAAGAAGGTTTGCGGGTGCTCAAGGAGTTTCACCCCAACCTGATTGTCATGGACATCAGGATGGAAGGAATGAGCGGCCTACAAACCCTCCAGGCCATCCGACAGTTCGACACAAAAACACCGGTCATCCTGATGACCGCCTATGGCGCCACCCAAACGGCCATCGAAGCCATGAAACTGGGCGCCTATGACTATGTCCTCAAACCATTCGATGTCCCCAAACTTCAAAAGCTGATTTACGAAGCCCTCAAAGCATCGCGGGACATGTCCAAACCCGTTTCCTTCGAAACCAAGGCGGAAACATTGGACGACGAACTGGGCATGATCGGACGCAGTGAACCGATGCAGCAGGTGTTCAAACTGATTGGGCAACTCGCCAATTCGGACGCCACTGTCTTGGTCACCGGAGAAAGCGGCACCGGAAAAGAACTCGTTGCCCGCGCCATTTACCAGAACAGTGTCCGCGCTCAGCGCTCCTACCTCGCGATTAATTGTGCCGCCATTCCGGAAAACCTTTTGGAGAGCGAACTCTTCGGGCACGAAAAGGGAAGCTTTACCGGAGCAAACCAAACGCGCATCGGAAAATTTGAACAATGCCACCAGGGCACCTTGTTTCTGGATGAAATTGGTGACATGTCCCTGCCAACCCAGACCAAGATGTTGCGCGTACTCCAATCGGGAACCTTCGAACGACTTGGCAGCAACAAACCCGTCGAGGTCGACGTCCGCGTCATTGCTGCCACCAACCAGCCTCTGGAAGAAGCGGTAGCAGATAAAAAATTTCGCGAAGACCTATTCTATCGACTCAACGTGGTGCGGGTCCAACTCCCCCCTTTGCGGGAACGGACTGAGGACATTCCACTCCTGGTGCAATATTTTCTGAGGAAGTTTTCAAAACTCTTCGGCCAATCCGGAAAATCCATCAACGAAAATGCCCTGGAAGCATTGAAGCAATATCAATGGCCGGGCAATGTGCGTGAACTCGAAAACGTGATCCAGCGCGCCTTCGTGGTGACCAAAGGCGAAACCATTCTGCTCAGCGATCTTCCAAAGGAAATCATCGGAGGAAATGAGGTTTCAGCGTCGAGTCACCCATCAGCCAATCTTTCAAAAGATCAAGGCACTCCCGCTCCCGCTTCAGTAACGCCGTCAACCCCACAAGAATCTTCGGATATCGACCATCTGGCAGGCGCCATGTTCCAATGGGCTCGATCCAATCCGGATCAACCACTGATCCCCACCGTGGAACGAGAACTCGTCAAACAAGCCCTCAAAGAAACCCGCGGCAACCAAGTCAAAGCATCCACCCTCCTCGGCATCACCCGCGCCACCCTCCGCAAACGCATCGAAAAATTCAATATACGCCAGGAAATCAATGTGGATTGAAATGGAGCCGCCCCCACTCCTTTTTGATGGACTCGAGCATAAAAAAATCCCGCCACTTTGATCTTCAAAGAGACGGGATGAGAGAATGGCTGAGTCAACGAAAACCAGTCGCTGCTCAAATGGGTGCTTGGTTCGATGGTTTCTTAACGCGTGGCCCGGAAGAATCTTTGTGGATCCTCAGCACTCACTTCATGGGGTGAAACAGCCCCCGCCACTGTCGAATACGGACCACTGACTTCGCTCGCGGATTGCAGGGTTCCAGTGAATTCGACACGGATGACACCGTCAGTGTGAGATATTCCAACGCTGGCAGGAGTCGCATCCGGATTCAGTTTGGTCAAGGTCAAGGTCACCAAATCATTGTCGCCCGAACCATAATCAACGCTGAAGGTGTGGCCCTGTTCATTGGTGAATCCATTTCCTTGAGCGAAGGCCCCGGTCAAGGCCGTGTAGTCAATCAATGTCCAGGTATCGCCTTCGGCCACGGCACCGGTCAAGGTCACTTGCAGTGTGGCTTGCGAATCAATTTCAAGACTTAAACCAGTGGTATTGGCACGCAACAGACCACCCACCTGCTGTCCATCGATCACATAGGCCAGCGTTCCGTTGGCTCCGATGGTGGACACATTGACATCATTGAAGCTGTTGTTCACACCGGTTGGCAGCATTTCCAAGGTTCCATTGATGAGACGGAAAAATTTGAAATTAAACAGCTGCCCGGCAACCGATACGTGCCCGGTCCCACCGGATTCATCTCCGATCTGCACCACCATACCGCCACCTTGTGACCGCAGCGCCGCGCCTTCGGAAATGTTGATCGTGCCATTGCCGTCAGGTCCCACTCCAACAAACAGTCCGGCATTGTTTCCGGAATGGGCTCCACTGAGCGTTCCGCCCGTGACATTCAAAATGCCGGTGGCGTTGTCTCCAACAAAGATGCGGGAAGGGTTGTCGGCGTTGCTGCCTCCAATATCACGCGTGATCTCGGCGACACCGTTCACGATGGCATTGCTGCCATCGGTTGGCACACCTTCACTCCAGTTCCCGGCAGCAAACCATTCGCCTTCACCTGTGAAGACAGATCCCAATGTTGGCAGAGGTGCGCTGTCACGAATCGTCAAAGTGGCGCCACCAAAGATATCGATCTGCAGACTGTTCAAACCAAGCCCTTCCGCCACATCTGTCCAATTGGCAACTGTGTAACTACCGGCGGGCACCGACACTGCGGTCCCATCGCCCTGGCGGAAGTTCAGGGACTTGAAGGTGGCATCTTCGAACAACACCAGGGTGCTGTTGCCTTGCAGAATCAGCGCGCCATCGGGCGCATTGACAGTCCCGTTGACCTCCAGATTGGCATTCACCAGTTCCAGGTCCCCGGTTCCAAGGGAGCCATTGGAAGCAGCAAACGTTCTGCCTCCAACCAGTGTCCAACCTCCTGAAAAAGAGTTGTTGCTGCCATTGATGATCAATGTTTCGTCCGCTTCCAGATCGGTGGGCGAAGCGGTGACTTGCAGGTTACCCGCCCCGCTGACTCCGGAGTCAATGGTCAGTGCATTGAACGCGCCACGAATATCGATCGCACTGTCCTGAAGCAAGTTGACACTTCCTTCCAAGGTGACAAATCCATCGTCATCGGTAAAATCAACCGTCCCGCCTGACAGGCGAAGATCGTCAATGCGCACAGAATCAGTGGTACCGTTTTGAATACGAAGTCGAGCCCCGCTCCCGAGCAATTCAAGTGAGCCTCCACCGAACACCGCATCAAAATCATCAGGCACACCCAGAGATGAAGCAATGAAATCGGTGACCAGATAATCTTTACCGGATTGAGGTGCCTGACCGTCCGCCCAGGCTGATGCTTCGTCCCATGAAGTGGTGCTGGTGTTCAAGATAATGACCCCTTCGGCCACATCCACCAGCACCAGCAGTGAACGAGTGCTGGTTCCGTCCGCACCTTCCGCCACCAGCGAGTATCCTGCCGACTGGGTGAGTTGCACATCCAGGCTGCCTTGCCCGTTTAGTGTGGAAGACAACACATCGCCGCCATTCGGCCCAAGCAAGGTCAGCGTTTGAACATCCCCCACAGTCCAGGACAAGGTCACGGTGTCACCGGAAGCTGCACGTTCCGGACTGGCGGTAAAGTTTTCAATCAATCCCGGATCCGGAATGGCAACTCGTTCAAACAGCACGCGAACTTCTTCTTCGGTCAATGCGCGATCATAAACATTCAGTACGGCCAGTTCACCATTGAACAAAGTCACGCCTTCGGGGACCTCGGAACCAATTCCTCCCAAAGCACTGGCGACTCCTGCGCCGAAATTCGTCCAGTTGAACAACGACGCACGGCCGTTTGGAAGACCGAGCGCACCATTGGCGCTGGAACTGCCCGAACCTCCGGCGGAACCGCGAACGTAAAGGTTCAGATCACCGGAACCTTGATCCAGCGTGGCCACGATGTGAATAAAGTCGGACAATTCAATTCCCGAAAGTGGCACCTGAACATCATGTGTCCGCTCTCCATTCTGACTATTCAGGAATTGAACCGAACCCTCATTTATCAACAATGAGGATCCATCGGCGTTACCACCTGTTTCATAAATTACTTGCGGATTGGCATCGAGTTCGCCGGTGCGGATCCATGTTTCGTATGTGGTGTTTCCTCCGGGGAAACTATTCCCATCACCACCTGACGTATTGCCAAACTGGGTCAAGTGGTAGGCGGAGGTCAGGGTCGTGGTAAAACTGGAAACTTCCTGAACAGCCGTCACCTTCAGATCAAAGCTTGCTCCCGTGATCACATCAAAAATAGCGCCGTTCACCTGACCTGGAGCCGCGGCATCAAAATTCATGATGCGCGAAGCAAGCACCGCATCAGCGGTCAAGACGACTTCAGCAGTGGTCTCTCCATTGCCATTGCTCGCTGTCAACGTATAGACGGTGGTCTCATTGGGACTGACACTGACCGTTCCGGTGGCAGCCACCGTGCCCACATTGGGTTCGATGGAAATGGAATTGGCGCCGGCAACCACCCATTCCAGCGTCGAACCATCACCCGGAACGATCGTCGCGGGGCTGGCGGAGAAGGCTTCGATAATGGGCGCTTCCCCGACAACAACGGTCACCGAAGACTGAATGCTTGCTCCGTTGTTCTCCAGCAACAGATCATAAGTGGTCGTCTCGGTCGGCGACACATCAACACTCCCGGCGCCATTGGATGTGGCCCCAGCAACACTCCCCACACCCGGATTGATCGTCAGGTTGTCAAAAGCCCCCACTTCCCATCGAAGTGTCGTCGATTCTCCGGCAGCGATTCCGGGAGGCAGGGCGGTGAAAGCATTGATGGACGGGCGACCGGCGGTGGAAACCAGCGTCAGTATCACGTCATCATCTTCACCGGAACCATAATCAATATCAAAGGTGTAACCTTGCTGGTTGGTAAATTGAATGCCCTGTTCAAATTCCCCGACGAGGGTGTGATAAGTCATGAGCGTCCATGAATCGTTCACCTGGAAATCGCCTTCCAATGTGATCTTCAGATTTGCTCCGGGAAAGATGTCCACATTCAACCCCACTGCGTTGGCGCGGGCGAGCGTTCCGACTTTGTCGCCTTCGATGACATAAGCCAGCGTTCCATCGGGTTCGATGGTTGAAATGGTGTCGAGCTGATTGAACCGGTTGTTGATACCGGTCGGGAGCATCTCAAGTGTGCCGTTGACGATTCGAAAAAATTTGTAATTCAACAATTCGCCGCCAACAGTGACATGGCCGACGCCACCGTCTTCATCGCCTACCTGCACCACCATGTTGCCCCCCTGCGATCTCAAGCCCGTGCCAGGAAGAATTTCAATCTTGCCAACACCACCAGGTCCGGCCCCCACAAAGATACCAGCGCCCCCAGCATTGGCACCACTCAGTGTGCCGCCGGAAACAATCAAAGTCCCCTCGGTTTCCTGTCCGACTGTGATGCGTGAAGGGTTGTCGGCGTTGTCGACACCGATATTGCTGGATATCTCGGCAACCCCGTTGATGACAACCGAAGCGCCGTCACCGGGCACGTTGCCGGTGTCCCAGCGTTCAGGTGTTTTCCAGTCACCCTCCCCGGTAAACGTTTGAGCATGCAGTGAGTTCATCATCATCGCAGCGCAAAAGCAAAGCAGTGTCGCCACAAGGAATGACCGACGCGAGTATGATTGAATGGATTTGAATATTTTCATTTCAGAGGATTTGTTCAACGAAAGATTAGGAGAGAAAAACAGGACTGTAAACCATTACAAAGGCCAAAAAGGCGATTTTCACGAATAAGAATAAGGCTTGTCAAAATCGTGCTTATTATGCTAGATATTCGCATTCTTAATTCCGAATCACCATTCAACTCCAACACGAGGGAACTCGAAATGTACCATCATAAAACCCATCGCAGCCTTTCGGCTTTTACCCTGATCGAACTCCTGGTCGTCATCGCCATCATCGCTATCCTGGCCGGCATGCTCTTGCCCGCGTTGTCCAAGGCAAAAGAAAAGGCCAAACAAATCAAGTGCACTTCCAACATGCGCCAGATCGGCATCGGCACGATCATGTATGCGGACGACAACGAAGGACACATGCCCCTGAGCAACATGTTTCACGATGATCCCAATAAATTGTGGATCAGATCCATTCTACCATATGTGGGCGGCAGTGATGAAGTCAGAGCCTGTCCGAGTGACAAGAAATCTCTGGAACGAATTGAAAAAAACGGGACGAGTTACCCCATCAATGACTGGACAACCCAACCCGGTCCCATCGCAGGGTTTCCCGCTGCACGTCCGCCCGACCACGCCCACATGCTCGACAAACTTCAATACCCGACCGAAACCATCATCGTTTTTGAAATCGCCGAAGAACAGGCGATGGATGTGCTGCATGACCACACCCACGGACGCGCCGGCTGGCCGACCTGGCGGGATGTGATTGATGACATTCAACCGGACCGTCACGGAGCCACCACCCGGAACAACACCAAGACAACTGGCCGCGCAAACTACCTATACGCCGATGGCCATGTAGATTCACATACCGGCATGAGCATGTATCAACTCTTTGACAACGGCAAAGGCATCAACTTTTCAACTCCACCGGAACTACGCCCTGAAGGCCAGCGGCGTTGAATCCGGTGTCATCCGAATAAATCACCTGGCACCTGCAGAAGCGTCCCATCTCCGGGAATGTTTCGTTGGTTTATCCGCAGATGCCGCAGATCAACACAGATGTTCAACATGGTCAAAAAATGTTCCATCACTACTTTTTAATCTGCGTACATCTGTGGATCTGCGGATAAAGCCCATCAATTCGTGCAGGTCGTTATGTTGGCCATGTTAAGTCCCAATCGACTGAATAGAGTGTCCGTTCGTGGAGTAGCTCTAGTCTCGGCGCGCATGGCGCTGCTTTGCTGTTTGGCGGTCTTCATCCAATCTCGGCCCCACATCCTGGCCGGACACGATCTCATGGTGCATCTGGCCATCTACAATGATGGTCCTTTTGAAACCGAACAAGTCCCGGCAGTTTTTGGTGTACCGCTGCCATCCTCTGATGATCCTGTTGACCCAAAGGATTTGATCCTTGTTGGCGCCGACACCTGGCAGATCAAACCACTCAGCCATTGGCCCAATGGTTCCATCCGCTGGATGCTGCTCGAAGCCATCGTCAACGTCCAACCCAACCAGGATCGTGCGGCATTTCATCTGACCACAGGGCAGCCTCCGGAGGAGCAACCATTCATTGCATCAGAAACCTCAGACGGTTTCGTTCTGAATACCGGCAGGTCCCAGATTCAAATCAGTGGAACCGATCCAGTGATATGCCGCCCCGTAACGCCTGACAACACAGCATTGGAAAATGTATCCATTCAACTCACCAGGACTGAAACAGATCTGGGCGAATTGAAGAAGAGAGATTTGTTGTTGGAAAACAATGGCCCGGTGACGGCGACGGTGACTTTGATTGAAACGTACAACTATCGTGATTCGATGATCACCCTCAAAAGACGTTGTCGCGCTTACAAAGATCAAGAGGGATTCACCATTGAATCCACCATTCTGCGCCAGCCTTCGGGCTTAATAACCATTCCAGTGTCTTTTCCGTTATTGGGTTCAAATGGGAACGAGGCAAAACTCATTCGGATAAACACACAATCTTCTGCAGGCGCCCCCGTTGAAGATACGTTTCAGATGAGCCCCGGTTCCATGAGAAGAATTTGGACCGCCGTCAATCTTAACCCCGAAGGCGCCCCTTCTCCAACACTCCAGCCATATCTTGGTAGAGCCATTTCAATCAACACTTATAATGACGCATCCTGCACAGAAGCATACGTAACTGCGGGGATGGGAGAAGCCTCCCTGCACTCACAAGAAGGTTCGTTCTCCAGGGCTAGTGCCGCACAATACATCCGTGATATCATGGGTGGAAATTTACTTCCCACCCCATCAACCCACCGAGCTCTCAACGAATGGATGGAACACTGGATCCCCGAAGTGGATTCGTTTCAACTAAGCGGAACACAGGACGAAGAAATTTTGATGAATTCGATGAAATATGATGATGCCTGGAGAATTCCAAGCCTATGGTATTTCATGAATGGGGAATCCATCTTCAAGGACCTTCGACTGAATGACGCAAAACATCAAACAGAGTCGCAATTTGATCTTAGACAGTATCATCGACTATGGGATGCTTACCTGCTAACAGACTCCTTGGAGCTAAGGGACTCCATCGCGGACAAAGTGGCAAATTGGTTTGAAAATGCCAGTGATTTGGAAGCCATCCGAAAGGACAGGCACTTGTTCCAAATGGTTTCCAACCTGATTCACCAAGGTGGATTTGTTCAAAATGAACACGACCAGTGGCTGGATCGGATGGAATCTCTTATCCACCACAACCATAATCCCCATCTTGAACTCAATGACATATTGTTTGCAGAAGGCTATCGGCTAACAGGAGACAAAAAATATTTGAAAGAAGGCCAAGAGTGGATTGAAAAGATCGATGAAATACTTCCCAAAAACGATGCCATCACCAGACTGATTCAAAACATCCAACGGCAACATGTCTGGCGTTGGTTGGAGCCCGAAGTGAGAGACCGGGGAGAAGAGGGTTGGGAACTTTCCTGGAAAGTCCCAAACAACGCCATCCGCTATCGCTTCAAGCAATCTGATAAGAGAATCACAAATTTCCCTGACACCGATGGTTCTTCTCAATCGATCCCGTTCCATGCCGCCGAAAATCTGGCATTGGATATCTCACCGGCATCACCGGGAATCCTACAGACCGTCCTGGTAAAAAAAGACATAACAGCTGACAACACACATTTCGCAATGCGATACTTGGAACGAGGACCGGATCTACCGGCTCTCAAACAATCCACGACCAATGAGGAATCCAATCCAACCACCGCAACATCAGCATCGGCCTCACCTAAAACGTACGCAGACTTCATGCTGATCGGTCTGCTCGTTTTGGGATTGGGTATCGCATTCGTCGCCTGGAAGAAATTTTTATGAAATGGATTCAAATCATGATCATGGCTATCATCGCAGCGATGGCTTCGGGATGTGACAATGGAAACGTTGTCATCGAGCAATTGCCCACCACCGTTGCCACTGCCAGCGGGGATTATGCCATCGACTATACGTTTACACCCGACCCCATTCCGAAGAACGAACACTTCTCCATGCAAGTAGTTGTGACCCGCAAAGACGGCGCCGACCTACCGGAGGACTTTGCCATTCAGGTGGACGCAGACATGCCCGCCCATGGCCATGGAATCAATACCGCACCTGAAATCAAAAAACTACCTTCCGGAACGTATCAGGTGGATGGATTGTTGTTTCACATGGGAGGACAATGGGAACTCTACATCGATGTCATGGAAGGAGGCATCCCGGACAGGGCAACCATCCCTATCGAAATGTAAAAGTCATGAAACCGGTTCCTTTCTTTTTGAGCGCTCTCCTGCTTTGGACCGTTTCCTGCGGTAAAGTCCGCCAAACCGAAACATCCCTGGGCGCAGGGCCCATCACCATTCGTGGCATCACGATTCCGGCCACCAATGTTCTGGAAATACTGAAACTGTCCCCGCTTCCCGAGCTACCGCCAAACCCAACCAATCAATACGCCGACAACGAAGATGCCGCATTGCTCGGCCAACACCTCTTTTTTGATTCCCGGTTATCTGCCAACGGAGAGGTTTCCTGCGCAACCTGTCATCAGGCCGAGACGGATTGGACGGACCAAAAGCCTGTTTCCGAAGGGTTGGAAACCGTTACTCGAAATGCCCCGACTCTTTGGAACGTGGCCTATCAACGCTGGTACTTTTGGGATGGACGCAAGGACACATTATGGTCCCAAGCATTAGGTCCCATCGAACACCCCAAGGAAATGGGAGGCAGCCGACTCCGATCCTACCTGTTGCTCCAATCGACAGAAGTTTACCAAAGCCTCTACGACAAAGCTTTTGGCCCTCTGCCCCAGTTAACATCCACTTCAGATTTCAAGGATGCACGCCCGGTAGCGGAAGATCCTTCCGATCAAATGCATCAGAACTGGCAAGCGCTCAAGGAATCGGATCAGGAGGCACTCAACCGAGTCTTCAGCAACATTGGCAAATCCATGGAAGCATACCAGCGACAGATCCTTTCCACTGCTGCTCCCTTCGACCGTTTCGTTGATGCCATACTTAACTGGAAGGAGGACGATATGGATCAATTGTCCGATGCCGCCATACGGGGAATGATTCTGTTCACTGGACGGGGACAATGTATCCTCTGCCACACCGATTCCAATTTTACCGACAATGAATTCCACAACATCGGACTGGACCGAGGCGAGCGTCCATTGGATCAAGGCAGGTATCCAGCCATCGCCCAAGTCAAAACGGATCCCTTTAACGGACAAGGTTTGTATAGTGATGATACCACGCTTGAAGCCAACCAGGCGCTTCACTACGTTGCCCCGAAAGACAACAACCTGGGCGAATTCAAAACCCCGACATTGAGGAACATTGCAAACACCGCGCCCTACATGCACGACGGACGATTCGCCAGTTTAAAGGAAGTGCTGGAATTCTACTCGACCTTACCAGACACACCGGCTATCGGACATCGTGAAGAATCCCTGCAGCCTTTGAAACTTACCGAAGAAGAACTCAATGACCTGGAAGCCTTCTTGAACTCCCTCACCGGAGCGCCATTAAACGAACGGCTGTTAAAAGCACCAGCAATCTGAGGCAACCCTGAAGGAGTGCGATGTCTCCTCACCCCAAAAGGGGCAAACCACATCAGCATGGGGCACCGCCCCATGAACGCAATCGTGCGGATGACCGGAGCCCTTTGGGGCGGATGTGGGAGTTCGATGACGGAAGGCTTCCCTTTGTAAGGCATATGAAGAACCCATACCACAAGGTGACGCGCCGGGGACGGCACGTTCTACCTGGGCTCAGATAAAAAAATCTGCGTCAATTTGCGATCATCTGCGGTTGCCAATACAAAACAGTATTTTATCAGCTCGAATGAGCAATTGATCCCCCATGATGGTGGGGCTTGCATTGTAAACACCCGCTCTGCGGGGCAGTCGGTTACGCTCCAGGATCTCAAATCGCGGTTCAGCAGGAAGGACCACGCACTCACCACGGCGAGAGAGATAATAAATACGTCCATCAGCCAAGATGGGGGATGGATAGATCTGGCCCGGTGATGGTTGAATGCGCTCTTCATAAACGATCTCCCCGGTGGTGGCGTTGATGCAATAAGCAATGGCAAGATTTTCATGAATAAAATAAACATGGCCTTCATGATAGATGGGAGTCGGCACATTCGTCCCCTTTTCCAATCGCCATAACAAGTGGGATCCGGTCACGTCCCCCCGACCGCCGGCACGAACCGCAAGTCCGCCACCGGAACGTCCCCCAATTGCGTAAACTACATCGTCATGAAACAACATCCCGGGGCACATATACCAATTGATCTTTGTATCGCATTCCCAAAGGATCTCACCGTTCGCAGGATCAACACCCAGAACTTTCCGGAACATGGCCAGAATGATCTCCGTGGAACCGTTTTTTAATGTGGCCACAATGGGCGTGTTCCAAGACTCCTTGATGCCTCCCGTTCTCCAGAGTTCCTTACCCGTCCCGGCATCCAAAGCCACGAGGGATTCGCTTTCAACACTCGCATTGACGATGACTTTGCCGTCGTGCAGCACCGGAGAAGCGGCCGATCCCCAACCGCTGAGATTGGATCCCACCTTGGACTTCCAAACTTCCTTGCCATCATGCGTCAGAGCCATCACTCCGGATTTGCCAAGAAACACATAGACATGTTGGGCGTCCACGGCGGGCGAGTTGGTGGCATAGCCATGGTTTTCGCGAATTTTTTCCTGTTCTGGTAATTCCGCCGGAATATCCACTCGCCAAATCTCGCGGCCATTCGCTTTCTCAAGACAAAGGACCTGGCGTTTCAAGTTGGCCGTCCCTCCACTTCCCTCGCGCGTGAAGGAAGTCAGGAAAATACGCTGGCCCCAGACAACCGGACTGGAAGCTCCTTCGCCGGGCAGATCCACTTTCCATGCTATATTTTCAGATTCACTGAATCGGAGCGGTATACTTGCATCGGCAGACACACCGGAACCGAGCGGACCTCTGAATCGTGTCCAATCCCCCTCGGAAGCTTGAACCTGACTGTAAAAAACGAAACCGAGTAATGAAAGGAGCAGCGCTTTTTTCATCGTAGGATCAAAGGTAGGTGAAATCGCATCAAATGAGAACAAAATAATCGTCATTCACCGACAGGCGCCATTCAAACAGGTTGGAAAACCGAAAAGGGCACCGCTGCTGCGGGGCCGCGGGCGTGTTGAGGCGCAGGAAAACCTACAGGGTTGAACGGATATGCCACCGGACACGCGATCCCGATGTATCGTGGACATCCCTACCAAATCGCGACCGACATCCCTCTACCCGCTGGTATGGAAAAGGGCGGCCCAATACCCCCCGAGCGAACAGGGTGCAGCAAGTTGAATGGCAATAACAAAGTCTGCACTTTCACTGTGCTGACAAGAAAAGGGACAGGTGATGGACCTGTCCCTTAGCGAATAAGATATGACGAAACTTTGTTAGACTGTGTAAGTCGAAGACGAAACTCTTCCGCCTGTTCCGGTCCAGTTTGTGTGGAAGAACTCGCCGCGAGGTTTGTCAACGCGCTCGTAGGTGTGAGCACCAAAGTAATCGCGTTGGGCCTGCAGCAGGTTTGCGGGCAGGCGTTCCGAACGGTAGCTGTCGTAGAAGTTCAGCGCGGTGGCAAAAGCGGGCACCGGAATGCCTTTCTTAACCGCCGTGGCGATGACGTTGCGCCAGCCACGCTGACAGGAACGAATCTCTTTCTTGAAATGCGGATCCAGCATCAGGTTCGCCAGGCGCGGACGTTTGTCATAGGCTTCCTTGATCTTTCCGAGGAACTGGCTGCGGATGATGCAACCACCACGCCACATCAGGGCGATGCCGCCGTAATTCAGTTTCCATCCATACTCCTTGGCAGCGGACCGCAGCAACATGTAACCCTGAGCATAAGAAACGATCTTGGAGGCATACAATGCCTGCCGAATGTCTTCGATAAATTTGGCGCGATCGGTTTTGATAACCGGTTTAGGTCCGCGCAATTTCTTGGCGGCAGCAACACGCTCTTCTTTCATTGAAGATACGCAACGACTGTAAACCGCCTCGGCAATCATCGTAATGGGAACGCCAAGATCAGCCGATGAAATCACAGTCCATTTACCGGTTCCCTTTTGACCTGCGGTGTCGAGAATCTTGTCGACCAACGGGGCTCCATCGTCGTCCTTGTGAGCGAGGATGTCACGGGTGATTTCCACCAGGTAGGAATCCAACACGCCTTCGTTCCATTCCTTGAACACTTCGTGCATTTCGTCCGGTGTCATCCCCAGACCGACAGACATCAATTGGTAGGCTTCGCAGATCAACTGCATGTCACCGTATTCGATGCCATTGTGCACCATTTTCACGTAATGCCCGGCGCCGTCCTCGCCCACCCAGTCGCAGCAGGGAGCGCCATCGTCCACCTTGGCGGAAATGGCTTGGAAGATGTCTTTGACGTGCGGCCAGGCAGACTTGGAACCACCGGGCATGATGGACGGACCGCGACGGGCTCCTTCCTCACCACCACTGACACCGGTTCCGATAAATTGAAACCCCTTGCTTTCGAGATAAGCGGTGCGGCGGACACTGTCCTGATAAAGTGAGTTACCACCATCGATAATAATGTCTCCGGGTTCAAGATGTGGAAGCAATTGCTCGATGAAATCGTCGACCGCCTGTCCGGCCTTGACCAGAAGCATGACCCGGCGGGGGCGTTTGAGCTGGGAAACGAATTCCTCAATGCTATGAGCACCGATGATCTGCGTCCCCTTGGCTTCATTCGCAAGGAAATCGTCCACCTTTGAGACGGTGCGGTTGAAAACAGAGACCACGAAGCCGTGATCATTCATGTTCAGGACGAGATTTTGTCCCATCACTGCCAATCCAATTAATCCAATATCAGCTGTTGCTTCCATAAATGAAGATCCTAATTACCGTAAAAAGGCGTAGCTTTCATCAAAAATCGCTCAAAAGGAGCGTTTTTTTATCAAAAAGGAGTATAGAATGCGGTCAGGAAGCCCTTTAAGATGCCTTCGAACCACCGCGTTTCGGTCCTCATTCAAAGCCAGGGAAACAGCGTTCCAAAAAAAAATGAAAAAAATCACATTTTTCACGTGACAGGTTTAAAGGTTTCCTTAAGATGGGCCGCCCATTGGGAGACCCTATCGTCTAGTGGTCTAGGACACCGCCCTTTCACGGCGGTAACCCGGGTTCGAACCCCGGTAGGGTCGCCATCTCCCTCAAGTATTTCTCATAGAGAAGCTTCAGTCATACCTTCATTCCTCGCCCCTACGATAGCATAACACCTATGCATAACATGTGTGTCCGTGTTATGGATATCAAAACGCATTTGTGGATGTTGAAGCCTAATAAAACAGAGCAGCAACAGACCTGGAAAATAAACGGTCAGGAGGGTGAAATCGAATAGAAGAAGCCCCATGACTGAGCGATAATCTGTCCAAGCCTCTGTTTACCGCCAAAAACCGTATCAAGTCACATCACACCCAGAGTTTTCGGGAGAGTTCAGGATCGCGGTCACAGAGTTCACCTGAATCACCTTGCTCTGCTGCCCATGCGACCGGGCCAAACCGCCGATAACCCGCTCAGCTCGCTTGGATAGCATCTCCAGCGCCCTCTCCCGTTTCAGGATAGAATCGATGCGACGCGGCATGGGCATTCGGCGAATCCAGTGTAGCGTCTCCATCACATCAGTGGACATGACCCTTTCATATTCGGCTGGCAGTTGATTGTCGTCCAGATCATCACCACACTGTCGATCAGATCCGTCAGGGCCGTCCCACATATAACGTCGTTTCCACTCACGAACGGTGCCTGGTTTGATATCCAAAAGAGAGCCAATCTCCTGGGATGATTTACCGGCTTCAATTAGTTCCTTGGCTTGTCGTCTGATGTCTAGTGGTATTGAAGACATGCTGAAAGCATATCGAATATTGCATCGAAAATCAATACTGTATCGTTATAGTTTTGAGAAATAAGTGAACCTCCGCGTCTACTGGATGTGGCCGCCGCCTGAAAAACTGGCCCAAAACGAGTGAGAAGTTTTGAATAACCAAAACGACTCACAATGAAGCAAAAAAGACATAAGCCAGAAGAAATCATTCGCCTGTTGCGCGAATGCGATAGCAGCGATCTCAACCAAGAGGCATTTTGCCGACAGAAGCAGATCTCCATTGCCACTCTCCATCGATGGCGCAAAAAGTATGGCCTCATGATCGAAGCCGACGCCAAGCGGTTAAAGGCACTGGAAAAAGAGAATGCCGAGCTCAAAAAAATGTATGCGGAAGCTATGCTCGGGATCAAAGTCCTCAAAGAGACACTCGAAAAAAAGCTCTAAGCCCCGCTCATCGTCGCGACCTGGCCAAGCAGGTTCATAAGGAGATTGGATGTTCACAGCGGCAAGTTTGCCGCTTCTTTGAACTGAACCGATCCACCTTCCGCTATGAAGCCAAATTCCCATCCCCATACCGATGTGTCGTGGAACAAGCCGTCGTCAGGCTCAGTCACGAGTATCCGGAATGGGGGGCTGAGAAAATCGGACGACTGGTGCGCAACGAGAAGTTGCGTGTCAGCAATGATCGAGTCCGGCAAGTTCGACGCCAAGAGGGGCTGGTCGTTCCCCCACCTAAGAAGAAGCAGCGGCGATTGGGGCAATCTACGGGGCGCCATCCTCAAAAGGCATCATATCCAGGACATGTTTGGACATGGGATTTTATCCATGACTGGACTCTCAAGGGAGGTAGTTGCCGTATCTTGAGTGTCGTTGATGAATACACAAGGCAAGCTCATTGTCTACACGTAGCCCGTCACATAGGTTCAAAGACGGTTCAAGCACTGATGGAGAAATTGATCGCTGAACACGGCTCGCCCGACTTTATCCGGTCAGATAATGGACCGGAATTCATCGGCCGGTCCTTGAGTCAGTGGCTCGAAGAACGCGACATTAAAACGCTCTACATCGAACCAGGTAGTCCATGGCAGAATGGGTATGTCGAAAGTTTCCATGACAAGTTCCGAAGGGAATGCCTGGGGCGAGAAATATTCTACACACTGAGTGAATGTCGAGTAGTGGTGAAGGATTGGAAGTGGAAGTATAACCAAGTTTGTCCGCATAGAAGTCTCGGGATGCAGACCCCAGTGGAGTTTGCCAAGAATCATTCAAACTGAGCCAAGATTCTTCCTGCGTTACGGCTACGGCCTCCACTCCGGAAGAATCTTGCACCACCGCCCCGGCGTGATATGATCACCCTAACTTCTCACTCAACTTGGGCCAGAAAGTCGACGGCCGGCAGAAAAATATTGGCGTCTTTGCAATCTTATATTCGTCTTTTAAGGGGAAGTAAAATCTAAAACCTAATAATAAATATGAGAAAAACATACCTAACTTTTTTGTATTCAATTATCTGCGTTTTTCAAAACGTGGATGTGCAGGCTCAAGGCTTAAATTCTCTAACAGGCGCATGGAAGAAAAGTAACGGATATTTCTTCAATTGGATTAACGAGGATACCGGTATTTTCGATCACGTACAGATCCAGTTTGCAGAAGATGGCAAAACTGTCTCCAAGGTTCTTGAAGGGTGGGTCACTCAACCAAATGACGCCGGACTAAGTCATCGCTTCATCGTTAGTTCATCTGGCAATTACGCAATGGCCTATCAGACCTTTGATGGAAAAGAAATACGTATTCACTGGGTAGCTCAAGGCAAAGCCGGCCATGAAAAACTCGAGCTTTCAGCTGACGGGACGGCAATTACAGCTAATGGCAGTTTTGATTTGAATGATGAGGGGTTCTCACTGCGCGATCTGGGGGATTCAGCAGTCTCGACTAAATTGCCAGAAAGTCATGAGAGAGGTTGGAAGAATTTTCGAGAACTGTTGGAAAAAGAGGCCTTTGTTATGCCCGCCGAAGAAGAGTCCCAGCTTTTTGATTCTCGCCTCACACCGCTGCTTGGAAGGTGGCACTCAAACCGTGAGGATGGAAGCTTAGCATTAGAAATAAATTGGAGACAGACTGCTTTGGGGAAATTCATGCTCGAGGTTTACAAATTTTATGATCAAGAAGGTAATATATCTGCATCTGGATTAAACATAAGCGGCTATGACCCATATTCAGATAGAATACTTCTTTGGGGGAATAACGCAGAAGCCTTTCATCAAAAAGGCGGATGGGACATTATCGACAATAAGACCGTCATTCAACGCGAAGGTGATTGGAGACTTATCAGAAAGTTAGAAAACCCGAGGACTATCGATGCTAGATGGGAACAAAAGATAGCTGGTCGCTACCGTAAAGCAAAAGACTCATCACCCTACACCCTTCGGAAACTCTACAACAATGATGAAGCAAAATCAGAGATTGAGAATTTCCTAGCCAGTTTCATGTCTGATTTTACTGAAGGGGACCTAAAGTCGCTTATGAGCCATTATCACAAAGACGCGGTGAAACTCACGAGTCTTTCGGTCGATCCGCTTATTGGAAAGAAAGCCATTGCAGCAGATTTTTCTCCCAGAATCGGAAATGCAAAGCTTAAAGCATCCTTAAGTCATGCCTTTGCACTGACTCCAGACCATTTGCTTGGTTGTGGTGATTTTCAAATAGTCGGCCCCGGTGGAGAAACGATGGCCCAAGGGCAATGGGGCAACGTGTTTGTAATTGAGCAAGGCCGGTGTTTGATGCTGCAGGAGAGTGCTCATGTGCTCAACCTTGAGGGGATTTCTGATGCCTCAAATAACAACTATCAAGACATTCGGCGCGACCAGCCACAAATGGCCCATACAAAGGAATACCTCGCGTCAGAAAAGATGGTGAAAGACTACCTTGCTGCTTGGAGCAGTCGTGATGCTGATCAGGTTACCAATATCTTTGATGACTCCGGAATTAGGGTGGTGTCAGCCGTAGAAGGCGTCACACAGCACCACCGTGACATCAAAGAGTCAGTTTTAAAAGACTTGGAAGTAAATAGTAGTCAAACGGGCCAAGAAGCTATTTTAGATGCTACAACATTGGGCGCTACACCGATTGGTGGAAATACTGTTATTGCATATGGTAAGTGGCAAATTAGACAGAATAGTGGCAAGGTGATTCAGACCGGCACTTGGGGTAATGTCATGCGGCAACGTGGGCACGAGGTCAAAATTATTTTGGAAGCTGCTGGGACGTATTCTCCAAACTAATCGCTGCTAGGTGTGCTACAAATAGTTGTCTCGTACTAGTTTGTCGACACGGGGCGCAGGATGATGTGGTTACTCAATTTGGTCTTGCGCAAACCACCCTGCGCCTTACTTTTTATGCCTCTTAAAGGTTGGTTTGATGTTTGAAGTAGATCTAGGGCTTTCCAAAGACCTAAACGAGTTTGGTGCAATGCATTAAATTGTGAAAGAGTCACAGGCTCTGATAGCCTTCCAGAGAGGGTTTTGAATGTGCTCTGGGTTGACTTGATTGAGCAGTGTGATCCTTTTGTGTAGGCTTGAGCTTTAATACCATTCGGGCCGTTTGAAGTGTTCTGCGAAGGAGGCGCCGAAGGCCTGCGATCTAGCTTTCGCCAATTCTCGTTGCTTTGTATCGCAAATAATCCTGCAAATTCTCCCGAATGGGGATTGCCAGGTTCCTTCATCACAGGCGCCTCTACCTGGCCGCCGCCTGAAAAACTGGCCCAAAGCGAGTGAGAAGTTTTGGATAAACAAAACAATTTACAATAGAGCAAAAAAGACACAAACAAGAAGAAATCATCAGCTTACTGCCAAAAGAGAATGATTAACGATTAACGGCCTTGGATAATGGCAAGTTTGGAAAACGCCCCGGCGTGATATGATCACCCTAACTTCTCACTCAACTTGGGCCAGAAAGTCGACGGCCGGCAGGGGAAACCTCTACCGTGTCAGTTCGAGGTTTTGGTTCCAGTTTTGGACGAGAATGGCATCCGGCTGTCGGCTTCCTTCATTGGATGCTGCGTCGCCTAGCTGCCTTTCGATGTAGAGAAATTGGCCTGTGGCTGGGACATGGGTCATGATGCGTGGGAAATAACGATTCCCGTAAAACATGTTTTTCGGAAGATCGATCACTTTTGCAGGCGGTGTGAAGGCCGGCGCGGGTTCTGGCATGAAGTGAGTGTTGTAAAGAATCTGTGCCTCCGGATCGATGTAATAGAGGGTGTTGCGGCTTGGGTGCCAGAAAGGATGAATGGCCCTGTAGCCCTGGTTGATGACGTAGCGTATGGAAGCGTCGGGAAACCCCACAACATAGACCGAGTCGTCTTTTCTCTGTTCTCCTGAAACAAAAGCCATCCATTGATTGTCGTGGGATAGAGCAGGATTCCAGACATCGTCCAAATGAGATGAAAAGGGTTGAGGTGACCGATTCTCACTCTCCATGTCGATGAATGCATGCCTGCCCCAGCGTGGGTAACCCTGAACCAACACGTAGCGTCCGGATTTGGAAACGGCCACGACATGGCCCGGGGAAAGCAGGGTTTGTTTGTCGGTGTAGTCGGTTCCACCGAAGAATGTCCGCACTCCTTGATCGTCCCAAAGCCGGAAGACAATTTGCTTTTGATTGAGCCAATGAGGCGATGCCAGCCAATTCATGTTTTGAAACGATCGGATTCTTGAGCTGGTCTGACGAGCAATGTCGTATTGCCAGAAATGCGAAGATAGATCTTCGTTGGCACCAAAGAGGATGTGCTTTTGGTCCGGAGAAATGTCCAGTCCACTGATCCATTGTCGATCCAAAGTTCCTTCCAGATAGGATCCTAGTGTCCCGTCGTCTTGGATCCAGCGTAAACGAAAAGTGGGTATGGGTTTTTTGAAATGGTAGATGAGGGTGTTTTGGGCTGAAACGGCAAAACCAAAACTAGCTTTGTCGGTCACTTTAAAGATTTCGCCAGTCCTTGTCAGAGTAGCCAGGTCAAAAGGGAAGGCCCAGAGCCCCATCTTTCTCGCACTCATGATATAAAACAGGATGTGACCACTAGGCGCATACACGGGATTATTCAGGTTGTAACCCTTGAGTTGAAGAAGTTCCTTCCGGCCGGTTTCCTCGCTCCAAATGGTGACCGTATCAATGGCGTGATGTCGCCTGTGGGTGATGAATATCAGACCACGACCTTCCGGCAATGCATTGGCTTCGTGAAAGTTGTCGTCCTGGTCCGTAGTCGGAAGGACAAGCTCCGGAGGCTCGTGGCCGTTGATTTGCACCTTGAAAAGGCCCTGATCCCCTGTGTTGAAAATCAACTCTCCGTTGGCACGCCACAGCCCACCTCCATGGTTGGGTGCTTCATTGCCATTGATATTGCAGAGAACCGTGCGCTCATGGGTCTCCAGTGAATGAAGGTAGAGTTTGTTTTTGTCCAGGTAAGCAATACGGTCGCCTTCAGGTGAGATGAAAGGTTCTTGAACAAAGTGATGATTCAATTGAGCCGTGGGACCCACGTGATCCAATGGGTGAACAAGAATTCCTTTTTGCGTGCGGACGATCAATCGGTCGGACCGTGGCGTCAATAGAAATTGGGTGAATCGGCTGAGAATGTGATCGCTCTCGGTGAAGTAAATGGGAAGCGAAAGAGTGGGTTGGGCCTGTGCCTCCTTTTGAGTTGCCGAGGGAGTGTGTGGGCGACTCAACCAGATGACGCAGCAGAGAATGATGCAAGCCAACCCGGCGATGCTCCAGGGCAAAAGCCCACGCCTTGGCTGGATCGATTGCGGTGTGGATCGATACTCAAAATCAGAGGCATGCTGCCATTGCAAAAGAATATCTTCCAGATCGATTCGGGCGGCTCCCATATCAGGGAGTCGACGCTGGACATCCCTTCGGAGACATTTTTCCAACAGCCATCTAAGGTTCTTCGGCGTATCGGCGGGAAGAGCCTCCCAGGGAATCTCCATCTTCAGGATATTGGAAAGGGTTTCCACTGGGTCCTGGCCGGTGAAAAGGATTTTGCCGGTGAGCATTTCAAAAAGGACACATCCAAAGCTCCAGATGTCGCTTCGTTGATCCAGAGGGCGACCCCGTGCTTGTTCGGGGCTGAGGTAGGGCAAGGTGCCCATGATAATGGCGGTTTGGGTAAGCAAGGAGGCGGTTTCGTCCTGCTGCATTGAAGTTTCACCCGAAGCTGCAGCCACAGGAAGCCCGTTGAGGTCGGTGATGAGAGCCGAGATCCCAAAATCCAGCACCTTGATTTCATTCGTTGAATTGATCTTGATGTTGCCTGGTTTGAGGTCCCTGTGAACAATCCCTTTTGCGTGGGCTGCCTCCACGGCATGGCTGATGGAAACGGCCATTTTAATGGCTTCATCGAGAGGCAAGGGGCCCTGTTGCAGTCGTTCTGCCAGGGTATGGCCATCAATGTATTCCATAACGATGGCATGGTCGCGATCCGAATGCTCCACTCCATAAATGGAGGCGATGTTGGGATGTTCCAGTGAGGCGAGTAATTCAGCTTCCTGCTGAACTTTGTGTTGAAAGATTTCGTGTTCGGATCCTTTGTCAGGAATCCACTTTATCGCCACCGGGCGTTTGAGGTGCTTGTCGAGTGCCCGGAACACCTTGCCACTTACCCCTTCCCCAATCAATGCCTCCAAGGTGTAGTGGGCAATGGCGGCGGGTGCTTCGAATGGTGCCTGCGTCAAGATCCCTGCCGGCTCACGGGTCAGAAAAGCCGATTGAGTGGTATGAGCCTTCAGGAGGGAGAGAAGGGGACCATGAAGACCTGGGTGCGATTGCTTCACGGTTTTCAGCCACGATTCTCGATCAGCGCTGTCCAGAGACAGCGCCTGGTCAAAAAACTTCTCCAGCATCGCATGATCCGATTCTTGTGTCATGAGGCTTCGGTGAAAGGTGAAGGGGATTGAAGCTTTCTTGCCAAGTAGGCTCTGCCAAAAGTGACCTTGCGCTGGATGGTGCGTTCAGAGATACCCGTAGCCGTTGCAATTTCCTGATTGTTCATGCCAACGAAAAATCGCATTTGGAGCATCTTTCCGACTTCAGGATGGTCTTTCTCCAGTTGCTGGAGCACTTCATGCATCGCAAGAATCTGTGGATCTTCGCAGTCTTCGGCCGTCTGAATTTGTTCGAGCATATGACTGTCGATGTCTGCCATCGGTAGTTGCCGCGAGCGTTTTCTGGCACGATCTACGAGAATGTTACGCATCACCACAGAGGCATAGGCAAAAAAATGCTCCTTTTCCCGCCACCGGTCTCGGCTTTCGAGACGCAGCCAGGCCAGATGGGCCAGATCGGTTGCCTGGATGGATTGGGTGGGGCCAAACTGTTGCAATTTGAAGCGGGCCAGCTGCCGAAGCCGCAGGTAATCCTCAGGTAGCAATTGGCCAGTTTTTTCAAGAATCTGAAAGGGCTGTTTTGACTTCTCTTCCATGTCTCTTGTCCCGATGGGCAATAGATGACCCAAAGCATCTCACGATCAGTTTGGAAGCTGATTTGCGGCCTGTCAATTACAAAGAAGTCATCAGTTTGTAATGGTAGGGTGGTCTACTCAGAGCTTTTTGGGGCTGACTGCGCAGCGATGCGTTTGTGTTCGGTCGATGGCAGTTGGTTGACGCGTCCTTGGGCATCGATCTGGATTCGGATGAAAGTGTAGTTCTCATCGTCGCGTCGAATGTCCATTCCGACATGCGATTCGATCTCTCCATCCTCATTCAGGCTCTCGGTTCGGAAGATGGTCTTGTCCTTGAACAAGGAGCCCTTGTTTTCCCAGTAATCGCCCTTGCTGTTGATGAAAACAGTTCTCACGGTTTTTTCTTTCTTGTCGTAAAACCGCATTCCGTGAATTTGGTTGCCGTTGCTGTGGCTTCCCTGGATTTGAATCATCGTACCCTTCAACTGAGCAGTGAAGGAAACCGTCCACTTGCCGTCTGGGAAGGTGGCTTGCCATGTGCCGAGCTGCCAGGCCATGGGTTGAAGGGGGCTGATAAGGCTTTGCTCATCGGCTCTTGTCATGCTAACCCATGGCAGTATGACAAGGAACAGGGTCCAGACGGAGGCCCGGAGGTGGTAACTGATATTATTTAGCAATCTCACATTGATAACCACGACTTGTGGGTACCAACTGCGCCAAAAAAATCTCCTTAGATGTTGGGTGGACTTAATTCAGGTGTCCCAGGTAATTCATTTTTTTAACGCCATTTGAAGTGATGCATGGCCGAAATTGCTATCTTTTGTGACCAAAAGAAATCGTTTAGCCCGGTGGCCGATTTACCGCGCATTTAATATGCAGAAACCAGTCAAAAAATTTGCAATCTTGTGACTTTTTTGGCGGGTTTATCCCGCGTTGCACGTTTCAATATTGTAATTCATCTATGAAAAATACAAGACTTCTCATAATTTATACACTATTAGCCACTTTGTTGGCAAGCTGCGCTACAACGAACCAGACTTCGACCGAAATTGCCGCACCGAAAGCAGAACAAAATCAACAAACCACACCGGCCGAAGAAGTTCCTTATTCGGTTCGCTTAAAGCAAGCAAGGCAACCGTACGGATTTGTCCTATTCCAGAGCATGGATGTTGCTGATGGAATGGAGAAACAATATCTAAGGGTTGAAAAGGAGTGGCTTAAAATCCACGAACATTTGGCCAAGCAGGGAAAAATCCTTTCCTGGGGCCTGGCCAAAGCCAGAGAGAATAGTCTTGGTTATGAATACGTAACCTGGAAGACGTTTAGGTCACTAAAGGACCTAGAGGCAACTTACGATTGGGACGAATTAGGAAAGTGGATGGGACAAGAAAAATTAGATCTGCTTTTCGAAAAGACAAATGAGGCAAGAACGATAACTGGAAGTCAAGTCCTGCGGCTGCGCGACTACGCTCAAATGCCCTTATCCCAGACAAGCATTTTTGAGAACCTCTCACCACAAGACATCTCATTCAGGTTAAATTTCCTCGCCCCAACACCTGGAAACAGAGCCAAATATTTGGAGATTGTCGAAAAGGCATACAGTCCATTGTTTGAGAAAAGGGCCGAGATAGACAAAACATTCCTCGGCTGGGAATATCAGGAGCTCATGTATTACAATGGCCAGGGCAACACAGAGCCATTTAGAGGAATAGATATTTTTAGAAATGACATCCCAGAGCTGACAGAAGCTGAGCAAGCAATCGTAAATGCTGAACTCCCAAGCTGGCCGGAGGATATCTACCCAATGTCAAAGCGCGGGGAGTTACGGACTATGACTACCGTCACCTTCGATATTGTGCACGTCATCATGCAAAATGCTGAATCGACTCTCATGAATGAGCTAGTTGGCACTTGGACACACACAAACCCTGATGGCTCATACCGAACAAAAACAGTTACTCCTTATGCTGAGCAACTCAGTTTTTTCGCTTCAGATGGAACTCTTTTGCAGAAAAGGCAGCCTATTCCCTTGCGCATCGAAGCAAGCAACAAATTGACTAGGTTCACGGGCTTTTTCCCAAATGGAAAAACATGGAATGCGTCCATACAAATTCACGATGGAAAATGGTATGAGCAGGATAGAGCCTTCACCGACCTCGAACAGTTTGATGGTGTTTATCCAGCGGCGCCCGATGCCTACTTCGTCTACGAAAAGTCAGCAGAACCGGCTCAAAGAAATCTTGCTGCCTACGACAATTCTGAGGAAGGCACGGCCCTAATTCGAAACATCGTAGAATCATATGCCAAGGGTGATTTCAAAAAACTTCGCAGCTACTTTAGTGATGATGCAAAAGTTGTTCACAACCAATGGGGACCAGCCGCCGAAGGAATCACTATCGATGAGCTAATTGAGACTCATAAAAAACACCATGCCACACTTGCAAAACCTGTCGAAGTCCTGAATAGCATCTACGAAGCGGTCACATTGCCAAATGGCGGCAAACATGCACATGGATGGATTAACATGCGTAATACAACCAAATCAGGAGAAGTCACAGACACCAACGTTTTCGTCGCATTTGGTGTAGGAAATGATGGCAAAGCCACCTATGAATGGGCTCTTTTCGACCCGGCAGGAATACCATCATACCAAAAGTAGAGTAAACATCGGATTACATGACAAAATGTCACACATTGTAATAATGGAAGGTAACGTGGTTCCTGAAATGCCTGGGACCCCTGCATTAAGTCCACCTTGAGTGATAGGATTTTCCAGCTAAGAAAGGAAAATCCTAATGAAAAAGACACGTAGATCGCCCGAACAGATTATCCGCATCCTTCGTGACAGCGAAGGACTGAGTGTGGATGAAGCCTGTCGCAGGCATGAGATCAGCGCGCCAACCTACCACCGCTGGAAAGCGAAGTATGGTGGAATGGGCATCAAGGAAGCCCAGAGGCTGAGAAATATTGAGAAAGAGAACTCGGAGCTGAAGAAGCTACTGGCCGAGCAGATGCTCAAATCCAAGGCACTGGAGATTGCTCTAGAAAAAAACCTCTGAGCCCGGAGCGTCGGCGTCGTATGGCTCTGAAGATTCAGGAGACGCTGTCATGTTCCGGGCGAAGTGTCTGTCGCTGGCTGGGATTGAACCGCAGCACACTGCGTTACGCTCCCAGGGCAGTGCCGGACAAGAAGAAGCTGCTTGAAGCGGTGATCGTGAAGATGTCGAAGAAGTATCCCTGCTTCGGCTATCGCAAGATCACGCGTAAGCTGGTCGAGCAAGGCTGGGCCGTGTGCAAGAAGCTGGTGCAGCGTGTGCGTGAGGAGTGTTTAAAGGTGCCTGCTCCCAAGCCGCGCAAACGCCGTCAGGGCATCTCTACCGGGCTTCCTCAGCAGGCGAAGCATCGAAATCGTGTCTGGGCGTGGGACTTGGTTAGCGACCATACGGTCCTTGGAGGGAAACTGCGGGTCTTGAATCTGATCGACGAGTTTACGAAGGAATGCCACTGCATCGACTCTGACCGTGCGATCAAGGCAACGGACGTGCTGAGCATCCTCGAAGAAGCCATTAAGGAACATGGTGCACCCGAGTATATCCGCTCGGACAACGGGCAAGAGTTTATTGCTACAGCGATTCAGCAGTTACTCCGGGATAGAAGGATCAAGACGATCTATATTGACCCTGGATGTCCTTGGCAGAACGGCTACTTGGAGAGCTTTAACGATAAGTTCCGCCGCGAGTGCCTGAACCGTGAACTAATCTAACCCGGATATTTCATTAAATTAAAAAAAATTAGCGAAGTTTTTGGGATAATCCCATATGGTTGTTGGTGTTGAAACAAAAACCAGAAAAACTCCGCTAATGACAAAGTGTAACCAGATTTCTTTTGAGTTTCCAAGCCTTGATCGACGAAAAATTGAGGCTTCTTTCAGCGGTGGTCACATTTCCTCGGACGGTGGTGCTTTGTTTTTAAGGCAGGCTGATCGGTTACTTGGTCTTACCAAATCGATTTCCAAGGTGATGACCGATCCTCGTCAATCTGGCCGGACGGCTCATTCCACTCTCGATTTGTTGCGGCAACGCATTTACGGCCTGGCCTTGGGATACGAAGATCTCAACGATCACGATTGCCTCCGAAAGGATCCACTCATTCAAAGTGCTGTGGAACGTTCTGATTCGCTTGCCAGCAGTCCTACTTTGTGTCGCTTTGAAGCTCGGGCAGATCGCCAAACAGCGATAGATTTTTCGAAAGTCTTGATTGAAACTTTTATCAACTCTTTCAAAAATGCTCCGGAAGAACTGATTCTGGATTTTGACGCAACTGATGATCGAGTTCATGGCAGCCAGGAGAGACGCAGTTTTCATGGGTATTACGATTGCTGGTGTTTCCTTCCTCTTTATGTCTTTTGTGGCGAGCAACTCTTGGTCAGTTATCTACGCCCAAGCAATATTGATCCTGCACGTCATGCATGGGCTATTCTCAAATTGCTGGTTCAACGCCTGCGCCAAAAATGGCCCAAAGTACGTATCATCTTCCGGGGGGACTCCGGGTTTTGTCGTTGGAGAATGTTGCGTTGGTGCGAACGTCATGAGGTGAAGTATGTTGTTGGAATCGCCAAAAACCCACGATTGCTTGAACAAGGACAAAACCTTATTTCAGAATCCGCTGTTCTCTTTGAAAAGACTGGTGAAAAACAACGCCACTTTGCCTGTCTCCAATACAAGGCACATTCCTGGGATCAGGAAAGAATGGTGATCATTAAAGCGGAACATAATCGACAGGGCAGCAATCCCAGATTTGTGGTGAGTAACCTTTCGGGCAATGCCCAGCATATCTACGAGAAGATTTATTGTGCTCGGGGAGAAATGGAAAACCGCATCAAGGAACAACAGCTTGGATTATTCGCCGACCGAACCAGTTGTCATAAATGGTGGAGCAATCAGTTGCGACTCCTGCTCAGCAGTGCTGCCTATGTGTTGATGGAAACCATCCGCCGAGTTGGATTGAAAGGAAGTGAAATGGCTCGAGCCCAGGTCAGCACCATCCGACTGAAACTGTTCAAAATTGGAACCATCGTCCTGAAAAACACAAGACGCATTCGATTATTGATGAGTCAGGCATACCCCTATCAAAAACTCTTTGCACATGTTCACGCCAAACTGAACACAGGATAACATACCCAGAGTGCTGCCCCGGCACGTCGAAAAACAATGGGGGATTGGGGGAGTGTATCCTCAATTCGAAAAGAACCTTAAAAAGGTGCGTCTGACCTCTCTAAACTCATCCTTGAGCAAAAATGTAAACCATTTTGTGGGTATTTCTGGTTTTGATGAAATATCCGGGCTAGTCTTGTATTAAATGGATTTATTGTCTTCATCTAAAGTCTCTGGGGGTTTGTTGTTGTTGTCGTCTTCGCTGGTTTTTTCATGATAGGCTTTCCAAACCTCATCAGGAATCAGTGTCAGAGAGCTTCCCGCTTTCAGAAAAAGCGCACGCAAAGAGTCGTCTTTAGAATCAAGCATTTTGGACCCATTCTTTTGAATTCGAAACAACATTTTTCCAACCTTCACGAAGCAATGAATTCCGTTTCTGGTGGGCCTTGGTGCGGGACTTTGTGTGCAGATTTACCCGTAACCGTTCCTGTCGGAATCCATCCGCAATTGCCCAGAAATGACACCACCAGGTGCCGTGATTTTGGAATAGATGATGGTCGGGGTTGTTTTGCCGAATTCTTATTGATAGCGTCCAGTTATTCATTCCTGACTTTCTTTTGGTTGTTTGCATTAACAGCCATCAGAAATCCAAAAACAAAAGACCCGCACTCCAATCAGGAACACGGGTCTAAAATCCGGAGGAGACTTACTTTCCACTCATTGAGTGGCTCATCCGATACTCACTTGTATCGAAGGCACCTTGGCTCTCCCAGCCAGGTTGCCAGGTCTTGCAGCTTGCAGGACCGTTCCTGATGACGACTTCAACCTACATCATGTAGATGTGTTCGACAATACTGTTTTGTGTCATAAAACTCAGTCGGATGACTCTGGTTCGCCGATTAAGCACCAGATCCCTTCTTCCCTGATCGTTTTGAGAACTTCCTCCAGTGCTTCCTGATCTGTGTCAAACGGATCATCCCAAACAGTTGAATTGTCATGTTCGTCTTCAACTTCAAGTATCCATTTGCCTTTTCCGTCACCATAGATCTTAACGGAAACAGAGTCGGCACCCACGCTGATAATTTGACATAATGGTGAATAAACGAGCTCAAAGTCATCGTCGCCTCCCTCGATTTCAAAATTTGGTCTGATCATTTTCAATGAATCTAACCACTGGGGCGTTCCAGTCAACTCCGCTCAGAGTTGATCGGATGGCTGTCGCTGGGTGTATTCCGGCGTCTACTTTTTACCTGTGCGTTTTACTGCAACTGGTTGCTTGCACTGCAGAACAGTAATAAACCTGCCAGTTACTGCAACTGCAAACCCTAAAGGGTTTTTGCAGTATGCAGTTAACCTGGCTTTAGCTTTTTCACTGCAACGCTGCAGTAGTCCAGATACGAGTCACAGGTTCCTTGGTCACTAAACCATCATACTCAAGCTGCTTGAGCAAATTGTGAAAAGTGCGCTCACTCATTCCTGTCTCTTCTCGGGCAAGCTTGAGCCAGTCCTTTGTTTTGCAACCTGAACCCGGCAACAGCTCAAGCAACTGCTCCGATGAGTACTTCTTGGTCGCTCCGGCCTTGGTCTTCAGATCAGAAGGATCAAAGTCAACTCTTGTGCAAACAGGATGACTCCAGCTTATCACGAAGCTTTCAACACTCGGATGATTACGAAGGACCAAGTCCACAGTGAAACAATCCTCTTCCTTGTGCTTGGTCATTGTCACCAGTGCATCCGGATCTCGAGCAAATACACCGCTACCGGAGAAACGATCCATTTGCTCTTTGCCGGCCTGATTTCCTTTCGAGAAGTGATGAGCACTGATCACTGCTGCTCCCGTCTGATTGGCTATATCGTCGATGATATTGAGGAACTCAGCTATTTCCCCGGCAGCGTTTTCATTCCTACCGGCCATGATCTTGTAAAGCGGATCAAGGATAATAGCCCCATACTTCATGGGAGCTGCCTGGCTGCATATGGCTTCTCTGATCGTCGCAATATCGGGATTGTGACCGCGCAAGCCCCAGTAGTCGATGTTCTCCATTCCTCCATCGGGATATTTTGCGACAACACCTTTGATCGATTGATCAATATTGTCCATGCGCTCCATGAAAAACGAAGTGAGCAGTTCCATATTGACATACAAAACGCGGCACTTGTTGGTTTTAAAATCCAACCAGCTTCCGCCTGAAGCCAGTGCATGCGCAAGTTGCATCAGGATCCAAGTCTTGTTGGATTTGGATCCACCGCCAATGATCATTTTGCAACCGGCGTGTAACACCCCATCAATTAATTCCGCGGGCTTCTCGCGATCCCGCGGATTCAGTAGATTGAGGGGTGTTATCTCCGGCAGATCATTGCCTTGCGCCAAGGCAAGATCCAGTGGATCCAGAATTAATTGTTCGGCATCCATCGTTCGCATAGGTCTCCGTGTTGGCTCCAGTAATCGTAAAGGTCGTTCACCCCTTCAAATGGCGATAATTCGTATACCTCCACTGAAGAGCAGCCTTCACCAAGTAACTGTTTTTTCCAGCGGGATGCTGCTCGCCTTCCAGCTTCGTCATCATGCCCGAAGATCCTAATCACTTTGCCTTTGAAAAAAGGAAGCACGGCCTCATGTATGAGTGAAGAGCTGCCAAGCATGCCCACGGGTGCACAGTTAGGTTCTGGCTGTTCGGTCTGGATGATGTGATGTGCTATCAGGAAATCCGGAATTCCCTCAACCAGGGCTATGTTCCTGAACTTTGATGCCTCCACAATACCCACGGGCCAGCTTTTCCGACTACCGGGCTCGGCCTTGCTTTTAATTCCTGCTGGAAATGGCTTGTTGTCCAGCCGCCGTGCCTCAATGACGTTCCCTGTTTTGTCGCATACGTAGTAGCATTCGTTCTTGCACTTAAGAACGCCGCGCTCCGAAGCCCAGAGCAGTCCCTGCAGACCGTAAGGCCTCTCATGAGCCATTTGCTGCAGAATCTGCCTAGAGGGCTTCAGAAGGCCGCGACCTTGCTCGTATGCCTCTGCATCCAGAAACATTTTGGGATCCAAGTTAACCGGTTGATCCTTGGTCCTGCGCAAAGGGCGGATCCGCTTTGGTGGGGCAACCTTAGCCAGGGTTCTGTATATGTCCAACACCTTGGCAAAATCTTTGTGCCGATCGAAACCGTGAACAGTGGCAATGAATTGAAGTTCATCTCCAACAAGTCCTGTTCCGTGGTCTTTGAACAACCAACCGGTCTCAACTTGATAAATCTCAAAACTTGGATTCTTATCGTCCCTGAAGGGTGAAGAACATGATTTTTTGGCATAATCGCCGAAATCCATTGCTTCCATCAGATCTGGGAGTGGAAGCGCTTGTTTGAGTTGTTTAATTTGACTCTGCACCTTGGCAGGAGTTTGAACTTTTAACTGTTTCATAAATTTGAGTTGGGAGGGCACACTCCCTCCCCGGTTGATAAGTTTTCTGACAATGGTTTGATTTTCTCCACCTTGGCCATGGTTTGACCTTCGGCCTCGAAATGCGCTACTTTCAGTTGGCATTTCTTGCCTTTGAGTTTCATTAGATCGAACTCGTTCTGAAGTTCCTCTGGACCTACCCATGCAGATAGATCCTTTAGCAGATTGCTTTTTGGATGGAGGGTGGCGTTATAGGGTTTCCTGATCTGAAGCGTCTCTGATGAGTCTTCAGGGACGATCAACCATGTGAAACGGACGAGGTGCATGTTGCCATACTCAGTAGGCACTAAGCCTCTGTCCACAATCTCGGAGCAAATTGCCCGATGCCATCCCTCTTGGGGAAGTTGTCTAACTAATTTTAATTTCATGATCTTATGGGTGTTCGTGTGCATCATTGCACAGGAAATTGGTTTGTGACGAAAAATCTTAAGGTACAGATATCCATCCAGACACCTCGAAAAGGGGTGTCTGTGCTTATCCTACTGGTTGAGATTTTTTGTTGTGGAGGTGGGAGGGGGTATTCTTCCGTTCTTATTTGCCAGTCCGTTGAAGTAATCCAAGGCCGATTGGAATTCGATGAATCTGCAGCCAGTTTTGGCCCCCGGTTTGCGATCTACGATGGAATTGATGGGTGGGTCGTAGTTGTTCCGAGGTGTTGGTAAGATCCGTTCATTCCAGAAAGAGGTTCTTCGACAAAAACAGTGGAATTGAGCATTTGGAACTATCGTGAGATGATGGCTCCATGAATATTGAGAAGACCATTCATGGATTGCTGGGACTTGATGAGTGTTGGGAAGTTCGAGGCGTTGACTACGATTCAGAGACGGAAAAGTTTTTCATGGTCATTACTGAAACTGACAAACTCTGGGATAAAGAAGTTTGTCCCCATCAGACCTGCAAATCGTCTGGGATTACCTGTTACGATCACACCGAAACAAGGTCTTGGCGACATATGGATGTATTTGGAAAACGATCTGAAATTCTCTGCAATGTGCCTCGCGGCAAATGCCCATCTTGTCACCGAACCTATCGGGTTAAAGTTCCCTGGGAGGGTAAAGGAAAACATTTTACTCAGGCGTTTGAGGGGTTTGCGTTGGCATTGATGAGGGAGATGCCGGTTAGTAAAGCATCAGGACTGATTGGAGAGTGTGATCAACGCATGTGGCGCATTCTTTTTGCCCATGTTGACGAAGCGTATTCCAAGTTGGATATGAGTGATGTGGTTT
>Ga0255776_10000127_pt1 | contig 78098 bp, 84 predicted proteins | sample 071ome_19_FD_179974 | JGI IMG/M metagenome (GOLD analysis project Ga0255776, IMG submission 179974) | Coastal salt marsh microbial communities from the Groves Creek Marsh, Skidaway Island, Georgia - 071413AT metaG (version 2) | ecosystem: Environmental > Aquatic > Marine > Intertidal zone >...
CGCCGCCGCACGGCGGTTTCGCCTACGGACTCGATCGACTGATCGCGATCTTGGCGGGCGAGGAGAACATCCGCGAGGTGATCGCGTATCCGAAGACCCAATCCGGCACCGACCCGATGACCGAGTCGCCGCTTCCCGCTGATCCGGCTCAGCTCGCTGAGCTCGGGTTGAGAGTCCTGCCCTCGGTGGATGGCGATCGCTCCTGACAACACTTCACAACCGGAGGACGAACCGATGAACGAACAGCAACTTGAACGCATGAGGTCTGGGAAGGGCTTTATCGCCGCGTTAGACCAGAGCGGCGGCAGCACGCCGAAGGCGCTCGGCCTGTACGGAATCACCTCCGATGCATGGTCATCTGACGAGGAGATGTTCGACCTCATTCACGCTATGCGGGCGCGAATGATGATGAGTTCTGCTTTCGACGAGCGGGTGCTCGGCGCGATCCTCTTCGAGATGACGATGGACCGCGCGGTCGACGGCCTGCCCACCGCGCAGTACCTCTGGGAACGCAAGGGCGTTCTGCCCTTCCTGAAAGTGGACCAAGGCCTCACTGATCCTGACGGTGGCGTGCAGGTTCTGAAGGACATCCCGGGTCTCGACGCACTTCTCACCCGCGCCGTGGAGGCCGGGATCTTCGGCACCAAGATGCGATCAGTGATCGCGACGGCCTCAGCGGCCGGTGTGCGGGCGGTCGTCGGTCAACAGTTCGAGATCGGCGCTCGGATTCGCTCGTACGGGTTGGTGCCCATCATCGAGCCCGAAGTCGACATCACGATTCCCGACAAAGCGGAAGCGGAGCGAATGCTGCTCGACGAGATTCTTGGGTGCCTTGAGTCGGTGCCGGTCGACTCGCCAGTGATGCTGAAGTTGTCGATTCCCACCGTGGACGACCTTTACCGCCCGTTGATCGAGCACCCCTCGGTGCTACGGGTGGTCGCTCTTTCGGGTGGGTACCCGCGTGACGAGGCGAATGAGCGTCTGTCGCGTCAACACGGGATGATCGCGAGCTTCTCGCGCGCTTTGGCGGAGGGCCTCTCCGTCGAGATGGACGACACCGAGTTCGACCGCGTGCTCGACGGGACCGTGGCCTCCATCTACGCGGCCTCCATCACCTGAGCCTGACTGCTCAGCGACCGTCGAGCGGTCGCAGCACCGCCCCGGTCGGCAATTTCGGCGAGAAGAAGGTCGATTTCGGAGGCATCAGCTCGCCCGTCCGGCCTGTCCGCGTTATCTCGGCGATTCCGACGGGCCGGATCAACACGGCCCCCGGCCGTTTGGAGAGCGCCAGCTCGGCGGCCTCCACCGGATCGTGGACATAGTGAACCTCATGGGCGACGTCGCGGAGGAGGTGCTCAAGCCGTGCCCCGTCGAGATCTCGGACGCCTTCGAACACCTCGGAACGAGGCTCCAGCCACTCGACGGTCCCACCTGGAGTGATGAGGCAAGGCTGGTCACGCTCGGCGATGATCGACGGGAGGCTCACCGCCGCTGCGGCTGATTCGATCGGGCCGCCCATCTCGAGCTGGTAGCCGACGCTGAGCGCCTCGCGGAGCCGCTCGGTTGAGACGCCGTCATACACCCGGTGGATCGCCGCGACCGACAACTGCTCCTCGGTGAGGTCGCTGATAAAGGCGAGGGTGTGGGTGGCGCCGGGCAAACGGTCGACGTGATCTGAGAGAACCCGCTGGGCGACTCCGTAACGATGGTGGCCGTCGGCGATGAGTACGTCGTCGCGGGCGATGACGTCGCGAATTGCCGCGATGCGCGAGGGCTGATCGATCACTTCCCATCGGTGGGTCACGGGCCCGGCGGCGCTGTCGTCCATCTGAGCCACCATCGCGTCGGCTCCCGGGTCGCCAAGCAGTTCGGTAAGGCCCGCTCCGAGCGCGAGACCCCAGACCGGCGAGAGATTCGCTTCGGTGGCGATGGTCAGGTCGTAGCGGTCGGTCGATGCTTTCGGGGTGGTGCGCTCATGGGCGAGCACGCCGGCCCCTTCACCGTGGGTGACCTCGAGCGCTCCGACAACGCCCGAGATCGTGCGGTGCGTCCCGAGCGCGTCGGTGAAGCTCATCCGATGGATGGTGAGGGTGGGTCGCTCGTCGCGCCGCAGTACCCCCGTTCCGATCATGTTCTTGAGTCGTCGCGCGAGCTCGACGTAGGGCTTGTCGCCGTCCTCGGGAAGTGCGACATCGACGTGAGTGATGTTCGTCGGGTCGGTCTCGCGCCAGAGGCGCACCTCTGAGGGGCCCATCACGTCATAGGGGGGAGCGATCATCGAGCCGACACGATCGGCTGATGGTCTGAGCGCGCGAAAGGGCACGAGATCCGCCATACGGACAGGATGGCATGTCGAAGGTGTCACCCCTCGGTGTCATGATGTCGACGTGGGTGAACGTCAGGTGCTGCTGTGTGACCTCGATGGGGTGGTGTGGCGCCGAGCTGTGCCAATCCCTGGGTCGGTCGAGGCGCTGAACGACCTCATCGCCTCAGGTTGGGAGGTCCTCTTCATCACGAACAGCTCCCATGATCCCGCCTCCCACCATGTCGAGCGCTTGGAGTCCCTCGGCGTTCCAGCGAGCGATCGTGTGCTGACCTCGCCGATGGCCGCCGCGTTGCTGTGTGAGCCGGGGGAGCGTGTTCTGTGTGCGGCTGGTCCGGGAGTCCGCCTTGAGCTCGAGCGTCGTGGCTGCGAAGTCGTTCTTGGCGAGTCCGACGTTCCGGGTGCGGTGGACGCGGTGGTTGTGGGTCTTCATCCGGAGTTCGACTATCGACGACTCGGTGTGGCGATGCGGGCGGTTCGCTCAGGAGCTCGCCTCATCGGCACGAACTCCGATCCAACCTTTCCGACGGAGGCTGAGTTGCTTCCCGGAGGTGGCTCGATCTTGGCTGCGGTGGCGACCGCGAGTGGGGTGGCGCCGGTGATCGCTGGAAAACCCGAGGCCCCGATGGCAGATCTGATCACCAGTCGGCTGGCGGGCCCGGTGATGCGCTTGGTGATGGTCGGGGACCGCGCCTCCACCGACGGGCGCATGGCTGAGGCGGTCGGAGCCGAGTTCGCCCATGTGCTCACCGGGGTCGACGACGATGCCCCGTCCGATACCGGATCCCACGACGACCTTCGAGCGGTGGCGGATTGGCTCCTCGATCGCGGGCGGGCCGATCGTGGCGACTGAGCGACGGCGCCTCGACAGCGAATTGGTGCGGCGGGGGCTCGCCGCGAGCCGCACGGAAGCCTCCTTCCTGATCGAATCGGGTCAAGTGCTGGTGGATGGGGCGCCGGCCGCACGGTCGGCGAGCAGGGTCGCGACTGGTTCGGCTGTCCGCGTGCTCGGGGACAAACCGAAGTACGTCAGTCGGGGAGGTGAGAAGCTCGAACACGCCATCACAGAGTTCGGGATCGATGTGAACGGATGCTTGGCGCTCGATGCGGGGTCCTCGACGGGTGGCTTCACCGATTGTTTGCTGCAGCACGGGGCCGAACGGGTCATCGCTGTCGACGTCGGCACGAATCAGATCCATGAGCGGGTGGCTGGCGATCCGCGGGTCGAAGTGCACGAGGGCACTCACATCCGTGATGCCGACCCGGCGACGCTCGGTGGCCCCGTTGACCTGGTGGTGGCGGACCTTTCGTTTATCTCCTTGCGTACGGTCGCTGACGCCCTCTTGAGATGGTGTAAACCAGAGGCCGAGATGGTGCTGCTGGTCAAACCGCAGTTCGAGGCTGGGCGTCGGGAGGTCTCGCGTGGCCGCGGCGTCATCAAGGATGACGCCATTCGCCGCGCTGCTCTCGACGACGTCACCGCTCATTACGAGGCGCTTGGCTGTTGTGTGCTCGGAAGAATTCCCTCGCCGATCACTGGGGCGTCAGGAAACGTGGAATACCTCGTGCGACTCGGGGTGGGAGGCTGAGATGGCGGTCGTTCACGTTGTCGCCCACCCAACCCGCGACGATGTCGCTGAACTCCTTCGTTCGATCGTGCAGTGGGCTGAGGCCGAGGGCCACGCCCTCACCCTCGACGACGTCTGCGCCGAGAGCCTGCTCGGGTCAGCAGGTGCGGCGCTGGCGGCGGCCGGCCCGCCCGAAGGCACCCAGCTGGTCGTGAGCCTCGGTGGTGACGGCACGATGCTTCGAGCTGTCTCGGCGGCTTCTGGCTGCGATGCCCCACTCCTCGGAGTAGACCTCGGCTCGCTCGGCTACCTCTCACAGGTGCGCGCCTCCGACGGCCTCGAGGCGATCGGTCGGGCATTGCTCTCCTCCGAGGAAGGCGGATGGTGGCTCGATGAGCGGATGATGCTCGACGTCGAGCTCAACGGGGTGTCGATCGCGACCGTCCTCAACGAGGTAGTCGTCGAAAAAGGGGCGCCCGGAACGGCGATCCGGCTCGGCGTCTTGATCGACGGCGAGCCCTTCGCCACCCTCGCGAGTGATGGAGTCATCGTCGCCACCCCGACTGGCTCGACCGCGTACTCGCTGTCCGCGCGCGGACCGATCGTGTCCCCGAGGCATCGCGCGCTTCTGGTCACACCGGTCGCCCCCCACATGCTCTTCGACCGAACGATGGTGCTCGATCCAAGCGAGACCGTCGAGGTCGAAGTGCTCGGCCCCCTCTCGGCCGGTGTCATCCTCGACGGGCGGGTGGGCGCTAACGCGGCCCCAGGTGATCGAATCAGATGTCGTCCGTCGGCACGGGTAGCCCGGTTCGTTCGATTCGATCGCCGCCCGTACCACCAGACGTTGAAGGCCAAGTTCGGCCTCACCGATCGCTGAGATGCTTGCCGAACTCCACATCGAGAACCTCGCGGTGCTCGAACGTGTCACCCTGCCGCTCGGTCCCGGATTAACCGCTATCACCGGTGAGACCGGCACGGGGAAGTCGATGGTGGTCCGTGCCCTCGGCTTAGTGCTCGGTGACCGAGCCGACGGTTCCCTCGTACGGGTTGGTGCCGAGGAGTGCCGCGTCGATCTCCGGGTCGTTGATGGCGAGAACGAGACCGTTCTCTCCCGTGTCGTTCCCTTGGAGGGCAGGTCTCGGGCCTATATCGACGGCCGGCCGACGACGATCGCGGCCCTGGCCGAGGTGGCGTCGGCTGCACTCGAGGTCCACGGTCAGCACAGCCATCACTCCCTCCTGCGATCGGGCGCCCAGCGCTCAACCATCGATCGATACGGCGCGATCGATACGGCCTTGTGGGACGACGCGGTTGCTCGGGTGGCGGAACTCGAGGCGTCGATCGCGGCTCTCGGGGGTGACTCGGGTGAGCGCTATCGAGAGATCGACCTCTTGCGCTACCAGATCGAGGAGATCGATGGTGCGGTAATCGAGGACGCGGACGAGGAGTCGCGACTTGCCGATGAGGAGGTGTTGCTCTCCTCAGCCGATGAGTTGAAAGAGGTCGCCTCCCGAGCCGTTCAGGTGCTCGACGACGATGACCGAGTCGCCGAGACGGTGTCCGAACTCCGACGTCATGGTGCGCTGGCTCCGTTCTCCGAGCGAGCCGACTCGGTTCTCGCTGAGATGCGGGAGCTGTCGAGTGACCTCCGTGCCGCCGTTGACGGCATCAGCTCTGACCCAGAGCGGCTCGGCGTGGTGCGCGCACGCAGGCAGCAGCTTCGCCAACTCGTACGGAAGTACGGCGACGACCTCTCAGCGGTTATCCGGTTCGCTGACCAGTGCCGAGATCGGCTTGGCCAGTTGGAGGGCCGAGATGCGGCGGTAGGCGAACTGGAGAAGGAGCTTGCGGTTGCGAGGTCAGCGCTGGAGGCTGCTGCTCAGTCGCTGGCCGAGGAGCGCCGGGCCGCAGCCTCACGGCTCGCCGAGGCGGTTTCGGACGCGGTTCGTCATCTCGATCTTCCCGACGCTCGGCTCGAGATTGATTGCGGAGGCTCCGCCGGCGAGCGCGTCGAGATGCTGTTCTCACCAAGTTCCCGCGTGCCCGTCCTGCCACTGTCGAAGGCCGTGAGCGGTGGAGAGTTGGCTCGATGCATGTTGGCCATCGATACGGTGACTTCTGAAGCCGGTGGGTTCGAGGCCCCCGACACAGTCGTCTACGACGAGATCGATGCTGGAATCGGCGGTCGGGCGGCTCACACGATCTCAGCGGAGTTCTCCAGGGCTGCCGCGAGCCGACAGGTTCTCGTCGTCACTCATTTGGCTCAGGTGGCGAGCCGGGCTCGCACTCAGGTGGTGGTCGAGCGATCAGTAGATCCCGCTGGTGGGCCACCAGCGGCCGCGGTCCGCGTCGTCTCCGGAGACGAGCGAGTGGGCGAGGTGGCCAGGCTCCTCGCGGGAACTGACGGTCCGCGCGCGGTCGAACACGCACGGGAGCTCCTCGACGCTGGCTCATCCACCGGCACAGACACTCCGGCGGGTTAGGCTGACATCCCGTCATGGCATGTAACGAGACGTCGGGCGGGCGCGAACCGCGGTCAGGGGTGACGGGGTGACCAAGCACATCTTCGTGACTGGCGGTGTCGTCAGTTCGTTGGGCAAGGGGCTGACGGCGAGTTCGCTTGGCCGACTCCTCAAGATGAGGGGCCTCAGGGTCACGATGCAGAAGCTCGACCCCTACATCAACGTCGATCCGGGGACTATGAACCCCTACGAGCACGGCGAGGTGTTCGTTACCGATGACGGTGGGGAGACCGACCTCGACCTCGGTCACTACGAGCGATTCATCGACGAGAATCTGACGCAGAGCTCGAACGCGACGACGGGCTCGATTTACCAGTCGGTCTTGGCCGCTGAGCGCCGCGGCGATTACCTCGGCAAGACGGTGCAGGTGATTCCCCACATCACCGATGAGATCAAGCGCCGCATTAAGCGGATATCGACCGACGATGTCGATGTGGTGATCACCGAGGTGGGTGGCACGGTCGGTGACATTGAGATCCTTCCGTTCCTTGAGTCGATTCGCCAGTTCCGCAAGGACGCGGGACGCGACAACGTGTGTTACATCCATGTGACCTTGGTGCCGTTTATTGGCCCCGCTGGGGAACAGAAGACCAAGCCCACTCAGCACTCGGTCACAGAACTGCGGAGCCGCGGTATCCAGCCAGATGTCATCGTGTGTCGCAGCGAGGCGCCACTCAGCGTCGAGTTGAAGCGGAAGATCTCGAACTTGTGCGATGTCGACGACCGCGCCGTCGTCAACGCCGCCGATGTCGGCAACATCTACGAATTGCCCCTGATCCTCCACGATGAGGGTCTCGACGATGTGGTGCTCGATGTCCTCGGTATGGAGACCCCCGAAGTCGACACCGGGGCTTGGGACGCCCTCGTCTCCAAGGTTGAAGCCGCCACCGAGCCGGTTCGGATCGGCCTCATCGGGAAGTACGTCCAGTTGCCCGATGCCTATCTGTCCGTCGTGGAGTCATTGAAGCACGCTGGTTTCCACCACGGCGCTCGGGTCGAGATCGACTGGATCCAAGCCGAGGATGTCGTCGGCTTGCTCGCTGAGGGCCGTTTGGCGAACCTCGATGGCCTGGTGATTCCGGGCGGATTCGGTGCCCGCGGCTTCGAAGGAAAGATCGAGGCCGCTCGTTACGCCCGCGAGTCCGGCCTGCCATGCCTCGGTCTCTGTCTTGGTTTGCACGCGATGACCGTCGAGTTCGCTCGCAACGTGGTCGGTTTGGCCGAGGCGAACTCAACAGAGTTCGACCCGACAACGCGCCACCCAGTGATCGACCTCATGCACGACCAGCGGGAGGTCACCGACAAAGGTGGCACCATGCGACTTGGTGCCTACTACGCGGTGCTCACACCCGATACCAAGGTCGCGGAGGCCTATGGCGAGCCCGTGGTCAGCGAGCGTCATCGGCACCGCTTCGAGTTCAACCCGAACTACAAATCTCGCCTTGAGGAGCACGGCTTCGTTTGCAGTGGGATTTCACCCGACCGGCGCCTCGTCGAGTTCATCGAGTTGGCCGATCACCCCTTCTGGGTCGCGACTCAAGCGCATCCCGAGTTCAAGAGCCGTCCGGATCGACCACACCCGCTGTTCCGGGATTTGATCGATGCGGCGCTCGTTCGCGCCCGGGCGCACAGCGCGGACGCGCGCGTCTGACCCGTGTCCGGATTCCGTCGCGTCGGAGAACGCACGGTCCATCAAGGTCATATCTGGTCGGTTGCGGTCTCGAATTTCGAGGCGCCCGACGGCACGGTCTTCGTGCGCGACATCGTGCGTTCGCCGGGGGCGGTCGGCGTCGTTCCGTTGTTGTTCGATCCCGAAGGGGTCGCGTCGGTTGTGCTGGTCGAGCAGTACCGCCCGGCCCTCGAGCGTGAGGTGCTCGAAATCCCCGCTGGAATGCGCGACGTTGCCGGTGAACCGCCGGAGAGCACCGCGATTCGGGAACTCGCCGAGGAAGTTGGGCTCCGCGCGCAAACTCTCGACCCGCTCACGGTGATCGTCCCATCGCCTGGGATGTCCGACGCGACCACGCATCTGTACCTCGCCACCGGGTGCGAGGCGGTCGCGGACTCTCGGCAGGGACCGGAGGAGGAGGCGATGCGGGTGCTCCATCTGCCACTGAGCGAAGCCGTTGATTTGGTGCGCGACGGGACCATCGTCGACGCAAAATCGGTGGTCGGGCTTCTTCTCGCAGCGGAACGGCTTCGACATGGCGACCTCATCGGCTGAACTCGCCGACGCAGGGCTTCCACTTGAAATCGAGGAGTTTCTGGCGTACCTCGTCAGCGAGCGGGGACGAGCACGCAATACCGTCGCCGCGTATCGCCGCGACCTCACCGGATACGCCTCGCACCTGCAGCGGCGAGGGCGCACACCGCTCGATGCGGATCGCAGCGACATCGAAGCGTGGATCACCGGACAACGTGGCGAGGGTGCGGCGTCGTCGTCGATCGCTCGACGCCTCGCCGCCGTTCGGATGCTTCATCGCCATATGGCGGCTGAATCAGTGCGGCCGGATAACCCCGCGCTCGCTCTCGATGGCGTGAGCGTTCCCTCAGGGGTTCCAAAACCGCTCACCGAGGCTGAGGTGGCGCGCCTGCTCGATGCGGTGCAGGGAGCCGATCCGGCCGCGCGTCGGGACCGCGCAATTCTCGAGTTGATGTACGGCACGGGGGCGAGGGTCGCTGAGGTGGCGTCTCTGTCTCTCGGAGATGTCGATCTGCGCGGGCGGCTGGTCAGGCTCCTCGGTAAAGGTTCGAAGGAGCGGATCGTTCCCTTCGGCGCCGCCGCGACGCGAGCGTTGACCGACTGGTTCGATGACGATGGGCGCGGTCGACTCGCCCCGCGCGAGTGGAGGCGCCGCGGAGACGCCGAAGCCGTGTTCCTCAATCAGCGTGGCGGGCGCTTGTCGCGACAGGGCATCTGGTTGGTGGTCCGTTCAGCCGGCGAGCGCGCAGGTATCGAATCGACGCTCTCGCCCCATGTGCTCCGGCACTCCTGCGCGACGCACATGCTCGATCACGGCGCCGATCTCCGAGTGGTCCAGGAGATGCTCGGCCATGCGACCATCTCGACGACCCAGGTATATACCAGGGTCAGTCAGGAACGGCTTCGGGAGGTCTACCGTGCGGCCCACCCCCGAGCGGCTCGATCGAAGGCGCCGTCGTGAGCGCGCTTCGACACTGTCTTCACCTCGTTGGTCGTTTCGTTCGTCAACTCGACCGACGGCCGCCGACGCCAGAAGAGGCTGTCTGGGCGGAGTCGCACCTGACGTCGGCTGAACGGGCGCTCTGGGTGCGTCTCGGAAATGGAGATCGTCGTCATGCGATCGGCGTGGCCCGTCGGTTCAGCGGTGCTCGGCCCGACGCGACGCGGGCTGAGTTGGCCGGGGCGCTTCTGCACGACATCGGCAAAGTCGACGGTCCAGAGGGCGCAGTTCGTCGCGCCTGGATGACCGTTACCCCTCGGCTGGGGGAGACCACGCGCCGATACCGCGATCACGAGCGGATCGGTGCCGAACTCTGCGAACGGGTGGGATCGGATCCGGCAACCATCGCTCTCGTGCGAGGCGATGCGCCAGCTGAGGTGATGCGGTTGCTGACCGACGCGGACTCAGCGGGCGGGTTGAAGCGAGTCTGAGCCCCGAAGGAGCCACCGGTATCGCAGGTGAACGGTGATCGCTCGCACGGTCATCCATCCGGTCAGACAGGCCCAGAGCGCGGTCGGTCCAGTGTTCAGTTTCGCGAGCAGGGGATAGAGCGGTGCAACGGCGGCCAAGGTGGCGACGGAGAGTCGCCCGAGGAACCGGTAGTCGCCGAGCCCGATGAGGATGCCGTCGCCGGCGAAGGCGATTGCACCCGGGATGAGGAGGACTCCGAGCAGGATGACGGCCCCCTGCGCCTGATCGACAACGGTCGCGTCGGCGGTGAAGAGGCGTGGCACGACTCCAGATCCCGCGATGAGCATCGCCGCGAGCACGGCCCCCGATCCCGCGGAGAGGATTTCGGTGCGACGCGAGATTGACAGGCCTTCATCGGCTCGACCGGCACCTTCGGCCTCGGCGACGAGGGTCTGCGCGGGCATGGCGAGCGCATCAAGAATGAGCGCGAGCAGGATGAACATCGCCATGACGACCTGATGCGCGGCAAGTGCGGCGTCGGATTGGCGCGCCATGAGGGAGGTGGATCCGGTGAGCACTCCCAAAATCCCCGCGACTCGGAGCAGCAGGTGACGCCCGGCAGTGAGGAGGGGAGCCGCCTCGCCGAGGCCAGGCCGTTTGCCGAGAAGTCGGCCGATCCGCCGCCGTTGAAGTCCGAGAAGCGCGATCGCGGCCCCCCACTGTGCGATCACGGTCGACCACGCCGACCCAGCGACCGAGAGATCGAGGGCGAAAACCAAGAACCATTCGATGACGGCGTTCGCCATGTTCGAGGCGAGAAGGATCCACAGCGGAGTCCGGTAGTCGGAGTGACCTCTGAAGACGCCCTGTGACGCGAGGACGAGCATCACCGCTGGAAGCCCGAGTGCGCTGATCCAGAGGTAGGTAGAGGTGTGATCGGCCGAGGCTCCGGTCCCTCCGAGGAATCCGACAAGTGGCCCGCGGACCAGCACCAGAATCGGGAGGGCGGACACACCGACCGCGAGGGCCACCCACATGGCCGTACGGGCGGCGCGATCAGCCGAAGCCGGGTCGTTGGCACCGACGGCACGAGCCACCTGTTGGGTGGTGCCATAGGTGAGGAAATTCGCTCCGGCGACAAGAAGGGAGAGCACCGCTGCGGCGAGCGCGAGTCCGGCGAGCTCGGAGGTTCCGACCCGTCCGATCATCGCGGTGTCGACGGCGACGTACAGCGGTTCAACAGCGAGCGCCCCGAGGGCGGGTAACGCGAGCCTCAGAATGCGGCGATCGGTGTCGCCAGGAAAGGCCATGTGACCCTCAGCGGGGGAGGAGTCCGATGGCGCGGTGCACGCGCTCGAGGGTGGCTGAGGCGACCGCACGCGCGCGATCCGCGCCAACACCGAGTAGGCGCGCGAGCTCACCGCGGTCGGCCATCAGTTCCCTATGACGCTCTTGGATCGGGCGGAGCATCTCGATGACCGCGGCGGCGGTGTCGGCCTTCAGCGGTCCGTACTGGGAGTACTGGGAGGCCAAGGCGTCGCGGTCCGCCCCGCTCGCGGCCGAAAGGATGTCGAGCAGGTTGCTCACCCCGGGCTTCTCGGCGATGTCATATCGGACCACGTTCTCCGAGTCGGTGACCGCGCGTCGGAACTTCTTATCGATCGCCTCGGGAGCATCGAGAAGGAAGACGCAGCCGGCGTCGCTCTCTCCCGATTTCGACATTTTGGAGGTGGGGTCCTGCAGGTCCATGACTCGTGCTCCTGCTTTCGGCGTCACCGCCTCGGGCACCACCAGGGTCTCACCGAAGCGATTGTTGAAGCGGATCGCGATGTCACGGGTGATTTCGATGTGCTGGCGTTGATCATCGCCGACCGGGACTTCGTTCGCGTCGTAGAGCACGATGTCGGCGGCCTGCAGCGCCGGATAGGTGAACAACCCGGCCGAGACGAAGTCGGCCTCGCGACGGGCTGACTTGTCTTTGAATTGGGTCATTCGCGACAGCTCGCCGAACGAGACGGTGCACTCCATGATCCAGCCGAGTTGGGAGTGCTCGGGGACGTGGCTCTGCACAAATACCGTCGCCACCTCGGGATCGAGGCCGATAGCGAACAGAATGGCGGCGAGGTCGGTAGTAGCCGGACCCACGACGTTTGGTTCCGTGGTAACGGTCAAGGCGTGAAGGTCAACGATCCCGTGGAAGACGTCCTTGTCGTGTTGCCCGTCAACCCAGTTGCGGAGCGCGCCGAGAAGATTGCCGAGGTGCACGGCACCAGTCGGCTGAATACACGAGAGAACGCGGGTCACAGCGCGAGGCTACCGAGGTGGGGGAGGGCGGCATACCCCGAGCGGAGGGCCGCTATTCGGTAGCGTGAGTCTGTGGCGGTGGATGTCTCGACCGAGGTGTACCAAGGTCCGTTCGACCTGCTCTTGCAGCTGATTCTGAAGGAGCAGGTCGATCTCTACGACATCGATCTCGCGTCCATTGTCGACGCCTACTTGGCTGAGGTGGAGCGGATGCAGGCCCTCGATCTCGAGGTCGCTACCGAGTTTCTCCTGATCGCGGCCACCCTGGTGGAGCTGAAGACCCGGCGCTTGTTACCCGGCTCGGGTGATGTCGACATCGATGAGGAGTTGGCCCTCTGGGAGGAACGCGACCTCCTCCTCGCGCGACTACTGGAGTGCAAGACGTTCAAGGATGTCGCGTCCGTGTTTAGCGAGCTTGCTGCCGCCGCCTCGCTGCACTTCCCACGGGAGGTGGGACCAGACGAACGTTTCCGTGACCTCCAGCCAGACCTACTCGAGGGCACCTCGGTTCGTCGACTCGCCAGTGCTGCCATTCGGGCGCTGACCCCACGTCCGGAACCAGTGGTCGACCTGTTCCACGTGAGCGTCGTCAAGGTGACGGTGGCCGACGCTGTCGCGGAGCTGGTCGACGAGCTGCCTCGGCTTGGCAAAGTCGGATTTCGGCGGTTGGTGGACGGTTTGGTCGAACGGGTTGAGGTGATCGTTCGCTTCCTCGCCGTGCTCGAGCTCTTCAAACAGGGTTTGGTGGAACTCGATCAGTTCGAGCGGTTTGGAGACATCCAGATCGAGTGGATCGGCGGCGAGGATGTCGAGGCCGCGCTGAGCGGTGTGGATGCGTACGAGGGATGAGTTTCGATCAAGCCATCGACGGCGACACTACTGACGACCCCGGTCGGGAGCATCGGCGTGCGATCGAGGCGATTCTTCTCGTTGCGCACGAACCGGTCTCTCCCGACCTGATCGCCCAGTTGATCGAACGTCCGCTTGACGAGGTGATCGACTCCATCGAACGGCTCCGGGATGAGTACCGACGTGAGGGCCGAGGTTTCGAGATCGGCGAGGTTGCCGGTGGATACCGCTTCCAGACGGTCGAGGATGTCGCCCCCTGGGTGGAGCGGTTCGTGCTCTCGGAGCAGCGCGCCCGCCTGAGTGGGGCAGCGCTCGAGACGCTCGCGATCGTGGCGTACAAGCAGCCGATCTCCCGCGCGCAGGTGGCGTCAATCCGAGGAGTTGATCCCGACGGTGTGCTGCGCAGTCTCGCCGCCCGCGGTTATATCGCTGAGGTTGGTCGCGACCCGGGTCCCGGCCAGGCGGTGATGTGGGGAACTACCCAGACGTTCCTTGAGCGCCTCGGGCTTCCCTCACTCGATCATCTGCCGCCAATCGCCGAGTTCATCCCCTCCGCCGATGTCGTGGAGACCCTGGAGACCGGGCTTCGCCTCGACACCGACGTCATCGCGGATCCGGTCGTCGACGCCGATGGCTGAGGAGGGTGAGCGCCTCCAAAAGGTGCTCGCTGCCCTCGGATTCGGTAGCCGACGGGCGTGTGAGGTGCTGATCGCCGAGGGTCGCGTCGTCGTGAACGGCACGGTCGCGGTTCTCGGGGCTCGGGTGCAGCCCGAGACTGATCAGGTCACGGTCGACGGCGCTCCGGTTGGCGTTCGTCCCGGGCTTGTTCACTACCTGGTGAATAAGCCGAGGGGAGTGGTGACCACCGCGAGCGATCCGCAGGGTCGGCCGACGGTTGTCGAACTCGTGCCGGACGAACCTCGAGTGTTTCCGGTTGGTCGCCTCGATCTCGACACCGAGGGTCTCATTCTGCTCACCAACGACGGAACCCTCGCTAACGCGATCGCGCATCCGTCAACGGGTGTGGAGAAGGAGTACTTGGTCGAAGTGCACGGCGGACGGGTCTCGCCAAGCGGGCTCCGACACCTTCGCGAGGGCGTCGAACTCGAGGATGGTCGTACCGCACCGGCGCGGGTCACCCAACCGAGCCCCGGGGTGCTCCGAATCACCATCCATGAGGGACGAAATCGGCAAGTACGCCGAATGTGCTCCGCGGTCGGCCACGAGGTCCGTCGGCTCGTTCGGGTACGGATCGGGCCGATATCCGACCGGCGCCTCGCCCCAGGCGATTGGCGAGAGCTCTTAAGTGACGAGGTCATCGCCCTCGGCCAAGCCGTCGCGGCCTCGGGATACGCTCAGCCCACGTGAGCGGAACCTCAGCCGATGCTGGCCGATGCGCGAACGTCATCGGCCTTGGCTTGATTGGCGGGTCGATCGCTCTTGCGCTTCGACATCGTGGCTGGGTGGTGCACGGCGAGGATGCCGACCCGGAGGTGCTGTCGCGCGCCAAGGAAATCGGCGCGATCGATCAACCCGGTTTTCTCCGGTCGGCGGAGGTCACGTTCGTCGCTACCCCGGTGGGTTCCGTCGCTGCTGAGGTTTCTCGCGCGCTCACTGAGACCGAGGGTCTGGTGACGGACGTGGGATCAGTGAAGGCCGATCTCTGCGAGCGTGTGACCTCCCCCCGGTTCATTGGGGGCCATCCGATGGCCGGCAGCGAGCTCGACGGGCTCGATGGGGCTGATCCGGAGATGTTCGAAGGGGCGGTCTGGGTCCTCACACCCGACAGCGATGTTCCCGACGCGACGTTTGCGACGGTCGCCTCCGTGATCTCCGCCCTTGGTGCTGAGGTGGTGGCTCTCCCTCCGGTTGAGCACGATCGCCTGGTTGCCGTCGTGAGTCATGTGCCGCATCTGACGGCGGCGAGTCTGATGGCGCTCGCGACCGAGCGATCGGAGGAGCACGCGTCCTTACTGCGCCTCGCTGCCGGGGGCTTCCGAGATATGACCCGAATCGCGAGCGGCCGCCCGGGGATCTGGATCGACATTTGCCGCGCGAACGGTAAAGCGATCGTCGACGCTCTCGATGAGATGATCGCGTCGCTCGGCGAGATCCGACGGATGGTGGTTGAGGATGACCACCCCGCCCTGTTGGGTTTACTCTCGGCGTCACGGGAGGCACGGGTGAACTTGCCGGGTCGCGTCACCGATCCCACCTCGTTGGCCGAGGTTCGGATTCGGATTCCCGATCGCTCGGGTGCGGCTGCGGAGGTGTTCACCCTCGCTGCTGAGCTCGGGGTGAACATCGCGAACTTTGAGGTCGTTCACTTGGCCGAGGGTGCCCGAGGCGTCGCCGTGGTGCTCGTCGACCGGTCGGCGGTCGAGGTGTTCCGCGGAGGGCTCATCGCCCGAGGATTCCGACCGACCGTCACCACGCTGTCATGAATTCCGGAGAGGCTCGGTCGGTGCCGGTGCTTTCCACTGGATTCACCAAGCGTGTGGCCGTGCCTGGTTCGAAGAGCATCGCGAATCGGGCGTTGATCTGCGCCCTCCTCGCCGATGGTGAGAGCCGCGTCTCCAATCTGCCTGATGGCGACGACACCGCCTCGATGCTCGCCGCATTACCCGGTCTTGGGGCGGAGATCTCCGTCGTCGGCGACGAGGCGCGGGTGACCGGGGTCGCCGGTCGCCCGATGCACGGCGAATTCGACGCGGGTCTCGCTGGCACGACTTCGCGCTTTCTCTGCGCGGTAAGCGCTCTTGGTGACGGAGAGTCGGTAGTCACTGGCGCCGCACCGCTCAAAGGTCGGCCCTTCGGTGCGCTTTTGGATGCGCTCCGCGAACTGGGGGCGCGCGTTGACGCGGACGGCGATGGTTTGCCGGCGAGGATCACCGGGCCGCTCCGTGGTGGTGAGGTGGAACTTGCAGCTGATGTGTCGAGCCAGTTCGTGTCCGCGCTGCTGCTCGCTGGCCCGTGCATGGCGGAGGGGTTGTCTCTCCGGCTCACTGGTCCAGCCGTGTCGCGGCCGTACATCGACATGACCATCGCCGTCATGGAACGTTTCGGCGCGAAGGTCTCCGAGACCGCAGGGACGATCGTCGTGGAGCCCACCGGATACCGATCCGCTGTGGTCGAGGTTGAGCCCGATGCGTCATCGGCGAGTTATCCGGCGGCTATCGCAGCGCTGCGTGCTGGTCAGGTGTTGATCGATGGGCTTGGCGAGCGAAGCCTGCAGGGTGACACCGCGTTCCGTGAACTGCTCAGGTCGATGGGTGTCGCCGTTGAGGTGACGGGTGATACGACCCGTGTGACTGGATCCGAGGGCGCTCTCGAACCTCTCGTGGCCGACCTGGGGCAGTGCTCGGATTTGGTGCCAACCTTCGCGGTGCTCGCGGCGTTCGCCAATGGCACTTCACGGCTCACTGGGATCGGCTTTATCCGGCGAAAGGAGAGCGACCGGATTGGCGACCTCGCGGCTTGCCTCACGCGCTGCGGTGTGCGAGTGATCGTTGAGGATGACGGCCTGGTGATCGAAGGTGGTAAACCCCATGGCGCCCGTATGCCAACCCATCACGACCATCGCCTCGCCATGGCGTTCGGGGTTCTCGGATGCGCCGTCCCCGATGTCCTCATCGAGGACCCGGACGTCGTGACCAAGAGCTGGCCGGGTTTCTGGACGATGCTCGAGACGCTCAGGAACTGATCGTCACCGGCGTCACCAATGGGTGGTGGCAAGCGACATGGTGCCCGGGTTCGATCTCGGTCATCTCGGGCACCTCGACGCGGCAGCGCTCGTCGACGGCGGGGCAACGGGGATGGAACCGGCAGCCGGTCGGGGGCGAAATTGGCGATGGCGGCTCGCCGGTGATCGCAGTGGTCGCACGACCGAGGCTCGGATCGGGCACCGGCACAGAGTCGAGTAGCACCCGCGTGTAGGGATGCGCGGGGCGGTCATACAGGCGGTCAGGATCAGCGATCTCGCAGAGTCGACCGAGATACATCACAGCCACCCGATCCGAGATGTTTTTCACCACCGCGAGGTCGTGCGCGATGAAGATCATGGTGAGCCCGTGTGCGGCCTTGAGGTCCTCGAGGAGGTTAAGCACCTGGGCTTGGACACTGACGTCGAGCGCTGACACCGGCTCATCGCAGATAATCAGCGTTGGGTCGAGGACAAGGGCGCGCGCGATGGCGATCCGCTGGCACTGCCCACCTGAGAACTCGTGGGGGCGAGAATCATGCGCCCGCTGAGGGTCGATGCCAACCTCTTCGAGCGTCTTGTCGACACGTGTGGCACGCTCCTCAACGGTTCCGCGGTTCCAGATGTCGAGCGGGTCGAGGACGCTGTCGCGCACCCGTCGCCGGGGATTGAGCGAGGAAATCGGATCCTGGAAAATCATCTGCACGCGTGTGCGGGCTTCGCGCAGTTCCCGTTTGCCGAGAGCGGTCAACTCCGTCGACTCGAACTCGATGGAACCCGATGTCGGTCGGGGCATCTGCATGATCGCGCGTCCCGTTGTCGACTTCCCACAACCACTCTCTCCGACGATGCCGAGCGTTTCCCCGCGAGCGACGTCGAAACTGATGCCCGAGACGGCATGGACACGACGTCCACGCTTCATGGGAAATTCCACGACGAGGTCGCGCACGCGGAGCACGGCGTCGATGTCGGGCCTGAGGTGGGGAGCGTCGCTCACGATGTCGATCCGATCTCGAGACCGGCGGAGATCCGTTCTTTGGTTTCGTGGTATTCGGGCGAGCCAACCGGGTACCAACAGGCGAACTTGTGGTCGGGGTTCTCCGCGGTCGCCAAGGGAGGGGCCTCCTCGCGGCAGCGGTCACGCACGAAAGCACAGCGCGGAGCGAACGCACACCCTCGCGGAGGGTCATGCAGGTCAGGCGGACGGCCCGGGATGGCATTGAGGCGGGTATGGCTCTTCTGATCGAGTCGCGGGATGCTCTGCAGGAGCGCCTCGGTGTACGGCATACGCATCTGTGAGAACAAGACCTTGGTAGGCGCGATCTCCACGAGTCGTCCGCCGTACATGACGGCGATGACGTCGGTATGGCCCGCCACCACGCCGAGGTCGTGGGTGACGAGAACGACCGACATGTTGCGTTCTGCGCGTTGCTCAGCGATGAGCTCGAGGATCTGTGCCTGCACGGTGACATCGAGCGCGGTCGTCGGCTCATCGGCGAAGAGGAGAGTCGGTCCGCAGGCGAGCGCGATCGCGATCATGACTCGCTGGCGCATTCCACCGGAAAGTTCGTGCGGATACTGATCAACGCGCCGATCCGGCTCGGGAATTCGAACGTCGCGCAGCAGCCGAATCGCCGTCGCCTTGGCGTCTCGACGGCTCATACCGAGGTGGATGCGAAGTGGCTCTGCGATCTGCTCGCCGATCCTCATCACCGGGTTGAGCGAGACCATTGGATTCTGGAACACCATCGACATTTCCCGACCCCACAGGCGGGACATGTCGGGAGCGTTGGGACCCAGCAGGTCTTGGTCCCCAAACCAGATATTGCCCTCTCGGCGGGCCGTGGAGGGAAGGAGACCCATGATCGAGCGAGAGAGCACGGTCTTGCCCGAGCCTGATTCTCCGACGATGCCAAGCGCTTGGCCGCGGTCGAGGGTCAGCGAGACCCCGTCGACGGCACATACGGGGCCGCGTTCGGTGGCGAAGGTGGTGCGCAAGTCCTCAACGGTTAAGAGGCGGCCGTCCGCGACGCGGCCGTCGGTTTGCAGGCTGGTCACAGCCCAATCTCCCGGACATCGAAATACGAGCGAACTCGGTCGCCGGCGTAGTTGAGGGAGAGAACGGTGATGAAGAGGATGATGATCGGGCCGAAGGCAATCCAGGGCGATTTTTCTAGTTCTCGAGAACCGGCTCCGATGAGGATGAGCTTGCCCCAAGTTGGGCCCTTCTCCACGCTGAGGCCAAGGAAGGCGAGTCCGCCCTCCGCGACGATCGCGACAGCCATGCCGAGCAGTGCGAGGGCTCCCATGGGGATGACAACATTGGGCAACAATTCGCGGATGATGATCCGGCGGTCGCCCGCGCCGATGGCACGCGCGGCGGTGACGAACTCGCGTTCGGCGAACGACAACGTGGTCGCACGCGCAAGCCGTCCAACCGGGGCGACGGCAAGGACGCCAAGAGTGAGGGCGATGGTCACGAGGCCTCGATCAAGAAGCGCCGTGATGAGAATGGCGAGCACGAGCGACGGGAAGGAGAGAAAGACAATAAACACGAAGGAGACGATCCGGTCGGTGCGTCCCCGAAGGTAACCGGCGACGACTCCGGTGGTTCCGCCGACCAACATGCCAAAGGCGATAGCGACGAAACCGATCACGAGCGATACGCGAGCTCCGAAGATGGTTCTCGCGAACATGTCCCGAGCGTCCTGATCAGTGCCGAACCAGTGGGTGGCCGACGGCGCGTACGGGGGCCGTTCACCCCGAACCAGGTAGTACGCGTCTGGGTCTTTGATAGGAAGCCACGGTGCGAGAAGAGCGAGGAGAGAGATCAGCACCAGCCAGCCGACCGCGATCCAAAAGAGTGGACCAAGGCGTCGATTGATGGTGTCACTCACCGTCGGACTCGAGGATCGATGAGGGTGTAGACAGCGTCAACGAGAACGTTCACCAGCACGAATGCCGTGGTGATGATCATCACGATCGCCAATACGACCGGGAAATCCTCTCGGAGGATCGCTTCGACGATCGCTGACCCGAGGCCGGGGATCCGAAAAATATTCTCCACGATCAGCGATCCACCGATGAGGGTTCCGGTATTGATGCCGAAGACCGTGATGAACGAGAACAGGGAGGGCCGAAGCGCGTGTTTGAAGAGCACTCGTCTTCGACCCACGCCCTTCGACCGTGCCATGAGGATGAAGTCCTCTTGGAGGGTGGTGATGAGGTCGGTTCGGAGCAGGCGTTGATATACGGCCGCCGCTGGCAGAGCGATGGTGAGCGCCGGGAGAAACGTTTGGTACACCCGAGTCAGCCAGGGGTCTGTGGCTTTGAACGTGAGTGGGAACCAGCCGAGTTTGATGCCGAAGACGTATTTCAGGATGACCGCGAGCGCGAAGTTGGGCATCGCGATCAATAGGAACGAGTTCACCGTCGATATTCGATCCGCTGGCTTGTTCGCTCTCGCCGCGCTGATCAGTGCCCAGGGAATCGCGATCATGGCGGCGAGCAACTGCGCCATGACGAGCAGGGTCAACGACCGCGGGAAGCGCTCCTTCACCAGTTCGCTAACCGGGGGCTGACCGGTCGAACCGAACTGCACCCCGAAGTCGCCGGTGACCATGTCCCCGAGCCACCTGACGTATCGCTCCGGTAGCGGGCGATCGAGGTAATAGAGCTCCTTGGCGGCCGCCACCTTCTCGAGGCTTTCAGGCTTCGTGTCGGCGGCGGCCGGTCCGAGGATGTTGAAGAGTGGATCACCGAGCAGATTCATGGCAGCAAACGTCAACATGCTGACGGCGAGCAGCAGCATGAGCGACGCCGTGAGGCGCTGGACCCAGTAATTCACCTTGTCTCCGGCAATGGCTCGGGGTAGGGCCTCAGATCACTCGATCCAGATCTTCGAGAACCAAGTCCGACCGCTGACAGCGCAACGCATCTTGACCCCGTCGGCTGAGGTGTGATCGCAGACTCCGCGAACGTTGTCGGCGAAGGAGTTCACCCAGGTGGTGTGCGTGAAGAACACGTAGGTGAAGGCCTGGTTGATGAGCGCCTCTGCCTCCTTGAGTACCTCCGCGCGAGCCTCGAGGTCGGACATTGCGGTCGCCTGGAACAGCAGAGCGTCGCGCTGCTCATCGCAGTTACGAGGCCAGTTGAGCGAGAGGCCGGCCGGATTGATCGTGGCGCAGAGCAACCACACGTTGTCGGTCCACACATCGACGGCACCGAACTGACGCCAGGTGTTGACGTTGTACTGTCCGATCGCCGTCTGGAGGATGTGGCCGTCCTGCGGGAGCTCTTGGAAGGTCACGTTGAAACCGACGCTCCATGCCTCATCGAGCAGTTCTGCGATGCGGGTCTGCACGACCGAGGGGCCCGACCACTGCAACTCGATGTTGATCTTGCCGTCGGTGCAGGTCGTCGTGCCGAGAAGAGGGTTGGTCTCCTCGCCACGCTCGGCGCAATACTCGGCAACCAAGGCGACTGCGGTGTCGGGGTCGTTGCTCACCTGAACAAGATCTGGGTTGTAGTTGATGCTCTCAGGTGTGAAGCGCTGGCTTGCGCGTCGGGACACCCCGAGACCGATGAGCTCGACGTATTCCTCGACCGGCGATGCGTAGGCGAGGGCCTGACGGGCACGGATGTCGTCGAACGGTGGGATGGCGGTGTTCATCATCGCGAATGACTCCTCGGAGGTGTCGTCGATGATGTTCTGGACAGCGTCCGAGTCGAGCAGGTCGAGAATCGAGGCCTGGTTGGTCGTTTGAAGGGCGTCGAGGTCACCGTTAAAGAGCAAGTTGTTTCGGTCGTCGCCATCGGTGACGGGGTAGAACTCGACGGCGTCGAGGTAGACGTCGCCGCCCCACCAATCATCATTGCGAACGAAACGGGTGACAGAGTCCTCACTTCGGCTGTCAAACTTGAATGGTCCAGTTCCAACTGGGGCCTGGTTGAGGGTTGGATCCTCCTTCGCTGCGGCGATCCATGTCGGGGAGGCGACCATGCCGAGCTGGCCGGTCACGATCGAGCCGAAGTCCGCGATGGGGAAGTTCACGTGAAACTCGATCGTTAGGTCATCGAGGGCGACCGCGGCCGAGTCATCTTGAGGAAAGAACGGCATGATCGCGAGTCCGACGAGCGGGTCGCCTCGCTGGGCATTGAAGTTCACCAGCACAGCCTCGGCGTTCAAAGGTGTTCCGTCGTGGAAGGTGATGCCCTCGCGTAGCTTCATTGTCCAGGTCATCAGGTCGTCGCTCGCGGTGAACGACTCGGCGAGGTGCGGTGTGGAAGTGTCGCCCTCGCTGTAGACGGCAAGCGTGTCGAAGACGGCATTTGCCATCATGAGACCGGGAGCTGAGAGTGCCGAGGATGTGGGGTTCAAACCGTTCACGTCAGCCTCGAGCCCGTAGCGAAGGGTTCCGCCAAAGATCGAATCGGCATCGTCATCGGGTGGCAGGGTCACGTCGGTCTCGGCCTCACCGAGGGTGTCGTCCTCAGCGGGCTCGGCGGCCGGTTCAGCCGCGGGCTCCGGTGAGGATTCCGCGGCGGGCTCGCTGTCGGCCTCGGTATCGTCGGATCCGCCGCAGGCAGACACGAGGAGCCCTGCTGTGGCAAGAACTGCACCGATACGACGGAACGAACGATGGGAAGACGATGTCTTCATGTGATTCCCCCTGTTCACCATCGGGCCCTCTGCCCGACTGCTGAGACCATACACGACCCAGCTTCGTCGAGCGAGAAGACGCGAATGGGGTGGGAGCGCGCTCGTAGGCTCTGTGGTGTGCCGGTGCTGATCCCCGAGAATCTGGCTGAACTTCGCGAGGCGGCAGGCTCTCACGACCCCGTGTTGTTGGCCGGTGGAACCGATCTCATGGTGGCGTTGAACCATCGCTCTCGACGGATCGAGTCGAGTTCGACGGTGGTGTCACTCGCGCAGGTTTCGGAACTTCGAACGTGGAGTCATGACTCGACGTCGGGGGAGCTGACGATCGGATCGGGCATCACCTGGTCACAGCTGGAACGAGTGCCCTTCGACACCCTCGCGCCCGCGCTCGCCCAGGCAGCGAGGACCGTCGGTTCGCCCCAAATTCGCAACGCTGGCACGATCGGCGGCAACATCGCTACCGCCTCACCGGCGGGTGATGGCCTACCCGTTCTGCTCGCCCTCGATGCGATGGTCGACACCGTGGGAGTTGATGGCGAGCGCTCAACCCCATTGAGCGCACTCCTGACCGGGCCGAAGCGAACCTCGCTCGTGGGCGGCGAAGTGATCGTCGCGGTCAGGTTCAACGCGAATGACGGCTGGCAGGGTTACGCCAAGATCGGTGTGCGTAACGCCATGGTGATCTCCGTTGCTGGGGTGGCACTCGTGCTTGATAGGGCGGCCCGTCGGGCGAGGATCGCCCTCGGTTCGGTTGGGCCGACGGTGCTGTTGGCCGGGGAGGCGTCCGAGTTCTTAACCTCGGAATTCGATTGGGACACGTGGACCTGTTCGGAGGCCACCATCGCGACGGTCGCTGAGATGGCGGCTGAGGAGTCTCGGCCGATCGACGACCATCGGTCTACAGCCGAGTATCGGCGCCACGGCGTCCGCGTGCTCACGTCGCGACTACTCAAGCGGGGGAGGGAACGCCGATGAAACGTGTGGAGACCGAGTGCACGCTGACGGTGAATGGAGTCGACCACGCTGTGAGCGGTCTCCACCCAGGGGAGAGCCTGCTCGACACCCTGAGGGAGCGATGCGGGCTTCGGGGATCGAAGGGCGCCTGTGAGGAAGGTGAGTGCGGTTCTTGCACAGTGCTCGTTGATGGCGAAGCGGTGTGCTCGTGTCTGACCATGACTGCCGCTGTATCAGGCCGTTCGATCGTGACGGTTGAGGGAATCGGCGAGGCGGGCGCCGCCGATCTCCAGGACGCGTTCTTGAGAGCGGGAGCCGTGCAGTGCGGCTTCTGCACTCCAGGCTTGATCGTCGCAGCCGATGCGTTACTCACCCGGAATTCATCTCCCAGCGTCGATGAGGTGCGGGAAGGCCTCGCCGGGAATCTGTGTAGGTGCACCGGATATGGCCGAATTGTGGAAGCGGTGCTCGACACCGCCTCGCAACGGCGGGAGCAGCCGTGACCACAACCTCAACGAGTGAGCGCAGGGAAGTCACTGCGATCACCGGCGGAGTCGGCGAGCCGGTGCTTCGTCCTGATGGCGGCGCGAAGGTTGACGGCTCATTCGAGTTCTCCTCGGATCGAAGCGTGGACGGCGAGCTCTGGGCCGTGACCGTGCGTTCACCGCATCCCCGAGCACGGATTCTCAACGTCGACGTGTCGGCCGCCGTCGCGCTCCCGGGTGTCGCCGCGGTGATCACCGCCGACGACGTTCCCGGCGTCAATGGATTCGGTCTCATCGCCTCAGACCAACCGGTGTTCGCTGTCGACGAGGTGCGGTTCGTCGGTGAACCGGTCGCGGCGGTGGCGGCTACGGACGCTGAGACCTGCGCGCGAGCGGCCGAGCTCGTTGTCGTGACCTACGAGGTGCTCGAACCGCTCCTCGATGCCGAGCGGGCGATTGATGGAACATGCGAGCCGATTCATCCCGATGGAAATCTCATTCGACATCAGCGGATCGTCAGAGGTGACAGCGATTTCGTCGGTGAGGTCATCGTTGAGGGCACCTACGAGATCGGCATGCAGGATCAGGCGTTCCTCGGTCTCGAGGCAGCCGTCGCCGTTCCCGACGCCGACGGCGCGGGGGTGGAGCTTCTTGTGGCGACCCAATGGCTTCATGAGGATCGTCGCCAGATCGCGACCTGCCTCGGTGTCGATGAGGAACGAGTCAAGCTGACCCTGGGTGGGGTTGGCGGTGCCTTCGGTGGAAGAGAGGACATCTCGCTTCAGGTCCATGTCAGCCTCCTCGCATTGGTGACCGGCCGCCCGGTGAGGGCGGCCTATTCGCGATCGGAGAGCTTCATCGGTCACGTTCATCGGCATCCGGCCGCTATCTGGATGCGTCACCACGCCGACCGGGATGGAACGCTTCGCAAGGTCGAGGCCCGATTCGTGCTCGACGGCGGTGCCTATGCCTCGACGTCGTCGGCGGTTTTGATCAACGCCGTGACTCACGCCCAGGGTCCGTATCGGTGTGAGAACGCCGTGGTGGACGGATATGCGGTGCGAACGAATCATCTGCCGTGTGGTGCTATGCGGGGTTTCGGCGTCGTCCAAGCCTGTTTCGCTCATGAGCGGCAAATGGATCGCCTCGCCGCGGCGTGCGACATGGATCCAGTGGACCTCAGGTTGCTGAATGCGATGGAGACCGGTGACCATCTGATCACCGGGCAACGCGTCGAGAACGTGGCACCCGTCGCCCGGTGCATCAGGGAGACGATGGCGCTTCCACTGCCCGAGCCCGAGACCGAGGACCATGTGCTCTCGCTGCCCGGCGGGGCAGGACTGACCGCCGATGGGAGCGTGGTGCGGGGTGTCGGTATGGCCGTGTCGATCAAGAACCTCATGTACTCCGAGGGTTTCGACGACTACTCCACCGCGCGTTGCGTCGTGAGAGACGGCCGGGTTGCGCTCAAGTTCGCGACCGCCGAGGTGGGACAGGGTTTCGTCACCATCGCGATGCAGATCGCGCGCACCGAACTCGGGTTGGCCGATGTCGACTTCGAGTCGATCGATACGGCGGTTGGTTCCGCGGGCTCAACCTCTGCCTCGCGCCAAACGTGGATGTCAGGCGGGGCGGTGGTCGAGGCCTGTCGCGGAGTGGTCGGCCAGATCCTCGACCAGGTGGCCACTGATCGGGAACTCGATCGAGACGGACTTCGGATCGAGGGGGAGTGGGTTACTGCTGACGGTGTTCCGGTGGTGATGGTCGCCGAGGCGGTCGCTGGACACCTCTTCGAGTTCACCGCGGAATACCACCATCCCGAGACCACGGAGCTCGATGAGTACGGCCAGGGGGATTGTCACACTGCGTTCGCCTTCACCGCGCACCGCGCGGTCGTCGATGTGGATCCCGACCTCGGATTGCTTCGAGTAGTGCAGATCGCTACGGCGCAAGATGTGGGACGAGCTCTGAACCCGCTGTCGGTGGTGGGCCAGATCGAAGGTGGGGTCGCGCAGGGACTCGGCCTCGCGGTGATGGAGGAGATCATCCAGACCAACGGGGTGATTCGAAACGCCTCGTTCACCGATTATCTGATTCCGACAATCGCCGACATGCCGCCAGTGGTGATCAGCCTTGTGGAGGAGCCTGACCCACGGGCGCCGCTCGGTGCCAAGGGCGTGGGCGAACCGCCGTGTATCTCGGTGACGCCCGCCATTGTCGCGGCGGTGGACGACGCCTTGAGAAAGGCGGGACGGCGTGTTTCCCCCCTCACCCGAGTACCGATTCGCCCCCAGGACATCGCATTGGCCGGAGAGGGCTCAACGGCTACTGTCGGCTCATGACCTCAGAGCGCGAAATCCTCACCTGGGAATTGTTCGGAACCGCATCCAGGGAGCTCGCGCAGATGGTTGCTGATGATGGCTACGAGCCCGACATGATCCTGTCGATTGCCCGGGGTGGTCTACTTATCGGCGGTGCGATGGGGTACGCGTTGTCGGTGAAGAACACCTACACGATGAACGTCGAGTTCTACACCGGGGTCGACGAGCGCCTCGAGGTTCCACGAATCCTTCCGCCGGCGCCAGATTTCGTGGATTTGGCTGACGCCCGTCTGCTGATTGTTGACGATGTTGCCGATACCGGACACACGCTGAAGAGCGTGCAGGAGTTCTGCGAGGGCAAGGTCGGTGAGGTGCGGACCGCGGTCATTTATGAGAAGTCGCACTCGGTGGTGAACTGCGACTACGTCTGGCGTCGGACCGATCTGTGGATCAACTTCCCGTGGAGCGATCAGCCTCCGGTTGCGAAACGGGAGTGGTCCGTCGCCGACGCCTGAGGCCGGCATGTCGTCTTTCATCACTTCGGGTCACGTCGTTGTCGTCGGAGGGGGGCACAACGGAGCGATTTGCGCTGCGTATCTCGCTCGAGCGGGCCGGCAGGTCACGCTGATTGAGGCGCGCTCTTCGCTCGGTGGATGCGCCTCAACCGAGGAAGACTTGGGTGCTCGCTTCAATATCTGTAACTGCGACCACACCATGGTTCGCGCTCTCCCGCTCATCGATGAGTTGGAACTCGACCGGCACGGTCTCTCTTATGTCGAGCCGGAGTTCTCCATGGTGTGCGCCTTCCACGACGACACCCGCCCGTGGCTCTTCCACCACGACGTTGACCGCCACCTCGAGACGATGGCGTGCACGCATCCCCACTGGGTGGACAGTTATCGGCGATACCTCAACGACGCTCTCCCGGTCGCGAGACTCCTCATCGACATCGTTCGCGAGCAACCGTCGGTTGGATTGGTGTCGACCGTGGCTCGGCTTCGTGGACGCGGTGCCCGTCGTCTGCTCGCTTGGAGTAAGGCGAGCGCTCGCTCTGTTCTCGAGAGTTACTTCAACGACTGGCACCTCTGGATGCCAGCAGTCGCGACTGGCCCGACCGTGTGGGGTGTGCCACCGGAGATGCCGGGAACCGGACTCGCCGCAGCCGGGTACGCCACACGCCACCTGATTCGAATGGGTCGCCCAATTGGGGGCAGTGGGCGATTGGTCGACGCGGTTGAAGCCAGTCTTGTCGCGGCAGGTGGCCGGGTGATACTCGGGCGAAAGGTAAGCCAACTGATGCTGGAGGGAGGCTCGGTGGCCGGTGTCGTCCTCGATGACGGCACTCAGGTGACCTGCGATCTCGTGGTGGCAGCGTGTGACCCCCAACGGGTGTTCTCGGACTGGCTCGATGAGGTGCCCGAGTCGGCCCGTGCACAGGTAACCGACTGGCGCAATCGATCCGAGGTGGACGGGTACGAATCGAAACTCGACATGGTTGTCTCGCAACTACCTGAAATGCGTTGGCATCGCGAGCTGGTGGATGTCATTGGTGATGTCGACGACCTTGGACCGACCACCGTCGTGTCGCCGTCACCGAGCGAACTCGCCGAGGCGCATCGGCTGAGACGCAGCGGCGATGTTGCCGCGAATCCGACGCTGCTCTTCAATGTCCCAACGGTCATCGATCCCGCCATGCAGGTGAGCCAGGGTGAGCATGTCCTCAGCCTTGAGGTGCTTTTCACGCCCTTTAACCACTCGTGGTCGGAGAGCGCGGAGCCATTCAGGTGGCTCGATGTGCTCAAGGGCCTCTGTGTGCGCGGAACCTTGAACGTCGACCGGTGGAGGGCGATGACGCCCGATGTGTACGAGCGGGAGTTCCTCATGCACCGGGGTCACACACCGGCGTTCAGCGGAGCTCCGCTCCACACCCTCGTAGGTCGTCCGAAGGAACTCACTCGCTACCGAACCGAGATCGATGGCTTGTTCCTGTCGGGAGCGGCCGCCTTCCCGGGCGCCGGGGTGTTCGGTGGAGCGGGTCGAAACGCGGCGCGCGCCGTCCTTTCCGCATAATCCACTGAGCCGGGGCCGTCTCCATCCTCTGTGGGCGCGAAAACGACGAGGGCCGGCGCCCGAAGGCGCCGGCCCGTCTCGTCGAATGACGTTTCGGCTCAGAAGCCGATGGACTCGTCGATGTACTCGTTGGTGAAGAGGTCGTCGGCACTCAGGCCGCTCGGAACCGCCATGCCGGCTTGGCTCATGCCGTCGATCACACCTTGGATGCGATCGCCGACCATGTTGCCGACGGTGTCATCGGGGCCATTTCCGACCAGGCCGAGCTCCTTCTGCTGCTCAACGGACCACGCGGTGATCTCGTCGCTCTGCGTCCAGAAGTCGGCGAACTGGGTCACCGCGTCGACGATGATGTCGTTCGCACGCTTGGGCGAGTTGACGTAAGAGACAACCGAGCGCTGGAAGACCGGAACGATCTCCTTCAGACAATCATCGAGTTCAGCCTTCTGATCGGGGCGGATACCGAGCGTCGCCGCGTACACCTCGAACCCCGCGTCGTGCAGAGTCTGGAAGGCGACTGGCTTGCCCCAGTCAGCGAAGGTGTTCTCGTAGTCGTACGGCTCAGCCGAAGCGAATCCCTGCTGGGCTACCGCTCCCTGCTCCGCGATGAATCGAGCCGGGGAGCCGTCGTAGGACGGATCGATCTGATCGGCTGACCAGATGCCCTGGGCCACGAAGACCTCAGAGAACACGCCGCCGCCAAAGACGTTGATCGTGATACCCGCCTCACCGAGGTCAGCGATGCTCTTGACGTCGGGGTAAGTGTCGGGGTCCCACATGATCATTTGCGGGTTGATCTCGAGCGGCGCGACAACCGAGAGCAGGGGAGCGTCCTCGTAGGACAGCACCTGAGCCTCGGTGTTGGCGTAGCCGAAGGTGATCGAGTCGTCGGTGTAGACGTACGAGCTCACTGGGGCGAATCCGATCGCAGGTCCGCCGGTGCGCACCTCGAAGGTGACGCCGAGGTTCTGTCCGTCAATGACCATTGGGCCACTGACCACTTTGGCGTCGGTGTCTACGGTGTAGCCCTCACCGATCAGGTTGTACAGAGCGCCGTGCTCGGCCTCTGGGAACCAGTCGGTCTGGACGACGACGGTGGCCGGGCAGACGTCGGAGAGGACTCCGTCGCCGCCACCGGCCGCCGAATCGTCGTCGCCACCGCAGGCAGCGGCGACAAGCGCGAGTGCGAGGAGGCCGGAGGTGATTCCAGCCGTTCTTGTTCGGGTCATTGGTCTCCCCCTGGAGATGGGTGTTGATGGGTGTGCTGTCCTGGTGATGGGGTCACGCCCCACCTCCCGAGGTCTCGTGCCACTTTCCGATGGCGATGTTCTGGAGCCAACCGAACGTCATGAACACGGTCACCCCGAGCGCGCTCGAGAGGATGACCGCGGCGAGGAGCTCCTCGCCCATGAGTTGGTTGGCATATCTGCGAAGGAGTTGGCCGATACCGACGTCCCCGCGTCCAAAGAAGAAGTCTCCAACGATCGCACCGATCACCGACAGCCCAGCTGAGATACGGAGTCCGGCGAAAATGGCCGGTAGCGCCGCCGGGAACATGAGCTTCCTGAGTCGCGTGACTCGGTCGGCGTGATGGAGGGTGAACAGGTCGTGCATACCGCGCTCTGCCGATTGCAGGCCGAAAAGCGTGTTCACGATGATCGGGAAGAGGGAGATGATCACGCAGACGATGATCCGCGAACGCTGACCGGTACCCCACCAAAACGAGATCAGCGGAACGATCGCGAGGATCGGGATTGCCTGGAGGGTCACCATGAACGGGAACACCGCTCGTTCGATGGTTTTTGCTTGGCTCATGACGGTCGCGAAGAGAAATCCGATCGCGATTGAAATAACGAGTCCGATCATCGCGACCTGGGTGCTCGACCACAGCCCGGAGAGCATTTCGGAGAAGGTGGGCCAGTCGAGGAATCCCTGCGCAAGCACTTCGTGCGGGGGCTTCAGAAGGAATCGCCGACGTTCGTCAAGCAGGCCATACGAGATGCCGTACCAACCGGCGATAACGAACGCTCCGAGCACGAGGGGTGGGAGCACGCTCCCTGAGAAGACCCCAGCGGCGGTGCGTTGACGTGGCCGAACAGCCGCATCGGTTGAATCACCCTGCGCGATCTCGGTACTGGCCGCGTTGTCGGTGGAGGTATCGGTGCTCATGAGTGGGAACCTCGTAGGGCGTGGCTGACCTCGCCGCTCAGGCGGGCGAACTCCGGGTCGAAGCGAAGTTCGGGCGAGCGCGGGTAGGGGAACGGAATGTCGAACTCGGCGACGATTCGGCCGGGACGGGCAGACATCACGAGCACTCTCGTCGACATGAACACCGCCTCGGAGATGGAGTGGGTGATGAAGAGACCCGCGAATCCCTCGGATTGGAAGAGCCGTTGAGTCTCCTCGTTGAGGTGCTCGCGGGTGATCTCGTCAACCGCGCCGAAGGGCTCATCGAACAGGAACACTGGCGGCTTCAGAGTCAGAGTCCTCGCGAGCGAGGCGCGCATCTTCATTCCACCAGAAAGCGATTTCGGATAGTGGTTGGCGAAGCCCGCGAGGCCGACGGTGTCGATGGCCTCGAGGGCGAGACGCCGTCGCTCATCGCGATCAAATCCATGCAGCTCCGCGAGAAGCTCAACGTTGCCGAGCACGGTGCGCCACGGGAGCAGCGTTGCGTCCTGAAAGACATAGCCGAGCCGGTCACGGTCGACCTCGACTTCACCCGAGGTCGCCTCGAGAAGACCGGACGCAATTTTGAGCAGGGTCGACTTTCCGCAACCGGAGGGCCCGACGATGGTGACGAACTCTCCCTTGGCGACCGAGAACGAGGTTTCGCGCACGGCCTCCGTGCCATCGGGGAAGATCATCCCGATATCCCTGAACGCGAGGGACTCTCCGGTAGAGCGGGGGTGGTGGTCGGTTTCGACCTGGGTCATCGGGTCACTCCCCGAGAAGCTCGCAGCACGTCTGAGAACCTAGTCGTTCGAATGGGCCGAGGCGGTACGACGTCGGTGTTCGAACCGCCTCGTATTACAGCGTTAACAAAGAGTCAGGAGGCCCAGGAGGGTCGCCAGGTGTCGCTATCTCGAAGTGGCATGACGTGACTGGTCACTCCGGCGTCGTCGAATCTATGCAGAAGGATTGATCCGGGCTCTTCGGTGTACGAGGTGCCGCCCCCGCTGAGGTCGAGGGCGACCTGAGCAGCCGAGCTTGGCGAGGTGATCACGGTCACGCCCGAGCGGATGTGCACGGCGTAGCGATGGAGGTGGCCAGTGAGCACCGCGAGGACGTTTCGGTGCCGTGCGATCACGTCGAGTTCCTCCGCACCGCCCTCGAGTCCGTAGTGGTCCATGAAGTCGATTCCCGAGATGAAGGGCGGGTGATGTTGAACAACGACAGTCTGCGCACCGGTGGAGAGCTGTTGATCAAGGGCGTCGAGACGCTCGGAGGTAAGCAAGCCGCTGTGGGAATCCGCTCGCACGGTGTCCACAACGAGGAAACGCGGCCCGCCATCGGGCAGCACAATGTCGTACTCGAGTTCCCCGTGGACCGAGGGGAGCGGCGTGAGGGCCCCGCTAGTGGTCGAGGCGATGGCGCGTACCGCGTCGCGATCGTCGTGGTTCCCGGCAACAAGCAGGAGTGGCAGCTCGGTTCCGGCGAGCAGATCGGAGAGGTGCTCGTATTGCGCAGGGTCGGCGTCATTGACGAGGTCGCCGCTCAGGATGATGAGATCTGGGGCGAATCGTCGCGCCTGCTCAAGAGCGACGGTGAGGCCGCGGGCGGTGTCGACGCGGCCCTCCATGAGTTGTCCGTGCGCGTAGATATGGGGGTCGCTGATCTGAACGACGAGCACACCTCGACACTAGGTTGCGTGCGTGGTTGTTGAGTTCCTGAACTTCCGAGTTCCTGTCAACGAGCGTGATCGCTGGTTGGGCATCGAGGCGGAGCATTGGACCGCGTTCCTTCAGACGAAGCAGGGTTTCGTTCGTAAGGAGGTCTGGGTCAACGCGGATGACCCCGAAGCGGTCACAGCGGTGATCTGGTGGGAAAGCCTGGATCACTGGCGTTCGATACCGCAGGCGGAACTCGACGCCGTGATCCAGAGGATGGGGCCTCACGAGCGCTCGGCGACCCTGACCACCTTCGATGTCGCACGGGTGGCTGAGTAGGCAGTCCCGGTCGACGCGTTCGATGTCAACGAGTTCGTCGAGTTGCCTAGCGGCCGAAATCGAAGGTGGCGATCTCAGCCATCGCCTCGCAGATAGACGCGACCGCGCCTTCGAAGAGCCGGCGTCCCAATTCAGCGGTCGCGCCGGTTGGGTCGCCGATGTAGCCGTCGGGATGGAAATCGTTCGACAGCCAGCCGAAGGAGACTGACCCGCCGAACTTCACATGCCGGTTGTCGGCCAACGCCTCGGGCACCCGCCGGGCCGCAAGCGACAGGTTGACGAGATCTGGTCGGAGGTGCATGAAGACGGAGGTTTCGTTAAGTCCACCGTGAATTCCCATTCCGAGCTCGTCTTCCGTTGACGTGCCGCCGTAGGCCGGGGGAAGGGAGGGATGCACAAGGAACGTCCGAAGGCCGGTAGCTAGGCGGATCTCACGAAGGGCGGTGTTGAGCAGGGTGGTGTTGCCACCGTGCCCGTTGAGGAGCACGAGTCGTTCGGCCCGAGTCGTCGCCACAGCTCGACCGATATCGGCGAGCACACCCATGAGCGTGTCGGAGGAGAGCCAGATCGTCCCTGCAGCCCAAGCGTGCTCGTTCGACTTCGACACCGAGAGGGTCGGCAGCAACCACAGATCGAGTTCGTCGCCGACCCGGTCGACCACGGCGGTCGCCACCTCCTCGGCGATCACGTGGTCCACCGACATGGGCAGATGAGGGCCGTGCTGCTCTACGGCGCCAATCGGAAGCACGATCGTCGAGCGCTCGCTAATCCGCTCATGCACCTGGGGGCCGGATAACTCATCGAATCTCCTGGACACGCTCCGACAGTAGCGAGCACGTAGCCCACGGCACCTACCATCGGCTCGTGGTGGATCGTCGGATCATTAGCAACGCTTGGTCAGAGGGTGAACGCGTCGATCTTCTCATCGAGAACGGTGTGGTCGTGGCCGAGCACATCGACCCGGCATCGGTTGAGTGCCCGGCGGTCGACGTTGGCGGTCGGCTCCTTCTGCCCGCTCTCGCGGAACCGCACGCTCACCTCGACAAGGCCTTGACGGCTGACCTCGCGCCGAACGCGACCGGGGATCTGCGCGGCGCCATCGACGCATGGATGGCGGCGGAAGCGGCGGGACGTTTCGAGCCGGTTGGGATGGCTAATCGCATACGTGACGAGCTCCGGCGACTCCTGCTGAGTGGGGTCACCTCCGTACGCAGCCACCTCAATGTCGGGGGAGGCGTCGGAATCGAGCATCTTCGTGTGGCCCTCGCGGTGGCCGAGGAGTTCACAGGCGCGATGGACGTGCAGCTCGTCGCCATGATCACCATGCCATTGACGGGGCCCGGGAGTGAGCCCAACGTGGTCGCCCTTCGGGATGCTGTCGATGCGGGTGTGCACTTGGTCGGCGGTTGTCCGCATCTGGAGCCTGATCCAGTCGGTGCGATCGACGCGCTGATTTCAGTCGCCGACGCGGATCGTCCGATCGATCTTCATGTTGATGAGACCCTCGATCCGTCGATGCTCACCGTGCTCGATCTCATTTCCGTTGCTCGCCAGCGTTCCGACGTGCGTTTCACCGCAAGCCACTGCGTCAGCCTCTCTGCCATCGAGAGCGATCGACTCTCCGAGGTGGCCGACGGCCTCGCGGAATGCGGGGTGGGCGTGGTCGCACTGCCGCAGACCAACCTCTTCCTTCAAGGTCGTGATGACGTCCAGCGGATTCCTCGTGGAATCGCGCCGGTAGGAGTTCTCCGACGACATGGGGTCCTGGTTGCAGCGGGTGGCGACAATGTCCAAGATCCGTTCAATTTGGTCGGCCGATCGGACCCGCTTGAGGCAGCCGCGCTCATGGTGATGGCGGCGCATGAGTCGCCCGATGATGCCCTCAACCTCGTCTCGAACGGTGCACGAGCCGTGATGGGACTCCCTGAGTGCGGTCCTCGGCTCGGGTCGGTGGCCGACATCGTCGCGATCCCCGCCCGATCAGCACGAGAGGCTGTCGCGGATGCGAGCGCCGACCGAATCGTGTTCCGGGCTGGCCAAGAGGTCGCGCGTTCCTCGGTGGTTCGGTCAACCGTCGTCGATTTCTGACGTCAGTTCCAGAGATTCCTCGCCTTCATCACATCTCGGAGAGCGCGCAGATCGTCGCTCATGATCCCATCCACACCGAGGTCGAGGAGCCGCCCGATCTCGACCGGGTCGTCGATCGTCCAGACATGAACTTGGAGGCCTCGTCGGTGGGCTCGTCTCAAAAAAGCGTCGGTGACGACCGGAATCGGCCCCTGGCGCACGGGCACCTGGGCGGCGAGACCCGCGAGGGGCACGGGCACCCCGCTCACGAGGCTCGAGACGGCTGCCGGTCCGAGGCTGGTGCACAGTCGTGGACCAAGGTCGCCTCGTAGGCGTCGCAACCGAAGGTCGTTGAAGCTCCCGATGGCCACCCGGTCAAGGCACGAATGCCGACGCAGTGCTGAGGCAAGCGGCGCGACCGCCTCATCGGATTTGCAGTCGATGTTGAACCGCGCGTCGGGGTAGCGCTCGAGCAGTTCGTCGAGGGTCGGGATCGAGTGCTGGCCGGCAACTCGTGCTTGTGCAACCTCCGCCCACTTCATTGACGCGATGTCGCCAGGTCGACCGCAGGTTCGGCTCAGGTCCGGGTCGTGGAAGGCAACGAGCACTCCGTCAGCGGTGGCGTGGACGTCGGTCTCGAGATAGGTGAAACCGAGTTCCACCGCGTCATCGAACGCGGCGACGGTGTTCTCGGGGTGAACGCCCGTTCCTCCTCGGTGGGCGAACGCGATCGGCCCGGAGCACTCAAGGTACGGATGGCGCGCGACAGGTCGCACCATTCAGATACTCCGGCCCGCGGCAGCCCAGTACTCGTCCTTCAAGAGCCGCTTGTACAGCTTGCCGGTTGGGTGTCGGGGCAATTCCGGGCGGAAGTCGACGCTGCGTGGGCACTTCACGTCGGCGAGATGCTCGCGGCAGTAGGCGATGAGGGTCGCTTCGAGTGCGGCGCGATCCTCATCGCTCTCGGGCATGCTCAATGGCTCGACAACGGCTTTCACCTGCTCGCCGAAGTCATCGTCGGGAACACCGAAGACGGCGACGTCCACCACTGCTGGGTGCGACACGAGCAAGTTCTCGGCCTCCTGTGGGTAGACGTTCACTCCGCCGGTGATGATCATGTAGGCCTTGCGGTCGGTGAGATAGAGGAAACCGTCCTCGTCGACGTGTCCGACGTCTCCGAGGGTGCTCCAGCCCGACGGGTGGCGACTCGCGGCGGTCTTCTCGGGGTCGTTGTGATATTCGAAGGTCGCCCCGCTCTCGAAATACACCGTTCCGGCCTCGCCGACGGGAACTTCCTCGCCGTCCTCACCAACGATGTGCACTGAGCAATTGATCGGCACGCCGACGGTGCCCGGATGGGCCAGCCACATATCGCTGTTGCAGTAGACGAAGCCGTTGCCCTCGGTTCCCGCGTAGTACTCGTGGATCACTGAGCCCCACCAGTCGATCATCTGCTGCTTCACGGCGACCGGACAGGGTGCCGCGGCATGTATCGCCGCTTCAAGGCTCGAGACGTCGTACTGCGAGCGCACCTCGTCGGGAAGTTTCAGCATTCGGACGAACATGGTCGGAACCAGCTGCGAATGAGTAACGGAGTATTGCTCGATGAGTTGGAGGTATTCCGCTGGGTCGAAGTGTTCCATGACCACCACTGTGGATCCGCAGGCTTGAACCGCCATACAGAATCTGAGTGGAGCGGCGTGGTACAGCGGAGCGGGCGACAGGTACGTCTTCGAGTCGTCCATCGCGAAGAGCAACTCGAGGAGCGTCTTGACCCCGCTCGAGAACTCCTCCAGCGGCGTGGATGGGACCGCGGGGAGCACCCCCTTCGGGCGTCCGGTCGTTCCTGAGGAGTAGAGCATGTCGGTGCCAGCGACACGGTCGGGAAGTGGCCCGGCATCGTGCATCGCGACCGTGTCCTCATAGGACTCGTGACCGTCGATGACGCCGTCAAGCATGAGTCTCCGCTCAACTTTGGGGGTGGAGCCGACGATGGCGGAAGCGAGACCAGCCAGGTGTTGAGAGGTGATGAACACTCGGGCCCCGCAGTCGTCGACGACGTAGCCGAGTTCTTCAGCGGTCAGACGAGAACTCGCCGCGGTGTAGATGAGGCCGGCGTAATTGCAGCCCCACAGCACTTCGAGGTATCGCGGGTGGTTCTCCATACAAATGGCGACGTGGTCACCGGGTTGCAGACCGCTTTCTCTGAGGAGATGGGACAGCCGATTCGCGGCTGTGTCGAGTTCGGCGAAGGTTTGTGTCCAGCCGGTCCCCGCCATGATCACGGCGGGCTTGTCGGCGTGCTGGGCGAGGTGCGCTCCCGGGTACATGCCGTCTGAAGGTAGTCGACGCTACGTTGCCCCCGGTGGGGGAGCGCTGGACTGATCGGGGTCGCGAACTCGCGCTCCTCACGGATCGTTTGCAACAGCTCACACCCGACGGTGGGGTCGACGACGCGCTCTTCGATCTGCTGCTGACCCTCGGTCGCGTCTTTGATCCCGAGGTCGACCTTGCAAAGGCCGTCGCAACAATCGATCGCTTGTCCGAGCGAATCTCCTCGGATCCCTCACCTCGTGGCGTGGTCCGTTCTCTGATGGAGTCCGGGATCGGCGGGGCGGGTCCGTCGTTTCTCTCTTGGCGGAACTCCTCGGTCGCCCATGCGCTCCTGACCGGTCACGGGCTCCCGCTCACCCTTGGAGCGATCACCGTTGTCGCCGGCGGTCGGGTGGGTTGTCAACTCGAGTTGATCGGTCTTCCGTTTCACGTCGTTGTCGGTTGCCCAGTCGGCGAGGGCACGTCCGAGACAGCGGATGGAAGTCCCCGTTATGACGCGTTCATCGATGCGCTCGTGCCATCGGTTTGCGATGTGCACGCTCTCGAGACGTTGGTGGAGCGGAACTCGCGCGGTCGGCTTCGCCTCGAACCGTCGATGTTGGCGGTCATGTCGAATCGCGATGTGCTCGTTCGTGTGCTCAACAACTTGGAGAACGCGGCGAACGCCGGTCGGGACCTCCCTCTGCTCGGACTGGTTCGGGTCGTGCGCGCGGTCGCTTACTCGGTGCTTTCGGCCTCAGGTGAGAGCGAGGCCTCAGGACGATCAAGCCCGTCGGGTCGTCACATGCTGAACTGACCACGTGATCGACCGTGATGTGAAGCAATGCCTCGGCCAGATGATGAAGGGCGTCGAGGTGGTTGGAGCCCGTCACGATGGCGTTGCTCGGGCGTACACGAGCCACTGGGTGACGCAGGTGAGTTTCGAGGAACCGGTTGTCATGGCGAGCGTCTCGCCAAGGCATGACACCTATCCGCTCATGCTCGCCTCTGGAGAGTTCTCGGTGAGCGTGCTGGCCGGAGATCAGGTTGCTGAGGGTCAGTACTTCTCATACCCGGGCCGTCGCTTCCGACATATCGCGACGGAGTACATCGCGCCGTGGCCAACCGATGACGAGGGCCCGCCGATCGTGCCCGGTTCGATCGCGCATCTTCGGTGCTCAATCTTGAGCCAACAGACCTGCGAGGACCATGAACTGCTCATCGCGCGGGTGGTGGAAGTCCTCCCGGGTCGGCTCAAGGAACCGCCGCTGCTGTATTCGAGCCGCTTGGGTTGGCGTATCGCTGGGGATCGTGCGCGGGAACCAGGATCCAGCGTCCGCGACGTTCTCCTAGAGCGTCTCGGGGATTCAGCCGATGTTGGCGAGGAGTGACGGCGGCGGACTCAGGGCTGTTCAATCGGTCGGCCCGCTGGCCACCGTGCCAGGCGGTGGACCGGGGTTGTTCACCACGCCTCGGCAGATCTCCTCCACATAGGCCGCGATCCGATCCACTGGGGACAACTCCGGCGTTCGACCCTCCGCATCGGGCTCGTTATCGAGGGCGGCCAGCACCTCCGGGGCGATTCCCTCAATCGTGTCGCCCGATTCCTCGTTGACGATCGTTGTCGTCGATTCCAACACCAGTTCCCGAGCGATGCTGGTGACCGACTCGGACCGCAGTGCAGCGATCACGACCTCGAGGTCCGCTCGAAGAGCCTCCGGCACGAGTTCGACGATGGCCTCGTAACGGGCGGCGATCTCGCTCTCGGTGAGTGTGCCGGTCTCGGGATCGTCGACCGCGAGCAGGGTGGCGCACGGTTCAGAGGTGGGAACGGTGATTGGCGTTGCTTCCGGAGAGGTGGGAGACGGAGGTTGGACCACCGTGACGACCGAGGGCGCGAGGATTTCCTCTTCCTCGACGAGGGCGCACGACGCTACGAGCAGGCAGGTGATGAGCGCGAGCGCCCCGCGGTTCACGCCGAGTTGCTCACGATGACGGCGAGAAGCATGGCGATCACTGCCGCGATCGAGCCAAGCGCTCCTCCAAGCGCCTTGACGAGACGTGAACTCGAGACGGAGTGTGCGGCGGCGGCTCCACCGCTGACGGCCACGGCCAAGATCTTCAATGCGAGCGCGATTTGGGCGTCCGAGTCGAGGGTGTCGATCGAGAGCAGCGACCACACCCCGGTCACCACCGTCACCCCGAATGCCGGCCACGCGATGCGGGCGAACGCGCGGGCCACGACCGGGAGCGCGTCGCGGTGGTCGCGACGCAAGCCTGAGACAACGTTCGCCAACACGAATTGGCCCCCAACCCAAATTGATGCGGCGAGGATGTGGAGGAAGATTCGGATGGTGTCGAGTGTCATCACAACTCCGCGAGGACGTGGGATGCCGGCAGAGACCGGTCATCCATTTTGGGTCGGCTGAGGGTGGCACCGCCGAGGAGGGCGGTGCACGCGGTCTCGATGGCGTGCTGTAGATCTCGGATGTTGCGCGGGGGAGGGAAGTACTCGTCTTCCGTGGTCACTCGAATGGCGTGCACCCCCTCGCGAGGTGAGAGGCGCTCGACGACTTCCTCCACGAGTGATTCTGGGGCTGAAGCGCCGGCGGTCAGACCGACCACTCCGGAGATGTCATCGGGCAGCTCGTCGGCCGTGTTCACCCGGAGCACCCGCTCACATCCAGCCTCTACGGCGAGCCGCTGGAGGGCCATGGTGTTCGACGAGTTCGCAGAGCCGATGACGATGATCACATCGCAGTCGGCGGCCAACTCAAGCAGGGAAGCCTGGCGATTGGTCGTAGCGAAGCAGAGATCGCTGCGACCAGGCATCCAAACCTCGGGAAAGCGCTCACGAACGCGAACGGCGACGGCGTCCCAATCACGATGAGAAAGCGTCGTCTGCGCCAGCAAGGCGACGGGCTCGGAGAATTCCGGGAGGTCGTCAACTTCTTCGACCGACTCGACACGCGAGATCGCCGATGGCGCGACGGCCATAGTGCCGACGGCCTCCTCGTGGCCCTCGTGGCCCACATAGACGATTCGGTAACCCTTGCCGGCGCGCACCTTCACCTCGTGATGGACTTTGGTGACGAGGGGGCATACCGAGTCGACGACGAATGATCCCCGTTCACGGGCCGCGGCGACTACCTCGGGCGCCGAGCCGTGGGCCGAGAGCATGATCGGGCTGCCTTCGGGAACCTCGGAGATGTCATCGACGAACACCACACCGCGATCGCGGAAGCGCTCAACGACGTTCCGGTTGTGCACGATCTCGTGGTAGCAGTAGACCGGCTCGTCGAAGGTGCGCACCATCCACGCGAGCGCTTTGATCGCCATCTCGACTCCAGCGCAGAAACCACGGGGTTCGGCGAGCAGCACGCGTTCTACGGGCATGACGGCTTCAGGCTACCGATCAGTGGTGACCGGTAGCCTCACTTGCTGTCATGGCTCGGGTGTCTTCTCTCCCGCGGGTCGTGCGCGTCGCCGAGGACTCCCCGGCATTCCGTGCCGGTCTGCTCGTTGGCGACGAGATCGTGGCCGTCGACGGTCTCGTGCCTCGCGACCTCATCGAATGGCGATTCGCGACCGATGCGGCGAACCCCTCGATCACCCTCATGCGAGGAGGCCTTGAGCAGGAGGCCGACGTGGAGAAGGCCGACGGGGCTCCACTCGGTGTGGAAGTCGACTCAGCAGTGTTCGACCGCGTCCGCACCTGCGATAACCACTGCGAGTTCTGTTTCATCCATCAACTGCCGAAGGGTCTTCGCCGCAGCCTGTATCTCAAGGACGACGATTACCGGCTGAGTTTTCTCTACGGGAACTTCACCACCCTCACACGTTTCACCGAGGCCGACCTCGAGCGAGTCGTGACGGAACGGTTGTCTCCTCTGCACGTCAGCATTCACGCCACCGAGGGTGGGCTTCGATCGCGGATGTTGAAGAACCGTCGAGGCGCAATGAGTCTTCGTTGGCTGCGTGCGCTACTGGACCACCGCATCGAGGTTCGCGCTCAGGTGGTGGTGTGTCCGGGAGTGAACGACGGCGATCATCTGGACGACACGCTCGCCGGACTGCTCGACCGTTTCCCCGAGATCACCACGGTCGCCGTCGTGCCACTCGGGGTTTCCCGGTTCAACCCCGAGCAATCAATGCGTGAGCACACCGTCGCCGAGGCGGCCGCCGTCATCGACATCGTCGAGCGCTGGAGGGAGGCGTATCGGTCAGTGCTCGGGCGCTCGGTGGTGCATCTGGCCGACGAGTATTTCCTGCGGGCCGGTCGGGAGTTCCCAAGCATTGACGCGTACGAGGGCTGTGAGATGCACGAGGACGGTGTCGGGATGGCGCGCACCTTCGATGCCGAGTTCCACGGTCGTGCCGACACCGCGACCGGTCCGAAACGTGGGTTCTTCGTGTCGGTGGATGGGGGAGGAGCGATGCCCCCGAATCCCGCCGCCTACACCGGTCTGCGCGCTGAAAGCCGTGTCGAGTTGAAAAGCGCTGTTCGACGGTCCGGTTCAATCGGCATTCTCACGGGCGAACTTGGCGCGGCCGTCCTCGCGCCGCTCATCGACTCACTTGATCGTTCAGATGTGAGACTGCTGCCGGTGCGAAACGAGTTCTTCGGTGGCAACACGGCAGTGACGGGCCTCATGACCTTCGAGGACGTCTCACGGGTGCTAGCTGGTGAGCCGGAGACCGATCGTTATCTGCTTCCTGATGTCTGCCTGAGCGACGATGGTCGGTTCCTCGACGGGGGGCGTAGCGTTGATCTTCCCCGCAGGGTCGAGATCGTGCCGACGGATGGCAGTTCCCTCAGGCGGGCACTTCAAAGCGCGGTCTGAACATGACAGATGACGGAACAGCCGGGGACATCGCGTCCATCGATCCGAGCAGTGAACGGGCAACCATCGTCGTGGTCGGCCGACCGAATGTCGGTAAATCCACGTTGTTCAATCGAATCGTCGGTGGTCAGGTGGCCATCGTGGAGGATCGTCCCGGCGTTACCCGTGACCGCAAAGAGATGGACGCCGAATGGCTCGGAGTTCCCTTCCGTGTGATCGACACCGGCGGGTGGATGCCAGGTGGGGACGCGCTTGACGCCAAGGTCTCCCGACAGGTGGAGCGCGCCGTGGAAGAGGCCGACCTTGTCCTTTTCGTGGTCGACGCGACGGTGGGGGTGGTGACCGACGATGAGGCGGTGGCCGACTGGCTTCGGCGCATCGACACACCGGTGCTGGTGGTCGCGAACAAGTCCGACAACGATCAGCGTGAACGCGAGCTCTGGGAGTTCCTCTCGCTCGGTCTCGGTGACGCGCTACCAGTGTCGGCGCTGCACGGCCGTCGCGCTGGTGATCTCCTTGACGTCGTTCTCGAACGCCTCGGGCCCCTTGGTGTGCCTCCGGAGCGCGTTGTCGAGCCGTGGCTTGATCTCGATGCGGCAACCGACCTCGCTGACGACGGCGAGCGACCGCCGAGAGTGGCAATCGTCGGTCGACCGAACGTCGGCAAGTCAACGTTGTTCAATCGGCTCGTTGGTGATGACCGAGCGGTGGTTCACGATATGGCGGGCACCACGCGCGATGCCGTCGACACCTTGGTCGACACCGAGGACGGCCCCATCGTCTTCGTCGATACCGCCGGCATGCGCCGACGGTCACGCATCGACGACAGCGCCGAGTATTACTCGGCGGTTCGCGCGCTGAGAGCGATCGACGACGCCGACGTCGCACTCCTCGTCATCGACGCCAATGAGGGCGTCACCGGCCAGGACCAGCGGCTCGCTGAACGAATCGACGCCTCGGGGTGCCCGGTGGTGGTCATGTTGAACAAGTGGGAGACCATCGACGACGCGGAACGCAGAGCGTCGATCAAGGCCGATGTTGTGCGAAGGCTCGCCTTCCTCGGAGACGCCCCGGTGCTCGGAATCTCGGCACTGACCGGCAAGGGTGTTCATCGCTTGCGACCTGTGCTCGCGGACGCGATTGAGCAATATCACCGGCGGGTGCCAACCAAGGACGTCAACCGAGTGATCGCGGCCGCCCAGCAGGCCTCACCGGCACCGGGAGGCGCGCGGGTCCTGTACGCGATCCAGGGTGCGACTGATCCGCCGACATTCACGCTCTTTGTGAACCGCGAACTGCCCCAGCACCACGTGCGATATCTGGAGCGAAGCATCCGTGAGGCCTTTGGGTTCGGCTCCACACCGCTGAAACTCCGCATTCGCAAGAAGCAGGGCTGACATGCCCTGGTGCGAACCCTGCGCTCGCTACCACGCTCCCTCCGCCCTCGACTCTGAGGGTCGGTGCCCGTCATGTGGCTCCGACTTGAGCGAACAGACCGAGCGAACCCGTAACGCACTTGCTGAGGAGCGCACACCGTGGCATTTCAAGCTGCTGGTGGTCGCCCTCATCGTCTATCTCGGTTGGCGGTTCGTCGAACTCTTCGCCTGAGCGCCTGACCTGCGATAGTCCCGTCGGGAGGTTGCCATGAGGGGACTGTCAGAACGGGTCGTGATGATCACCGGAGCCGGTGGCGGCATCGGCTCGGCGACAGCGCGTCGGTTCGCTGAAGAGGGCTCGATCGTTATTGCTCTCGACCGGGCCGCCGAGGCGGTGGCCGCCGTCGCCCATGAGATCGGTGCCACCGGAGCGCGAATCGAACCGGTCGTCGCCGACTTGACCGACCGTGAGAGCCTCGAGCGGGCCGTCCAATCGGTGGAGGAACGCCACGGGGGAGTGGACGTGCTCGTCAACAACGCGGGTTGGGACGTGTTCAAGCCCTTCTTGCAGACCTCGGTCGATGAGTGGCTGCGTCTCATCGACATCAACCTGGTCGGCGCGCTTCATATGTTGCACCTCGTTCTGCCGGGCATGGCGGAGCGAGGGTTCGGACGAGTTGTCAACGTGTCCTCCGACGCCGCCCGTGTCGGATCCTCAGGCGAGGCTGTCTATGCAGCCTGCAAGGGCGGCCTGGTGTCGCTGACCAAGACACTCGCGCGCGAGCACGCCCGCCACGGGATCACCTGCAACGTCGTCTGTCCCGGTCCAACGGACACCGCGCTCTTTGATGGTTTCCGTCAGGGAGCCTCGAATCCCGAGAAACTGGAGGAGGCGTTCCGCCGCTCGATTCCGCTTGGCCGGATCGGTCAGCCCGACGACCTTCCCGGGGCGATCTTGTTCTTCGCGAGTGATGACGCCGCGTTCGTGACCGGGCAGGTGCTCAGTGTCTCGGGTGGCTTGACGATGGTGGGCTAACCCCCGGGGGATCGGCGCCATCGGTCGCTAGCATCTCCCTCCACACACGGGCTGTGGCGCAGCTTGGTTAGCGCGCTTGTCTGGGGGACAAGAGGTCCCGAGTTCGAATCTCGGCAGCCCGACCACGAACCGGCTGGTAACAGCCGGTTTTCGTGTTTTTCGGCCCCGATTGGAGGCCACCGAGTTGCCGAACCTGGCGTCAGACGTCGATCTCCGGCGGTGGAAGCACCCCGGCTGCCTCGATGGCGTACCGGCCTGCTTCCTCGATCATCCGGTAGGCGAGGTCGACCTCCGTGCCGCTGTCGAGTGTGAATCGCACGGTGAGAGCGACGACTCCCGATGCGATGAGGCAGTCGACCGGCTCGCTCGGACTCGCCGTCAACAAGAAGGGATACCCCGACGCGATGATCGATGCGAACTGGTCGGGATCCACACCCGCGCGGAACGCGGCGGATGAGAAGGTCAACGCACGCTCGAAATCGCCATCGATCAGTGCGAGATGCTGCCCGACGGCGGTCATCGCGGCCGCCTCTCGAATGTCATCCGGACAAGCGGTTGGGTCAGGGTTGGGGCTTCGCGTCTCCGGTGCCTCGGTGGTGCTCGGCGCGACCGAGGTTGTCGGTGACGTCGATGATGTCGATGCTGCGACCGAGGTTGACGGTGCGAGTGTCACCTCAGGTGACGCAGATTGGGAACACGAGATCAATGCGAGCGCCAGGACCACTCCGAGAATGCGCATGAGTTGACCGTAGACAGGGCGACCACGAGCCGCATATCCCTGCGGTTGATGACCGATCTAGTGTCGGGCCATGACGCCAACCATCATCCACCGGGGACTCGATTTCGGGGAGGGGCCGAGGTGGCATGACGGCCGCCTGTGGTTCAGCGACTTCTTCCGTCACGGTGTATTCACCCTCGACGGCGACCACGAAGAACTCGTGGTGGAGGTGTCGGGGCAACCCTCGGGGCTCGGTTGGCTTCCCGACGGTCGTCTCCTGGTTGTCTCAATGCTCGACAAACGTCTGCTGGTCTGGGACGGCGATGGACTCGCCGAGCACGCGGACCTGACCGCGGTCAGTGAATACGAGTGCAACGATCTCGTTGTTGGCGCTGACGGCACGGCCTATGTCTCCACTTTCGGTTTCGACCTTCATGGAGGGGACGAGCCACGCCCGACACGAATGGTCGTCGTTTCCCCCGACGGAACGGTGCGCGTCGCTGACGATGAGGTGTGGTTCCCGAACGGAAGCGTCATCACTCCAGAGGGCCGCCTGATCGTTGGCGAGACCTTCGCCTCGCGCTACACCTCCTACGCGCTCGACGACACCGGGATGCCGGTTGATCGTCGCGTCTGGGCCGAGGTGGAGGGTCTCACTCCGGATGGCTGCTGTCTCGACGCCGAAGGCCGCATTTGGTCCGCCGACCCGGTCGCCCGGCGCGTTGTGCTCATCGAGGAGGGGGGCCGCGTCGTGGAGGAGGTCGCTACCGAGCAGTCAGCGGTCGCGTGCATGCTCGGCGGTGACGATGGCCGAACGCTGTTCATCCTCACGTCTCAGGGAACGAAACCTGAGCGGGTCGCCGGCACGGGTACGGGACGAGTGGAGACCATCCGGGTGGAGGTGCCTGGAGCGGGACGCCCGTGACATGTGCGGCCGGTATGTAACGACCACCAGCCCAGAACGCCTCGCGGAAATCTTCGAAGCCTCGGTCGTCGACATCGAGTGGTCTCCGAGATTCAACTTGGCTCCAAGCGCGCAGGCCCCAGTCATTGGCACCAACGGCTCCGATCGCACGGTGACCTCGGCCCGGTGGGGCCTCATCCCTCACTGGTCGCGTGAGGACGTCGGAGCGCGACTCTCGAACGCACGCGGAGAAACCGTCTGGGACAAGCCGTCGTTTCGAGATGCTGTACGCCGACATCGCGTGATCGTTCCGATGGACGCCTTTTACGAATGGGCCCCGGCATCCCCCGATGGCCCGCGAACCCGAGCCGGCCGGCCCGCTAAGCGTCCCCACCTGTTCACCCGACGGGACGGGGGAGTCCTCACCGTCGCCGGTATCGCCTCGGTCTGGAAACGAGGAGAGGCGCCAATAGCGACGTTCGCGGTCGTCACGACGGCGGCGAACGGCACAATGTCGCCGATCCACGACCGCATGCCAGTCATCCTCGATGACAACGGCGTCGACCGGTGGCTCGACCCAGACGATCAGCCCGAGGACCTCCTCCAGCCCGCCGCAGACGACCTACTCGAGATGTGGGAGGTCGCCACCGAGGTCAACGATGCTCGCAACGAGGGAGCCCACCTCACCGAACCCGTCGATCCCACATCGACAACCCTCTTTTGAACCAGTCGGTCGGTCAGTTCACCAGGCTCTGATAGACGAGCTGCTTGAGCTCGGGCCGAATCGGGTGGGTGCTCGATGGGAGCAACTGCGTTAGGAATACGACCGACAACGACTCGGCTGGATCGATCCAAAACGCGGTGCTTGCCGCGCCTCCCCAGGCCAACTCACCTTCGGAGCACGGCACCTTGTTAGCCGCCGCGTCGATCACCACCGAGAAGCCGAGGCCGAATCCGATGCCGTCGTAGGTGGTCTCGGAGAAGAGCGGCCGACCGTAGGCCTCGAGATCGGCATCGCCGGGCAGATGGTTGCGGGCCATGTAGCCGACCGTGTGGCGTCCAAGAAGCCGCACACCGTCGAGCTCGCCTCCGTTCAACACCATTTGGCAGAACCGCAGGTAATCGTCCGCGGTGCCGTACAAGCCGCCGCCTCCGGAGAGCACCCGCGGAGGGTTCGGTCGCACCAGAGACGACGGCGCCTGAACAGCACGCCCGGTTGCCGGATCGGGGATGAACAGATCGGCGAGGCGGTCCTGTCGCTCGGGTGGAACCGCGAACGACGTGTCGTGCATACCGATGGGCCCAAGGATCTCGTCCTCGAAGAATCGATCGAGGGTCATGCCTGAGACCACCTCGACAACGCGCCCAAGCACGTCGGTGGCGATCGAATAGTTCCATTCCGTCCCGGGCTGGAACAGCAGCGGTAGTGACGCCCAGGCCCGACAGCAATCGGTGAGGTCGAAGCCCTCGGGATAGCCCCATTCGAAACCCGCCGCTCGGTACATGGCGTCGACTGGATCCTGTTGCTGGAAGCCATAAGTGAGCCCAGCTGTGTGGGTGAGAAGGTGCCAGATCAGCATCGGGCGGTCCTGCGGGATCAGAACCGGATCGTCCTCGGTTCCTCCAGCGAAGACCATGCTCTCGCCGAACTCGGGCAGATACCGCGACACCGGGTCCTTCAGGCCGAGCATGCCTCGTTCGACCAGCATCATCGCCGCGACCGAAGTCACGGGTTTCGTCATCGAGTAGAGCCGAACCACCGTGTCGTCGACGAACGCACGATTTCCGCTCGCATCGGCACTCCCGCAGGTCGAGAGATGCGCGACACGACCGTGCCGGGCAACGGCGACCAACCATCCCGACAGCCGACCGTCGTCGACGTAAGCCTGGAAGTGCTCGTCGATCCGACGCAGACGGTCAGGTGCCAGTCCGACCTCACGAGGGTCCACCCGAGGGAGCGGGGCGCTCACGGCAGGAATTCCGAGTGGCCAGCGGAACGGAGGGCGTCGCGGATGAGTGCAGCTTGGCGCTCGAGCGCATCCGGATCGACGCTCGACGCCGCTCGATGGAAATCGAGATCATTCATCTCATCTGCCGGGATCACATGCAGGTGGGTGTGCGGCACTTCGAACCCGGCGATGATCAGGCCGACCCGCCCGGTGCCGAACGCGCTGCGGCACGCTGTCGCCACCAGGTTCGCAACCTCGAAACACCGAGCCCGGGTCGACTCGTCGAGATCGGTCCAATGGTCGACCTCAGCGACCGGTACCACCAGACAATGACCCTCATGCGTCGGGTTGATGCTCATGAACACGACGCACACCGGGTCTCGCCACACGAAGGTGCCCGGAAGTTCGCCGCCGATGATTCGAGTGAAGACGGTCGCCATGGGCAGAGCGTACGCTCAGGCTGTGGTGGCCTCAGGATCTGACGAGCACGCGGAGGCAGCCAACCTCGCGAGCGAAGCCCGCCCATCGATGTTCGACGGCCTGTGGACCATCCCCAACCTCATCACCCTCATTCGCCTGGCGTGCCTGCCGATCTTCCTCTGGTTGCTCTTCTCGAAGGAGAATCGCCGAGACGCCGCGTGGCTGCTCGGAATACTCGGCGCCACGGACTGGGTCGATGGGTTCCTCGCCCGTCGGCTCGGCCAGACGAGCGAATTCGGCAAAGTGTTTGATCCGACGGTCGATCGACTCCTGTTCATCGTCGGCATCATCGCGCTCATCATCGACGGCTCCGTTCCGGTGTGGTTCGCCATCGCCGTCGGGATCCGTGAGGTGCTCGTCGGTGCGATGATGCTTGGCGCGACCGTGGTGCTCAACATGGAGCGGTTCGACGTCACGTGGTGGGGGAAGACCGCCACGTTCTTGTTGATGTTCGCCTTCCCGGGCTTCTTGATGGCCGAGAGCACGATCTCGATCGCCGGGTTCTTTCACGTCGCCGCATGGGTTCTTGGGGTGCCCGGACTCGTGCTGAGTTGGTACACCGCGGTCGCCTACGTGCCGGCGGTGCGCAACGGGGTGCGGGTCGGTCGCGAGGCCGCCCGGGCGAGGTGACCGACCGCAGTTTCGGACGCTACGGTTGGCGACCGTGAACGCCCCCGACGGTCTGCTCTACACCACGGACCACGAGTGGGTTTCGGTCGTGTCTCCGGGTTGCGTTCGAGTGGGAATCACCGACTACGGCCAAGACGCGCTCGGCGAGGTGGTCTTCATCGAGTTGCCGACCAACGGCCGAACGGTCGAACGAGGGGAGCTCCTCGGCGAGATCGAGAGCACGAAATCGGTGACCGAGATATACGCACCGCTGACGGGAACGGTGACTCGTGCCAACGAGGAGTTGACCTCGGCCCCGACGCTCATCAACCGCGACCCCTACGGTGACGGTTGGCTCCTCGAGATCGCCGGTGAGATGGACTCCGATCACGAACTGCTCGACGTTGCCTCGTACGTCGCGTTGGTGGAGGGCTGATGTCGTACGTCTTTTGTAACCAGTGCGGGCACCGCAACCCACCAGCGAGCAACTTCTGCTCCTCGTGCGGCGGGGCGCTTGACGTGCTCGACGATCGAACCATCACCTTGATCAGCGTCGACCCGCTCCAAGACGCGCCAGGGCCGTCAGACGACATCGAGGTTCCCGTCGCGGAGATCGCCCGAGGCACCGGTGTGCTCATCGTGCGCTCTGGGGGCCTGGCGGGCGCCCGTTTCAGCCTTGAGAGCCCAACGACCCGTATCGGACGTCATCCCGACTCCGAGATCATGCTGGATGACATCACGGTGTCTCGGCGACATGCGGAGATCCTGCGCCGCGAGAGCGGACACGAGATCCTCGACTCCGGTTCGCTCAACGGCACCTACGTCAACCAGGAGCGGATCGAGGCGACGCTGCTCCAACACGGCGACGAGGTGCAGATCGGCAAGTTCCACCTCGTGTACTTCGAGCGGTCAGATGGCTGAAGTCGACACGCGCGGTCACCTCGCGATCGGCGAGGTTCTCGGCATCCTGCTCGAGGAGTTCCCCGACGTCACCATCTCGAAGATCCGGTTCCTCGAGAGCCAGGGGTTGATCGCGCCGGAGCGAACCGCCTCGGGATACCGCAAGTTCTACGAGGCCGACGTCGAGTTGTTGCGGGTGATCCTCACCGAGCAGCGCGAGCACTACCTACCGCTCCGAGTCATCAAAGACCGGCTCGACTCCGGTGAGATCGACCCCTCAGGCGAGCATCTCAGGCCGCGTGGCGAGGACGCGACCGCGCCGATGAGCGTCCCCGACTCGGTGGTCTCGTCACACCCATCTGGACATGGTCGAACCGATCTGCCGATCCCATTCCGGCGCCGCCCGGCGCCCGATGAGAGCGCGAATGGGTCAGTTGCTCCAGCTCCTCGCCTCCTGCCGGGAGTTCTCGTCGAGCGTGGCGAGTTCCTCGGCATGACGGGTCTCACCGAGAGCCAACTCGCCTCGCTGGAGGATTTCGGCATCGTGGCTCCTCGCTCCACCGCCGGTGTCCCGACGTACGGCGAGGGTGACGTCGAGGTGGGACGGATAGCGCGCGATCTCCTCGCGTCTGGTGTTGAGAGTCGTCATCTGCGCTCCTGGAAGACGAGCGCGGAACGTGAGGTGGCCCTCTTCGAGCAGTTGGTTGCCGCGAGAGCGCGCCTCCGCAGCCCAGAAGCCCGTCGCGAGATGGGGGAGCGCCTCGCCGAGCTCGAGCATCTCGGCGGTCGCCTTCGGTCCGCGATGGTGACATCGGCGATCCGTTCTCGTTTCTGACCCGGTCCGACTCGACGCTCTGGGCAGGGGTAAGTTCTCCTCATGCGCCAAATGGAGTTGCTGGGAGTCCGCGTCGAAGTGCCTGCGAACACCCCGTTGCTCCTGCTTCGCGAGACCGAAGGCGACGGTCGCCTGCTGCCGATCTACATCGGATCGCCGGAGGCCGCCGCCATCCATTCGGCGATGGAGGGAATCGTCCCACCTCGGCCGATGACCCACGACCTGCTCTTGGACGTCATCGAATCCCTCGGCGCACGTCCAGTGGGCGTCGTCGTCACCGAGGTCAGGGATCACACCTTTCACGCGTCGCTGCGCATCGAGGACTCCGCCGGCGCGATGAGCACGCTGTCGTGTCGACCCTCAGATGCCTGCGCGATCGCCGTGCGCGCCGAGGTACCGATCTTCGCCTCGGAGGAGGTGCTCGACGCGGCTGGTCGGCCCGCCGAGGAACCCGATGAGTCCGAGGAGATCATCGACGAGTTCCAAGAATTCCTCGAGAACGTCTCACCTGAGGACTTCGCCTCCTAGCGCTGTGCCTCCGCACCCGGCTCGTGCCGGTTGACGCTCGGGGCCCTTCTCCGTAGAGTTCACAGCCCACACCGCCGTAGTTACGCGGGTGCAAGTCGCAGGAGGCGAAATGGACACCGGATTCAGTGGAAGTCAGGCCGCCAAGGTCGTTGGCATCACCTATCGCCAGCTCGACTACTGGGCCCGCACCGACCTCATCCGCCCGTCTCTCCATGACGCACAGGGCAGCGGCTCGCGTCGCCGCTACAGCTACCAAGATCTCCTCGAGTTGCGGGTGATCAAGACCCTCCTCGACGCCGGCATCAAACTCGAGTCGGTTCGACGGGTGTTCGAGTACCTGCGCACACACGTGACCGGTGACATCGCCTCCGCTCATCTCGTCATCAGCGGCCAGTCGGTGGTGCTCGCTCAGGGCGAGCAGCTCGTTGACGTGCTTCGGGAGGGCCAGGGCGTGCTCAACGTCTTGTCACTCGCTGGTGTCAAAGAAGACGTCGACGCCCAGTTGGTGCCCCTCGCGGGCGAGATCGCAGATATCGCCGACGCGATCTGACTGGTCCGCCGGGCGGGCTCGGGTTACTTACGTGACTTGGCCGGCTTGTTGGCGGCCTTCTTCGCTGGCTTCTTGGCCACCTTCTTCGTGGTCGACGAAGTGGTCTTCTTCGCGGTTTTGGCGACTTTCTTCGTTGCCTTGGCAGCAGTCTCCGGCTTCGTCGCAGTAGGCGACGCGGCCCGGGGTGCCATCGCGGCCCCCATCGCAGCCAGCGGCGCGAAACCGTCGACGAGGGCGCGAACCTTCGGAATGATCTCGGCCACCTGATCGGCCGTGTCGTCGGGGAGGCCATTGAGAATGCCGTCGAGCACGCTCGCCGCCCGGCTGATCACCGGGATCGCGTCGCGGAGGGGCTGTTCGATCTCATCGAGCAGGCGGACCATGCGAACAGTGACGTCAGCAGCCTCTTTGATGGTGTGGAAGCCCGTTTCGAGTTGGCGACGCGCCTGGTCCTGCCTCTCCCGGACCTCTCCAGCCACACGGACGCCAGTTGAGACCTGCGAGGCCACGAGATTGATGATCTCGGCGACGAGGTCGCGCTCAGTGTCGGATTGCTTGGACATGGTGTGAACCTATCTGTGAGCCATTGCGCGGCGCCCTCTGTGCCCCAAGTTGCTTAGGGCCCGCACAACGTGTCTGGGTCGGGTACCCCGATGTGGGTGACGATGACTCGGGTGACACCGGCCGCCTCGAGATCTCGACGGCGAGGGTGGTCTGGGTCGACGATTCCGTCCTCATGCATGACATACGCCGTCAACTCGAAAGGACGCTGACCAGCGGCGCCTTGAGCCTCGGCGAGTTGTGACCGTGCGCCATCGGAGGACCACCTCACGTTGACGCCATCGGCTCGGGTTCCTGCGATTCGAGCGAGCCCCAGACTGTTGACACCGACGATGATCCTCGGCCGGTGCTCCATGTTCGGGAAGGTGGCGAAGTCCGCATCTCGGTCGGGACTCCACATCCGGTCGGCGAGGTCCAGCACCTCCTCGACTCGTGCGTGTCGAGCGGCCATGGGACTGGCGATCGGCGTCGACGTGGCGTGCTGCTCCCGACCGAAGGGACTCGTTGGGGAGGTTCCGGCACCGAGACCAAGGTGGAAGGTTCTCCCGCTCAGCCGAGCGATGGTGGCGGCCGCCACGAGCGTCGTAGCCGGCGTTCGGTTGTGCGCGTTGACCACCAGCACGCCGAGTTCGACGCGCCGGGTGGCCTCGGCGAGTGCCCCGAGCCAGGCGAAGGCCTCGTGCATCTCGCCACTCGACATTGAGTACCCGGCGAGATGGTCACAGACCCAGAGCGCCCCGTAGGACCCCTCATCCACGGCCAAGGACGCTTCGCGAAGGCGCGACCAGTCATCCTGACCGGGAATGAGTTGAATGTCGAACGAGCTCATCGTGGAGGGGAACTTCGGGTCAGCCGAGATGCTCGATCAGCCGACCGCGGGCGGTTCAGTGATCTCGCAGGCGTCGACGGCCTTGACCACCGGATACGGGTTGACCGCCGTTCCACCACCGGGGTGAATCTCGAAGTGGAGGTGGGGGGTGCTGGTGTTGCCCGTGGCGCCGATCGTGCCGACCACCTGGCCAGCCTGCACCCGAACCCCTTCGCTGATGCCCTCGGCGATCGTGTCGAAGTGGGCGTAGAAGAAGTAGGTGCCGTCGTCGGCGGTGAGACGAACGCCGTTACCCGAGAGCGAACCGGGACGGTCGTAATAGACCTTGGTGATCGTGCCCTCGACCGCGGCGTACACGAGGTTCCCACGGGCGGCGATGATGTCGACACCGAGGTGCACACGGCCACCGCTCCGAGGAGCGTGCCAAGTGTCGACATACCCACACCGGCCCTGGACGGGGAAGACGTCGATCGAGGCGACGGCGACAGGGGAGTCGACCGGAATCGGCTGGGCCCCGATGCCGAGGGCGTCAGCGGTCGCCTGGTTGACCACACCGGTAACGCCGAGTCCGGCGTTGCGCTGGAACGACATGACAGCGGAGGCGGTAGCGGCGCCGAAGTCGCCGTCGACACCGCCGCGCAGCGTCACGCCAGCGGCCACGAGAGCGCTCTGAAGCTCGGTGACCCGCTGGCCCTTCTCACCGTAGACCGCGAAACCGACACGACCGTCGGCGACGACCTCGACAGCAGGAGCCTCCTCCGAGGCGGGGGCCGGAGCGGGCGCCGCGGCGTTGAGGGCGTCAGCCGTGGCCGCGTCGACGACACCGTCGGCGTTGAGGCCGCGCTGCGTCTGGAAGGCCTTCAGCGAATTAGCGGTCGCGGGGCCGAAGATGCCGTCCACACCACCACGAACCTGGATCCCGAGATCGAGGAGTCGCTGCTGCAGCGCCTCGACCGCTCCACCCAGTGCACCCGGACGGAGACCGACCAGCTGGGTGTAGGGGTTGGACGCTGCAGCAGCGGATTTGTCGGCCGCGGTGGAAGCGAGGGCCTGCGCCGTCGCCTCGTTCACCCGACCGGTGACCTCGAGACCCTTGGCGGTCTGGAAGTCCTTGAGCGCGTTCATGGTCACCACGCCGAACAGACCGTCGGCCCCACCGCGGAGCTCACGACCGGCAGCGATCAACTGCTCCTGCAGGGTGGTGACGTTGCGGCCCCAGTCGCCGTATTTCAGACCAATGAGAGGGGAGTCGGCGGCAGGGCTTGCCGCCTCGGGAGCCGACTCCGGGGCCTCAGCAGGCGCGGCGGGAGCCTCGGCCGGCGCCGGAGCGGCGGCGGGGGCAGCGTTCCCAGTCAGCAGACGGGCGGCGGTATCAGCATCGACCACACCCGTGGCCGAGAGGCCGAAGGCGCTCTGAACGTTGCGAAGCGCCGCCTCGGTACCGGAGCCGAAGATGCCGTCGGCGCCGCCGGCCGGGTCCTGACCGAGAGCAATCAGAAGACGCTGAAGCTGGGCGACGGTGTCACCGCGGCTGCCCTTGGACAGACCAACCAGAGGAGAGTCCACCAGACCGAGCGCGGTCGCCGTTCCGTCATCAACCGAGGAGGTCTGGGGGAGACCGACGGAACTCTGGAACGAATTGAGTGCGGCGAGGGTCATGGGCCCAAAGGCGCCGTCGGCGCCACCGACTACGTCCATCCCGCGAGCGATGAGGGCGCGCTGGAGGGCGACAACGGCATCGCCGCGGGATCCGACCGACAAGCCGGTAACGGTGACTTCAACCTGAGAAGCGCTCGCCACGCCGGGGAGCACGATGACCGGCGAAGCGGCCAGGCCAAAGGCGAGCCCGAGGCTCGCGAGGCGGGCGATACGACGGGGGTCGGGGAGTGAGGGGCGAAGGGTGAACATGTTGGTCTCCTGTGTTCGGGTGCAGGAGTTCCTTCGTCACGCGACGTGCCTCTCATGAGGAAGTGACCGGCCCACGCGGGCCTTCAATGCCGGAAACACCAATAACTGCGCCGTTTAAGAGGGGGAGTGCCCGATTCAGCTTCTCCGTCCGTATTTGACATAACGGCGCTTATGGGCGATCTAGTCCGGTCGGGGCACAACCCAGACTCTGTCTGGATTGCCCTGCTGAGGCTCCAAGGGATGCCCGCTTCGGTGCTTCTCTGCCCCGTGCAGGCGCCTCACGGCCCGCTGGTCACCGCGCCCGACGCCAACTCGACCGGCCGGTCAGGTTCTGGGTGTCCGGATGCACCTCGACACGAACGCTCGCACCGGGTCACGCCCGCGGATCGGTGTGAACCGGCGTCGCCTACCCCGCTACAGGCGATCCGCAGCGGGGTATTTCGTCATGACGTTTTTCGGGGTGTGGGGTCGGGCGCGGAGATCTCGCGGTTGCGAAGGGGTTCCGCGGCGCCGAGGAGCCACTGAAGGAGTTCGCGGAGCTCAGCAGCGGTCACGCGCCCCTTTCCCCGGTCGAGATCGGCCGTCACATCCTCCACCGCGCAGGCCAGCACATACAGCTCGTCGTGCAGGGCGTCGAGTTCGGCTCTCGCGATCACCAACTCACCCTCGGACAACTCGAGTTCACGGGCGCGTTGGCGTGACACCCAATCCCACTGCCGGCACCTGGCCGAGCAGAACTCGCGCGGTCGCCCCGCGCCGGAGCGTTCGGGGAGCGCCCTCCGGCACCACCTACACCTGCGCGGCTGATCCATCACGCAATTCTGTCATGACGAAATACCCGGAGTGGTGACGTCGCGTTTGCACTTGCGCCCCGGCTCGCCGGCGATCAGACGCCGACGCTGATCGGCTCGAGCACGAGCTCGGGTTCGTCCTGTTGGAGTCGCTGCAGGCGGTACCGCGATTCGAAGAGCGCGACCAGTCGTCCATCGCTTCGGGCGAGGATTCGGACTCCCCCAACTTCACGCAACCGCTCTGCGCTCCCCTGGTCGGTGAACCGAATCGCCTCGTAGGGAGATGAGGAGATCTCGGCCGGGGCGTTGAACTCGACCTCGAGGCGATCGGCAAACACATCGAACTGCAGGGTGCCGACAGCGGCCAACACTGGATTCGCGTCCCCGGCTAAGGGGTCACGAAGCACCTGAACGACACCCTCGCTGTCGAGCTGCTCGAGGCCCCGACGGAACTGCTTGTACTTGCCAGTGTCGAGCGGGCGGGCCGAGGCGAAGACCTCGGGAGCGAAACGCGGGATCGGAGGGAACGTGACCGGGTCGCCGACATACAGGGTGTCGCCGATCTGAAGATCCATCGCGTTGACCAATCCAACCACGTCGCCGGGATGAGCCTCGTCGACCGTGGTCCGCTCGGCGCCGAAAACCTGCGAGGCGTACTTCGTGGCGAACGGCTTGCCGGTACGACCACAGGTGAGCACCATGCCTCGTTCGAACACTCCCGAGCAGACTCGGATGAAGGCGATCCGATCTCGGTGTGCTCGGTCCATGTTCGCCTGAACCTTGAAGACGAAAGCCGAGCAGTCACTCGCCAAGCTCCGCCCCTCCCCGTCGACGTCCAATCTCGGAGAAGGCGCGGGAGCGAGATCGATGACGGCATCCAGCAGATGCCGCACACCGAAGTTGGTGAGGGCGGAACCGACGAACACTGGAGAGGTCATCCCAGCGAGGAACGTCTCGGGATCGTGGGAAGCATCGACCGCCTCGAGCAGACCAATCTCGTCCATCGCCGCCGACCAGGCACTCCCCTCCTCATCAGCTGCTCTGTCGGCTGATATCTCCTCTTCCGGAGCGATCGCGGAACCCCGCACCGTTCGGGTGAAGCGGGTGAACGTGCCGTCGCGACGATCGATGACACCCCGGAAATCCCCCGAGATGCCGACGGGCCACGTCACCGGCGTCGGCTTCAGGCCGATCTGCTCCTCGATCTCGTCGAGAAGCTCCAGGGGCTCTCTACCGGGACGGTCGTACTTGTTGAGGAAGGTGATCACCGGCAGCCCTCGGTCTCGACACACCTCGAAGAGCTTCAAGGTCTGGGGCTCGATGCCCTTCGCTGAGTCGAGGACCATGACCACCGAGTCGACGGCTGAGAGGACGCGGTAGGTGTCCTCAGAAAAATCGCGGTGGCCGGGAGTGTCGAGCAGGTTGCACTGCATGCCGCGGTAGTCGAAGGACAGCGCGGTCGAGGAGATCGAGATGCCGCGCTTCTGCTCCATCTCCATCCAGTCGCTCGTAGCCGACCGGCGACCCGAGCGCGCCTTGACAGCACCGGCCTCGCCCACAGCCCCGGCGTAGAGGAGGAACTTCTCGGTGAGGGTCGTCTTCCCGGCGTCGGGGTGACTGATGATGGCGAATGTGCGACGGCGTCTCGCCTCGGCCACCGGATCTCCCACGTGGGCAAGGCTAGGGGTCGCGGTGCGATACTGGCCTGATGCCGATGCCCCCAGCACCTGCGTGCGCATTCGCGAGCGACAACGCTGCAGGAGCTCATCCCTTGGTGTTGGAAGCCCTCGTCGAGGCCAATCAAGGGCACGCTCTCGCCTACGGCGACGACCCGTGGACCAAACGCTGCGAGACCCTGTTCAACGAGGTCTTCGGTCAAGCGGTCACCACGCTGATCGCGGTGAACGGGACCGGCGCAAATGTGCTCGCCCTCGCCGGCCTTCTCAACCAAGCCGAGGCGGTGCTCTGCTCGGACTGGTCGCATATCAACGTCGATGAGACCGGTGCCCCCGAACGGGTGCTTGGTGCCAAGTTGATCCCGCTGACGAGCGTTGCCGGACGGGTTGATGTCGATGCCGTCACTGAGGCCTGCGGGGCCCTCGGCAACCCCCATCACGCCCAACCCGGGGTGCTCTCGCTGACCCAGAGCACTGAATGGGGTACCTGCTACTCGGTCGATGAGATCGGCGCCCTCGTTGACGCGGCTCACGCTCGCGGACTCAGGGTCCATATCGATGGCGCCCGAATCGCGAACGCGGTCGCGGCCCTCGGTCTCGGCGTCGACGGGTTGCGAGCGATGGTGGTCGACACCGGAGTCGACGCCATCAGCTTCGGAGGCACCAAGAACGGGCTCTTCGGCGCCGAGGCGGTGATCTTTCTCAACCGTGAGCATGCGTCCCGCGCCGTGTATTTGCGCAAGCAGGTCAACCAGCTCGCATCGAAGATGCGCTTCATCTCCGCTCAGTTCTGCGCCGCTCTCGAGGAGTCACGATGGCTCGACTGGGCCGGCCACGCCAACGCGATGGCCAGGCAGCTTCACGCCGCGACCGCTCCCCTGCTGCCCGAGGGGGCAATCGCTTCACCAGAGGTCAACAGCGTCTTCCCGGTGCTTCCACCGGAGGCCGCGACCACACTCCAGGAATGGTGCTTCTTCTGGGATTGGAATACCGCTGCGCATCAATACCGCTGGATGACGGCCTGGGATACGACCCCAGAGGACGTCTCCCGCTTTGCCGCTGGGGTGAAGCACGTGCTTGGGCACTGACCTCTACAGGTCGCCATTGACCGTCCACCTTCGGCTCGCCTAACGTGATCCGGTACCGCGAAGGCTCGTGTGGTACCAAGCGCCAGGGGGTTCGGATGAACGTTGTCGACTTCATCAGACGGGAGTTGACCGAGGACGACTGGATGGCCGACGGCGCCTGCCGTGGGCTCTCCCACCTCTTCTTCCCGACCGCGGCCGAGCGCCCGCAGACCCGTGAGCGCCGCGAGGAGGCTGCCCGCGAGGTCTGCGCGAGTTGTTCCGTTCGGCTGACCTGCCGTGATTTCGCACGCGAGCAGCGCGAATACGGCTTCTGGGGCGGCGAGACCGAAGACGAACGCCATGCGGCCGGCTACCGGCTGATCGCGCCCATTGGGGTGCGCGCCCGTCAAACCAGCTGACCCACGCCGGTGTCCAGCCAACCAGCACCCCAAGGACACGTCCTCGTCGTTGGGAGCGCGAACCTCGATCTGGTCGCCACGACCGCGCGTCACCCCGCACCCGGTGAGACCCTGATCGGACGCGACTACGCCGAGCATCCCGGCGGAAAGGGTCTCAATCAGGCGGTGGCCGCCGCCCGCGCTGGTGCGACCACGCGCTTTGTTGGCGCGGTCGGTCGCGACGATGCTGGTCGAACACTGGCCGACATTGCGAGCACGTCGGGCGTCGAGACGTCCCAGTTGCTGACCGTCGATGCCCCGACGGGACGAGCATTGATCCTCGTCGCGGACTCCGGCGAGAACTCGATCGTGGTGGTTCCCGGGGCCAACGACCTCTGCCCCCCGGGCATCCCGCAGGCCGGTGACGTGGTGCTGGCCCAACTCGAGGTGCCGCTCAGTTCAGTGGGCGCAACCTTGCAGCGCGCTAAGGCGGTGGGGGCTGTCACCATCTTGAACCCCGCGCCCGCGAGAGCACTGCCTCCCGACCTCCTTGAGTGTGTCGATGTCATCGTGCCGAACCAGCACGAACTCGAGTTGCTCGGCGGCGTGGCCAGCCTGCTTGACGCCGGGGTGGGAAGCGTTGTCGTCACCCTCGGCGCTGATGGAGCTCGGATCCACACCCGAGATGCCGCGATCGACATCCCGACGCTCAAGGTTGATGCCGTCGACACCACCGGTGCCGGCGACACCTTCTGCGGCTACCTCGCTGCCGGACTCGCGGCCGGACTCAGCCTCGAGCGGGCGGCCAGACGGGGTTGCGTCGCCGCGGCCCTCAGCACCACTCGTCCGGGTGCGGTTCCGTCGATTCCGAACGCTGCAGAGGTTGACGGAGTCAGCGCCTCCGAAGAGTGACGGCCACCCAGGCGCCGCTCAGGCAGCGTCGCTCCTCACGCCACGACGGGAAGGCCGCCAACACGACAGAAATTCGTTGTTCAGGGAACCCCGACAGCACGATCCGCGCCTGTGGCGCGGCGGCCGCATCGATATTCGACGCCAGCGCGCCGATCTCGGGAGCGAGGATGTTGGCCAACACCACATCCGCTCCCCCATCGAAGGCCTCGCGCGCTGCGACCCCGCTTCCGTCGAGCACCACATCCACCGAGCGACCCACTCCGGCCCGAAGGACGTTCGCCTCAGCGGCCTCCACCGCCGCTGGCGAGATATCGATGGCGACCACACGTTGTGCGCCACGGAGCACAGCGATGATGGCCAACGTTCCGCTACCCGTGCCGAGATCGACCACGCGAAACCCCGGGCGAACGAGGCGAACCACTTCGCCTGCGACGAGGGCAGTGGTCGGATGATCACCGAGGCCAAAGGAACCGGCTGGTTCTATGGCGACGCTCCGTGCGCACGGTGGAGGGTCGACCCACGATGGGCCAACGGCGAGGTGGGGTGTCAGTCGGCGCCATCGGGCGTGCTCGCGCCAGAGTTCGAGCATTTCGACCTCGCACTTGACGACCTCGACTGGACCGAGTTCGGAGCCGGATGATCGCACGAGTGCTTCGAGCGTGGTCGCGATCGATCGGGCAACCGGCTCGGACTGCACCGTCGCTACGGCCATCGAGACTCCCGACGAGCCCCGCTCCTCGACCGCAGTGGCGCCAGCCGACCACAGCTGATCCGTCGCGACCTCGATCATTTCGGGAGGCGCTGGAAGGCGGACCTCCCACACGGTCTCGACCGATCGGTGATCAGTCGAGTCGCCGGAGTTCACGGGAGAAGCGGACCGCGCGCTGTCGGTATGACTCAGCGGCGAGAGCAACAAGTTCCGGGCGGGCGCGACCCTCTTTGATGACGGCGGGCGAACCAGCGGCAAGCGCCCCAGGGGGGACGTTCACGTCGTAGAGAACCACCGAATTCGCCGCGACGATCGCGCCAGGTCCGACGACTGATCGATGAAGGACCATCGCGGCGTTCCCCACCATCGAACCGTTCTGAATGACACAGCCCTCGAGGTGGACGATGTGTCCGATGACGCAGTCGTCACCGACCACCGTCGGGTCGGCCGGGGTGGTATGCAGCACCGAGTTGTCCTGAATACTCGTACCACGCCCGATCTCGATGTACCCGTCGTCTCCACGCAGAACGGCCCCTGGCCAGATCGACGATTCCGCGCCGATTCGCACATCACCGATGATCACCGCGTCCGGATGAACGTAGGCGGAAGGATTGATGCTTGGCGTGGCCTCACCAAGGGCGTAGATCGGCACGAAGCGACGATACCGTTGCGCCCCATGTCCCGCCGGATCGACATCGAGTTGACCAGTTCCCAGTCCGACGGAACCTGGACGTGGAGAGCCGCTGGCGCGCGCGAGCCGAAAGGCACCGTCGCCGGTTCCGTCCTGCCGTCCGGAGTCGCCGTCGGGGCGACCCTTCGGGTCGAAGTCGAGCAAGGTCTCGACGGGATCGAGGTTCTGAGCATCGTCGGCGGGCGCGAGCGTCATGATGATGCCGGCCGCCTCGAGATCATCGGTTCAGGGGCCACATTCGAGCCGGTCATCGAGACGAGGGCCAAGCGTCAGCGAGGAGAGGGCCGACGCGATGACCGTCGGCCCCGTCGTGATGGCTCTGGACAACGCGATCGGCGACGGGATCGCCGAGATGGCGACGCCAGTGGCAACGGAGAGAGCCGTCGTGAGCGGCCACGTCGAGATGATCGTCGTGGACCTCGTTTCACTCCTCCGCCCGAAGTGCCGCAACGGCCGAAGCCGAAGCGGCTCCGCCCCGGTCGAGCGAATCGCAACGAGGTATTGACCGCGATCGACGAGGACCGTCGCCCCATCGCTGAGGTCGCGCTTCAGGGCATGGCCGCTGTGCGCAAACGCGTGAAGGAGGAGAACGCGAAGATTGCCGAATCCGGCGGCACACCGATGCCTGAGGCCTCGGTGTTAAAGATGGCCGAGGAGATGTTGCCTCGCCTGCGGGTCGCAGAGTGGCGAGATCGCGCCGATGCCGCGTTGCGCCAACTCGACAACCTTGACCTTCGCGACCTCAGGTCGGTTGTCGCCGCGGCCGATGACCCGATCGTCACCCGAGACTCCTCCACGCGTGAACTGGCGGATCGCCTGCGGGTTGCCCTTCGAGAGCGGCAGGAGCAGGAGCTCCAACTCTGGTTCGGCGATGTCGATGCTGCGCTCGCTGTAGGTCGCGTGGTCCGCGCACTTCGACTCAGCTCGCAGCCACCAAAGGCCGGTGTCGTGTTCCCGCCGGCCATCGCGACCCGATTGGTCGACTCGACGAACGCGACCCTGACCCCGCTCGAGTCAGCGGAGCGCTGGTGCGCCATCCTCGAGGCAGCCGCCTTCTCCCCCATTCGCTCACTCATCAAGCCCATGGGCCGACCCGACGTGGTCGCCGACGAGCTTCTCGCCACCGTGAAGAGACTGGCCCCTGCAATCCCGCAGATCGCCGAGCTCTTCGGCGTTGAAGTCGTCGAAGGTGCCACCATGCCGAAGCCGCTTCGTCCGACTCGGCCGGGTCGTGAGAACACTGCCAAGAGGACGGCCCGTCCGGCCTCCGGGGATGGCGCTCGGCGACGTGCGAAGAAGGGCGAGGAGGCTGAGTCTTCGACTCCGAGCGACACGACCCAAGGCGAGCCGACACCGGAGGCCACCGAGTCACCGGCCGAGGTACCCGACAACACATCAACTAGCGATTCGTCGCGGGATGATGCCGCTCTTATTGAGGAGTCCCCTGACACCAAGGCGCCAAACGATGAGTCGGACGGCGATGAGTCGGACGGCGAGAATACTGCCTCCGACAACCCTGCGGACGTCGTAGAGCCGGTTGCCGAACTCCCGAGCGATGCCGAATCCGCCGAGCACGAGTCCTCGGCGGAGGATGAGCCAGCCGGTTGACTCGTCGGTCACCTTCCGCGGTTCGTAGCATCGCGAGATGAGCGAGATCGTCAAATACTCCAGTGAGGGTCGCGTCGCGACCATCACTTTGAACCGCCCCGAGGCGCGCAACGCGGTGAACGGCGAGGTCGCCAGCGGACTGGAAGCCGCGATCGACCGCCTCGAGGACGATCCAGACGTGTGGGTGGGGATCCTGACGGCTGAGACGCAGGGACAAGAACGTCCCGTTTTCTGTGCCGGAGCAGACCTGAAGGCCATCAACTCAGGCCAAGCGGGTTCGCTCGGCACGGCGCGCGGTGGCTTCGCTGGGTTTGTGTACCGCGAGCGTCGCAAGCCCATCATCGTCGCCGTCGATGGCCTCGCCACCGCGGGAGGATGTGAGATCGTGCTCGCGGCCGACCTCGTGGTGGCGACCACCCGTTCCGCCTTCGGATTGGCTGAGGTCAAGCGGAACCTCGTCGCTGGTGCTGGCGGTTTGTTCCGCCTACCCCGCGCGATCGGCCAGGCCGCGGCAATGGAGGCCATCCTCACCGGCGAGCCGATCCCCGCCGAGCGGGCCTTCGCCCTCGGCCTCGTCTCTCGTTTAGTAGAGCCTGGCGAGGCGGTCGCCGAGGCTCAACGGCTTGCCGAACAAATTACCGCCTGTGCCCCGCTCGCGGTCTGGGCGAGTCGCGAGGTGGTTCTCGCATCTGCTTGGGCGGACGACGAGACCCTTCGCTCGATGACCGATCAGGCTTTCGGCGCCGTCCTCGCATCGGAGGACACGAAGGAGGGTCTTGAAGCCTTCATCGAGAAGCGCCCTCCCGAATGGAAGGGTCGCTGAGTCAAAGCTCGACCGAGACCGTGATGAGGCGCGCTGTGATACCGGCACGCTCCCACAGGTTCTTGGTGTCGCGATCTCCGGGCAACGCCTCGGCTTCCATGCGCTGAGCGCCCCTCTGCCGGCCGATCCGTTGAATCTCCTCGACGAGCGCGTCGCCGAAACCGAGCTCGCGCGCCTCCTCGAGCACGAACACCTCGTCGACCATCAGAACGTCGCCTGAGCTCAAGCGTCCGACCAGATAGCCGACGACGAGACCGTCGAGATCGGCGACGAGGACACTGACCTCAGGATTCGTCCATTCGGGTAGTGGGTGTGTCTCGATCCACCGAGCCCCGCCGCGGGCCTCACGAATCGACTCGCGGGCGATGTCAGCGAGCTCGCAGACGGCGGGCTCATCAGCCGCTGTGAATTCCCGGACGACCGGGTCGATCACGAGAAGACGGGACAGTCGTCGTCGCCCACGGGACACGACGGCGCGTTCGCGCGAACCAGCAGGAAGCAGGAGGTGCAGAGCTGCTCATCCGCACGCTTGGGCTGGATCCCGTCGATCGCCTCAGCCTTCTCGTCGGTGCTGGGTGCCGATTCCTCTTCTTCGTCCTCGCCTTGCTCGTCGGCCGCCACCATGCGGTCCTTGAGAATCATGTCCAGATCGGCCTCAACATCGTCCGGCGACAGCATCTCGTCGTCGTCATCGTCGTCGTCTTTGGCCTTGCGACGGCTGCTCGACTCCTCCTCGGAGTCGTCCTCATCAGTCTCGTCGTCGGCGGCGCCCTCATCGGACTCCTCCTCGAACTCCTCGTCGTCGTCGAGATCCTCGGGCTCGTCCTCGAGGTCCTCGTCGTCGTCTCCGCCTTCAACCTCGAGTTCCTCGAGGTCCTCCGAGTCGATGTCGTCCTGGGCCATGTGTACTCCGTCCGAAGTGGTTGGGGGGATGGTAGACGGACCGAACCGCCTCCGCTCGTCGAGCGAGAGGGTTCCGCTCCGCGGCTTGCCGGAGGCTAGCCGTCGGAGAGACGTCTAGCCTCAGACCTGCGCTCGCTCTCGAGGCGTTCTAACTCTGGGGCCTCGGTCGTCATGTGCGACATCGCGCCCGCGATAGCGCGGTGCCCGGCCTGCTCGGCGATGAGTCGGTGCATCTCCAAGACCACCCGGCGGTACGAGGGATGGCCTTGCGGCGAGGAGCGCAACTCGAGCATGTGCATCGCCTCACGGGCGTTGAACTGCATCGTGTAGCGGATCCGATATGCCATCGAGACCGCGTAGGACGCCTGCCGGGGGAACTCCTCCCGGATCAGATCAAACAACTCCGCCGACCGCGACATATTGGAGTCGAAGAGGTCGACGAGACCGGCCTCCTCGACCAACTCGGGCCGAAGGAAACCATGGTTCGGTGTGAGGTCTTGCCACTCGACCGTCAGCATCCGATGGCGCTGCAGGTCTCGGAAGGCCCCGTAGTCGCTCAGCACATCGAACCGATAGCCGGTGGTCTCGAACGACCGCCCGGGCCGGTGTCGACGGTTTCCGCGGTCACCGACTTCCGCCGCGATCAGCGCAATCCGATCATCGGTGGACATCGCGGCGACGCGGCGGCGTAATTCCGCATCCGGCAGGTCGGAGTACGGATAGCAGATTGCCGCGACGAGACGCTCCTCGCCGTCCATATCGAATTCGGTCAGCGTTACCTCATCGCTCGGTGGTACCGGAGTTCCGCCGAGCAACGAATCGACGAGTTGCTCGGTTCGGTCGCGTCGCGACGAGAGGTACTCCACCCACCGACCGCCCCGCTCAGGGAGATCAACCCTCCGAAGGAAACTTGGTATGACCTTGCGTAACTCGACCAGCATCTCGTCGGCGTAGGCACGCGCCTCCGGGAGTGGATGCGCTCGCATACGGAGCAGGAGCGCCTCGAACGCCTGACCGCTGCCGTAGATGCCGACGTTTGACGTGGCACCAGCCGGAAGCATTCCTCGGACCGCGTCAAGCGCCTTCGCGCGAGTGGCCTGCCGGTAGACGAGGTCGCTGTCCTCGGGTCCTTGGGGAACCACCCTCCGGACATGTTCGGTCATCCGATCCACGGCCGTGGAATACGCGTCGAACATGCGGTCCATCTCGCCGATGTACCTCGTGCCGTGACGGCTCGCGAGGAGCGCTGGGTCGCGGTGATATCGGTAACGGCCGCCGAAGCGGGAGTCGTAGGAGATGTACCTCGTGCTCTGCTCGAGGTAGCTCATCAGCCGGCCGCGCTCGAGGATTTTCGTGAGCATGTTCGAGGCCTGTTCACAGGCGAGATGAACCCCACCGAGCTGAGCCACCGAATCATCGCCGTACTCGAGGAAGACTCGCTCGTAGAGCTCCTCCGCACGGGACAGCCCCATCGTCGCGTCGACCGTCTCATCGCCACCGATGTCGAGGTCGCCAACAAACTCGTCGAGGAACAGTCGGCGGAGACTCTTCGGGCTCCGGCTGTACCGAGCGAACAGCGCGCCTTTCACGACCTCCGGCAGATTCACCAATGCGAAGACCGGGCGGTCGAGGTTCGTGAAGTACCGGCGGAGGATGTCTGATTCCTCAGGTGTGAAGTCCTCCGCCACGTAGGTCACGACGTGTGATCGTAGGAGGACCGCCCGAGGCGAGCGTGGATGTTGACTCAGACGGCGTGCTCGTAGGCGGCTGGCACCACCGCGACGTCGAGATGACGAGTGGCACCCACTGACGCTCCGTCGACGAAAACGATGAGTTGCTCGTCGAACGAGCGACGCAGATCCCTCACCCTCGTGGTGGAGATATCGGGATGCGGAAGATGTGAGCCGGTTCGCGAGCGCCGTCTCGCCATCATCCGCTGTCGCGTGTTCATCGACTCGGATACCTCGATCACGTCGAGCAGCCCGTCTCCAGGATGCGCTCGAGGCGCGGGCTCGAAACGTCCGAGATGTCCGCTCACCATGACCATGACGATGGGTCCACGCCACCATCCCGACCTTCCTGGACGGCGCGCGACCACGTGGGCGGCCGCGCGGTACAGCTGTCCATCGACCCGGCACTCGATGAGGTCCAGCGTCACGGCGCTGGTGGCCCGTTCCGCGACCGGAGCCCCGAGACTGCGGTGGATATCTCCGGACCGGGCCGCGAGGACCACCCCCTGCTTGGCCGCCGTGGCAAGCCCGGCGTCGTCTCGGCAGTTCACGACGATCTCGTCTGCTCGGAGCGTTCGGCCCCAGTCGTCGAGACTCACGAGGTCTCTCCGATCGCCGCCGAATCGGCAATGACACCTCGGAGACACGCCTCAACCGCTTTCGATGCGACCTGGGCCGTCTCAGCCTTCGGCGCGACGTCAGCGATCTGTTGCGTGAGGTCGATGACCTGACGGATGTTCCTGACGAAATCGCCCCCCGTTAAAAGGTCGTCCTCGAGCACCTCGGAGAGGTCCATTCCCGCCGCCCACTCGGCGGCTGCCGCCATGAACCCCGGGTCGGGAGAGCGGTGGTGCGAGCGCTCATGCCGCTCCTCGAGTCTCGATATCTCCTCGCTCACGGCCTCGAGTTTGCGCCACCGCTCTCGCACCGTCGCGTCGGGGAATGCGGGCGGCGGAGGATCATCCGGGCTTCGGTGCTCGTACACAAAGCAGGAGACGATCGCCGCGAGCTGCACGGCATCGAGACCATCGAACACGCCGCGGCGCAACGCTTCGGTCACCAGAAGATCGCTTTCATGGAAGATCGCGGCGAGCAACTCCCCTGCTTCGGTGAGTTCCCAGGCATCGGCGTGGATGTGACCGAGCTCCACAAGCACGGCGGTCACCGAATCGAATTCTCGACCGAGAGAGCTTCGTCGGTCGTCCACCTGCTCCTCGAGCCGCCGAAGCTCGGACCGCAAGCGATCCGCCTCGGCGGCGGCGCGAAGACGATCGCGGAGATCTGGGTCGTCCTCGACGGGATGACGGTCGGAGGACCTACGCGGTCCTCGTTGAGATGGGAACTCAGCGCGGCGAAGCCGCCGGGCGACCTCCCGACGAACATCCTTTCGGTTCGGGCTCTGACCATCAGGGACGGCGATACGACCCACGACACTCGATTTCGCGATGTCGCCTGCGGTCAACGTCAGCGGACGCCCGGCCGGTGAAACAGCGGAAACACGTAGTCCATCGGAGCGATGAGCGGTGGCGACGACCGCCACGTGACCCCGATACCCCTTCACACGAACATCGATCACATCCCCGGGTCGAAGGGTCGGAACCTGTTCCGCTCGCCGCTCCTGCGCGCTGAGGGCCCGGTACTCATCGATGTCGCCGAAGGGCGAGGATGCACGTCTCTCAGCCGCAAGCAGTTGCTCGCGACGACGACTGAGCCGGCCTTGCGAACGGACGACCTCACGGTCGCCTTGGAACTGAGCGAAGGACATCATGAGCAGTTCCCTCGCGCGTTCGCGCGAATGTCTCCGCACGAGGTTGGCAGTCATGTTGTAGGTGGGTCGGAACACCGACCGCAATCCGAAGGTGCGACTGGAAGCGAGATCGGCGACCTGCTGGTAGCGAACCCAAGGGCTCCAGAGCACCACGGCGTAGCCGATCGTGTCGATTCCTCGACGTCCCGCACGGCCGGTGAGTTGGGTGAACTCGGCGGGACTGAGGGAGACGTGGTGGTCACCGTTGAACTTCGTCGTCTTCTCGATCACGACGGTTCGGGCCGGCATGTTGACCCCGACAGCGAGGGTCTCGGTCGCGAAGACCGCGCGAATGAGTCCGCGGGTGAAGCAGACCTCGACCGCCTCCTTGAATGGTGGCACCATCCCGGCGTGATGTGGGGCGAACCCGGCCATCATCTGCGCGCGCAGATTCTCGATGCCGAGTGCGTCGAGGTCGGCATCATCGAGAGATCCGATTCGATCCTCAAGGATGGAATCGATCTCGGCGGCCTCGTCAGGATCGGTCAGCACCAGACCCGCGTCGAGGCAGGACTGCGCGGCCGCCTCGCACTGCGCTCTCGAGAAGATGAAGATGATGCACGGCAGCATGTCGAGTCCACCGAGGTGGGTGACGGTCTCCACGCGATCAGGTGTCGCGAGGCGTCTTCCCGAGGCACCGGTCGGTCGGCCCCGACGATTTCGCATCGGTCCGCGCTGGCGTGATTCATCGAGGCGAAGCGCGTCGCGGTTCACCGAGCCATCGACGAACGTTGGCATCAGTTGCAAACGATCGTTGCTGCGATCGGAGACGAGGTAGTGGTCGAGGAGTTCCACCGGACGCCGTGCCTCGGTAACCGTACGAGTGAGCCCCCGAACCGTCGACATCCACTCGGCGAGCTCATCGGCGTTGGAGACCGTGGCCGACAAGCACACCAACTGCACCTCGGGCGGGAGGTGGATGATGACCTCCTCCCATACGGGACCCCGGTAAGCGTCCTGGAGGAAGTGGACCTCGTCAAGCACGACGAGGGCGAGATCATCGAGGGCGTCAGAGCCGGCGTAGATCATGTTCCTCAGCACCTCGGTGGTCATGACCACCACCGGCGCCTCTGGTCGCACCGAGTTATCCCCCGTGAGGAGGCCGACTCGCTCCGCTCCGTGATCGGCGATGAGATCTCGAAACTTCTGGTTCGAGAGCGCCTTCAGGGGCGCGGTGTAGAAGGCGCGTCGGCCGTCGGCGAGGGCAGCCGCGATGCCGTACTCCGCGACGGCGGTCTTCCCGCTTCCGGTAGGGGCCGACACAACGACGTGGTAGCCCTCATCAAGAGCGTCGAAGGCGGCGACTTGGAATCGATCGGGCTCGAACGAGAAACGCGCCGTGAGGTCTGAACGGTCGGACCTCAACGGTCGCGACCGCGCGTGAGGAGATGCCCGACACCGATCGCCACGAAGTAGAGCACCACCATCGGGATCGACAGACTGAACAGCGAGATCGGATCGCCCGACGGCGTGATCACCGCAGCGAGGGCGACGGTCCCAACCACCGCGTAACGCCAGGCCCGAAGCAGAGTTCGAGGGGCGATGACTCCGAGGAGCTGCAGGAACACCAAAAGGACAGGGATCGTGAATCCGACGCCAAACGCGACCACCATGAGGGTGACAAGACGGATATAGCTGCTCACTTGAAACGCCTGGTCGACCCCCTCCCCTGCCCAAGAGATCAAAAACTCAAGAGCGCGGCCCAGGGTCCGGAAGGCGATGAGGCCACCAGCAACAAAGAGCAGCACGCTGCTTGCGACGAACCCGACCGCGTAACGGCGCTCCTGCTTGTGGAGCGCGGGAACGATGAACTTCCAGAGTTGCCAGAGCAAGACCGGGAGTGCGAGCACGATTCCGCCGTATGTGGCGATTCGTAGCCGAGTCGAGAATCCCTCGATCGGGTCGAGGGTGAAGAGGGCGACCTCGTCTCGGGTTGAGTCGTACGACAGGCCGCAGAAGCCGGGAACTGACCTGCGACACAGGTCGAGGTAGGGCCGGGTGAGCGTGGCGAGGACCCAGTCGTAGAACGAGACCACCAGCAGCGCCCCGAGGAGGACCGCCAGCGCGCTCCGGATGATCCGCATCCTCAACTCGCCAAGATGCTCAGTGAGCGTCATGGTGGCCGCCGGATCAACCGGCGCCCGGCGTCGTCGCAACCTCACTGCTTCTCCGCGGCATCGGGGGCCGAGGTGTCGGGCGGATCGTCGGGCTCGGCCGTTTCGGCCGGTGGCTCGACCATCGACTGCGCGGCTTCGCGAAGTGTGCTCGCGCTTTCGCTCGTCGCCTTGCGAAGATCACGCATCGGCTCGTCGAGCGCCTGTTTGAACTCCCGTTGGAAGGTGTCGCGTACTGACCGGAGTTGTCGATAGAGCCTTCCGACGTGACGCATCGCTTCGGGCAGTTTCTCGGGGCCGAGCACCACCAAGGCGAGCAAGGCGATGATGATCACTTCGCCGCCCTGCAGGTTGAACACGTCGGCGAGTCTAAATGGCTGGCAGGATCAGGGGCCGTGCAGCAGCGACTCCCCTCCCTGCTCGATCCGCCGATCCTGTTCGCGCACCGGGGCGCCCGTGCTCACGCGCCAGAGAACACCCTCGAGGCATTCTCGCTGGCGCTGCGGCTCGGAGCCGGGGGAATCGAGAGTGATGTCTGGGTGACTCGCGACAGTGTCGCGGTTCTCGACCACGACGGTGTGATTCGACGCGGAGTTCGCCGGACGAGAATCAACGAGGTCAATCGCGACGACCTCCCCGAGCACATCCCAACCCTCAACGATCTCCTCGACCTCGTCGATGACGCCCTTCCGCTCTCACTCGACTTGAAGGATCCGCAAGCTGTAGAGCCCGTGATCAACGCGCTGCGGGGCCGCTGCCCCGAACGGTTGTGGTTGTGCCACCCGTCGAGGGACGTGATCGAGGAGATGCGCGCTCGTGACGCTGGATTTCGCGTCGTGCATTCGACCCGAGTCGACAAGATGCCTGGCGGGCCCGAACGGTGGATGGCCACGCTGTCTGGGTGGGGTGTCGACGCGGTGAACCTTCGCCACGATGACTGGAGCGGCGGACTGGTGACCCTCGCCCACCGATTCGGGCTGCTCGCCTTTGGGTGGGACCTCCAACATGCTCACATTCTCGAGGGGGGCCTGAGAATGGGACTCGACGCGGTCTATAGCGACCACGTTGACCTCATGGTCGAGGTCGCGGCTCGAGAGGTGGGCGGAAGCGGCTGAAGTCGCTTAGAGCCACTGCCAATCGGCGCGCGGCCAAAAGACCACAAAGGCACGCCCGACGATGTCGTCCTCGAGGATTGGTCCGAGTGCCCGAGAATCTTGGCTGCCCGCCCGGTTATCGCCAAGCACGAACACCGTTCCATCTGGCACCACGATCGGGCCGAAGTCCCCTCCGCAGTTGCCTGGGGTCACGACTGTCGGGTCGAGGTACGGCTCAACGAGAAGTCGGCCCTCGATGCGGATCTCGCAGGCTCGGCTCTCGACCTCCTCACCCGGCAGGGCGATGACGCGCTTGATGAGGTCCCTCTCAGCGGTTCCAGTGATCTCGTGCAGCACCACGACGTCCCCGCGGTTCGGATCGTGGAGCCGATACGACATCTTGTTGACGAAGACCCGGTCGCCGGTGGTCAGCGTCGAGTACATCGAGGATCCCTCCACAACGAAATGCGCGAGGAAGAACGTGCGCACCACGATCGCGACGAAGAGAGCGACCGCCACCACCAGCGCCCACTCTCCGAAGGCCCGGGCTCCGCGTCCTAGTTGACCTCGGGATGCATCCACCTCCGGCTCTATCTCGAGGTTTGATTCGGCGCTCACCGTCTCAAACCGTATCGGTGAGCCGGATCAGAGTTGCTCCATAAGGCGATCGACGCGCTCATCGGTCGCGGCGAACGGGTCCTTGCAGAGCACCGTTCGCTGAGCCTGATCGTTGACCTTGAGATGAACCCAGTCGACGGTGTAATCACGCCGTCGCTCCTTGGCGCGCTTGATGAACTCGCCACGCAGCCGGGCTCGTGTCGTCTGCGGTGGAGTCTCAATCGCCTGCTCGATCGCATCGTCATCGCAGATTCGAGCGACCATCCCGCGGTCTTGAAGCCGATGGAAGGGACTTCTGGAGCGGGTGATGTCGTGGTACTGGAGGTCGAGGGCCTGCACCTTCGGGTCGCCGAGCCCAAGGCCGTGACGCTCGCGAAACGACTCCAACAGGTTGAGCTTGATCACCCAATCGATTTCGGTGTCCAGCTTCATTGGATCCGATTCGAGCATGGTGACCGTGTGCTCCCACATCTCGAGCGCGCGTTGCTCTTCGTCGGGGAATCCCTCGATAGCGGCGAAGCGAAGCGCCCGGTCGAGGTACTCGCGTTGGATGTCGAGGGCGCTGACCTCGCGGCCGTTGGCTAGCCGAACGGTTCGGCGGCAGGTCAGGTCGTGGCTGATATCACGGATCGCCCGGATCGGGTTCTCCAGGGTCATGTCACGAAGCACGACCGACCGAGACTCCAGCATGCGGAGCATGCATGCGGCGGCACCGACCTTGAGATAGGTCGTGTACTCGCTCATGTTCGAATCGCCGACGATCACATGAAGTCGGCGATACCGGTCGGCATCCGCGTGCGGCTCATCGCGGGTATTGATGATGGGCCGACTCCTCGTGGTTGCCGAGCTCACCCCCTCCCAAATGTGATCGGCGCGCTGCGACATGGAGTAACGAACCCCACGCGAGGTCTGGAGCACCTTGCCCGCTCCGGCGTAGATCTGGCGGCTGATGAAGAACGGGATGAGCACTTGGCTGTAGTGCTCCATGTCGTCAACCCTCGATGTGAGGTAGTTCTCGTGGCAGCCGTAGGAGTTTCCCGCTGAATCGGTGTTGTTCTTGAAGAGGTAGACCGTGCCCCGGATCGCCTCCTCTCCGAGGCGCTCCTCCGCCGATTCCACGAGGGACTCGAGGATGCGCTCACCAGCGCGGTCGTGGGTCACCAGGTCGACAAGGGAGTCGCATTCGGGTGTCGCGTACTCCGGGTGGGATCCGACATCGAGGTACAGCCGTGATCCGTTCTGGAGGAAGACGTTGGACGATCGACCCCACGACACCACTTTGCGGAAGAGGTAACGAGCCACCTCGTCCGGGCTGAGGCGTCGCACCCCTTTCAGCGTGCAAGTGACCCCGTATTCGGTCTCGAGCCCGTAGATGCGCCGACCGTCGCCGCTCCCCATGAGGGCATGGTAACGACGCTCCCCGTCTCAGGTCGGCGCGAGCGCGAACCGCACTTGGCTGCCCACGGGCCGCTGCATCAGGGACGCGAGGTCCGCCGAATCCACGACAGCGATCACCGGGTACCCGCCGGTTGTCGGATGGTCGCGCCCCATCACCAACGGCTGACCGGAGGCGGGAATCTGAATCGCTCCAGGCACGAGGCCCTCACTGGCTAACTCGCGATCAACCGATCGCTCGAGCGCCCCGCCTCCGAGTCGGACGCCGACACGCCCGGTCTCGGTCACCGCCCAGGTGACTTCCGTGAGGCGATCCAACGCGCCGGCTGCAAACCAGTCGACCCGCGGTCCGACCCTCACTCGCAACGGGGCCGGCGACTCCTCCGGTGGCACCGTGACATCGCTGATCGCCCCCGAATCGCTTGCCTCGCCGCGCACCACGCACCCGTCCACGATGGCCTCGGGGCCAAGGCCAGACATCACATCGTTGCTCCTCGAGCCGAGGACGAATCGCGCCTCGACACCTCCGCGCACCGCGAGGTAGCCCCAGACTCGACCGGGACGCGGATTCACGGTGAGCTCCGTACCAGGGAGCAGCGCGACGGGGCCGATATCGCCGTCACGAAGCACCGTGGTCGGAGCCTCCGCGCGCAGCCGAAGACCGCCGGCTGTCTCCAACACGGCCGCTTCAGCCGGATTTCCGAGCGCACGGTTCATTCGACGCACCGTCGTGGGGTCGACAGCGCCGGAGGCCGCGACACCGAGGTGCGCGAAGCCCGCACGCCCCCGGTCCTGAATGGTGGTGCCCACTCCGCGCGAGACAACGACGAGGCTCATCGGGGCACGAACCTGACCTCGGTGCCCGGAGGAAGTAGTGCTGGTTTCGCCCGATCCGGGTCGAACATCACTGCGTCCGTGCGGCCAATCAGGCGCCATCCACCCGGCGATTCACCGGGGTAGACCGCGCTCCAACCTGCCGCGATGGCCACGGAGCCGGCTGGCACCCGAGTTCTCGGCGTCGCGAGACGCGCGACATGCATCCATTCAGGGAGCCCAGACATATAGGCGAAACCGGGAGCGAAGCCGCAGAAGTCCACCACGTGAGCGGCGGCGCTATGGCTCGCAATGATCTCCTCCACTGCTCGCCCGGTCTCCTCAGCGAGAGCCGGCAAGTCGTCGCCGTCGTAGACGACCTGAATCTCAACGACCTCGGGCGTCCGTGCCGCCTCGGCCCCCACCCCCTCGCGCGCGCGATCGAGGACGCCGAGGATGTCGATGGAATCCACTGACTGAGCGAAAGACAGGAGGATGGTTCGGGCCCCGGGAACCACCTCGATCGGCCCGTCGCCCTGCCACATCTCACGACCCCTGAGCCGCTCGGCGAGACGACCGGGATGCTCGTCATCGCACTCGAAGAGCACCGCTCGGTCGCCGTAAGGAAGGAGTGCGCCCATGGTTTGTCGATCAGGCCAGTCAGCAAAACGAATGGATGCCGACTCCCGACGACTCGAGCGCGCCGCGCAGCCCTCGAGCCAACTCCACCGCCCCCGGAGTGTCGGAGTGCACGCAAATAGATCGGACCGCCGGTCGCAACTCCGTCCCGTCGACCGCGGTAAGAGATCCCTCGTCGAGGAGACGGATCATTCGAGAGATCACCGTCTCGGCGTCGTGCAGCACGGATCCCGGCTGCGATCGCGCCACGAGATGCCCATCGGGTGTGTACGACCGGTCGGCGAACACTTCCTCGGCCTGTTCCAACCCAATGCGCTCGGCTTCGGCGAGAAGCTGCGATCCCGACGGGCCAAGGACGACGAGCGACGGGTCGTACTCGATCGCGGCCTCCACAACAGCGCGCGCCGAAACGCGGTCATCCCAGCAGGCGTGGTAGAGCGCGCCGTGCGGCTTGACGTACGCCACCTCGGTGCCGGCCACCTGGGCGAACGCGTCGAGGGCACCGAGCTGGTAGAGCACAATGTCCCTCAACTCTTCGGGCGGGATCGCCATGGCCCGTCGGCCGAAGCCGGGGAGATCCGGATACGAGACCTGCGCACCGATGCGCACCCCGCCGCGGGCCGCCGCCAGACAAGTTCGTCGTATCGTGCTCGGATCGCCGGCGTGGAAACCGCAGGCGACGTTCGCCGACGTCACGATCGACAGCAGCGACTCGTCGTCCCCGAGCGACCAAACGCCATATCCCTCTCCGAGGTCGGCGTTGAGATCGACAGCGGGCATCTCAGGCACCGAGGAGGTTGGCGACCTCGTCGGAGGTCAGGCGGCGGAAGCACCGCCGGTCGTCACCGCGCTCGAGTGTCGCAACTTCGAGATCAGAGGCTGTCAACGACCGTTCGCCGCCGAGTGACGATGCACCGAGATTCACCGCCGCGCTGAGGTCAAGGCCCTCGGTGAATCCCTCCGTGAGTCGGGCGGTCACGGCGTCGGCGTCGCCGCCGAGTGCGCAGGCGTCGTCATGGTCGACGACCGTGCCGTCGTACATGATGTGGAAGATCTGGTCGTCGCCACCGCCGTTTAGGCCCACCTCAGCCACGAGAATCTCAACCTCCATCGGCTTCATCCCATGGGTGAACGAATTGCCGAGGAGTTGCGCGTAGTCGTTCGCCAACGTGCGCGCGTCCACGTCGTCGCGCGAGTACTGATAGCCGGTGAGTTCCGCCTGACGGATTCCCGCGACTCTCAGTTGATCGAACTCGTTGTACTTGCCCACCCCGGCGAATGCGATCCTGTCGTAGATCTCGCTCACCTTGCGCAACGACTGTGAGGCGTTCTCGGCCACGATCACCACGCCCCCGGAATGCCGGAGCGCTACCAGCCCGCGGCCACGGGCGATGCCCTTGCGCGCGAAATCCGCGCGGTCCTTCATCGCCTGTTCTGGCGCGACGTAATACGGCATGCTCATGACGAGGACTCCCTTGCGCTCGCGACGATGCCGGTGAACACGGCCTCGAGTTCCTCGTCGGTCACACGGTTCCATCCCTCGCCGTCGATGACCGCGACGATGGGGAAGATCCCCCTCACCATGTCCGGTCCCCCGGTTGCCGAGTCGGCCTCGGCCGCCTCCCACAGCGAGCGGCACACGAGTGCGACCGACGAATCGCGGTCGAGTCTCGAGCGGAACCCCATCTTCATGACGGTGGCCGCATGCAGGCTGCCAGATCCTGTCGCGACGTGGTCGCGCTCTTCGTAGCGCCCGCCGAGGAGGTCGTAGTCCCACAGGCGCCCGGTCTCGCGGCGCTGGTCGTATCCGGCGAAAATTGGCACGACGCCCATGCCCTGCATCGCGCCGGGAAGGTTTGAGCGGACCAGCGAGGACAGTTGATTCGCCTTGCCCTCAAGACTGAGGGCCGTTCCCTGGACCTTCTCGTAGTACTCGAGTTGGACCTGGAAGAGCTTGATCATCTCGACCGCGGGGCCCGCCGCTCCAGCGATTGCCACGCCGCTGTGCGAGTCCGCCTGCACCACCTTCTCCATCGAGCGGTGCGAGATGAGGTGACCCGATGTGGCTCTCCGATCCCCACCCATGACAACTCCGCCGTCGAACCGAAGCGCGACGCAGGTCGTCGCGTGGGGAATGTCCTCGGCGCGAAGACCGGTGACGGATGGCTGGGCGACCCCGGTTCGGCTCAACAGCCGCGAGAAGTCGGTCCCTGGGTCGTCAGTGGAGTCGAAGACGGGGAGTGCCATCTCACTGCCCGCCCTTTTGCACGTAGGACTTCACGAATTCCTCAGCGTTCGACTCGAGCACCTCGTCGATCTCGTCCAAGAGATCGTCGAGCTCGGCCTTAAGACGCGTCCCGTCCTCGGAGCGAGCCGGGACCCCCTCATCGACCTCGGACGCCTCGTCGTCGCGTCGCTGGGGTTCACGGTGTGTTCGCTCGGCCATCTCGTCTCCTCAGCTTCGATCCGGACGGGCCCGTCGGCGCTCAGGATCCGAGACGCTCGAGGAGCTCGCTGACGGTTGAACTCTCGTCGATCACGTTAGCGACGAGGTCGGCGGTCCCGCGCAACGGTTCGGACATCTGAACGCGGCGCAGAGGGTCGCGGCCGAGGTCGAAGACCATCGAATCCCAGTTGGCTGCGACTACGGAATCCCCGAACTTGCCGAGGCACCTCCCCCGGAAGTAGGCCCGGGTGTCAGAGGGTGGTTCATCAACCGCTCGCGCCGCCTCGGCCTCCTCGACGATCTCATCGAGACCGGCGCGGGTGGCGAGACAGCGCTCGGGTCGGAGATCGTGATACTGCAGGTCGATCGCTCGCATCCGAGGGGAGCCCTCAGCGACCGAGTGCCGAGCTCCGTAGGCGTCGAGAATGCGCGCCTTCGCCACCCAGTCGACCCATCGGGCGGCGCGCCCGTCGTCGGCACGAAGAGAAGACAGCACCTCGGCCCAGCACTCGAGCACCTCCCGCCCCACCTCAACGCCCACCGACTCGAGGCCGTGCCGATCCGCCCAGGCACGAGCCTGCTCGAGGAGGGCCTCTTGTAAGTCGAGCGCGGTCAGGCGACGGCCGTCGTCAAGCAGGACCGTCGCACGAAGGGTCGGGTCGTGGCTGATCTGTCGCACAGCGGTCACCGGGTTGGCCGGCAACAAGTCATCCTTCAGTGCTCCGTCCTCGATCATGGCCAGGAGAATCGAGGTGGAACCAACCTTCAAGAAGGTGGAGACCTGCGACATGTTGGCGTCACCACAGATGACGTGAAGACGTCGGTAAACCAGAGGATCCGCGTGCGGCTCATCGCGCGTGTTCACGATGGGGCGTCGGATAGTGGTCTCGAGGCCGACCTGCTCCTCGAAGAA
>Ga0255776_10000129_pt1 | contig 78075 bp, 52 predicted proteins | sample 071ome_19_FD_179974 | JGI IMG/M metagenome (GOLD analysis project Ga0255776, IMG submission 179974) | Coastal salt marsh microbial communities from the Groves Creek Marsh, Skidaway Island, Georgia - 071413AT metaG (version 2) | ecosystem: Environmental > Aquatic > Marine > Intertidal zone >...
TTGCCGGTCGACTACCAATAGAGCAGGAAGGATCACAGCCTGGATCAAATTCTCCGGCGAATGTTTCGGGAATCGGAGACACCAGAATCGAGGCGTCCCTTGTAAAGGGATTGTCATTGTCATCAATCCCCCTGATGGTGAGGTTTGCGATGATGTCCGAATTCAGGTTGGGAACTGTTAAGAAGTTTCCGTCCACAGATAAAACCTGGTTCGCCTGCTGGGTTACCAGTCGAATAAAGAGACAACAAAGTCGGGAGGAATCTGCGTTACTGTCATTGAGTCCGCTAACAGTTCGAATATTGTCACTTGGTGCTAATTCCGTAAATGGAAATGTCGCATTGAAGTGCCTTTGAATCCTGGACTTTTTGGCAGGGATCCCTGTTTGAACATTGCCGTTACTGTCTTGATAAACGATGTCTCCGCCGCTGGGTGACTCATAGGTTATATCAAGTTCGTTAATCGTAACTCCAACACCGTTATTGAGAGTGAACTGAATAACTGCTGGATCAAAAGGGAAAGTACTGGCATTAATCAAGGTCAGGTTTGGATTAATCTCGTCTGAACCGGAACCTGAACTAACTGACACAATTTGAATGTCGGTTCTGGGCTTGAAAGGTGGTGTTGCACATCCCCCAAGGAACATTACGAGTGCTAGTGCGAGCCAAAACTGCCAACGAAAGAGTACCATTCTCATAGCTTACTCCTCTTCAGGTATTCAGAAAGTTCATAGTCTTGTTGATTTTCATCCACGAAGTGATAGGGGCCCGGCTTTGGGTGCTCCACTGATCGAAACTCGTGCTTGAGGTATTTGTGTGGGTGATTGGCAAACTCGGAGTAAATCTTGGGAGTGATCAGAAAGACCAGTTCACTGACTCTTTGATTGTTGCTGTTGGATTGAAACAGCTTGCCAAGACCCGGTACAGCGCCCAGGATGGGAACCATGTTCTTCTCATGAGTCCTCGTTTGACTGATCAGTCCACCCATAATCACCGTATGGTTGTTTCTAATATTCAATGTAGTCTCTGTTTCTTTGGTAGAAATAATAGGCACCCCGTCGAAGTCTCCAGTTCGGGAGGTGATACTTGGTTTGAGCTGAAGATTTACAAAGTCATCTTTGAAGATCACAGGTGTTACTGACAGTTCAACACCAGCTGTAGCAAAGTTTACTGTTCCTTCTGTTACCCCCTGATTCGTAGTAGTAGTTCGGTAAGGGATTTGATCCCCAACTGTCAGGGTTGCACTTTGGCCGTCAACGACAGTGATCTGTGGGTTACTGAGGATTTTTGCAGTACTGTTGGCCTGAATGAAGTCAAGAATGATTTGGAGGTGATCTGGTCCCAGTGATCCAAACTTCAAGCGGGCTGTACCATCACTGGAGAAGGGAGAAAAGAATTCCCCGACAGGAATGGCCCTGCCCGACTCCGTAAAGATTGTTTTCCAGTCCACGCCAAGCTTTTGATCATTGTTCAGAGTGAATTCAACCATCTTCAGGTCAATCACAACCTGCCTTGGTGGAATGTCAATTTCTTTAAGAAGCTCGTCAATCCTTTGCAAGTTTGACGTAGTGTCCTGAATGATGACTCTTTTTTGAGAGGAGCTCAGGGTGTTTCCACCTCCAGCGCCACCACCTTCTCCACCTCCACCACCGGAGCCTCCTCCGTCAGCGAAAGAGAAAATCTGACTGTCTTCAATCCCGGGAATCAGGAATTTTATGCTGCTGACAAATGTTGTTGGAGAAATGAACTTTAATTCAAAAATTTTGGTTTGAAATCTTCGCTTGGGTCGGTCCACATCAACAACTTCCCAGACATTTTCAATTTTCCTGTGCTCTGAGGGTTTGGCAGTCACGATAATTTGTCCATTGAGCTTATCTACAGCGAGTCGAGGCGGGGAGTCTCCACCTGCCGAGGCTGCAGGAGCCGGAGCTGCACCCCCCCCTGTAGTTCCGTCTGTTTGACTTGTCAGGTTTCCACCAACAAGATCTCTCAAAACATTGGCGATCGTGAGTGTGTTTCCCTTTTGAACTGTGTAGGTTTTTGTGTAAGTAGAGTCAACGTCCTCGCCAAAAACAGTGATGATGCTGCCTTCAATACGATATTCCGTATTTGTGGAATCGGAGATGATGTTCAGGGCTTCCCGGATTGATCGACCATTCAAAGTCAGGTTGACGACTTTGGCGACCTCACCTTTGACGACAAAGTCATAGTTGCCCAATTGTGAGATCCCTTTCATCACAGTTCCCACATCTGCACCCTGAAGGGCAAGAGAAACAACACCGGGTCTATCGAGCGGGACAATATTGGAGTCATTTTCCTTCAAGGCTACTATGGATTCATCCGGTTCTGCCTCTTCGTTTGCGATTAATGGCTGAATCAGGAAGGCCATACTCAAAAGTATCAATATAAGTTTCATGTTTTCACCGCTTTGTTTGGCAAGCCCTACCGAAAAACAGTCCTCGGGCAGGTTTACAAATAGACAGTTTTGTACCTTATCGACAAACTTTTGTCTGGATTTAGTGCCTGCAGGACAATTCTTCCTCTCTGCAAGAGCTTTTGGAGAGTCAGTGATCGGGAGAATCCTAGCAAGGCTGTACAAAATGAGATAGAATCTTGCAGTGAGTGCCAGGCATGAGCAGAATGGACTCACCAGTATTGGTATATGAGTAAGCAGAACACCACAAAAGAGGGGCAGACATGAATCAGCAGCGAGCGACCCGATCCAACTATTTCATTCAAAAAGGGCTGCAGGTTAAATTCACATTCATCCTTGTAATGATTGTGATGCTGGTGGCGACCATCACCTTATTCAATCTATATATTATCGGCGATTATGTCATTCAAAATACGAATACTCTGATTGAGCTCAGGGACATGCGCAGCTTCATAATGACCGTCTTTACAATAGTAGGATGGAGGATTGTTATCCTGGGAGTGGTTTGCGTTTTGATTCTTGCCATCATCGGTATCTTTTATTCGCATCAGTTCGCCGGCCCGAGTTATAAGTTGGAAAAATGTCTGAAGGAAATCTCTGAGGGAAATCTGTCTTTTTCAATCCGGTTGAGAAATGGTGATGCCCTGCACAATGTAGCGGATTCAGTTAATTATCTTGTGGATCAGTTTCGGGTGGTCATAGCCAAGACTCGAGACATCGGAGATAACGTCAAGCTTCAGGCGTCTCAGCTCAAGAGCAAAGCAGACAGTGAAGAACTTCAGGAAATTCTGGATAGAGTATCCGAATTAGAAGAGCTTCTGGCCGGTTTTCAGCTGACCCGGGAAGAGGCTCAGTTGGCTCAGCAAACTGTAGGGGTTGAAAGTCCTGAAGAAGAGCCGGAATCCAAGGAAAGCTCTGTTTGAGTATGCTTTACGCAGTTGGGTTGACTGGAGGAATATCATCCGGGAAGTCACTCGCGGCGAGTTTACTGGAACCTTATTTTCAACTCGTAGACGCAGACTTGCTGGTTCATGAGCTCTACGAGAGTCATCAGGGCTTGCAGCAAAGTATCCAGGACAGGTTTGGGGATCACTGCGTTGTTGACGGAGTTGTTCAAAGAAAAGAACTTCGCAAGATAGTTTTTGATGATCCGGCCCTTCTCAAAGAGCTCAACGGGATCGTACACCCAATTGTGGGGGCAGAACTTCACTCTCGTATACAGAATGCAAGAAAGTCTCAGCGCTCCACTTTGTTTGCAATTCCCTTGCTCTTCGAAAATGCTTGGCAAGAGCATCTGGACTGTACGCTTCTGATAGCTTGTGACATGCAAACTCAGATTGAACGGGTCATGAAGAGAGACGGAAGTAGCGAGTTGGAAGCAAGAAACATCATTCAGTCGCAGATGAGCCTGGAGAAGAAGAAGGAACTGGCTGATTTTTGTGTAGACAACTCCTCATCAGTGGAGTTGTTTCAAGAGAAATTGATAGAATGGTACTCCAGTTTGTCCTCCCTACCAAGCGCAGGTTCATAGAGAGATGTTTGAGGGTGGAATCAATATATTTACTCTCTTTGTCCTTGTAGTTTCTATATTCCTTTCTTTTGTATTGCGTAATTTGATTCAGGAAATTCAAACTCTCAAAGAAGACCTTTCCATGGACTTACGCAGTTTTACCCGTGAGTTGGTGGAAGATCATCCCACTCTGGAGCGGTATCTGAAGCTGGGTATTTTGTTCTTCAAGAATGAGGAACATGAAAATGCTCTGGAGTTCTTTGAAAGATTGATCGAAGAAAGAGTGTTTTTGCGTGAAGCTCTCTTCTACCAGATTCTTTGTCTTGTCGAACTTGGTCGAAAGAGTGAAGCAAGAAGTGCCTTTGAAAGCCTGGATCCGGTCAATTATTCCAGATCGGAAATGAATCAATTGCAGCTGGCTTTTGCTTATCGCGGGCCACTTGTGAGAATCAGAGACTTCTTTGTTCGAGTTTTGTTGACTCATGTTCCCTTTCAATATGGGCCGGCATCTGGTCATTTGGCGGATCCAAAAGAGCGGGAAATGCAAAGAATTCTGGCGGGACTCCCTACTCGGTACACCAAGGTGCAATTCCAACAGGAAACCGAACTTGGGATGAGTTGCTCAGCAATCGACAAACACCTCAGCCGTGAAGTTCAAATTGAGGTTGCCCGGGAAAATCTTACTCAGGAGCAGATGGATCGATTCTTTGATTACCCGAGGATTTTGGCGAGATTGCATTCACGCTTTTTCCCCGAAGTCTATGATTTGCAGCAGACTGGAATTGTCTTTTTTAGCCTGGAAAAGTTTGAAGGTCAGGAATTGCATCCCATCCTGAGTGAACACGTGGAGGCGAAGCGACTTGTGAATATTCTAAGGCTCTGGATCAGTATCTTGTCACGAGTGGAGTTTCTACATTCAGTTGGCGCAATGATGGATCCCTTTGATCTCAAATTTTTTGGTATTCATAAGCTCAGAGAAAACTTGTTTTGCTGGGCCAAGCTCAAGAAGATGGCTCCTGAAGAGTTTCATTCCCAGGAAAAAGCTGTTCGTGATTTGTTTGTTCATGTTGTCCAGAAATGCTCAGATGGTCAAAAGATTGGCGCAGAGGTGCAAAAGTCGCTGGATGAAGCCTTGAAGGAGGCGAAAACCGGATCTTTGTTGAATCTTACGGAAAATTTGGAGAGAGCTCTGGACCGAATTCTCTATGCTCAGCAATCTGACATTCGCTTACAACTCGAGCAGCTTACCATACTTGAAAAGGTACATCGCTCCAGTATTCACGGCTTAAAGGGAAAGTTTGCGATAGTTCAAAGATACCGCGAAGAGCCAGAAAAGCTTTTGAGAACATTCTTTCGAGAGAGTAATGTCCAGGATGTGGAAGACAAGCTCAAGAGACTGGGAGAAATGCTTCAGGAGCTAATTTCTTCCATGAACCAAAATCCTTTGCCAATGAGTGAAGAGCTTGCCGGACTTGAAGTTCGCTCAATAACTGAAGATATGAGAGATTATTTTGAGAGGTCAGCCCAGGGGAGAAGTAAAGATTCAGGTCTGGATTTTCTCAAGGAGCAATACGAGCGCTTCAATCGCTTAAGTGACCATCTCAGTGAGTTCATTTCTTTTCATGAGGTCAATCTCGCAACCTATATTCAAACTTATCTCCCCAAAACCATTGAGCCTTCCAAAATAGAGGTGGACTGTTCACCAGAGTCACTGGTTCGAAAAATTTGTGTGCTCGATCAGGAAGATTTTGAATCGAAAATGAATCTTGTCCTTGAGAACTTGATCCATAACTCCCTGGAGGCGCAGGCTCAAAAGCTTGTCTTGCAGATTCTTGTGAACGAAAGGGATCAGCTTGTCTTGATTGTAGATGACAATGGCTCAGGGGTTTCCCAGGAAGTGTTGGATGAGTTGACGGCGTCTGGAGGGACAAGTCTGCAGGGTGGTGGAACTGGTTTGATTGCCTCCAGAAACACGATACAATCTCTGGGAGCCAATTTTATAATAGAGTCGAAGGACGGAAAGGGGACTCGCGTTACGATCGAGTTTGTATCCTATGCTGCCTAGTGAGAAAAAATGATTGAAGTATTAGTAGTCGAAGATGACGACAATTATCGCTATGAGATTCAGGAAGAAATAGACAGTGCTTTGAAGGGAGGTAGCTCGTTTCATTATGCAAGTAATCTGCAGCAGGCAATCACCTGTTTGCGAACTCAAGAGATAGATCTTGTGCTCACAGATATTATTTTCCCTCTGGATGATCTGAACCAGAAACAGGACGAGGTTGATTACACAGCAGGAGTGAAGCTTGTTGAAAATCTTCAAAAGGCTAACTTTCAAGGGCATATCGTGGTTCTTTCATCTCAGGACAAGAACTTTGCCGTGGATCTATTGATTCGATTTCGCCATGTGACTGATTATGTCTTCAAAGATGCAAGTTGGAAGGAGATTCTCCACAAAATTCAAAAGCAGATTCAGATCCTGGAAACACAAAAGGAACTGCGAGCACAACTTGGAGAAAAGCATCCACTGATTGGTAATTCAAACTCGGTTCAACAGATACAAAGTTTGGCTAAGAAATTGGCCAATCTGGACACAACGATATTGATCATGGGGGAGTCCGGGGTAGGGAAAGAAGTGGCTGCCCGTCATTTTCACATGGTGTCCAGTCGCTCAACCGGACCTTTTGTAGTCGTGAACTGTGCAGCCATTCCAGAGTCCTTGTTTGAAAGCCACTTTTTCGGTCACGTCAAGGGGGCCTTTACCGGAGCGGAAAACGATAGCCGGGGTGCTTTTGAAAGTGCTCACGGAGGAACCCTATTTCTGGACGAAATTGGTGAACTGCCACTCTTGATGCAGGCAAAACTCTTGAGAGTTCTGCAGGAGAAGCAGGTGACTCCTGTAGGTGCGCAAACCGGTATTGATGTGGAAGTTCGGGTAATTGCAGCCACGAACAGGTCATTGGAGGAGGCCGTTGAGAAGAAAGAGTTTCGCGAGGATCTTTATTACCGAATCAACGGGTTTCCTTTGAAGATCGAGCCTTTGAGAAACAGGCCTGATGATGTGGCTTTACTTTGTGAACATTTCCTTGAGTCTTTGTATCAAAAAACAGGTATACGAAGAACTCTCAGCCCAAAAGTTGAGAGTTTGCTGTTGAATTATGCATGGCCCGGAAATATCCGTGAGCTTAAAAATACCCTGGAGCGACTTGTAATTCTCACTGATCATGAATGTATCGAATATGACGATGCCATGCGAGTTCTGCAGTTCACGGCTGAAGAAGACTTTCGAGTCCAGTTTCCTCACAATCTTCAGGGTTATAAAGAAGCGAAACAGGGGGTTCTGGATGCTTTTCACAAGCAGTTTTTCTCCTATCACCTGAAAGCAAACGGGAATCAAATCTCTAAAACCGCAGAAGCGATTGGCTACAATCGAAATGATTTATCCAATGCTGTGAAAAAATTGGGTATCCCTACGAAGTAAGGGGCTGAAGTGTAAAAAGTGCAAGGTATTGCTTGCATGAGGTGTAATGATGCAATGTTTCCCTTGCATCTCTCCGGGGAAAGTCGATTAAATAGGGAAAAACAGGGTTGGCACAACTTTTGTAGTAATGCAATCGGATCTCGATTGAAAGATCTGATTAAGCCGAATTAAAGACGAAGCAGAAAGCTTCTGAGGAGGAACAATGAAATCTCTAATTAGAGTCCGCAAGGGTTTTACCTTGATCGAGATTCTGGTGGTTATCGTGATCATCGGGATTCTGGCAACAATGGGTATTGGTAAGTATGCACAGTTTTCGCGAGATGCTCGCAAGTCAGGCTGTGTTAATAATCAAAACACAATCGACAAGGGTATTGGTATGTGGGAGTCAAAGTATACGAACTTCGCCCTCAAGGCTAATGCCAATGGTGCGATTAGCTGTAAATTTTACATGAACGGTAAGAAGTTTGACTTCGCAGAGTCTTCTGGTAGGTTCCCTTCTCGCTTCAAAGCTACAAACAAAGATGATGAGGTTTACGACCAGATTCAGGACGAAACTATCTTTATTTGCCCTGAAAGTGCGAATGCTTACTCTGGTATTGATAATATTCCACAGTCTGACAAAGCGGCTACTACAGACTACAAGTGGTTCATGTTTGCTCGTGGAACAACTTCCGGTTCACTGAAGCCCACAGGTGGAAAGCTTCGTGGAACTGGTTGCCTCGTTTGGGGAACTGTGGCTGATAAGCCTGACCGTGGTCCTGGTGGAGACGTGGTAACTGGAGGAGACCAAAGTTCTGGACCTTCAGGTACTGAAGCCGACCTGCACTCAGGAATTCTGTAATAAATTCCAAATTTCCTGGGCCGGCACTCTTGCTGGTCCAGGAAATATATGGAATAATTAAGATAAGGAAAACAGGGCTTAATCATATCTTTTTCCTTCAAGGTCCTAACTGAGGAGGGGTCATGAACCCAAAAGCTTTATTATCACGTGGATTCACGTTACTTGAGTTGTTGGTGGCGATTGCGTCGTCTACTGTAATTCTTGGTGGTTTCTTAATTGCATTCTCCAGTTTGAACAAAACTTCCAAGCTTCATGACGACGAGTTAAGGAACTTGAGAGAAGGTGCGACTGTTCGAATGACGATTGAAAAGGCTTTGGCCGGAGCTTCCAACGTGAACTTCAACGAGATCAACACGGAAGAGCTGGGTAACGTGAACATCCTGTACTACTACAAGTACGATGACAACAACCTTCTCAACGAGTATGGATACTTTTACATTGATGAGCAGCGTATCAGTGTTGATCCTTCTTATGAAGAACGTTTAGACCTCGATGGTAACGAGATTAATGTCACTCACCTGTTTTTTAACAAGATCGATGTGGACCCAGGCGATGCAAAAGCAAGCGCAGCGGAGCCACCCGATCCATCGAAGCAAGCAGACTTTCCCCTGGTAGATGCGAACCGTCAAATTGTGGTTCATGATGCCAATGACTTCAATGTTAACATCTCTCGGGTGGACACAGAGCAAGGGGACAAGAGAGTGGCTTACAATGTTGACTATCAGATCACTACTGCCTACTTTAGTGGTGGCTCCAGTGGTGAGACTGTAGACCGAAGAGAACGTGTCTTTAAAGGATCATCTTATGCGCTCGGCAAAATAACCGGGTAAGATGTTCTTAAGACCACATAGTCGCAAAGCACTTTCAATCATAGAGGTAGTAGTTTCCCTCACCATCCTCTCGGTGGTGCTGCTGACCTACGGCTCAACAACTCAATCCAAGAAGGTATTGATTCGTGATCTGACGCGTCAAAGTTTGTATCAGCGTCTGGCCAATGTTCAGCTTGAGCGAACGATGAATTTCGTTCACTCCAACCGCCAGGAGGCACGGAACTACCATACAACCGCGAAATCCGATGTTGCTACCGGTTCTTTTGGTAACTTCGCTGAGGTTTTTTCGTTTGAAGGGAAAAGCGGAAATCTGGACGAGTTCAACGGTGGTAACTTTCCCAATATTCCATTGCTTCAATTGCAAGTGCGTGGGACGGCTTATGCATCCAATGCTTATCTGAATGACGTTGGAGCTGGTGAGCGTTTCCTGGCTTTTCCCTACCCCAAAGAGCTGCGTGATACACCGGTCTACAATCCCTCCACTCTTTGGCCGACCATTTCATCCAATTCTGGCACACTTCATCATATAACTCCCAAGCTCAACGAAGATGATGGTGGCCAACGAAAGTACCGCTCACTCTTACCTCTGGTTTCTGAAGAATTTACCATGATTGACGCTGGAGGAACTCGTTATGAATTAGGTTATCAGTCTTCTGGAGTTTTGGCTGCGGATGACATCCAACTCGCAGCGGGCATGCAGATTTTTATTGATCCCGGTGTGATCGGAAAATGGGAGAACGAGCGGGTGCGCCGTTACGTGTACTACCGTAAGGTACGGGAAGGCAATATTGTCTTCAGGAACAACGTGAAGGGTCGCAATGATTCCAATACAGAAGATGGACACATCACCACTGATATTGACAACCTGTACATCCAATCCCTGAATGACTGGACCGGAGCCAACAACTCCAGTAATGGTGGGGAAGTCACAGGAGTCCGGGGGACAGCCTACCCAACAACTGTTGGTGCTGTCGGAGCACATAGCATATACATCATGGTTGTTGTGCGGGCCATCGAGCAGGAGGATGTTGCTATTGGAATGACATCCATGGATGATTCGGAGTTTTTGAGAGAAAGCGATATTAAGGCTGTGGCTGTGGGGATAGCAGCGCCAACATATGGTAAAAATTTATTAAAGACGCTGGATTTAACCTATCATCGATATTCCTGGTCAAGAATTCCGGGTACAAAGTGGTGGCGCCAATGAGAAGACAGCCAACCACAAGAAAGGGCTCTTTGCTGGTTTTGTCTATCGGCGTAATGATTCTGGTTTCTTTCCTGACCATTAATCAACTGGATTCCATCAAGATGAATTTCAGTATCCGTAAACATATGGATCATCAAAGGGCTGCAGATATTGCCGCTCGAAGCGGGCTCGACTATGGCTATGCAATGATCAAGAATGTCATGGAGTCCATGAGTATGGTGGACCTGCGCTTTGCCACGCACATCTACAATAGTCAAAACCCGGGAATGGTTGCTGAGGTGCCACCGTCCTGGCAAGAAGTCATCAATCATAAATTTGATTATGATGCCAGGCTGGCTTTTGCAGGAGGTAATGGCTCCAACTGGGCAGGTACAGACTCCTTTGATACAGGAAACAGTGTTAGTCCCAACCCACCTTTTGACTACGATCATGCAGGTGTTTATGCACAAGCTAACGAGGGAATTGCAGGATTGCACTCCGCAGTTTTGGGTCCTTCATCCTCCAATTCTCTACTGGCAACTGATCCTTTTGAAAGTTCAGTTCCGGGTGAAGATATTGAAATGAGAGAGTACGGTTTTGGTTCAGATCTTGGGGATGGTAGCAGCACAGACCAAAGTACTTTGTCAGAATGTGCGCTGGAGAGGGTGTTTAGCTCAGGTTCGGGAATTAGTGAGGTCTATACACTGGCACCTGACCCACCTTATTCAACTTCCGAGTGTGGCGATTTCACAGCAAATCTAACAGATCCTACTCCAGAAAATATTGCCAAGGACAGGCCCCTTATCTTTGATGAGCGAGAGTACAACTACATGACAGACGGTCACTTTGGAACCAAGCGTTGGCATTATTATGACAGCTGGAACTTCAGTGGCGTTGGTGGAGAAAATATTCTTTCAGACATCGACAGCGGAACTCCAAGGGGTACAGGTGGGATGATACGCCGGACTCCGCAAAATTTGGACGGAGGAGCGAATTATTTTCAGGATCATGCCCATATACTTTGGGAGCGCTTGTTTAATCATCGCCGTGATGTGGATATGCGTTATCCCTATGAGCCACTCGACGACACAGCCTCTACTCCAGAACTCAGAGATGTGACCAATGGCTCTTATCAGGTGGAACTCTTCACCGAGATGAATCTGAAGGGCCTGGATTATGCAACTGATGGAACCATTATGAATCCAAATAACTATGGGAACATCAAGCACAAAGTCTTCTTCAAGCTGTGGGTTACTCGGGACGAGGGCAGAGATGATTACGGTGATAAAGGTGTAGCTGGTACTGTAGTAACAACAGCCCTGATTAAAGATGGAGGCGGAGCCAATATTGACTTAATGGACTGGAGCGGGAATACTCTGGCGTCATTGGCAACAGGTGGAAACGCCTTGCAAATCAGTACAAGCGTTTACCCGGTTGATTTACATCCAATGTGGTCCTTGAGGCGTGATTCTGGATCCGACCTGGTTTACTCCAAAGCTGCCGGTGGTGGGGTGACACAAGCGATTCAAACCTCCATCGGAAGGCCATTTTATTTACAGGATTTTCTTGACTGGGATGGTGATGGAAATACAACAGCACGCCTGGGGGCGTTGAGTTTTCCAGTGCCTTATCTAGCCTATCAACGTGGGGATTTCGACTACTTTCATCCCTCTGTAAGAGGTACGACTCAAACAACACCAGTTTCCCTCTCTCACCCTCACTACACCAAGTTTACTCTTTGGTCACTTGGCACGGTACGAGAAGTCGACCCGGACATTCTTGCGGACAATGAATTCATGAATGAAGAAGATCAAAAAATTTCTCACTTCAAAATTGTCGCTCGGGCTCTTTACAAGATGGTCTTTTTTATGGATACCCGTGTCACAGACGTGAATGATGAGGCCAGTTATACCTATGACTCCGGAGCCGAGTCAGATACTGTGAGTGGTTGTGGTGGCGACTCCAAAAATATGGCCAATCATATCTACTTTGCTGCGCGGCGGATTCCACAGTGTGATTTGGGAGATGGTGTGGTTCTGGTCCACGAGCCTACCGGTATCTACATAGAGAACTTTGAAAAAGTTTCCTACAGGAGTTCAGTGCCCTAATGTTTCCGTCCAATCATAAAAAGGGTTTTACTTTACTTGAAATGGTGACGGTGATCGCCATTGTGGGAATCTTTGCGAGCTTTGCCGTTTACAATATTTCCGGAGCGATGAAGCATCACAAGCAGGCCCAGGCGGCCCGTTTGATTTCCAATGCAATCGGAGAGGTTCGGACATTTTGCATGTCCGCGTCTTTTGACACAAGCAACACAAACTTCTGGGAAAACGGTAAGCCAACCCATCTTGGTTGCAGTATCTACTTTTATCAGGGTTGGGTGAATCCCAACAATGTTACCGAGGCAGGAAGCACCTGGGCAGACGGTAGTGGAGAAGAATACGAACTGAGTTACTCTATTCTCACTGTACTGGATGCCGGTTCTGATACCCAGTATCGCAAGGAGTCCCCCGATTATGACTCAGGGAATCCCTCAGTGGTCAATCTGGCTAATGAAAAAGCGATGTCAGATATCACTCAGGATCATATTCGAATGCGCTTTGTGAATTTGCCAGAGGGAGTGGTTCTACGTACAGGCAATGCAGGAGGGGATACGGAAGATACTCCTGCGGGAACCTTGTTGGCAGATCGTGCTTACATTACCTATGATTCCTTTGGCAGGGTAATCACCAAGAAGGGTACTTCCAGTGACTTCACTTACTACAGTGATGAGTTTGATGGAGCTCCGTCATATATCACTATTCACTACGATGTAGGTGGTGCAAACAACTCGGATCTCGACCCAATCTACCTGGATTTACGTACGGGTAATGTTGTGACGAATACCGAGAACATTGGTAGTCTTATTTTCCCTGCTTTTGGCTCTTGAGTGATCTTAATGATTTCGAAAGGTCAGATTCCTTTTCCCGATCATTAAGCCCTCTTCTTGAGCTTTCCTGGCTTCCTTGTCCAGACCCATACGCTTCAGGATGAGGCTCTTTTGAAAGTAATTGCTCTCATCAAGAGGGTGATAGTCGATAGCTTTCTCAACCCAGTACAGCGAGCCCTTGAAGTTTCTATTTTGCAATTCCAGAACTGAAAGCCACTGTTCGAGATCGTAGTAACCGGGAAAACTGCGCTGAAGCATCAGGCCAAGTTTCATGGCCTTTTCGCTTTCATCAAGTTCTACGAGAAAGCGAAAGTAGTAGTAATCCTGATGGGCTCTGGCAAGGGGACTTGGTATACTGTCGAGTTGACTCCAGCGCTTGAGAAGAGTATCTATCTTTAGGCTTTGGTCCAGCTCCTGAAGTAGTTTATGCAGCTGCCATTGATGCTCATAATGAAACCAGCTGACAGGAAGCAGACCCAGTCCTATCAGGGCGAAGAACAGTCGAAAGAAAATCTCTACAGCTTTCATGAAATTTCCTCAAAGTCTCGATTCATTCCAGCCAGCAAAAGGCTAAAGAGCAAGAATCCTTCCGGATAATTCAAGTGCACGCTTCCAAGAGAGCATAGTGCGGTAATGGATAAAGCCGCTTTGCAGTGATTGAAAGGACAGTAATAGAGAATCCAGGTGATAAGTAAAAGCACTGGAATCATTAACCACCCTGACTCGCAAATCCACTCCAGGGCAAAGTTATGAGCTTTGTTTAAGGAATGCTGCTTCGGATGCGGGAAATAGGAGTGGAGATTCTCTTTTACATAGGAGTGAATTCTGGTGGCATATTGCCCGGTACCCAGGCCCGCAGGATTTTGGGAGATTGCGAAGAGCGTGGATTGGAAAATAGTCAGGCGGATACTTACAGAATGGGAGAGCTTGTTTCGAAAGGTTTCTTCCGGGCTGACGTTCGAGCGCAGCTGCAAGAACAGAAAGAAAAATAAGGCCCCTGCAATAAGGATAAACCAGCGAAACTTGCTCCGAAAGAAAAGGAGGACACCCATTCCCAGGATTGCATTTTTCGATGCGCTGAGCCAAAGTACAATCAGAGTCAGGATTAATGCATACCAGTGGTAATCTGTTCGCTGTGCCTTTTTACAGCCCCTCGCTGAATCAAACCAGATTAATGCAAAGATGGCCACCGTCAGGATGGCGAAAACATTGGGATGAAAGTAGCTTCCATTGTAGCGGCCATCACTCAGCTCCCTGACCCAGCTAAAATCGGACCATCCCCATTGCAAGCAAACAACAGCAAGGTGGCTGATGATCATTCCAAATCCCAACTTTTTGAAGAACTCGGAGTTTGGAGTTTCCAGCCTGAGACAAAGATAGAAAAGGTAGGCAGCCGACTCGAGCATCAGGGTGTCCAGTCCGTAGAGCCACCCGGGAGGTGGATTGTCTAAAACCGTGTGCAATGCCAGATAGCTGACAAAGCGAAGTGAGACCCATAGCCCCAAGGCCATATCCAGTAAGTCAGGCTTGAGCTTTTGTATCTTGCTCAAGCCTGTAAAGGACAGGTTCAGGCAATGAACTGCCACTAATCCATAGAAAAGGGCTACGCGAAGGCCATAGACCTCATAGAGTGTTTCATGATAAAGAAAGGGAAAAGCTATAAAATAGAGCAGCCAAAGCTTAAGCATTGTCTGGCTCTGGGGCGGCCTTCTTGATCTCTATATGATTATTTGAGGGTGGCTTTTTGCGATGCTTTCTGGTGAGTTTCCAATTGCTGTCACCAAAATAGAAGAGCTGGGCAAACTCATCATCTGTTACCCGTCGTGCCCCCAGATTCTTTCTACGCTTCTCCAGTGCAGGCTTGATTTGTTTCAAGCCATCTTTTAGCCCTCTTAGATAGGCTACTGGAGACCGCGCCCACAGAATATGGTAGGCCGCCATGGTCACGATGTGTGCCAGGATTCCCAGCGCATTTGCCTGGAGGTGAGCTTTCGGAAAGTTCTTCATAATCATAGGGAAATAATTTCTGGTGATGTAGTAGGTCTTCAGACCGTGGTAACGATTCGCAGTAGCCGATCCTATGTGGGTTACCTTGGCACGAGGTTCGTACATACATTTATAGCCCCTGATCTGTGCCCGAAAAGAGTAATCAACATCTTCAAGATACATGAAGAAGTCCTCATCGAAGTCTCCTACATCCTCTATGACTTCCTTGCGAAACATAGAGGCAGCTCCTGTTGCTCCAAAGACCCATCGTTGGCTATCAAACTTTTCGCTATCAGAATTGAGGTGTCCAACGTTGAAAGTTCGTCCCACGGATGTAATACCATCTCCAGCTGAGTCAATGAGCTTTTCATCGTGATGGCAAAGAACCTTGGAGGCAATGAAGCCCACCTGATCGTTCTCCTCCAGAGCTTGCACCATATACTGAACCCAGTCCGGATCAGCTTTGGCATCGTTGTTAAGGAAGGCGATGTAATCTCCTGTGGCAATTTTTATACCTGCGTTGGCAGCGAAAGCAAAGCCCTGGTTTTTGGGAAACTGGACCACTTTCACTTCAGGGAAATGTGATCGGACCATTTCTACGGATTTATCCGTAGAGCCATTGTCGATCATGATCACTTCCACATGCTGGTAACTTTGATGGAGAGCGCTTTGCACCGAGTTTCGGACGAATGCTTCACCATTAAAGTTTGGAATAACAATGGAAACGACTTTATTTCGCTTCTTGAGGCCAACACCCATCTTTGGTTTCTGCTTGGCTTTGTGAATCAACCATTTATTCTGAGCGTAGGCTACAAATTCCTCGAGTTCTTCCGGTGCCATTGCATCCGTTCGAACCACGCTGGTACGAAAGCCGTCTGCCGCAGTTACCTTGTCTACCAGGTGCCCCTTATCTTGCAAGTGGTGCATGAACTTGGAGCCAGGGAAAGGGGAAGCTAAAGTGAACTGTAAACTCTCTGGATTAAGATCCAGAGCCATCGCAAGTGTCTTCTCGCAGCTTTCCTTGGTTTCGCCGGGAAGACCAAACATAAAGGAAAGGTGGGTTTTGATTCCAAAGTTGTGAGTCATTCTGATGTTTTGAACTGCCTTCTTCAAGTTGAGGCTCTTCTCCATTGTATCCACAGCATTTTGATCTGCGGATTCGATCCCGAATTTGAGTGCATGTACACCCGACTCTCGCATGACTCGAAGTAACTTCTCATCCACAAGGTCTGCTCGGGACATGGCTGCCCAGGGTACCTTTAGACCGCGACGAATAAGCTCCTGAGAAAAGGCCGTAATACGTCTCTTGTCCACATTAAAGGTGTCATCATCGAAGTAGATGCTCTTGAAGCCCCACTCAGTGACCAGCCATTCAAACTCGTCTGCCAGATCGTAAATGTCACGAACACGATAATCGTTGTTGCCGTACATAATCTGGGGCCAGGCGCAAAAGATACATTTGAAAGGGCATCCTCTTGAAGCCCACATCTGAGCAGACGGCGTGGGAATATTTCCGGGCTCATCGTGGTAATTGAGCATGGGAAGCTGATCTCTGGATGGCCAGGGATAGATGTTGATGTCATTTGCCAGAGGGCGTCTTTCAAACCCTGAGTAGCTGCCATCTTCATTCATGAAGCTCGCGCCGATGAGCTTGGTGAAGTTCTCACCTCTCTCCATTTTTTGAACAAGTTCAAGGAGGGTGTCTTCGTATTCACCCACCAAACAATAGTCTACCTGAGGATTGTCACGAACGAAGTTCTCTTCCTTCATTTCATTGGCAAGACCCATAAAAACGACTTTAAGTTTGGGAATCTTCTGCTTGAGGTGCTTGGCAATCATCAAGTCGTTATCCATGGAAAACGAGCTGATTTCCATACATAGCAGGTCTGGTTGATACTTAATGACTTCTTTGTAAAAATCCTTGTGGCTTTGCTTGAGAGCCAGGGAGTCGATCATCTTTGGGCGGTAGCCATGTTGCTCAAGCCAGGAGCAGGCATGGGCCATAAAGAATGGAAAAGGCATGTACTGATGATGCTCTTCTTCGAAGTGCGGCCATCGTGAACCGGCACGAACAGCGTAATAACCTTTTTTCTCCCATGGTGGATTGGACAGTAGAATTTTGAGCATTAGTATCCTTTATTGTGGCAAGTTATCTATATTCTAAGGGGCGAAACCCTATTGAGCAAGGGCATTTGCAGGCTTTTTGGCTCCAATTTGAAACCCTGAAATGCAAGGGGTGTTTTAAATCGGACCACCTGTTCAAAAGATCGACAAAAAACTAAGAATAATGAAGTAATTTGTCGATAGTGCCTGCAATGGAAACACTGCCAATTGTCGATTGCGATCAAGCTCTGGGATTTCAATTCCTCGAGAATGTGAAAGACTTCGTGGAAGAGCACTATTATCAGGTGAAAAGCTTATCAAACCTGAGCTTGCCTGAGAGACAGCGCTTGTTTGCCAACGTTTCCCGAACAACACTGATGCAGGTTTTGAAGTTTCTTTATGTCCATGAAAAAGAGCAGGACCCCATAACTCAAAATGTAGTTTCACAGTTAATCTGGAAGCTGCTTCGGACTCTGGAAATGATTCAGCAAGAAGAAGAGGAACAGAAGCGATTGGGTTTGCATCATTCTCCCGAATTGTTAAAGACTCATATTCAATCCTGGAAAAGGGCATTGGTCCAGGAGCTGCAGAAGATGGACCTTCCAGTCACTATTGAGCAGAGGTTAAGACTGAAATTGCTGAGCCTGGGAAAAGTCCATCAAAACATGAGTCAGAGTCTGGTTGTGTCAGATGAAAGTGAATCGCTCAACAGCCTTGAAGAATTGTTCTTTCGGAGTTTCGAGCAGGGAGAAGTCCGTCAGGAAATGCTCATGAAGTTGCTATCCCGTGATTTTGATGAGGTTTTGGACTTTTTGCAAAGCAAGATAGAGAAGGGAGCCTGCCAGGAGAAGCTTCATTCCCTTGAAGTCTTGAAGTGTATTGGTCATGAACGAAGTTTGCTTCTCATTTCCAGAATGAGTCTCTGCGAAGATTTAGTGATCAGAGCGAAAGCAAAGCAGATTTTGCTTTGGGCCAGAGATCAGGCTCATTTTGAGGACCATCAACTGTTGCTCACTCGTTTCTTGAACAAGATCAAGGAACTGGAGCAGCGAAGAGCGCGGGAAGAGGATGAAAAAAGACTTCAGGCTCGAGAAGAGTTGATCTTGTTTCAGTACCGAAGCTTGCAGTCTGAAGACCCTGTGGAAAAGATACGATTTGTGACTTCGATTCCCTCTCAGGAATACCATGAGTTACCAAACTTTTTGGAGGAGTTCTTTGCTTCGGAAAGGGACGATTCATTGGCCGCCAAAGTATTAAGAAGGGCAATCTCGGAGGGACTCTTTCAATATGAAAGTGTGTGCTGTCGCTACCTTTCATTCGGTCGAGACTCCCTGGTGTTTCAAATTCTTCAACTGGTTCGGGATTACCAGATGAGTGGCTGTGTTGAAGCAATTCGTGAAAACCAGGATCGCTACAAGAAGATCAATGCGAGTATGGCAGAACAGACGCTTCTTCTGCTTGAATCTGAGTAGAGATTCATTTCCCGAAGACACTGGATAAGTAGACTCTTTGAGTGCAAAGCCTTGCAGCCCTTTCACACAGTTAGCTAACGTAGACCGTTGCCTTCTCTCTTTGCCGAATGGCACTGTGAACCTTAAGTAGACCGTGCTCTGTAATTACCTCTGAGCAGTAGAGATCAGGCACCATGCTAAAGATCTGAGAACCTGCACCACAGAAAATAGAAGGGGGTGTGATGTTTGTTTTAATCCCTTTTTGAGAGAGCATGGCACTGGCTCGACCAGCAGTCAGGTTACCCATTTCGGAAAAGATTTCTCGAGAGAGTTCCAGATCAACGGATTCCGGGTCCATATCAATGCTTTTGGAAATGGCCAGAATTGTTTCCTTTTCCCCAGAGAGGATAAACATGCCTTCAAGATCATGAACATAGTAAATCAGAATGTCGAAACCCAGAGTTTCTACATACTTCTTATTCAGTGGGGTGCTTTCTGAAGTTCTTAATATAGTAATTGAGTACTCACCGAGAACTTTTTTGACGGCTTTGGTGAAAATTTCACTGAATAGAAAGTCTATAGCTAAGCCCTATCTCATCGAGATTTCCAGTTTGCTGTCTTCGTCTACCAGCAAAATTGTAGTAAAGATATCTTTCGTGATGTAGCACATCTTGTTCATTTCCTGCTCAGTGAATCGAATTTGATAGCTTGTAACCCTTTGTGCCTTGGGCTCATCCTTGAGTGATTTGACTTCCTTGCGGTACTTTTTTTCAAGCAGGGTGAACAGCTCTTCCACCATTTCATCTTCAAAGAAATTAGAGGCTGGAAGATCGAGCAGGTAGTCTTCTCCCAGTTTTGCGAACTGCAGGAAACAAGGGTAGTCTTCCGGCTCCATGATAAAGAAGTTCAAGTGCCGGTCTTCGTGATAGCTCTCTATTTTGCTCAAAATGGTGTTGATGAGTGACATGATTCACCTTTGGTGCAAATAGAATACAATCCCAGCCGGATTTGCTCAAGTGAAAGCAGTCAAATCTTGAGGGCTGCTATTGTTTCTTCTCGAGTCGGTCGAAGTACTTTCGGATGAGTTCTTTCATCTTTAAGGGAATATCTCTTCTCTTCATGAGTTGACGGCTTTGTTCTTCGAGTTCTCCCTGGATAACTCGCCCCGTAGCACCCTTTTGCAGCTGGTTTTGCTCGCTGGCCTGCTCAGACTTCCTTTTCTTTCCTTCTTTCTGCTCCTTCATGGCACTATGGGCTTCGAGAAGTTTGTATTCAATCTGCTTTTGCTTCTTGCGAGTGTCTTCAGACAGGTCGCCTTTTTCGAGTCTTCCTTTCACTTCCTGCATTTCCTTGCCCAGACCTTTGAGCTTCCCAGCGAGATCCATTTTCTCCTTGTATTGCTCATAGAGCTCCTCGGTAGAGCGACGCACAAGTTCCTGCTGGAATGCCATTTGCTGCATCATTTGCTGGTTCATCATGCTCTGCTGGGACATTTGTTGAGTTTGCTGATTGATTTGGTTTTGCTGTTGGGTCAGTTGTTCGAGAGACTCCAGGTACTGAGAGAGGTCCTGACTGTTTTGCTGTTTTTCGAGTTCTTCTTTCAGGCTCAACAAAATGACTGTTAACTGATTGTTTAGCCGAAAAACCTGGTCGATCGGTTGAGATTTTGTAGTAGGCCGATCAGCGGAAAAGAACTCCACTGTATCAGCAATCCTTTCCTGCAAAAGTTCAAGGACCCGAAGAACGACCTTCTGAAAGTTCAAATTTTCCTCATACTCAGCCTTCATTTGCCCATAAAGCGTTCTGGAGCTACTATCCAGAAAGGAGAATTGTCTGGCGGCATAGCGTTTTCGAGTCAGGCCAGAAAGGTGAGACAGGCGCTTTTTAACTTGAAGTACAAAACCGGCCTGGTGATGAGTTTGGGCCAAAAAGCCGTTGAGCTTTTCCAGATCGATTCGCATGACCTGTTGCTGAGACTTTTTGTCCTCTTTTTGAAGGTTTTGCTTCATTTCCATCATCTGCTTCTGGACTTCCAGATTTTTGTTGGCTGCCTTCTGATGTTGGCCTTTTTGATTGGCCTGGCTCATTTCTTTGTAAGCCTGTTCAATGTTTTGACTACGTTTTTCCAGCTCTTGAGTAATGGCTTCGCGCAGGGATGGATCGAGGTTGGAGTCCTTACTCAACTCCTCTAGCTCCTTCTTGGTCTGCTCCCATTCTTTCTGGAGTTCCTGAAGTGAAGTGGAGGGGGCTGACTTTTCTTGAGAGAATTGTTTGGCAAGTTCCTGATGGTCTTTGAGAATCTTTTCCATTCTCTTCATGTTCTTTTGAAACTTGCGCTTTGCCTTAACTTTCTTGAGAGACTTTAGAGTGCGATCAATTTCCTCTGAAAACTTGTCTTTGCTGAAGTTCTGCATCATTTGGTCAAGCTGTTGATTATTCAGCTTGGGAGCTTGATTGGCCATGGACTGAAGACTCATCATCTGTGCTTGCATATCTTTCATGATTTCCTGAAACAGTTCTCTGATCTGGTTCATTTTGCGCAGAGTACCCTCATCGAGGAGTTGATTTTCTCGCTCCTTTTTCATCATCTCATCAAGTTTGGCTTCTATATCTTTTGCCTGCTTTTGAAGCTCTTGCTTTTGTCGGGCCATTTCTTTGAGTTTTTGCTGAGTTGCGCCATCGAGCTGTCCTCTCTTGCCTTTCACTTTCTTGGCCAGATCTTGCAGGCTCTGTTCTTGATTTTCCTGCTCTGTTTTTACTTTTTCCATGTCTCCGACAAGCTCTTGGGTATCTCTTTCAGCCTGAGCATGTTCTTCAAAGAAGTAGGGGACATACAGTACGTAGGTTTCCGATTTGATTTTTCCCCGCGATGGGAACTCATCCTGAACCAGGAAATTCAGACTGACTCTGTCACCCTTGCTTAGATAGAGGGTGCTCTCCATTTCAACAGTGGTTTGTACCAGAGCGACGCGACTATTCGTTTCGGTGAGAATATGTGTTTCTTTCTGTCCAATGTAGGTCATCTCGAAACGCTGTCTTGAGCGAATTTCGAGTTCAATTTGAGTGATAGCAGTATCATCCTGGGCCTTGAGGTCAACAGGAATCTCGGCAAGCATTCCTTTTTTCACTTTCTGCTGGATAGCAGGCTTGAGAATTTGCAGTACTGGTTCCTTGTCCTCTCTCACCCTGTAGCGAAAGCTGGAGGACTGGTCAGAAAATCCGTGAGGATCGGTGAAGTGAAATCGCATGGAGCCATCACCATGCAAAGTACCACCAATCTCAAACTCACTCTCCCCAACTCTGGAAACACTCCATCCTGAGAAACTTGTACTCATGCTGGTAGAGCGAATTTTTAGTTCCGAGACAGGTTTGTTAAATTGGAGTTTCTGCTTCACATAACTTCCCTTCAGAATACTAAGAGGGAGTCTTTGGTACTGGCTGGGATTTTGATTCTCAGTGTATTCGGGTGGGGAAATTGTGAATGAGAATTGCTGCAGCTTCGGATACTCAACAAGTGTGAGTGCTGTCCAGTCCGAGGTAAAATCACCTGTTCGAATGCGAATCTGAGAGTTTTCCTTTAACCCCGGAAGTTCCAGATTAAAGCTGAACTGAGATTTACTGGTTTGTTGAAAGCTCTGGATCAGATAGCTTTGGGTTAGAACTGCATTTTCGTCGGCAATTTCGGCTTGTAAAGGAAACAAAGGCTCACCCAGAACCTTGCCTTGAAGACGTATTGGCCTGTTTATGAGATAGGCTGGTTTCAAGTCAACCCACTGAACCTGAATGCGTTGATTGGCTCCATAGAGCAAGTCCTGCATGGCGATTTGATTCCTTTGGGAATCGACAGTCAATTCAATGGGGACATAGACCAGAACCAGAATCGCCAGGATACGAAACATTGGATGAGGTAGCAGAGGTTCCAGTCGAGCGCTTGAAAAACCATCAGACAATTCCTGGCGAGCACGATTCAGGAAATAATCCTGCTCTGGTAAAACCTTTTCTTCTTCGTATTTTAGAAGCGCACTGGCCTGATTGGAGAGGCAGTGGTGATTGGCTTGTTCAAATCGGAAAAGAAATCTTTGAAAACTGGTGGGAAATATATCTCGAAAATTTCTTGCCAGCAATATCAAAAAAGGCGCTTGTGTCAGCAGAAAACAGATCCAGAATACAACTCTAAATCCTGAAAACGCAGGATGCTGAGAGTAAATTGCAGGCAAAAGAACGAATAGCGTCATCTCGAACAGGACAAAGCAAACGGCCGTGGTCACAAGCCCTACAAACTGGATAGTCTTAAAATACTGAAAGAGTTTGTTTAACTCGGGAATTCGGAATCTATTCATTGAACTGTCCCGGTTCCTGTTCTTCACTGAGAGAGGCAAAGATTTTGTCCTGACTGACTTCCTCAATCTTCATCTTGATTTTCTTGAGCTTTAGCTTGTCGCTGTCTCCCTGAAGGATGACTGGAAGGTAATTGGTGCTCAGGGCTTTTACATATCCAGGAGCCGGGCTTTGACGCTCGACAACGCCATACACTGTTTTATTCAGTTGAGATTGCTTGAAGGATTCCTTCTTTTCATTGCTAAGCTGGGTCAAAATTCTATTGCGTGCCTTCTTTTCCGGACCCTCAATGTGATTTCCCATCTTGGCCGCCACTGTTTTGTCTCGAGAAGAGAATGTGAAAACATGGAAATAGTCGAGCGGGAACTTCTGTAGATTTTGAAGGCCTTCCTCAAACATTTCTTTGGTTTCGCCAGGAAAGCCTGTAATTACGTCTGTTCCAATACAAAAGTCGGGGTCTTGACTTTTAATTCTCTCCAGTCGGCTAAGGTAGTATTCCACAGTGTATTTACGACGCATCTGATGGAGTAACTCATTTTGAGCTCCCTGCAAACTGATATGCAGGTGATTGCAAATTTTCGGATGGCTTATCATGAAATCCAGAACTTCGTCGCTTAAATCCAGTGGCTCAATACTGCTGATTCGAAGAAGCTGTAATTCATCAACAGCACAGATCTTCTGGAGAAGTTCAAAGAAACCCACTCCGTCACTTTCATATTGTCCCAGATTAACTCCTGAGAGAACAAGTTCAGGATAGGAAGGGGCGAGTTCCTTTACCTGGGAGATGACATCGTCTACGGATGTGGAACGGGAACGTCCCCGGGCTCTTGGAATTATGCAATAGCTGCAAAAGGCGTTGCAGCCATCCTGCACCTTGAGAAAGGGGCGAGATTGAAACTGGACATTGTCGATGATGCTGGAGCTCTGATTGACCTTGCCGTCAAAATCTTCAATGTCATTGGCTATGTGCGAAAAGAACTTTTCTTTGTCCAGGTTGGAAAGTAGCAGATCAATTCCAAGTTCCTTGACTTCCTCTGAGTCGGTCTGAGCATAGCATCCCGTGGCAACAATATAGCTTTCCGGATTGGAGTTCCGGTACTTTCGAATCATTCGACGTGAATCTTTGGAGGCTTGATTTGTAACGCTGCAGGTATTGACTACAATGACATCCGCATTCTTCTGATTGAAAAGTACGCTGAGCCCGAGACCCTCTGCCTGGCTGCGCATTACTTCAATTTCATACTTGTTCAGCTTGCAGCCCAGTGCATTGAAAAGGATTGTTGAATTTTGAGCGATTTTTCTGCTTGTTAATTTGGCCATACAAGCATGATGGTAGCAGGATTTTAGCTCGTTGGGTACTACTCTTTCGTATGCATGCTTCTTCGGTAACTTGCAATCGTTTCAGCCAGACCGGAGCGGCCTTCATCGAGGGCTTGACTGAGTAATTGGTCCAGAAATACATTCATAGAATCCTTCCCGGCAAGACTCATCAGGATTTCGCTGAACAGGACATGAGAATGGCAGGGGGTAGTGAGATAAAAATCAATCAGTCTTTTGCTGTATAGTTCACGAGCTCTTTGCTCTTTTCCATAACTTGTCAAAAAGCCAATTTTGCGCGCCATTTTGTGACTTCTTGTGTGGTGGAGGCATCGCTCAAGCTCCATTGAACCCAATTTCTCCTCCATTGAGTGATCTACAAGAAGAACAAATGGTTCCTCATGCTCTTTGATGTTAGGTTGCGAAAAACTCTCCAGATTGAAATGGATGAAAGGAGATGACTGTGAGAGCCACTGGATCAGATTTTCCCTGTCTGACCAAAGTTCAAGAAGCAGGGATCGGGGTGGCAGACTTTTGTCCATGTTCTCTTGCCCAATCAATTACATTGAAACACTTGCCGTTGACTCCATTGGAATCGGCACTGGCAAGGTAGAGGAACAGGTCTTTCACCGAGTCTGGTGAGATCAATTCCCTATTCTTGCTTTCATCATAAAAGGGGTTATTGCCTCCCTGCTTGATTCCTGCAGCGTTGACCCCGTTGCTTGTGAGTTTGGAGTCAGTACATTCACTGGCCAGAACTTCACCAATAGCCTGAAGCCCCAGTTTTGATGCATAGTAGGCTCCTCCGTGAAAGGACTCATCCTCGAGACTGACGCTCCCGGTAACATTGACAATTTTCCCGTAATCCTGCTCCACCATATGAGGCAAGACACCCTGGATCATGTTAAATGCGCCAATGAGATTTACAGAAATCACATCACGAAAAACCTGGGGATCATAATCAACAAGTTTCTGATTGTCTCCAAAAATAGCCGCATTATTCACCAGAATATCTACAGACTTGAACTCATACAGAACCTTTTTGATGAAATTGGAAACCTGTAAAGGCACGGTAATGTCACAGACGGACCACAAGTAACCGCCCTGGTATTCTTTAAGAGTTTCTTCCAGGTTTTTGAGATTTTCGATAGAGCGCCCGCAAATAGCGACCTTTGCTCCTTCGGAAAGATAGGCTTTGGCAATGGTCAGTCCAAGACCGCGATATCCACCGGTAACGATTGCTGTTTTTCCTGAAAGTTTCATGGGTTGGGAGGGGGGAGAAAGGGTGTGCCTGTCACTTAAATATGCTCGATAGAACGATCGAAGTCAATCCCTGACAAGAGATTATTCTTCCTGGGGCCTCATTTCACAGCATCGCTGGAAACCTTGAAGAGTTTGTGGTTTATTGTCCTGCACAATAACAGACAGACAGGGGAGCAAACATGGAAAATGTTGTTATCATTGGTCACGGACCCGCGGGTTTGACAGCTGCAATTTACGCAGCTAGAGCTGGTTTGGAACCCTTGGTTGTTCACTCAAACGCCGAGTTGGGACAACTGGACCAAACAACTGATGTAGAGAATTTTCCTGGCTTCCCCAAGGGGATCATGGGGCCTCAAATCATTGTAAATATGCATGATCAGGCGGAAAAGTTTGGAGCAAAGTTCAAAGTTACCCATGTGAATGCAATTGAGGGTGAGGGCCCATTTCAATTGAAAACAGATGACGGTGTGATTGAAACACAGACCGTCATTTTGGCAACTGGTGCCCGCCCCAGAAGACTTGGACTGGAATCTGAATCAAAGTATTGGGGAAAAGGTGTGAGCGCTTGTGCAGTGTGTGATGGATTTTTCTATCGGAATCTTGAAGTAATGGTGATTGGCGGTGGAGACAGCGCCTGCGAAGAAGCACTTTTTCTCACCAAGTTTGCATCCAAAGTGACCATGATTCACCGTCGGGATGAACTGAGAGCTTCCAAGGTGATGGCAGACCGCGCCATGGGCCATGAAAAAATCGAGATACTATGGCATACAGTCCTTGAGGAAGTTCTCGGGAATGACGACGAAGTCACCGGAGTTCGTTTAAAGAATGTGGAAACAGGGGAGAGTGCTGAGCGGGAAATGGCTGGCGTCTTTCTTGGAATTGGTCATATTCCCAACACGGCACCATTTCAGGCTGTAGTGGATACAGATGAAGAAGGCTATATTCTGATTCATGATGGTACAAAGACTTCCAAGCCAGGGATTTTTGCAGCCGGTGATCTGCATGACAAGAACTACCGTCAGGCTATTACAGCCTCAGGCTTCGGCTGTATGGCAGCTCTTGACGCAGAGAAGTATCTGGAAGGTCTGGAACACTAGGATTTCTGCAAAGATTAGTCCTTCCTTTTTGATTCCACTCTGGTAGACTAAGGACATGAGTGGAGTTGGCTCGACCCGACTGAAGTTAGTCCTTTCCCAGTGCTGTTTTATCGCAGGCTGGTACTTCCTGTTCCACAGACTTCTCGACTATCCGGTTACAGAGGCCCACTATCTTTGTCTGGGTGCGGCCACCGCCTTGATCTTGTTTGCTCTTTTTCGACCCGGTTTTGCACAACACTCATTGCTTTTGTTTCTACCAATTTACGGCTCTACAGTGCTCCAGTTGCCGCATCTGGAAGGCAAGTGGATGCAGGAAGGTCTTGTGGCTTTCCTGATTGTTAATGGTTTGTGTCTCTGGTACTACCAAAGTCGGGCTGTAAACAATACCAGTTCGAACTTGAACGAGGCGTTGCAAAGAATTCAGAAAGGAAATCATTCTCGTCAGTTTCCTGTGTATTTCTCTGATGAGTTGGGTCTGGTAGGGCGGGAATTGAATCGACTGCTTTCTCACTTGAGAGAAAAGGAGATACTCTCACAATTTATTGCCCCAGAAGTCTGGCAGGAGATTCAAAGAGACAGCGAGTCTCATCGTCACAAAAGCAGGGAAAGAGACGCCTATGGTGTGCTTTTTGTATGGAGAGCTACGGAGCTTGAGACTCAGCAGTGGATTCTTGATCAATTGACCGAAGTCTCCCGCGATTTTAAGGGTTTTCTGAATCGATTTGAAAATGGCAGGGCTGAACTTCTGTTTTTACCAGATACAGAAGGCTTTGAGAAGAATGCTCTGTTAAGTCTCTCTCGCCTCAGGAGTCAGCTGAATTCAATTAGAAATGTGAAGTTTGTGGTTTTGATGAATCAGTATCGCCTCAAAATGGGTGTGGTTTTTCAGTCGGAAGGCTATCGCTATCGTTGTCACAGCGCTACTATTGACGAGAATTTCTTGAAGTTGGAAGGAAAACTTCTGGAAGAGGGTGGTTCTCAAGAAGGTCTGTTTTTGGTGAACTCCTCTGTCATGCAAGTGGCGGAACAGATGTTTCACTTTGAAGAATCTGAGAGCGAATTTTTAGAGATTTCCGGTGAAAAAGATTTGAGTTTTCATTTGAAAAACCTGAAATCTCCTCGAGTGGAAGAAAAGCTGGTTAGCATTCGTGTTATTAGTTCTCATCAACAATTTGAGGGTGTTGACTCTCTCATTGAGCTTCTCGATGATGTTTCCCCGAGAGTCAGGATCGCTACTACTCATGCCTTAGCCCATCTGGTGAACGACAAGACCGAAGACAAAATTGGCCAGGCCCTGCTTCGTAGCCTCGAGCGTGAATGGAATCACGACAATCGTGCGAGTCTCGTGATCTCCCTGGGCGACCTAAAGCGCAAAGAATTTGTTTCTCCATTGTTCTCTCTTTTGAGTGATGAAAATGATCGGGTTCGCGCCAACGCCGTAGAGGCAATTGGTAGATGTATGGAGCGTAAAACAGTCCTTCGCTATCTGGAGGAAATGCTTACGGACTCCAATAACAGAGCCCGAGCCAATGCTGCCATGGCAATCTGGTTGATGGGTGAGAAGAGCGGACTGGAAGAGTTGGTCCGTATGACAGAGGATGAAGATCCCCTCATTTCCTGCAGCGGTCTATATGGAATCGGAGAGGCTTTTACTGATGAAAACGTCAGAATCTGTCAGCAGTTTCTTTCTGATCCGGTGCAGTTTTATTTCAAGGAACATCGAATGTTCCACCACGCCATTGAATTGTGCATGAAGAAGGTCTTTCATTCTCATCCACTGGTTGAGCGTAATGCTATTCTTGCTTTGCAGAAGATTCGTACGAAGAGCTCCAGTTTTACACTGGAAAGCAAGTACCACCAGACTGATGAGCCTATTGTGAAGCAGATGGTTGTAGAGGCCTTGTTGGCAGCAGAGGAATTTGCTGTGGTTAGTGAACTTCGTCTGGGAGAACGTGCGTGAAGCTCCAGCGAAGAGAACTTGGAATCGGATTGAGCTTTCTTTTAGGGCTTAGTCTTCTCTACTTCTTTTGCCAGAATTGGCGCAATGAGGAACTGAGTGAGTTTCTACTCAAAGAAGAAAAGAAGTTTGCTCAAGTTCAGATCTCCGATTTGAAGGATTCCATGGTGAAAGAATGGAAGCGTAGATTATCCTGGCATTACTACACGGGTAGTCACGCCAAAGCTCTCGAACTGCTGAAGAATCGCTATCAGGTCAAGGATGTTTCACTGGTCTGGGAGGAAAATGCTGCACAAAAGGAAAGTGTAAGGTGGTTGGGCGGATTTCGTTTCCAGCTGAGCATTCAGGATCGCTTTTATACCCTGGTGGTAACTCAGGAGGAGAGTCGTCAGTTAATGATTGACGGCGCAGCCAGCCTGATCCAGGAAATGCGGGAACAAAGCAGGGGAAGTGATTCGGAACCCGGACTGAGTTTCTTGCTGGAAGATTCCACCGGAAAACTTCCCGGACATGTTCAGGACTATGCCATGATGGCTCGCAAATTTTCAGGGCTCGCTCACGGAAATCTTGTGTATTACGGAGCACCCTTTTTGCAGGAAGAATTTCAGCTACATAGGATCACTGTGATCGACTCCATGGAATTACAGTCTGTCTTTTGGTTCCGATTTCTCATTGGTACTTTCGGGTTGATCTTCCTGATGGGGCTTTACTACCTGCTGGAAGAACTGCGTTCGAGGCAGCTCGATGTCTATTTTCGAATTATTTTTTGGCTTCTGGTTTTGATTCCTCTGGCAGCTTTGCTTTTTTATAAGGATTCTCAGCGCATCTATGAAGAGACTCGCTTGAAGACCCGTTATCAAAGGGAACTTGAAATTCTTGAGAAGGGGCAACTGGAAGTTCTCAAGCCGGCCTATGAAAGAATCCGACATCAACTACCTTTTCAGGAAGATGGAGTCTACAGCTTGTATGCCAACAACTCGGTTCTTCTCTTTCAAGCCAGAATATCAGGTGTTCCTCAGCTCCTGGGACGAAGCTATGATGCTGAAGACAGGAGTATATCCAAAGACTTCCTGATTACTCTTCTTCTGTTTTTGTTTGGCTTCGGATTCTACGGAAGTATTGGTAGATCCCGATCCAGATTCATGGATTCACTCAAGGCTGGTATAGCAGGTTTGAGAAAAGAAAAAAGTGAACTTCTGGAAACGGTTTTTACCTACCCGGAGGAACGTGAGATCTGGGAAAATTACAGCTCCATGCGCTCTAAGGTGCTTGAAAGGGAAGTACAGCAAAAGTTTCTGAGCCGTGAACTCTTTGTTTCATTAAAAAAACAGGTCAATCTGGATTTGACCGGTGAGTCCAGCGAGCTGGAATCCACTATACTCTGGCTTTCTCCAGGAAATCAGGAAGAATTAATGGAGTTGGCAGCTCAACAGTATTTTGACACTCTTCAGAGCTATCTGGCCTATGTTAGAGAAGTTGCCATGAAATATGGGGGAATACCATTCCTGGATCACACCTGGAGTCAGGGAATTCTTTTCGTGAATCCTCGGGAAGCTATTGCAAGACAAAGGGCTATTATTTGTGGACTGGATCTTGCACGCAGGTTACCGCAGAAGTCAAAATGCAAACCAGTCTCCTGTCTTGTGATGAATTCACAACTCTCTTTCCATCTCCTGCAGAATCGTTATCGTCAGGAGATTCTTGTAAATGGTGTGGATTTCAGGATTCTTGAGGACCAGCTCATTAAGATTCGTGAGAATCAAAGTGAATCCTCTCGGGTTTACTTTAAGGATCAGGGAACCGCTCTCAAGCATGTTGCACTTCTCTTTGAGCTGGCTGAAAGCTCGGAGTCACAGGATTGGATTCAGGTCTACGGAGTCAAAGATGTGGCCCAGCACATGGGACTTCTTCAGTTTCCTGATGAAGATTTGCAAAAAACGGCACTGGAACTGGTAAGTCTGCAAACAGACCTTGATATTCTGGATCAACTGCTTGAGACGGTTCCACAAGTTGGTGAAGGTGTGCTTCCTCTGGCGGTGGATGCCCTTTCCGAGTATTTGGCGCATCCACAAGGTAGAGAGAAGATCTTTCAGAAGATTCAGCAGTGGTCGAAGGAGCAGGACCTGCAAAGCATACGCGTTGTTCTTTCAATTTATGAAAAGGATCCATCAGAGCTAAGTCTGGGTGAACTTGAAGTTTTGCTTGGTCTTGAATATGAAGAGTTGGAGGAATACATCCTCACCTTGATTCTGCAGAACTTCCCCCAGGAGTATGGTGACAAGCTCAACCAAAAGCTCGAGAATGCATCGCTGATATTGAAAGCACAATGGAAGCGTATCTGTTTTCAAAGAAATCCTGATTCAGAGAGCCTGAATCAACTCTTGAGCTATCTTGAGGATTGCGAGCCACAGGAGCGCTCCAGAATAATGGAAGAAATCAGGCTGGCCTGGGAGAACTCACCGGAAGGTAAGGCTGTATTTGATGCCTGGCTGGGAGAGAATATAGAGAGTTTCCAGGCCAGAATTCGAGAAGGCCTGAGTATGCAGGACAGAGAGCTTGCCTTTCGTACTCTAAGCTTGATAGCAAGTTTGAATCTGCAGTCTTTTTACAAAGACCTCGTTCACATGTTTCAAGAGAGCTATGACAATGAATGGAAGCTGGAGATTTCCTACACCTTAAAGCAACTGGGAGCTGATAGCTTTCTGTTGCAGGGTTTGAATTGATGATTGTAGTAGAAGACAAGCTCTCGAGTTTACTCAGAGCCTTCTCAAGCGAAGATTCGCAAGAGTCAAGCACACTCTCAGAGAATAGTATTACCAGACTGGAAGAGCTGCGCTCCCAGGGTAGTCATGCTCAGTGTTTGGCTGAGCTTGGCAAGTGGAAACTACCTGCACAACTCCAGGCTTTTGTGATGGGAAGGCTGGAGGCTGAACTGGGAAACAGAAAGCGTGCTGCTCGATTGTTTCACAAGGCGATTCTAAACCCCGATTTAACCGACTATTGCACCAGAGAACTTTTCTACCTGAACTTCAAAACAGATCGTCCCCGGGAGATGATCAAAACTTTCTACAGTCTCTTTGCCCATGTTTTTGCTCAGGATAGCTATGTGAACTCAAGTGCCAGTTTTGAAGAACTGGATGTTCATGTTCTGAGTGATCTGACTCACCAGATCATGTCTGGTCTGGAAGATCGTCATCTACTCAAAGAAAAGCTCGAATTTCTTTACTCCTTAAGAGACGAGGAGAGTCTGTGGAGTCATGGCTTGATGCTTGAGTATGAAGACCTCAATGAAAGAGTGCATCAAGATTTGTACTATAGCTACTATGGGTTTGTAACCATGCTCTTTCAGTTTGCCCTCGCGACTTCACTGGTCCTCATAACCTTGTTGTATACCTACCAGTATTACGGGGCCTATTTTTTCGAGGTCAGTCTGGTTCTTGCCAATGCACAGATACATAATGTTGAAGGTTTTCAAGAGTCGGTGCAGAGACTGACAAAAGTCGCCCTGATTATTGTGGCTCTGGCTCCTTTGATCTTTTTAAACTTCAAGATGATCATGGCAAAGATCAGCGGTAACCTTGACTGCTACTGTGAAGATCATGGAGATTATTTAAAAATTGTCCACTTTTCCAAAGTATTTCAATTCCCATTGGGAGAAACAGACAAAAATACCTATCTATACACTGATGACAGTGACTTCAATTACATTGGCTTGATTCGACACTTCCCACTTGTTCCCAACCTGACCTACATCTATGCCTACGACATGGTACGCGGAGCTTATTTTAATGTTCCCTTATACGGGGTAGCAGACGCGAGAATTTACATTGACTCTGTTTTGAGTAAGAGAGGAATGAAGGTCTATCCATTAAATATGGTGGGCGTCAGATTGACTCAGCTCTTCAGCGTTATGAATCTGATTCCTTCCCTTGCCCGCTGGGTGCTGCTTTTGTGCTCTTATCTGATTTATGCCCAATTTGATGGTCTTTATTTTCTGGCGAGCAATTCCCAGAAATTTGTATATGTACTGCATGGCTTGTGTTTTACAACATTATTCTTTTATAAAGAGATTCAGCAGCTCGGGAGATGGTTACTACGTTCCAGATATCTTGGATTTCCACTGAGAATCCCTGTTCTTCGATATGGTCTGACCTTACTTGCTATCTGGATTTTCTTTCAGCATTACAGGCTCTATACCCAATACTTTTGGTTTGCTGCCCTCTTAAGCTCACTCATGTTTTACCTGGTTTTTGTCAGTACCCGTCGTGAGGGGATTACCAAGCAGCTGGCTGCAGAGATCGGCTCAATGGAGCAGACTGGCAGAAATCTTGTGGGAATTAAAAGCGTGGCTCTGGGGCATTTGCGAGAAGGACTGCCTCTCAAGAGCTACCTTTACAAGGGCTATTTGTGTATTCGGTCCAGGCTTCTGGGAATGGATGTATATCTCGAGACTCTTTCAAATAAAGAGAAGATCCGACTATCAAGCAAATTTGGACATACCGTAATTCATCTGAATGATGGTGTGGTCAGTTTGATTGAGCCTTTGGGAGAAGTGCGTGCCCGTTTGGCTGAGTACGGTTTTGAAGTGGAGGAAGTTCAAAAGGGGAGCTTTTCAAATATTCACAAGAAGTTCTCTATTTTTAGCTGCTGCTTTATTCTTTGGCTGGCCTGGCAGGGATACGCAGAGAGAGAAGTGAATCGATTCGAGAGTTTGGAGCTTGAAGAATACACTTTGAACAGAATGGATATTTTCAACAAGTTTCAGGCTGAGTTTCGAATCAACGATCGTTTTGAAGTCATACATTTGCATGAGGATTTGAAATGGGATTTGAGCCTGGATTCACAGACGGGAGAACTGGTTTTCTCTCAGTCCAGACTGCCAACCTGGGGTGAAGTGGAGCGTACTCTCAGAGCGAATTATGATCCAGCGATCTTTGAGTCCAAGAAGATTCCACCATTTTTGAAGCCCGATGGATTCCGCGACAATTCGGTGGAGTTTCTGACCTGGTGGTTGTTGCGAAAACACATACAGCTGGACTGGAAAACACAAAAAGGATTCGTTTCAGAATATTGCAGCCTCCAGGGATTCGGCTACGAGAAGCAACGATGTGCTTTTCGAATCGAAAAAGGTTTTATTCATGGCTTGATCAACCATAGCGAAGAGTTCTTGCAAGCTTTGATACAGTCTGAAGAGTCCATTGGAAGTCTGATTTTTCATGAAAAGGGAAGGCGGATTCTACTCAAGCTGTTTGGGGATAAGGATCCCCGCTGGGAAAAGTGGATCGATCAATATCCCAGTGCTTTGCGGGATCTACCCAAGACCCTTCGGAAATCACGCTACCGAAGAATTGCAGGAGTGAATCATATTAATACCGTAGGTATGACCTTTCGCAAGTTGCCGAGTACCAGTTTTCAAATGGGATGGAACCAGAGAGATTCAGACTTGTATACACCACAGAAGGATGAAATGCCGGTTCACGAAGTGCGTTTGAGTCATCGAATTTACATTCAGACTACTGAAGTGACCCAGGCTCAGTGGAGGGCTGTTATGGGGAGCAATCCCTCATTTCAGTCAGATTGCGACGATTGTCCGGTGGAAAATGTAAGCTACCGGGATGCCAATAATTTCCTTGATAATCTCAATGGACTTGAAGGCTGTAGCCTGAGTCAGTCAGAGATTTTTCGCGAATTGGAAGCCGGGAATGGGGACAAGATAAAGGATTGTTATCGTTTGCCTACCGAGGCTGAGTGGGAATTTGCCTGTCTGGGTGGAAGAAGAGCTCCTTTCGGTCATGGAAATACGACCCATGAGCTTTTCAAGTACGCCTGGTTTCAGTTCGGTGGCGGATGGGGAGCTGGAGGAGGAAACAAAGCGGTAGGTACACGAGCTCCAAATACTTACAAACTTTATGATTTGAGCGGAAATGTTGAAGAGTGGGTCTACGATGTTTACCAAAGTGATTACTACAAGAAGTCTCCTTCCGAAAATCCACTGGGACCCAAGTCTTCGGAGGCAAATCCAAGAAGAGTGGTGCGAGGTGGGCATATCAGCGTTACCTATCGCGATCATCGTTGTGCGAAGCGAAAATATCATCGGGAGACCAAGAAGAGTATTGAAGTTGGGTTTCGGGTGGTGAAGAGTCGATGAAAGCCAAACTAATACTATTGATAGCAGCTCTGGCCTTAACAGCTGTGGGGCAACTGGTGGTGAAGAAAGTTCCGCTACTTTATGATCCGGTCTATCGTGTGAACTCTCTTGGAATGCAGCTGATACCCATAGAATTTAAGCTCTCCGAAACCCCGTATACATTATTTATGCAATCGACTGAGACAACGAGAAGGCAGTGGAACAGTATAATGAGTTTGCCTGGATCACAGGACATTCGATGTCCAACTTGCCCACTCTCTGAAGCTCGAGTCAAGAATATTGTTCAGTTCATTGACGAACTGAATCAAAGAGAAGGTTGTCCCTTGAAACTTGAGGAAATTGTGGCTATGCATGGGAGCAAGACCGTGGAAGGTTGCTACCGTCTGCCTACGAACAAGGAGTGGACCTACGCTTGTCTGGCAGATCAAAAATTACCTTTTGGATTGAGTGCAGAAGAAGAAAGTCAAATTCTGAGATACAGTTGGTCCTCAAGCAATGCATTCATAAGGCCCAAGCCTACAGCACAAAAATTACCCAACGGCTTTGGGCTGTATGACATGCTTGGTAATGTGAGAGAGCTTTCTGTCTGGCACGGAAACTTGGGCAAAAAGGCTGATGAAGTGGCAGAGGTTCCTTATAGATCTTACGACTCCATCAACGGCCATGTGCGTCGCAAGAAGTCGGTAAAAAGAAGTCATGAGCACTTTTATCCATTCATGAATGGCTCTTTTCAAAAGATTCCTGATCGGGAATTTGCTTGTGACTTTGAGTATTTAAAGCATGCAACGAATATAGATGATGGCTTTCGACTGGTTCGTTATCCCGACCGAATCTCCAACAACTAAGGAATTCCTTGAGAACTGCCAGACATGGGAATAAACTGGGCGTGGAATTTGCCTGCAGATTCAGAAACGAACAGAGGATCAGCTATGAGTGTCAAAACTGACAAAAAATTATCGGCAGCCATTGATGCTGCGCAAAACGGGAAAACTGAAGAAGCGCGTAAAAAGTTTGAAGAACTTCTTGAAGAAGCAGGTAGTGAAGTGCAAGTGGCTTACAATGCCGGGATCTTTTTCTCGGGACAGGGGGAGCACCTTCTGGCCAGCGAGTGCTTGAATACTGCAGCTGAAAATAAGGGGAGTGATCCCGACTTTTTAGTTCGTGCAGCACTGGAAGACTATCACATTGGTGGTGGTGAAGTGTTTGATACCGATTTCATGGCTTTCGATCCTCATTATTTGGTTTCAGCAAAGGAAAAGTTGCAAAAAGCTTTGGAGAGCAATCCAGACAATCCTGAATGGAAGAATCTGCTTGAAAAAGTGGAAGCGACGACTGCTTTGAATCGAATGGCTTTCAAATTTGCCAATGGAGAGCTCGACTACTGTCGAAGAGCTGTTTCCAGGAAGAAGGAAATGACCGTTCTTGACGAAAGAGTTATGGGTTTCTTGAATCTATTGGACTCCGGTGAATACAAATATGTGCAAGGCAAATTCGGAGTTACTTTGCGTTCGGATTTACCCAAGGAGTCGGGGCCTGGTTTCCTGGATCGTATTCGAAATTATATGCTGGGAAAGTAAGTGCGAGTCGGCCTTGTTCAAATGGCTTCAACAGAGCGTGTTGAGGAAAATCTGAGTAAAGTTGAAAATTGGCTTTCCCTTGCAAAAGAAGAGAACTGTCTGCTGGTAGCATTGCCCGAAGTCTTCAACTGTTTCACACATGATGACTTGAAGCTTGAATTGTGTGAGTCTGTGGAGGAGTCACCAAGTCTCGAATTCTGTAAGGAACAGGCTCGAAAGAACGGTTTTTACCTTTTGGCCGGTAGTATCAATCTGAAGTTATCGGATCAGGAAAGAGTAGTAAACCGTTCACATTTCATTGGACCTGATGGCAGTGTTTTATGTCATTACGACAAAATTCACCTTTTTGACGTGACTCTCAGTGATGGTAGAGAATACCGGGAGTCCCGGCTGACTTGCCCGGGGGAAGAAGTCGTAAGCCATAGCTGTGATTTTGGAGTGGTGGGGCTCAGTGTGTGCTACGACTTGAGATTTCCTGAACTTTACCGTCAGCTTGGCAAAGTCGGTAGCCAAATGTTCTTTGTGCCCTCCGCTTTTACCAGAAAAACAGGCAAAGCTCACTGGAAAATGCTCCTGCAGGCACGGGCTGTAGAAAATCAGGCTTTTGTGATTGCCCCGAATCAGTGCGGTGTCCATGAGAGGGGAATGGAAACCTACGGGAACAGTCTGATTCTAGATCCATGGGGTGAAGTTCTGGTGCAGGCACCAGAGGAAGAGGAAGGCTTGTTCACGGCTGAGCTTGACCTTGCATCTCAGAAATCTTTACAGGAAAGAATGCCTGTTTTGAACCACCGGAGACTCTCGTGAAAACAGTTTTCATTATTGATGAAATATCCAGCCTGAAGGTCGCTACAGATACCTCACTATTGTTTATGCAGGAAGCATGCAAAAGAGGCCATCAAGTTTATGCTGTGACACCTCAAGGCATGTTTTTTGATGGAGAGCTGAAGGCTTTAGCTGTGCAAGTTGAAGTCAATTTGAGTGAAGAGCCTGTTTTTGAAGTAGCCAATGAGGGTATTCTCAATCTCAAAGATGCTGATCTCTGTTTTATTCGCAAGGATCCTCCGGTTGATGATCTTTACGTAGCTATGCTGCAACTTCTAAGCAGCCTGGAGAGAACGACAAAAACCATCTTCGTGAATCCACCTGCAGCTGTGTTGCGCAGCAATGAGAAGCTCTATTGTCTGGACCATCCGGAGGCCATGCCCAGAACATTGATTACTTCTGATATGCAACGAATTCTCGATACGGTTGCCAGTAGCTTGACCCCAATGGTTATCAAACCAACCAATGAGTTTGGAAGTCGCGGGATCTATATTTTGCAGGCGGAAGATAAAAACCTGAAGGCATTGGTAAATTCTGCGACAAATCAAGGTCAGGATTACGTCATTGTGCAAGAGTTTCTTGAGGACGTATTTCAAGGGGACAAGCGTGTTTTCTTCCTGGAAGGAAAAGTTGTTGGTGTAGTCTCCAGGGTACCTCAGGACGGAGAATTTCGATGTGCTGTCTCTTTGGGCTCCAAATTAAAACTAACCTCGCTAACGGAATCCGAGTCCCGAATTTGTGAGGATTTAGGAAAAACCTTCCTTAGAGACGGGATGATCTTTGTTGGTATTGATATCATTGGGGGTCGACTCATTGAAATGAATGTGACCAGTCCTACTTTGGTTCGTCAATTCAATGAGTTAGCTGAGAGAAATCTGGAAAAAGAGCTTTTTGATGTGCTGGAAGAAAAAACTCAAAGAAAAGGCTGATGCCGATCGAGAGAAGGAAAAGCTTCAGGAGAACTTTCCTGTGCTGCCAGTTGAGCTAAGAAAGAAAATTCTAAGCTATATCGAGGATTACTGGGACAGCAAAAAGAAGCCTCCCCATTAAAAGCTGTAGATTGGCCAGGCTTGAGGACCCGTTGCACATTCAGGGATTTTTGCTTGCAACTGTGCAGGCTCTCTCAGGCAATGATGATTAGTTGAAATCCTGGAAGCTCTTCAAAGTAATGACAATTAGTTGCGATCCCACAAGCGTCCCCAAGCATTGATGATTAGTTGCAATCCTTGAGGCTCTCTCAAGTAATGAAGAATAGCCGAGTACAATAGTTAGAGAACCACTACCTTGAGCGGCAATAATCTAGATTCCCAGTGCTTTCACAATCTGATCAGCCCAGACCAGGACTGCCAGTATCAGTGGGACAACTACCACCTTACAAAAGTGAAGTATGGTTCCCAGCTTTCCATAACTCTTCTCCATTTGCTGCTTGATCAAAAACCCGTCTTTGTTTTTCATCAGGTAGCCACTCAGGCCAAAGCCGAATAGAAGAAGACAATAGGCGCTAAAGCCGATTCTGAGAATTATTGTGATTTCCATCTTATAAAAAGGGACGAGAGGATTCGTCGATAAGTTCCAGAAGTTCTGAGCGGGAGATGAAGGGATAGTCGATGACTTTGTTTTTCTGTATTTCCTGCAAACGTTCAAGACTGTTTCGAACCAAAATTGAGAATGGTGCGAACCGGGCCACATAGCGATAGACCTGAGTTGCTTCTCTCCAGTGCTGAAGACAGGAATCCTGATCAAAAGCCAGTGCTTCCTGGCAGGCATAGCGGCCTCTTTCAAATCGACGATCCGCATAATTGGTCAGTTGATCAAAAAATGGAAAAAAGAGTCTGGCTTTGGAATAGTCATTTTCAAAGTGAACTTTGCTACCCGGTATCTTTGGGAAGATTCCCATCAAGTTTTCATAGATAGCGCTGTGCTTTTCAAAAGGTTCAAAAGTTAATCTCAGGAACTCAAGCTGCAGGTCCAGCTTGCGCACGACTGCTGGATCAGGTCGCAAAAGTTTCAGTGCTTCAGTGAGCTTTTGGGACTCTTCCAGATAAGTGCGGCTGGAAACAAGGATCAGCTCGTCCACATTCTCAAAGAGAAGGACTTGCAAATAGCGTACAAAGTCATCTCTTATCTTCTCTGGTCTGCGATTCAGATAGGTTTTGTACGTAAACTGGGAATCTGGATTGCCATAATCCTCTGCCTGATTTTCAAACCATTGATAGGCGTCCTTCCCTGCAAGAAGGTTCTCTCCCATAATATGATTCAGGATACTGATATAAAGCTCCTGACCAGCGTAGATATCTTCAAACTGAAACTCTTGAAGAAAGGACTTGAGCTCTTTCAGATTTTCATTGGGCTTACTTTGGACTTCCACCACAATCTGGGTCAAAATCTTGTCCTTGAACCTTTTGATCGGATCGAGGGCATTTCGGCGAAGCCTGACCACAGGATGTTCCTTGAGCAGGTTTTGAAAATGGGCAGTTTGCAAAAAGAGTCTGACGTTTTTCAAAAACGTGGTTTTGCGGAATCGAATTTTGATGAGTTCATCTTCTATATCCGGTATGACCACATGAAGCAAGCGGGTAATGTCAGCCATGAATTTTTGAGAGTAGGCATCATATAGAAAAGTTTCAGAACCGCCTCTTGCTTTGGTTGGAACTACAATTTTGAGGTCCTTGTCGATTTCAATTGCTTGGGAAGTGCTGTTTTTTAAAGGATCCTCTGATGGAGGCTGGTTGCTGATCCCCGGGATTTTTTGCCGGGCGGGTGTGTGCTTGACTGGTTGCTTGAGAGGGGTTTTGCGTGAGACGGGTTTTCTTTTCTTTTGGGCTTTGTCAGCATTCTCCTGAGCATGAGAAACCCCGTTCAAGGACAAAAAGGCCACGAGTAGCAGGGCTGGCAAACCACTGAAAAAATACTTCATCTCTAGGCTTTTTTCGGATAAAAGCAGGGGAAGCTTGAGTTGTTTTTTGGCATAATGCCTCAAAGTGAGGGCTTTGTGTGAAAGAGAGAAAGTATCCCGGCTGGGAAAGAGTGCGAATTCACAGCTTCTTTCACAAGAAATTGAGAATCTTGATGCTTGAGCTGGAAAGGCAAAATTATCCACAGACCCTTGTGCGGGAACTGGATTGGGTACTTCAGGTTCTTGGAAGCTTTTTGAGCTGGTGGAATGCTCCGGGAAAGTATAATCCTGTGGATCCATCGGAGGTGAACTGGAGCCCAAATCAACATCATCAAATGATGGCTGAGACAGATTCAAAGTGGGGCCTGGAAGTATTGGCTTTGATTGAGGAGTTACTGGAGGAGATGAAAATGGATTGGACTCTGATTGGTATACCAAATTGTGACAAGATAAAGAAGGCTAAAAAGGTGCTGGAGAACTGTAATGTTGAATACCAGTTTAGAGACTATCGTGAAGCAGCCCCTACACTTGAAGAGCTGGTGGAATGGGAGCAGCATCTGGGAGGCCTTGATGCGATGATTAACAAGCGCTCCACTTCCTACCGGGAGCTCGGTTTGAAAGAGAAGAAGCTGAGTCTGGATGAACTGAGAAATGAAGTCTTAAAAACTCCCACATTGCTTCAGAGACCAATTTTGTTGAGCAGTCGAGGAAGTGCAAATTCTCTTCCCGGAATGGAGAAACTTCTGGAAGGACGACAATGAGCTTTGCAAGCTTACTGGCAACAAGAAGTTTGATCGGGGATCACAAGAGTCAGAGTCTTGCAGTGCAGGACAGGGTTCGAAATTTCCTGCGAAATCAGGTGGTAACCACCCAACTTGGATTTGGCTCCTACCGGGCTCACCATCAGGTAGGAGCACATCACCAAGCTCTTCTGGTGGCCTTGCAATCAGGTGTAAACCTTATTGATACCGCTCCAAACTATACTTTGGGAGGAGCTCACAGCCTGATTTCTAAAGTGCTCGCTGAAGTGAAAGGCAAGTACTCCCGTGACAACTTTATTTTGGTTGGCAAAGCCGGCTACATCCAGGGAGAGAAACTGAGTGTGGTTCAAGAGATGGGCTCAGGTGAGACTCCTTTTGAAGATATCTTGAAACTCAGCCCGGACTGTTGGCACTGCATTGAGCCAAATTATCTAAAGCAGCAGTTGGAATGGAATCTGGAAGAGCTTCAGGTGGATGGCCTGGATGTCTATTTGATTCATAATCCTGAGTATTTTTTCTCCTGGCATCTTCAGCAAAATCCGGACAGTGACCTCGGTGACTTGAGAACTCGATTTTATGAAAATTTAACAGCTTCATTCTGCGCAATGGAAAACTTGGTACAAGAAGGCAAGATCAAGTTCTACGGGATCAGTTCGAATACCCTGGCGCATTCAGCTAAGGTGCCTGATTCTGTTCAGCTGCAAAGGGTGTTGAGTTGTGCCAAAGAAGCAGCCAGGCAGGTACATGGAAGCGAGGAGAAACATCATTTCCAGGTGATTCAATTCCCTTTGAATCTGGTAGAACATCAAGGCTTTAGTGAAGAGAATCAGCCTGATGGAATGACCCTGCTGGAATACGCCAGTAAACTTAGCCTTGATGTGTTACTGAATCGTCCCCTGAATGGATTCAGAGAGGATCGATTCTGGCAGTTGAGGTTTCGATTGGAAGAGAAGCCGGAAGGTTCTATCGAGGAAATTACCAATACAATTCAATCAGTGGAATCCAAAGTAGACAGAATGGTCGAAGAAATTTCGCTACTCAAAGAAGCTGTGTTGGAATGCAGCTCTCAGTTTCATTTCTTCAAAGTAGGTAGTGAATTTGTTCAAAGGAGTGAGGACTTCGAAGATCAGGAGCATCTCAATTCAGCGATCGCTCGATATTTTATGCCTCATACTCATCGCTCAGTGGATTTACTGGGTGTCCTGTCGAAGGAGATGGACAATGCTCTTCTTGGGGAATGGCAGCCGGTTTCCTTGTGTGAAGAGTATCTTTCGGCCATGGGGGGCTTTGAGCAGCATCTTCAATACAAGTATGCTAAAAAGCACAACGAATTTCTGCGAGAGCAGCTCAAGGATTTTAGTGATTTTTTAAGCCTTGATGAAGACGGTTTTCTTTGTTCATTGATGAATTTCTATGCAAGTCTTCCCGGGAAGCCAGTTGTGCTCAACGGGATGCGTAGTCTGGATCATGTGCGAAGCTCAACGGAATTCTTGATTGAAGAGTCGTGGAGTGAAGAGAAGCTCGAGAAAATGAAAGAAAAACTCAAAGAGATTTTCCCCTCTTGAACAACTGAGTGCCACGGACAAAATTTAACGTGCAATCCAAAGTCTCAAGTCATGGTTTGGTTTTCAAAGTTTCAAGTCGGGGTTTGATTTTCAAAGTTTCAAGCAGGGGCTTGCATTTCTGAAGTCAGAGAAAGCACTTTGGATCAGCTCTTATCAGACTGCGCTACGGCTCTTTTGGAGCTTGCGATATTGAAAATCCGAATCGGGCATTTGCTCCAGTGGATCAATGTCTTGCAGCCCGTAATGGTTCATAAATCTTGAGATTCCCTCTCCAAGCGCCTGCAGCATTTTTTGAAACTTTTCATCATCGGGTTCCAGTAATGTAATTCTTAGTCCGGGAGTTGGGTGATGGAACGAGTTCATTGGAACCGCGCAGACTCCGGTGCTGGCCAGAAGATACAAGCTCAGTTTCTTATCAATTGGTGCCTTTTCCCACAAAGGCATCAGGATTTCTTTGGATTCAGATTCGAGTGGAGGCATAGGCCCGACCTCTTCTTGCCAAGGTAGACTCAAAGAAAGGTACAAAGAGGCCTCGGGTTCATTGACCCTGACGAAAGGATACTTTGTGAGGGTTACTCTGGCTTCTCTTGCTCGTTTGGCATATAGCTCGGACTGATTCTTCAGGTTTTGACTATATTGAGAATGCTCACAGAGTTCAGGGAGTATTCGCTGGGGTAGAGTTGTTGCGCAGACTTCCATGGACTTCAGTTGTTGCAAAGTAAACTTCAATTCCTGCAATTCACAGCTGGAATCGCAATTGTAAAACTCAATCCAGCCACAGCGAGCTCCCGGCCAGGGAACACTCTTTGAGAGTCCACGAAGGGACAGGCAGGGAAGGTCTTCCACATGGCTTGCAATAGACTCACAACTCTTTGTGGGAAAACAAACCTCATTGTAAATCTCATCTACAATTAACAGGACATTATGTTTCTTACAAAGCTCTACAATACCCTTCAGACTCGAAGCATCGTGGATCTTTCCTGTTGGATTGTCCGGGTTGACCAGTAAAATTGCTCCCAGATCAGGGTGTTGGCTCAACAACTCATCAATCTCTTCAAGAGGGAGAGACCAATTTTGATGAGCCTTGAGAAGGTATTGTACTGGTTTTCTTCCTGAATGGAACTCCTCAAGAGCATAATAGCTTGGATAGACAGGAGCGGGTAAGAGAACCCGGGTTTCGCTGGAAAGTGCTTTATAGACCGTACTGATTGCGTCTCCCAGTCCATTGAAGAATAAAATGTCATCAACTTGAAGACTGACTCCTGCTTCACGATTTCGCGTCTCACATAAATACTGTCTTGTCTCCAAAATACCCTGGGTTGGTCCGTAGCCAAAACTTCGGGGGTCTTGAAGATGTTTGCTCAAAACTTCCTGAAGAAAATCAGGTGGTAGATGGCCACGGTTGATAGGGTCTCCAATATTCTCATAAATTATGGTTTTGCCGACTTTCTCAAGAGCTTGGGCTGTTCTTACGATATCGCGGATTTCGTATACAAGACTGTCTCTTCGGGGATGAGCAATCGATTTCATTGGGGACCCTTCCCGATTTCCTGGACACATCGAAATCCCAAGTCCATAGAGAAGTGTTCGGGATGTTTGTGACGTCTTTTACTAAGTCGCCTGTCCATGCGATGAGCAGCATAAGAAGCTCCACGAATGACTTTTTCCCTACCATAAAGTGCCGTGGGTTTAGGATTGATCAGCATATGATTTTGATAGGCTTCCGGGTCATACCAGTCTCTGGTCCACTCCATCACATTGGCTTTCATATCATAGACATCATAGCGACTGTGGTCACCTTTGGTAGTTCTCACGAATTTGGGCCTACGATTCCAGACCGGTCGTCCATCCTCCACTGTTCCCTTGCTGGCTTTCTCAAACTGAATTTCTGTGGGTAGCTCCAGACCGTAATGCTGGCAAAATTCTTGAGCCTGAACCCAGTCTACACAAACCACTGGTTGTTGATCATGATTGTGGCTTTTGACCATATCGCAGCGGGAAGTCTTTTTGCCAGTTTCCTCCACATAGCGGCGATACTGCTCCATGGTCACTTCATTTTGATCGATGTAGAAATCCTGTACATAGACATAGTGATCTGGCCCATCGGGCTTGAGATAGCGGCGAATGGTTTCCTCTTTCAAATCCGTGTTGCGATTGACTCCGGAAAGCATCTCATTTTTAATCTTGGCCCGATCAAATTCACTCAATCCAATTCTGATTCTGGAGCGTGGTACGAGAACCATAGTCTGGTCTCGTCGAAAGTCATCCTTGTAGCGCGGAGGAATTTTGCGTAATTCTTCTTCTAAAAATAGGACACGATCCTTTTTAAGTTTCAGATGCAGTACCTTGGATTCAAAATCCTCAGCTTTCAAAATCAGCGAAGGACTGTCTTCTTCAAAGCTGTGAAAGAAAGGGGTTTTGCCGGAAGCGTGATGAAACTGCATGTCTTCAAATACGATGGCATCCACGGGATTTGTTTCAATTCTAAGAAAATAGCGCTCCTTGGGAGCTGTTTCCTCGATGGATGGAATTCTTCTTTTGTAATCGAGAGTTAATTCAAAGGAGCCCCAGGCCTCCTTTCTGGAAACACATCGAAAACCGGCATCCTGGACTCTTTGGGTTTTGGGCAATCCGCGGCGAAATTCTCGCTTGTCTTTAGCAGAGCGCAAGGTTTTTCGCCCCGTCGGATTCAGGTCTACCGGATCTTTCCAGGGGAGTAAAGGACTGGATTGATTTCGATAACTGTCTTGTACCCACTCCCAATTTTGAGCGGGGAAAAAGTGCATCAGTTTTTTTGCGTAAGCTCGAGAGAGTTCCCACTGAGCTTCTGTTGGAAGAGTTTTTCCATGGAATTGGCAATAGTCTTCCGCTTCCTGCCAGTCAACTCCCAAAACGGCGCTACTTAGACCCGGTGGATTCAAATTCTTGAGTGCTTCCGGTAGTTCCTGGTGGGCTTGTTTCAGATAACGGGCGTACTCTCTCTTGGTTACCGGATATTGAGAGATATAGAATGAGCTTAGCCTACTGGCCTTTACACTCGAGTATCCCGCCTGGAATCGGAATTCCTGGGAGGGTACAGGCCAGAATCGTTTTCCACTGTAGCAGTTGTAGACAACATTTTCCTGTTCAGAGTCTGGAATAAAGCAGTCGTGAACTTCCATCAGTGAAGAGGATTCCAGAGTACGAATACTGAAGTAAGTCAAGATGAGAAAGAGCCTTAGATTTGCACGCATTGTTAAAGCTATCGGAAGATAGTTCGATAGATCAAATAACAACAAGCACTGGTTTTGGGAAGCTTTTGTCAGAAACTGAAAGAATTCTTTCCTTCTTCCCTGATCAGAACTTTTTGTTGAAATCATGTACTGATTGAATAGGGATTGAGAGTGGACCTGGTAGATTATGGCTTCAGAAAATGACATCATTCATGCGATACGAAACAGCAGTAATGCTGATGTAAAGATTCGCATTATCGATCAGCTGGGGCACAAGATTAAGCCCCAACATCGGGAGTTGATTCGCTACCTGGTTGATTTGTCACGAACAGAGCTGAATCAGGAAGTAGCTTATTCCACAAAACGAGCCCTCTTTCAGATTCGTACCAAATACAACATCACCAATTTCCCATTATTCCTGATGGACCCCTTGATGCTCATTCAGAGCAGTGACCCAGCCTATCGCATCAAGGCGCTGGAGATTTTTGAGTCGAAGGAAGTGAATGCGGAGCAAAGCTATTACTTTGTAGGAAGCATTTACTTTGAGGATGATCCCTTCGTTTTATCCAAAATGTTGAAGGTATTGCCAAGATTGGAAGGGCACTTGTCCCGAACTCGTCTGGAAATGATCTTGAATGACTTCATTCAAAGTGAAGACAGCAGGGTCAGAGCAAATGCTGTGGAGGCTCTTAGTCTGATACAGGGACAGGGAGATCAAAGGCAATTCGATATTCTCTGGGCTTGTTTGAAGGACAGAGATCAGAGGGTCAGAACCAACTCTATTCGACAGCTGCTCGATCACAACTTTGAAGGGCTGGAGAGCAGAGCAGTGGAGACATTGAAAAAGTCCGATGATTACTATGAGCTTCTCAGTACTCGGGATTTGGCGAGGCAAGCGAAGTTTGAAATTCTTGACAGTGTTTTAAGCTATGCAAACAAGAAAATCGAAAAAGCAAAAGCTGATGTAGAGGAAGAGCCAACCAAACTGCCAGCGCACCCCGGTGTGGGGCTGGAAATTGAAGGAGCACAAACGACAGTGAACTGGTCCATGATGAGTTCTATGAACAAGTTCTACTTCGCTGCTCTTCTTGTTCTGGTAGGGGTTGGAACCTACTTTCTGAAGCCCAACCCTGATAATGGCGGTATTCTCAAGGAAAACAAGGAACTGAAGACTCAGTTGGCTAATCTTCAAAGCCAGACTGAAGAGTCAGAGAAATTGATTGCCAGCTTGAAAGAGAAGAAGGATGTCTTGCTGGCAAAGAGTAGCCTTTCCCTCGAAGACAAAATCGGGCAATTCCAGAAAGATGGCAAGCTTCTGAAAAGTAATGCGAACATCTTCTTTGAGACTGCCAATTTGCAGTTCAAGGAAGAAAAGTATACAGAAGCAGTTTCACTGTATAAAGCCCTCTACGATGTGTACAAAGATAATCGTTTGGCAGTGGATAGCGTCCGATGGCTCTCCAAGACTCAAAAGGTTCAAAACGTACTGGCCAGTGTAGCCGACTATCAGCGCAAGAATCAGTTCATTTCTGCTCACAAAAAGCTGGAGGAAATGAAGCATTTGGTGAGTAACGAAGTTTTCCAGGGGCATTTCAATAAAATCGAAGAAGCCCGTAAGAAACATCAGGGAATTCAATGATAGCTTATCTCAAGGGAACGGTTTTACTTAGAGAGCCAGACCGACTCATTGTCAACACGGGAAACCTGGGCTATCTCGTTCGGGTTGATCAAAGAACAGGTCTTCATACGGGTGGTCTTGGAAGTGAAGTAGAGCTTTACACTTATCAGCAGGTGACGGAGAAGGATGTGACTCTGTTCGGCTTTGATAGTCTTTTGAAGCTGGAACTCTTTCAGGTTCTCATTAGCGCGAATAAGGTGGGGCCAAAGACGGCTCTTAACTTTCTATCAGCCCTTCCATGTGAAGAGATTTTGAGAGCGATACTTTCCAAAGATCCCAAGAGTTTTGGAAAAATCTCGGGCGCTGGTCCCAAACTGCTATCTCAGGTGATTCTGGATTGTCATGCAAAGGCTTTGCGCCTTTCTGAAAAATTTGGAGTGGCGATTGAAGAACTTTCAGGTTCCGAGCAATCAGAAGAAGGAGGCTTTCTGGAGCCTGCGATGTCCGATGAAGGGACTGTCAGCGAAGCTCTCAAACAACTTGGGTTCACGAGAACGGAAATCAAAAAGAGCCTCTCCCATGTATCCAAAGCAAAGGGTTATCAATCGTTGAACCAGGAACAGGTCATTGGTGAGTGCCTGAAGTACTTCTACAAAGCTAACGAAAAATAAGGCTGGATGAAGATGCTGATCAGGGCCTTTGTTTAAATTCCCTGAAACAGCGACTGCGCACAAACCTGAAGAGCCAATCGGCAATCATTCCTCTTGAAAATTGCAGCGCTCTTCTATGACAAACTGGGTTTCCCCCTGTGCCATGTAATGAGTTCGAATGATCAATTCAAGAATCAAACCAAAAAGTACGCAGCCCATGGCAAGCGTAAACAGCACAGAACCGAGGCTCAGAAACAAAAACTGGGTTTGAATATAACCTGCAGCAAATAAAGCTGCTGATGTCACTGCCAAAAAGATCCCAAGCCTCGCGAAAAAGGCGAGTGGCTTTCCTGAATGAAACAAGAAATAAAACATGAGCATATCGATCATCACACGCAAAATGCGCATATAGCCGTACTTACTTTGACCTTCCACTCTGGGATGATGAGACACCACCCGTTCGGTAACCTTGGCCCCTTTGTGAAATGCAAAGATGGGAAGGAAGCGGTGCATTTCTCCATAGAGTTTGATTCTTTTGAGAGTATCCTTGCGATAGACCTTCATGGAACATCCATAGTCGTGAAGCATAAGCCCGGTAACTTTGCTTGCCATGCGATTGGCTATTCTGGACATATAGGTCCTTAGAAAGCTGTCCTTTCGATTCTTACGCCAACCGGAGACCACTTCATAACCCTCCTGTCGACAGAGCTCCAGCAGGGGAAGGATGTCAGCGGGATCGTTTTGAAGGTCTCCGTCCAGGGTGGCTATATACTCTCCGTTGCTTGCTTGAATACCTGCAGACAGCGCTGCCGTTTGACCGAAATTTCGAGCCAGGAAAAGGGCTCGAAAAGAGCTGTCTTCCTTGCACTGATCGCGCAGGAAATCTCGGGACTTATCGCTGGAACCGTCATCAACTAGAATAACTTCAAACTGTAGCCCCTTGCCTTCAAGCTCTTCTTTAAGCTTGTCAAAAAGCAGAGGCAGGTTCTCGACCTCATTATAGACAGGAACTACAACTGATAAATCCATGCATCCAATCTAGCAAGGCAGACTGGAAAATGCGAGAAGCTGAATGTAGAAATCTGACAAACTCAACATTTCCCAATCAGTTTGTGTCTCTGTCTTGATCAGGGATCAATGCTTACAGAACGGATATTGTTCCCCAGCTCGTCAGACACATAGAGGAGATCTTTTCCATTTCTAAACTCGTACTGGAGAAAAGCCGGGCGGATGAATCTCGCTCTTTGTCCATCGGCGTTGAGAATACCAGTTCTGAACGGATCACCGGATACAGTGGCCACCTCGAGCTCAGAACCATTTTGTAACAATTCAAGATTCACCGAACGAATCGTCGAACCATCAACAAAGTAAAGTTCGTTCTGCTTGGCATTCAGGACCATTTGACCGGGTTGATTGAGCAGGGCGATGGAATTGGACCCATCAAAATGCCCTTGCAGATTATCAATCCCCGCGAGAGTGGTCACTGTTGTTGCAGGCTGAGCAACATTGAGATCTTGATAGCGAATCACATAGCGATTGGCATCTGACCAGAAAATCCTGTTTCCATTACTGTTGAGAGTGAAGCCATTCAGTCCCGTGAAATCACCAGCCAACTCCTGAACTCCGTAAGGGAGTGTTGTCAGGTCAATCTTGTAGACTCGACAAGTTGTTCTTGGGTCATCACAGGCACCAATGTAGAGATTGTCTCCAAAGGATTCAATAGACTTCCACTTCAGGTTGGAGTGAGGCGCTTGAGAAAAGTCCACACTGCTGTTGTCAAAAGACTGGGTTGTGATGCTGATTGGAGATTTGCTTGGATTCACCAGATACAACTTGCGATCAGATCCAATGAGGAAATAATTGAAGGTATTGGTAACGTTTGTAAGGTCTACCACAGAATCAACAGTTGGATTGTTTGCATCCCGTATCTTCATAACTCTGGTTACATTGCTTTGAAGGTCGATGACCCGAATCAGGCTATTGCCTCTGTCTGCTACAAGCAGGCTGACTCTGTTCGGATCGAGTGCCATTCCACCTGGATTGATGAAGTTAACTTCAGATGCGAATTTGGTTCCATAGTCTCCTGTAACAGAGGGCTGGGTACGTACCTGGGCGAGTACGTAGCTTTCCTGAATAGTTCCACCATTGCTGATCAACTCAACCAGACCCTTGTCCTGCCCTGAGTGCACAGCAAGTACTCTTGTTGTCGTACCGGTCTTGAATGATGCCATGGCTTCGTACCCGGCTCCAAGTTGCTCTCTTCGGATATCAAAGGCACTGTTGGTCGGAGCGATACTGTCCAGGACGCTCAGAGTGGAGGCACTGATTTGGGTATTGAGAGCCAGTCCCATCAGCATGGAGGTAGTGTAAAGGCTGGTGGAGGTACTGTCACCTGTGAAGAGATCATCACTGAGCAAGGACTTGCTGAAGATCAGATTTCCGCTACTTGTTGCGATACTCTTGACCACACCGGTAGTCAGGCTTCGGATTGAAGCAACACTCAGGCTTGCATCAGCTCCGACACTGAAATCGGTAATTGCGGTTTGGTATCCCTGGTACTCCTTGTTTCCAATGTTCTTCATGGTATAGACCATGTTCTCGTAGCCAACCACCAGGTTCTCATAGCGTATATGTTCGGATACGATATGAGTTGTCCCTATGCTTCCGAAGCGTGATACATGCTGTGGCACCAAGTGATTGTAAGCTTGAGAAGTCAGACTTCCATAGTCTCCTGAATCGAACATCTTGGGGAAATCGAGGAATGGATCCAGTTGAACCTGGGTGTTTCTGTCCACCAGATTGAGATAAGGTGGATAATATTCGGGTATCTTGACACTTCTGGCTGCCTGAAAGCCTCGTGCGGGGCTTCCTTGTTTAGCCTTGTTGAGTAAGACACTGATACTCTCACTGCTCTGGTTCATGACCACTAGATCGAATGGGGCATTGCTGGACTGATCATGGGTTCGTGTTTTAATAGCTTTTACAGAAACAGGAGAGAAGCCGACGGAGAAGAAAATCGGATTGGCAAAGGTTCCCGGATTACTGGCATTGTTGTAGAGAACGGATACATTGTTTCCAATTTTGTTGGCGACAGCAATATCCAGGTGTCCGTCCAGGTCGAAATCGGCCATGGTGGCTGCAACAGGACCTTTACCTACTGAAATTGTCGTTCCAGGATAGGCCGGGTGAGAGAAACTGTAGTCAGGATTGATGTTTGAATCAAGTGACTTTCCACCGTTGAAAAAGATAGAAATAGTATCCCTGTCATAATTAGGAATAGCGAGATCAGGATGTCGCTTTCGAGTTCCGACCGGATTATTGTCCAGACGTTCGTCGAGATCACCAAAGGCAACATCAAAGCCAAGTCCTTCCGTCTTGTAGGTGATGCTGTTCTGGTCGTAGCTGATTTCCGTTGTGCCTCCTGCCCTGTCATTCGAGAGAATCACATTGAAGGATTTGTTGAAGGTATCAATAGTGACGATGTCGTCAATGAGATCAAGATTAAGATCATAGGTGCGGAGGTGATTAGGGTTGGTTGTGACGTTTATACTTCGACCGGATCTAAAGATTAGCCCGTCCACAAGGTTCAGGGAGTTAAGCTGAGCTGATCCGTTGATGTTTTGAAGGTTTATAATCCCTACAGTACTTATACGGGACTCCTTGATTCCTGTTGCGTAGAAGGGGAAACTACCGCTTGGATTTCCAAAATAATAGCCATCCCAAACGGCGATTCCTGTAGTAGTCTTGCTCGCGTTAGCAGCGACACTGTTATCAAGGATATTGATCTGGCTGGACCTTTGAATAGACCGGTTGACGATATTTCCGGTGTTCCCCAGATTGAAGTGCACTCCCTCTTTGTACCAGTTCCCGGTGGCGGCATCCGTCGTTTTGTGCTGAAAAACACTGACAGAGGTGGCATCTTTGTTGGTGACAATAATGTCAACGGCATTGGTTGCTACTCCGGTAGTGGTATAGATCATGTCGATCGACTGAGGATTTGCAAGGGTGTCCAAAACCTGAAGGTCAGTATTCTCAGAAAACAGTCTTCCACTAGGATTCCCTGTTCCAACTCGAAAACTGATTTTCTGCTCTGTAGGATGAAGCGCAACAAGATCACGAACTCCATCACCAGTAAAGTCCACTAGCAGAAAGTCACTGAAGGAAGTAAAGTTTCTCGCATTTCCATCTTGCAAGTCGGTTGCCTCATTGGCAAAAGCAACTGCCGCGGAAGAAGCCCAGTAGTTGTGATTTTCCTCAGTGTCTTGCCAATCAAACATTTGAAATTGACCTTGCTTGGTGATGTAGAAGTAGGAGTCTTTCTTGGCGAAGTCCGTAAACTCAATATAAGCCTGTCTGTCTGGATTGCCGAATATTGGTTGAAGAGACTTGAGAGATTGATTGCTACGAGAGAAGGGTTGCCCACATCTCAGTCTGGAGCCAGCCTTGGCTGAAACATCAAACTTTTGCACTTCCAGTGAGCCGCTGGTTTGATTTGCCGTAAAGAACACAAGCTTCATTTGGCTTTCACCATTTTGATCAGGTTGGTAGCGAACCATCATTTGCTCCATATTGATGAAGTCTACTTTTAAATCGTTAAAGCTCGGGGTAGTTGATGAGTCGACTCTAAATGTGACCAGCGTATCGACATTTCCGTTTACAGGATTACCATCAGTAGGGCAGACTCCGGGCGGGGAAGAGGCAAGCGCACCCGCATCCTGATTCAAACATTGTTGAGTTAAATAGTTCATGGTGTAGTGGCCAACACAAACCTCAAAAGGATTGCTATCCAGTTCGATTTGAAAGAACTGATAGGCTGGGTCAGCATCATTTGCACCTCGACTGAAATCCACATAGGTTCCAGTCGTTGTAGGTGCCCTGTCATAAGCAGGTGGATTAGCATTTGACTGATTGATATGGAAATTCATGTCTGTAGGCAAAGAAGTTCCCAAGGTTCCATCTCGGGTACCGTCAGGTGTCCACTTGTAGCTATCGACTATGGTTATAGTCGCGGCAGTTTTGTTCACAAGGATTAGGTCATCACCACGAAGCATCGGCATATTGATACCGAACGGAGGTGTTGTTGAATTGGTTGTTGGCAGGGAGCGCCCAAAGGATACTTGTCTAACACCAATAAGACAGTTTTCAAGTCCACAACTGGTTCCAAAACTGTTGGAATCCATATACCAGTATTTTGACGTATCGTATTTCAAGCGAGGCTCGCCTGGTGGTGTTCCAATTTCACCTTTGAAGACATAAACCCGCCCCTGATCAGTGGCTGGTATCCACAGGTCAGCAATTCCATCCTGATCCGTATCATAAAAGGTAGGCTCTCCAATCTCTCCACCACCAAAGTTGGGCAAGGTAGTAATCAAGCTACCATTGAGGGAGTAAGTATTGTTCGCATCGATGGGTACAATGGAGACTTCACGACTTCCTGGTTGCAGGAACAAAGCTGCCTTGTTGTTGTTGCCGGCATCGTTATCCACGGAAATAAAACCGACCCCGTTGGAAGGGGAGGTTAGTTCAAGTTCAGCTGTTTGGTAATACAGAGCTTTAGAGCTGGTGGTTCGGTTCAAGTTTGCTACTGCTGTGTCTTGAACTTCTTTGATGACCTCACTAGAGACCAGATAGGCGTCTTTGGAAAAAGTGTCCGCACCCGAGTAAATGAAATAAGACTTGTCAGTTCTTGGAGTTGTCGTAGTTGGGTTGGCGTAAGTTAGCCCGTCGGAAGTTACCCAGGTGTCACGATCACTCATGGCTAACTGAAGAACGTCTCCGGTAAAGCGGGAGTCTCCGGTAGCATAGTCTCCCAAATCCATGCCCAGTATAGAGAAGTTGTCTGGTTGATTGGAAATGCCGGTTTGGTTGTTGGTCAAATTACGATCCGAATTATTCAGGGTAAAGATCTTGTAGGATGGATTGTAAGAGTATTTGTAGTTGGTGTAATTGCTGACGAGCAGTCGAAAGCCTCCCCCGGCTTTAGGCTCAAAATTCAGATCAGTTGGATGGAACACATTACCAAAGTGGTCCACTCGAGATGCCCCGGTACCTGCCGCAGTGTAGGTGTTTTTAGAGCCGGTAGCGGTGTTAACGTCGAGCATGAACTGACCGTGCTTGGTGAAGAAGGTCTCGTTTTGATCTCTTGCAGGCAAATTGGCAAAACTGAGCGCCCCTGTGTAAAGGAACTCGATAGTATTGCCAAAAGTATTGGCTATATAGAAATGGTTTAGGTTGGAAGGATGCTGGACAGCCTTGTAGGGTCTGTTCAGGCTGGTACTGTTAGCTATTGTGTAAGTTGGAAATGTGAAACTGCTTGGTGCAGGATTCTGATAAAGTTCATCAATATTCACGGCCTTGATCTTGTTATTTCCAGTATCAGCAATCAGAACATAGGTGCTGTTTTGGTAGCGAGCAATGGAGAGACCTGTTGGCTCATTCAGTAAATTGGACCCCAGGTTGCCAGAGGCGTCTCCAGCCCGACCAGTGACACCGGCGATAACACCCACTGAATCCGGTTTTTGACCGTTCGTCCAGCGGTAAGCATTGACTGTATGGTATTCCAGGTTACTGATGAAAACCAGATTGGAAGTCAGGGATGTTGCTGTTACTGCAAGACCGGAAGGGATAGAAAGGCTGGCATCGTCCAGATTGGAGCTACCTGCGATGAGTCCTGTCTTTCCATTGAGAACTGTAAAGGGTACGGCGGAGCTGAAGGAAGTGAAACCTACGCTGACAAAACCTGAAACAGCTCCCTTGGGTACTCTGAATGTTCCTTGACCAGGGTTGTTTTCGTCGAGATTATATACTTCGGTAACTGCGCTAATGGACCCGTCGGATCGAATGAACTTAACAATCAATTGGTTGGCATTTTTGACAATTCCACCACCGGAGATAGCAACCTCATCCCCGACGTACTGAATATTTGGTACGAGGTTTGTGATTTCCGGTGCCAACTTTAAAGTGAAGCCATTTTCTACACCTGTTGACTGGTTATTGAAGACCTGGTCCCACAAGGTGAGAGGTAAGTTTTCAAAGGGTTCTTTGTCAATCCAGAAATCTGAAGGCAATGTCCAAACCAGTGTTGCCTTGGTGAGCTTTCCGCGAGAAGGGTTGGGGTCAATGGCGGGATTCACATCAACACCTTTGACACAGATTTGATTGGAAGGTACGGCACCCTCCTGAAAGATTGGGTTCCCGTCACCTTCAAACGCTAGAATGTTGGTTCGGGTAAGAGCTAGATTGTTCCCGTCTTGCACTATTGGAGTTCCGGAAGGATAGAAGGGGGGCTGGTTTACATCACCAAACTTGAAGAAGCGGCTGACATCCAGACAGAAGTAGGAAAACTGGTTGTCCTCATCACGAGCATAAAAGTCGCGGCGGTAGGTTTGACCAACATAGGCGATCTCACTGGCTCCCTGATTCTCATCGGCGAAGAACTTCGGTGAGTCATTTCGATTCGTAACATTGAAGTCCAGACTCAAGCTGGTAGTGTTCTTTGAGATTCCATCCGATGCGCTGACCACAAATCGATTCACTCCGCCATTGGCGACTGCAAAAGCCGCGGCATTGTCTGGTTGCCATACCATCTGAATGAGAACTTCAGCCTTACCCTGGGTATTGACTTTGCGACTTCCAGGGACCTCGTTAAGTTGCGCAAGTGCAACCGAGGTCGGATTGGAAGTTGCCTGCTTCGACAGGGTATCGAGGAAATTGAAGTCGATGAGTCCAAGGTCTTCAGGGTTGTTGTCCGTGATCTTGAATACAGTAGCCGCAAAGGTAATACCCTGGGTCGCATCGTATTCCACAATAGGCTGCCCATTGACGTCTGTAGCATAGCTGATTACAGGAGGGTCATTCTCCTTGCTGATGGTTAACTGGAATCTCTGTGGAGCAGACTGCAAGTCCACCTGATTGACATTTGCCTGAACGCGAAAGATGATGGTCTGCACACCACTCTGGTCGATATCCGGTGGGTTGAAAGCAGGTGTCCATTGAAGTGCATTGACTCCTCCAACCACAGCCATTCCGTCTGGAAGCTGAACCGGAATAATGGTGAAAGCTTCAGCATCGGAAAGAACCTGATAGCTATAGGGTGTGAGGACTCGACCAACTTTTGAAGGTAGAGAAGTGATGGTGGGAGGTGCTACATCAGTATAGTTGATGACTACTGTTCTCACCGTTGATTGCTGTCCGTTGGAGTCCTGGGCAAAAACCTGGAAAGTTTGATTCGCTGTGGCGAGAGGAGTAATCCTTAACTCCCCGTTAGCCTGATTGATCTCCACATTATTGGGCTTTGAAACAAAAGCATAGCTGATTGGGTCATTCTCGGGATCGGAGGCGAAGAGTTTGTAAATGTACTCCTGACCCCGCTGCACAAAAAGAGGGGCGGCAACCACTTCCAGAGTTGGAGGATTGTTCTTTTGGTTCACGATGAAGTTGAAGGTATTGGAGTCGGTAGCTCCGGCCGTGTCTCCCACTCCTACGGTTACCAGGTAGGTCCCGGCATCAGCAGGTCCCGGGGTTATGGTCAGGACACCTTGGCCCGTGATATTGGCAGCAAGCTCCGGGGTTACGTTCACAGAAAAACTGGGCACATCACTGCTATCTGGTTCATTGATGTTAAAAGTGTAGGTAAAAGTATCCTGCTCATTGACTTGCTGGGTAGTCGTAATTGGATTGGAAATAACAGGTGGCTGATTCACGTTTTTCACGGTGATCACAAAAGTCTTGGTGGAGTTTTCTCCTGATGCTGTATCTCGAACCACAACCAGTAGCTCATTGGGCCCTACATTGGAATTGTCAGGAGTCCAGTTGATACGCCCACTGGCAGTCAATTCAAAGGTTGCTGGAAGATCTTGTCCATTGAGTTTGGAGAGATTTGGCAGGAAGGTAAAAGCATCGCCTTCTTCATCCCTTGCAAAGATGCGCGCGCTGAAACTTAGTCCTTCTGTAGCCGTGCTTTGAGTCACAACCGAGGTGTCAGTGACAAGGCGCAAACCATCTTCAATAATTGGAGGTGTATTGACTCTGAGTACAGTCAGATTGAGGTCTGAAGTGACAGTGTAGGAAATTCCGGAAGATGGATTATCTCTCACCGATACTCGAACGAGATGATCGCCAATATGGCTGGCATTTGGAGTCCAGGTAATCAAACCGGTGTTGGTGTTGATTGTCATACCTGAAACACCGGCAGTGATGTTGTAGTTTAAAGGGTCATTATCTGGATCTGAGCTGAGCGTACCCAGGTTGTACTGGAAGGTGACCGACTCATTGAGTTGCTCTTGAACCAGTGGATTTCCGTTGTTGATTGTTGGTGGTCGATTGGTATTTGAGATGAGCAAGCTGAAGTTGAAAGTTCCCGCCTTGGATGAGTCTTGAGATTCCTTTGCAGTTATCTCAAGGTTCAAGCTGGAAGGTTGGTTGAAGGGAATTGGATCCCAGGTGAGCGTTTGTAGAACTGAGTAGCGTGCAGAGGCGCAACCAACTGGCACAGTGCTGCAGGAGAGTTTGTCTGTACTCAGGCAACTGGCAGCAACACCACAGTCTGGAGTTGGATTACTCAACTCCAATCCACTTGGTGTGACCGCGGGTGAAGTAATGCTTAAGTTAACCAGTGTAGTACCGTAAAGATTGGCTGCACTTGTGCTTTCCTCGTCATAGATACAAATCTCTTCCGAAGTTTCTGGCTTACAATCACCCTGGGAGAGGACCTTTCTAAAAGTTAGCCCTGGACTTCGTCCTCCGCGATATCCAAACCCTTGAGCAAAGCTTCCTTCCTTGGCTGTTGTTTTTACCGATGTGGGGATTGAGGGAATGAAGATTGGCTCATCATTTCTAGCTTGAATTCTGTAGTTGTAAGTGACTGTAGTACAGTCTGACTGAAAACTGGCTACACTTCGAGAAGTGCCACAGATACTGAAAGTAACGGGTACTTCGTCTGCCACTGAAATAACCGATGGACTGGAGATTCGAGGAACAAAAGTGACTTGTCCCTGATTGGTCACCTGCAGTTCCAGTTGAGAGTTGTTGTAAGGGTTCGCAGACAAGATCGGGTTGGTAGGATGGGGGACCGTTCCAACTGAAGTCACGATACTGAAACTGAGTACGCTGTTGGTGTCAGGATCAGTACAATTCAAGTTGAAAGCCAGTGTTTGATCCTCGTCAATGAACTGCTTGGTTTTGTTGAAGGCACAGGTTGGCTTCTCAGGTGTGTCCAGAACACGGGTTTGGATTTGAATATCCGTTTGGCGATTTCGGTTGTCTCGAGCACGCACAACAATTTGAGGAGGATTGTTCACATGAGAAGAATCTGGAGTCCAGGTGAAAGAAACTCTGGCTGTGTTTGCATTGGCAGTCACCGGAGTACTAATGGTCAGGCCGGGGCCTTGCAGCTCTTCAAAAGTAATGGGCAGGTCAGCTTCTTCATCAAAGAAGGTGATGGTTGTGATGTTTAAAAGCGCCTGGGAGTAGTCAATAATGCGAGTGGAGCGATCCTTATAAACCAGAGGTTCCGAACTGATCAACAAGTCTGATTGACTCAGAATTGTTGGGGTTGCCGGATTCGTCCCATAGCGCATCTCCATTACTGTGGGTGGATTGTTGTCCACTTGAATAAAAAGTGTGAAGCTCTGGGTGGTGACATTTTCTCCATCTGTAGCTTCAATACAGATGGGGATGGTTTGAGCGATCCCTGAATTGGTACTTACAAGGTTTCGTTCAGACGATTCCAAACCTTGTAGCCGCGTGAGACCTTGCAGCTTACGATCTGCTGCAAAGAGGCTGACAACTCCATTTGGATCAGCACATTGGATACCTGGTAAATTAGTAGTGATAAGAGTCAGGAAGGTTGAGCTGTCATCTTCATCACTGACATCGATATTGTAAACATAGCTTTGATTCTCCAGCATATTGGAGATTGGCAGAGAGTTGAATACCGGCGGATCGTTCTTTGGATTGACGGTCAGGTTGTAAGAGTAGAAAATCGTCGAGCGAATATTTGATCCTTCCTTTGAATCAATTCGCACAGTAATTGGAAAAGTACCTGGCAGGGTTGGGGTCCAACGAATGGTGGCCGTTCCATCCTGATTATCATCTTCAATAGTCATGGATTGATCTGGACGTACATTGAAACTGTATACAAGGACGTCATTAAAATCAGGATCTGTGTAACGAAGATTGGTCACGTAGAGCTCATCTTCATTGGTTGTTGTCAATGGATTGACCAGACCATCACGAATAGCGGGGTCATCTACATTGTTCAGGAAAACTTTCAAGTTGTAGGTTGTGCTTTTAAGCGCTGTGGTACTGGCAAGTCCCGCAGAGCTTACATCAGTGATTTTACCGGTGTCGCGGGCGAAGATGCCGAGGTTGTATACATTGGTCGTAGTGTCAGCATTCGAAGGATTCCACAGAATGGTATTCCCGTTGAAAGCCATGTCTCCGGGAGGAGTGTTTACAAAACCATAAGTGAGAGTATTCTCTTCCTCATCGAGGCCATTGACAGCAAAGGAAAATGGTGAGTCCTGGGTTGCCAGAGCTTCAACTTGTGTATTCACAATGCGAGGTCGATCATTGACTGGCCAGACCTTAACAAAGATGTTTGTTCGAAGGCTGGAAGCTCTGGAGGCCACTACTGATTTTGCGGAGAGCGAATCAACAAGTAGTTGTAGGGTCACCGTTCCTGCTCCACCAATTTTAGGGAAAGTGAAATTGTTACTCGGAGTCCAGGACAGCTTCACAACATCTGTGGTCGAAGTAAGAACAAGGTTAGCTGGACTGGAAAATCCGAAGACAAACTGCGTGCTGTTGGCTTCTACAATACCGAAATTGGGAAGAGTGGTGAGGTTTTCCAAAGAGTAGCGAAAGGACTCTTTGGGCATGATGTAGTTTGTAATCTGGGCAATTGCTGTGGGATTCAAATTGTAAGTTTGTGACAGGATTTGCTGCTCTTGTGCAGTAAAGCCGGAAGGAATGTACAAATCGAGATCGTCGATATCGATGAGTATGTTCTCAATGGAATCTTCGTAGAGAACGATCGGCTGAACACTGTTATTAGTGATCGAGGCGTTCTTGTACTTCATGCTTGTTAAAGTTGGAGCGTCTGCGGAGTTTCGTACAAGCATTGCGAAAGTTCGAGTGGATTGCCTGGTAGTGTTTCTTGAGGTTGCTCCTGAATCACCCGTATCAGAAACACGCAAAGTGAACCGTTGCATACCCACGTTGCTGTTCGTGGGATTGAAGTTCATTGTGATGGAGTCATTGACTCCCTGATTCACTGTCTGGATATTGAACGGAGTTCCTGAAAAGGTGAGGGAGAGTATCCCGGGCGTACTGGAAACATTCGCGCCCAGACTGGTAAACAAAAAGGAGAGTGCCTCAGTTTCCTGATCTGATGCACTCACCGTAAAAGTTGCAGGCAGAAAGTTAGTGTTGGACTCTATTACAATGAAGTCGTCCTGGGCCTGGCAGCCAGTTGCAGTATTGAAGCAAATGGGTGAGATTGAAGAACTGGTGACTACGGGCTGGCGATTAGCCAATGTAAAGGAAGGGGTATTATCATTTGGAGTGATTTCAAATGCCACTGTTGTGATCGTGGTGTTTGGACAGGGGGGCAACTGTGGAAAACACTGTACAGGGTCATCCTTTCTGAATGTATCGGTAACTAGAAACTGGAGATAATAGTCCGTTACAGCGAATGCATTGGCTGTACTGACAAGCCTTGGTGAGAAGTTAAAATTAAAAAAGGCTCGATTGTCGCCATTGGCCACAGGAGCCGTGGTTCCTGTAAATGCAAAGTTGGAAGTAGCGGCAAGACTTTGACCATTACTGTATAGAAGGATCTTGTCAGAAAGGTCGGCTTTGAATCCGCCAAATACAGTAAAAGTTAACCTCTCCTGACCTGGGGCACTGGCAAGGTCAGCGTCTACAGCTACAAGGTTTTCAGACTTGCTTTGCCCTTCCTGCAAAGGGAATTTCCCGGAGAAGAGAGGATTTGCTTCCCATACCGGACTATCGTTGGAGTCGAGTACAGGAAGTGTTATCTGTGAAACTGTAAAGTTTTCCGGATTGTTAGCTTCTTCCACCTTGATCGTGAGTTGGTGAGTTCCTACACCAGTTTGACCTGGAGGGTTGGTCAGGTAGAGTACTCTCGTTCGATCACCGGTTTCGTTAGCGGACAAGTCAGCAAGGAAGTCAGCAGCAGTACCTTTGTCTACAAGAGTTATGATCAAGTTGTCGCCCTCTTCGTTATTGACGATGTCAAGAAGGTCAGTGACTCTTGTGGTCGCTGGTGTTGATCCATCACTTTGTTTGATAGGATCCAGAACTGTAGTGGTGAAACTTGGAATGTCATTGACCGAGCGCAATTCCAGATAAACGCTGGTTTGAGTTCGACCTGTAGCTTGAGAATCATCTGGAGTTGTACCCACAATTGTCAGGATGTAGGTAGCTCTGGCTCTGGGTGAAGTGGACACTGCAGAAATGTCATCCCAGTCAATAGTTGACCATGTGACCCGTTGATCGACAAAGTTATCATTTCCGTTAGAGAGAATGGGAGTGAAGTCAGCAGGTAATATCGTTTCCGCTGTGGGAGCGACTTGACCACCAACTGCTCGAGCACTTACAGGCAGGGCGCCTGGTATGTTGGCCAGGCTAACCACCATTTGAACCCTGACGCTTTGAAGGTCTTCGTCCTGAACGCGTATCAGACGGTCAAACACACTGTCCTCTGAGACAATAAAGGGGTTCTGTTGGGTGATTGGATCGGTGGCCAGGTTTCTCTGCTGATCTCCAAACAAAATTGTTGGAGGATCATCTTTTGGAAGAACGTTAATTCTGTAAGTTTGATCCTTACAGGCAGTTAAAATCACTTGATTGGGGTCAAATCGTTCCGGGTCGCGGATACAAACTCGAACCACAATTTCGTGCTGCTTCGCGCCAGTACCTTCGACATGGACCTGAGTTGGGGTCCATCTCAGGACCGCTGTTGTATTGGTTGTGTTGGAAAGGTTGCTCTCTACGCTAATGTTTCCGGGAGGCGTTGGCCCTTGAATCAGAGTGAAGTTAAATCCATCCCAGTAACGGGGGTCTTTGTCGACTTTGTTGAAAGCTGTGAGCGGAAGGATGAAGGCCTCATCCTCGGTTGCAACAGGAGTTTGAATACCACTCAATGGCCTATTCACAATAGAGTTACTGATTCGAACAGCTGAATTATGTGTTGCGGGATCAACAAAAATGGGTGGATCGGCCTTGTCGACAACACTGAATCGAAGAAGCTTGAGTTCAGAGGTTTCGGCACCTCTAGTTCCAATGGAGTTCACGACTTCAAGGGACATGGTGACAACCTGAGGTGCACAGACCGATTGAATTTGAGGCTGAACCCATAAAGGAACAGAACAGATCCTGGTTCCTTGAGAGGATTCGGATCGATCAACATAATCGACCACAGTTGGTGCTCCGGTCATTCGAATGAAAGAGGGGCTGGAAGCATCCGGATTTTTGAATACCACTTGATTGGAAACAAAAGGAGAAAGGGATTGATTTGCCGCCTTGATTTTGATGTCTTTAACAGCCTGATTTTCTTCGTCCAGAGCTTCCTGGCGAATTTCAACCAGGCGACCTTCTTCCAGTGTTAAGAGTCGTGTCTTGTGCTGAGTGCCATCGGTTTCAAAGACCTGCGCTTTGTCCTGAAACAAGCCGGTAAAGTGAGCAGGTTCGTCAACGGACAGTACATTCAGGCGCAAGTCAATAATACTCGTTTGGCGACTACAGTTGGGAAAGAGATTGACGTCAGTTGGACAATTGGCTTCCGCGACAACAAACAATTTGTTTTCTTTTCTGGCAGCGACTCCTGCAGGTTGGTCTTCTCCTGTGTCAAGAGTGGTCGGGACCCAGACAATTTTTGCCGAACGGTGGGAGGCTCCCTGAGTATAGTTCACTGATTGAATAGCAGACGGTTGTGTTCTCAGAGTATTGAGGGTGTTGTTGTCATAGCTGAAACTGAAGAGTTCCGGTTTGTAAAAAGGACTCGCTACAGGATCAATATCAAAGGCGTGGATGTAAAAGGTTAAAGTTTGATCTTCTGTCGCGTTGATACTAAGAGTTGTGAACTCTTGAGGGGTAGTAGATGCCGGAGAAGGTAGAAGAGCAGAACTACTCGAGCGATCAAACCAGGGCTTGTCATTTTGATCAAGAATATTCACCGAAAAGGTATAGGTCGTTGCTCTGGCGTTGGCAGCTCCGGGATCGACTGTACGTATAGTAAAATTTTGAGTTTGGAGTGAGTCATTTGCTGTAGGTGTTCCTGTGAGTAGAAAGCGATAGTTCGTTTCTACGGGAGCAGGGGACTGGCTCAACCAGGCTGGCTTTGCTCCCAGTATCAATACAGGATCTTCTGCTTCAGCAGCAGTGTTTTGAGGGTTGAGAGGGTTTTCATCATCGGTGGCCACAAACTGGATTTCAATGGGCTCGCCCTGTTGCGCACTGAACAGTACCGGGGGATTGAGTCCCACAGTTCGGTATTGCTCAAAGTAATCTCTATTGTTGTTGACATTGAAAACATAGGGTCTGGAGTAAACTCCGGTTCCCGGAAAGGTTCCGGTTCTTAAACCAAGAGTGGAGACAGAATTGATTTCAGGTGGATCTGGCACGGTAACCACTGAAAGTATAATGGACATGGGGACTGAAGGGACACAGTTAGGATCGATACAGGATTCGACACCCTTGCCATCTGTGGCCCGAAAAGAGAGCTTGTTCTGATTTGGGAAAGTGTTTCCCAATGGTTTCCACTCAAACTGACCAATGGTACTTTGAGTTCGAATTGAGGTTGGATTGATAGAGTTGGCTGGCTCGTTGTATACGAAAGAGAGATTCGTTGGGCTGTTGAAGAAGAACTCGGAGTTCACAGCGGGGACTTGAGTAGATATGGTTGTAGCCTGACTTGTCAGGATACTTTCGAAACTGTATTGGACGACATCTTCCGAGTCTCGCTCGGATCCACACATTACAAATCGGGAGCTTTCATCCTCGGGGATCACTAGAGGAACTCCTTCGGTTGTGGCGGCTGTTCCGTATCCACTGCGAGTTCGGCAATAGGTTCCGACCTGTCCGGGATCAAAGATTGCCGTACAAACATTTTGCGGGTTCTGGCTGAAAGGATGATTCACGATGTCTCGGCTGTTGACCCAGCAGATACCCAGGAAATTGGAAGGTGTGTTACTTTTCTGCGGTCTTACCGTGATCGGTTTGGATATTGTGTTGATCCCGTCACTGACTTTGAGTAGAAGAACCTGGCTGCCTTCGAGGCCAAAATCGTCTCCCGGAATTACGTTCAGGGTAAACTTCAGTTCACCATTTTGTGGAACAAGTCCTGCGAGGCTGGGGCCTTGAAGGGCAGGGTTTGCTGCTGAAGTCAGGTAAATATAGCTTGGGACAGATCCGCCATTGATCGGTTCAATGGTGATGTTAAGAGCGTCGACGTCCTTAATAGTGATCTGGGTGGAGAAGGCGTTACTTCCCTCGGTAACTGTATAGTCACTCTGCGACTGAATTTGGGGAGGCCCGTTGATAATGAAATTGACGCTGGTGACTTGTTCCTTCCCTGCAAAATCTTTGATGGAAGCGTACATTGTATTGTTGAACTCTTCGTTTCCCAGTGCAAAGGTTACATTCGGGAGCGTGAAGGATGCCGTGCCGGAGGTGCCACCGTCAGATCGCTTCGAAAAGAAGACCTGCGCCATGTCGGCACCAGCTGCCAGAGTGAAACGAGAGGGGGTGAGAAACTCTACTGGTTTGTTGAACCAAACCTTCAGAGTAGAGATATCGAATCCTAAATCAACATTGGTAGGACTGTTTCCAATAAATCCAGCACAATCACAAAATCGCACTTTTATGTCCAGGTTACCCTCGACCGTTTGGCCGGTTACCGGCGTGACAAACTCAATGAACGGTCGACGTATGTCCAGAGTGCTTTGAGCAAGCTCACTGGAGGCGTTTATGTTTCCATCGCTTTCAAGATCGACAAATGAAGCGACTCTCACATCTGCTCCACCAGTCCCTCCAAAGACAGAGGCGGCTACCAGATCATCACCTTCAGCAAAGTTTCCGTCATTGTTTGCGTCAATCTCGAAGACCCTTACAATTTTGCGGTTCACGATCTTGGGAGCATTGTTCTCGATTTGTGGTTTTTCAAAGACTACCAGAGGTACGTCTTCATCGGGAATTCCATTGCCATTGATGTCTACTGCTTCCTGAATGACGATTCTCTCAGTCAGTTGATCAGCATCCCATTCGTCAGGATCCCAGTCAGAGGGTCGAGTGATTCGATACTGGGCGAGTCTTTCTTCCCATTCCTTCAGCTCGGGAGTGCTGACGACTTCAAGTTTCAAACTCTGGTCATTGTTGAAATCGAGAGTCGCATTGATAGTCAAGTCTTCCTGATCGCCGCCTCCAACAAGTCGTTTGTTGTAAGAGGGGGTGAAGCGAATCTTTTTGGAGATGCCCGGCAGTCCCCCTGCGCTGGGGCGATCCAGACTCAGTTCTACGCGATACTTGTCACTTTGATACAGCTCCTTTAATGTGCGAACTTCGTTGTTAGTGGCAGCTGCAAGTTCAGGCAGTTTTATTTGGAGAATTTGAAGGTTGTATTTACCACTGGAATCGGTAACGGCATTACCAAGTTGAAGAATACGTTGATTTCCAAGTCCATCCTGGCGATTGACACTCACATACATTTGAACAGTGACCTGGGAAATGGGAGATTTTGTGGACTTTCCAAGAGAGACTTTCTGAACAGCAAAGTGGAGTCGGGAGAAACTCTTGAGGATGCTGTTGCTTGTTTGAACAGGGAAAGCAACCTGCCCCTGAATGCTGGCTTGAACTCCAGCAGGAGCAGGGTTGTTATTTTGATTGCCACCAACTGGTAGATTTGGACCGACACCATCTCCCGCAGTGCCGCCGCCTCCTCCGCCTCCACAGCCCGCAAAAAACAGGCTTGCGAGCAGAGTCAGGATTAAAGTTCTCAAAAGAGTCATGCGTTGTTTCCTATCATTTGATCTTTATTTGATCTCATATGCATTTAACATAATCTTTCCAGGCCTGGGAAAAACGCGGCACCAAAGGGGCCGAGCCTATCAATAAATCTGGTAAGTATACAAAAAGCCTTCAAAAATTACTAATTTTGTCATCTAGTTATCGTCCAGTTTCTCTGGATTCTTTTGCGTGCTTAGATTTAGTGGGTTAATTTTTGCAAAAGTTACCGGATTCAGGGGAATTTAAATTCCCTGAAGTGGACAGAATTGTCAGCATTCCAGGGGGACCTGTATGAAGGATGGCTTTGCTTCGTCACAACAGGGTTTAGTTGTCTGTTAAGCGACTGAGAATTTACTGATTCTAGACAGGTTTGGAGCCTTCGAACAAAGTAGTGATGCCACCATTAAGAAGTTCATAGGAGCAGCTTAGGAATCCTTCCTGCTCAAAATTCAATTGAACTTCATCCTGATGGGGAAAGGCTTGAATTGAGCGAGCCAAATAGCGATAGGCTTCCCTGTCTCGTCCAAAGAACTGGGATACCAGGGGGAGGATGGTGTTTAGATAAATGGTGTTGCCAAAATTCAGAACTGGGTTTTTGGGTCGGGTTAGCTCCAGAACCAGGAGTTGACCGCCGGGTTTGAGCAATCGAAAGGCTTCCTTTAGAAACTCTTGATGACTGGGCATGTTGCGGTATCCAAAGGAAATCGTGATTAAGTCGAAGCTTGCTTCCGGAAAGGGTGTGGAGACTCCGTTCCCCCTGACGAGAAGCCCCAGCGCCTCGTTTTGCTTCGCAACTTCAAGCATCCCGAAGGACAGATCAAGACCTACTCCATGCACATTAATGGAGCGATTACTGTAGTCTTTTTCAATGAGTTGGGCGATATCACAGGTGCCGCAGGCAACATCCAAAAAGAAACTGCCTTCTTTTAGCCGGGTACGCTTCAGGAGTTTGTCGCGCCAGAAGCGATCCAGATTCAGGCTCAACAGACTGTTCATGAACTGATAGTTCGCCGCGATCTTGTCGAAATAATTTTCCAGGGTTTTTGCTTGTTCCAGGGCCATGGTTCTCCTGCCTACAGACGCAAAAACTCAGAATATCATAAAAAGAGTTGTGGTTTGAGCAAGCTCTCTAATATGGAAGCTTGAGAATTGGGGTGATCGTCAAGCCATCAGCCCAGCTCAGGTTTTACTTAAGCACACAATCCTCTCGACTCCGCCAAAATCAAAGACGGATTCGAGACAATCTTCTCCCAAATCACTCCAAAGGTCTTTGATTTGAGGGGCTTGCTGAATACCACACTCCAGTAGGGCAAGGCCCCCTGATTTCAGGCATCGTTTGATTTCTGGCATAAGGGTTCTGTAGGAGTCCATTCCATCTGTTCCGCTGAAGAGAGCAAGGTGGGGCTCGAAATCAGAAACATCTTTCTCCAGGGTGTTGAGATCATTGGTGGGGACATATGGTGGGTTGCTGACGATGAGGTGAAAAGACTCATTTCTGAATGCAGACAGAAAGCTGGCCCGGGTTAAAGATATACTGGCCAAATCCAAATTATCTCGAGCAATTAGAAGGGCTGAGTAGCTTATCTCGCTGGCGAAAATATGGACTTCTCGATGGTCTGTTTTAAATCCCTTATGCACATTCAGCTCCTGATGGAGGGCTGCGCTGATTGCACCGCTTCCGCAGCACAAATCCAGAATATTCAAGGATCCTGGCTGTTTTGAGAATCTACTCTCAATCTCAGGGAATCGCTTGAGGCAATTCTCTACTAAAAACTCGGTCTCTGGTCGTGGGATCAGAACTGCAGGGCTGGTTTTGATCTTTAAGCCCCAAAACTCTTCCCAGCCGCGTATGTATGCCATCGGCTCATGATTGCTTCTGCGCTCCGTAAAGTTGAGAAGCTTTGACACCTGCTTGTTGCTTAGCTCAAACTCGGGGCTCAGTTGCCGAACTTCTTGTACATGCTTAAATCCCAGACAAGCCTGTAGAAGAGAGTAGGCTTCTTTTGCCGGGTTTTGATGGTTCTTCAGTTTGCTTTGGCAAAGTTCAAGGGCTTCACGCAAGTTCACGAGATTGGTTCTCAGGTTTGGAAAGAGCTCTCATTCTGTTTCATTCTGCTGGAGGGCTTCCAGCTTTTTGCGATGTTCCTCTGCAATCAGTGCGTCCAGAATTGAGTCGACTTCTCCGTCAAGTACAGCGCTGAGGTTGTGAACTGTGAGTCCGATACGGTGGTCAGAGACGCGTCCTTGAGGATAGTTGTAAGTTCTGATCTTCTCAGAGCGGTCCCCTGTGCCAACCTGAGCACTCCTCTGGGCAGCATACTTCGCTTCCTGTCTACGACGTTCATCTTCAGCAAGGCGTGCACGAAGTACCTTGAAAGCCTTTTCCTTATTCTTGATTTGAGATTTCTCATCCTGACAGGAGACAACCGTTCCTGTGGGTGTGTGTGTCAGTCGAACTGCGGAATAAGTAGTGTTCACCGATTGTCCACCTGGACCGGAGGCACAGAAAGTATCAATTCTTACATCGCTGGGGTTGATTTCGAAGTCAACTTCTTCCACTTCAGGCATAACGGCTACTGTAATTGTGGAAGTGTGAATCCGGCCAGAAGATTCAGTGGCAGGAACTCGCTGGACACGATGGACCCCGCTCTCAAATTTGAGCTTGCTGTAAACAAGCTCTCCTGAAATCGAGAAGGACAGTTCCTTGAAGCCTCCGACTCCTGTTTCACTAGTGGAAAGGGTTTCTGTTTTCCAGCCCACTTTATCAGCATACCTGGAGTACATTCGAAACAGGTCGGCAACAAACAGGCCCGCCTCATCTCCGCCGGCACCTGCGCGAAGTTCCATGATAATATTTTTGTCATCAAGAGGATCTGGAGGAAGAAGTAGAAGCTCAAGATCCTTCTCCAGTTGCTCCAGCTGAGGCTCAAGCTCTTCCTTTTCCATCTGAGCCAGTTCAACCATTTCAGAGTCGGCATCAGGGTCTTCCAGGATTTCTCTTGCATCCTGCAGTCCTGTGCGTGTTTTCTCCAGGCTGTGATATGTTTTGACAATCGGTTCGCAGCGCTTGAACTCTCTGGCGATTTCTCTGTAGCGGTTCTGATCAGTGACTACTTCCGGATCGGACATCATCGTTTTGATCTGTTCGTAGTGATCAAGCAAATCCTGAATCTGTTTCTCCATAATTACTCTCGGTGGTATAAATTTAGGATTGTGACTTTAGGTAGGAGCGAACGAGTTGAACCATGTTTGGCGTCGCTTTGTTCGCTGCATCCACAACGGCGCTGTGAGACTCCTCATGAACATCCTCACCTGTTGCCATGTTTGTAATGACACTGATTCCCACGATGGTCTCAAAACTTCCATGCACTGCTGTGATGACCTCAGGGACGGTCGACATTCCTATGGCGTCAGCCATTCTGGCAAATGCACGAAGCTCTGCTCTTGTCTCGTAGCTTGGTCCGGTTACGCCCATGTAAACCCCCCTTTGAATGGGGATTCCCTGCTCTCTTGCCAGGTGAATGAGTTGATCTCCCGCTTCACGGCTGTATGGTTGGGACATGTCAGGAAATCGAAGACCCAGACTTTCATCATTAGGGCCGATGAGAGGATTTTGGAACATAAAGTTGATGTGATCTTCAATTACCATCAGGTCTCCAACCTTGAATTGTCGGTTCAGTCCACCTGCTGCATTAGTGACGATGAGACGACGTGCGCCAAGAAGTTGAAGAGTGCGAACAGGGGAGACTACCTGATCAATAGAGTATCCCTCGTAGTAGTGGAACCTGCCTTGAAACGCGAGAACCTTTTTCCCCTGAAGTGTTCCATAGACAAGTCTTCCCGCGTGACCTTTCACCGAAGATGTGGGGTAACCAGGGATTTCTGAATAGCTTAATGCTACCGAATCTTCTATCTCATCTGCGATTGGCCCCAGGCCAGTTCCACAAATAATTCCGTAGTCGATGTTCAGATTGTCTCCCAAGTGAGACTTGATGGACGCGATTGTTTCTTCGTAATTCATTTTATTTCTCTTTGTTGTTGGGGCAGTTTGGGAATTTATTACATTTCGCGTAGATCTCCAGTTGGTGATCAACAATTTTGAAGCCTAGATTTTTGGCTACCATGCACTGCAATTCTTCTATCTCCCTGTTTTCAAACTCAAAGATCTCATTACAGTCAGTACAGATTATATGATCATGGTGGTCCCGATTGAAATCGTTTTCGTAGCGGGTGAAGCCATCTCTGAAGTAGTTTTCTTTTGCAATCCCCGAGTCGGAAAGAAGTTTCAAAGTACGATAAACCGTTGAGAAGCCAATCTTGGGGTTTACTTCCCTGAGTTCCTGGTACAACTCGTCGGCACTCACATGTTCCCTTGTTCCCAGAAAGTGCTCCAGAACTTCCAGGCGCTGTTGGGTAAGCTTGAGTTTCTGTGATTTCAGGTAGTGAACAAACTTTTCAGTGGCTTGCTCTAATTCCTTCTGCTGCAACGACATGAAACCATAATACGAAAACAAGCTCAAAGGGGCAAACCTTGTTCTTGAAAGCTCTATTTTGAATTGTCTGATTTGTAGTTTTGTGGCGAAGTGTTATCCAATTAATTGAAAACTTTGCTGAACTTCAGCAAACAACAATGGACAAAAAAAGGCTAATCTTGCTATTTTTTGTAAATTTTATCCGCCCGAGTAACGATACGTTTCAAAATTGTCACTCGAATGTGGAGGAAAAATGGCTAAGTTCCTTGAAAATAAATACGTGCTTTGGATTGCAGCTTTGGCCTGCGTGGCTTTTTTGCAGGCTGTGGCAATCAGCAGAGATCGAATGATGTCCTCCCACAAGACTCCGGCCGTTAGTTTCACTGAAGATTTTGTCATCAATGCTCGTAAATTGCAGAATCAGATTGCGAAAGCACCTCGAGAACGGGGGAATGCAGCCAAGTTGGTTCCTGTAAGTATGGTGGGTTCGCTGAGCAGGCCCGAAAGAGCACTAAAGCCTCTGTCCGCGCAACGAATGCAGATACCTGAAGAGGGAGTATTCGCAAAAGCCGGAGTAGACCTGGATAAAGAGTTGGAGTCGGTTCGAAAAGAGCTGATCAGTGAATTTGGTGATGTTATTGATGGGGGTTTGCTTCAGGGTAGCGATATTGAAGAACAGGCAATGGTCTCTGCAACTGCAAAAAGAGATACTGCAAAAGCTCGCACTCAGAAAGTCAGCAAGAAAGTATCCACACCGGTGAAGAAGAAGTCTGGAAGTGGTTTGAGGACCGAAGACAATTATATTGTTCACACAGTCAAAAGGGGAGAAACCCTGAGTCAGATCGCAAAAATGTATGATATGACCGTTTCCCAACTGGTTTTGTATAACGGAATCATGAACCCGGATCACATCTATCCGGGCTACCAGTTGCAGATAGCTTTTCAAAAAACTCTTCAGCACGAAGTCAAAGAGCGAGAGACTCTTTGGTCAATTTCACGAACTTATGGAATTGGTATCGAGAAAATCAAGAAAGTTAACCAGCTTGCCAGTAATGCTTTGCATGTAGGGCAGGTTATTACGCTTGAAATTGAAGATCTTTCCGAGAAAGGCCTTCAGAGGTTTATTAGTGCCCGCAAGCGAAAGAGTCGCTTTATTTGGCCGCTTCAGGGGAGAACCACTGATGAGTACGGCTGGAGGGTGCATCCTCTCAATCGCAAGAGGCTCTTCCATAAAGGTTTGGATATTGCAGCTCCTCGCGGTAAGGAAATCATGGCAGCAGACAGTGGTACTGTACTCTTTGCCGGGAAGTCAGGAGGTTATGGAAATCTCGTGATTCTTTCTCATCCACAGGGGTATACCACAAGATACGGGCATTGTCAGAAGTTGATTGTGAAGACCGGTCAAAAGATTGAGCAGGGAGATACTATTGCCCTGGTGGGCTCCACAGGGGTGTCCACTGCTCCTCATCTCCATTTTGAAATTCGGAAAAAGGGCCGGGCAATGAATCCGAGGGACTATCTGTAAGTAGGTCCAGTTTAGCTCGTGGGTTCAAAGGTTCAGAATAAAGAGCCTTGCTCCCGGGCGGCGCGCACTTGTCTGGAGGTCGGTTCTTGAGAATTAATGCAGGTGTACGACAGCTGTAAAAGTAGTCAAGCTTTGGATTGCGTTTCATAAAAAAATCACTTACACTACCAACCATTCAAAAAACACCCAATCATAGAGGTTTTTGTCGACTCGATTGTGCGACAAGAATGGAATCAATAGAAAACCAGAAACTTGAGGAAATTGTATGAAAAAGATGTTGTTTGTTCTTAGTGTTCTTTTCGTGACCAGTTTGCAGGCGAATGTTCAAATTGGTGTTGTGGACTTGTCCAAGGTTCTCTTCTTTTATGATGAATTTAAGATTTTTCGAATCGAATACGCCAACCGTGAGTCCAGATATCAGCAGGAGCTCAATCAGGAAGAAGTGGAAGTTGGGCAACTCAAACAAAAATTGGCCAGTCCAGATATCTCTGAAGAGGAAAAGCTAAAGCTCGAAAAGGATTTCTCTCGTCGAATGTTTAGTCTTCAAAGAAAGTTTGAGCAGTACAAAAAGAAGTTGGACGAGCAGAAGGAAGAAGAACTCGAAAGACTCAAGGGGAACATCTTCGATGAGATTGAGCGGGTTGCAAAAGCCAAAAAGTTGGACTTTGTTCTGGATAAGAAACAGGTCTACTTTGGAAACACTCAGGATTTCACTCAGGAAATTATTGAGAAAGTCAACAAAAGGTCTTCCAAGAGTAAGAGATAGTTGTCTTGCACATTATTACAGTTGCACAACTGAAGGAAGTCATTGAAGGGGACTGGAGTGCTCCTGATGATCTCCAGATTTCAGGCGTAAGCGAAATTAGTGAGGCCAAGTCCATGGATCTGGTCTATGCGGTTGATGAAAAGCGCCTGGAAATGGTGAAGTCGAGCTCTTGCTCCCTGGCAATTATCCCCATGGATTCGGGTGATGTTGAACTGCCACATGTCAAGGTGAAAAATCCTTATTATGCATTTGCGCTTGCCTTGAGGCTAATGGACGACTATGTAATGTCAGCTTCAGGTGTACAGCCTGGCGCAATCATACATCCCGAGTCAAAGCTTGAAGGGAAAGTCACTGTCTATCCCGGAGCCTTCGTAGACGAAGGTGTTCGAGTTGGAGAAGGCTCTGTTCTTTACCCGGGTGTTGTCTTGATGAAGGGGAGTGAGATCGGAAGAGGCTGCATCCTTCACCCGAATGTAGTTGTGCGAGAGTACTGTATTCTTGGAGATTCGGTGATTCTCCAGCCAGGTTGCGTAATTGGAAGTGATGGATATGGTTTTGTCCATGAAGCCGGGGTGCATCACAAGATTCCCCAATTGGGTCAGGTGATCCTTGAAGATGGTGTGGAGATGGGAGCAAACTCGACAGTTGATCGAGGTACTTTTGGTCCAACCCGAGTCGGCAAGGGCACCAAGATCGATAACCTGGTACAAATTGCACACAATGTTGAGATGGGGCAGGGTTGTTTATTGGCTTCCCAGTCAGGGATTTCAGGCTCCACCAAAGTAGGGGATTACGTGCGCTTTGGAGGTCAGTCCGGGTCAGTGGGTCACATTGAAATTGGATCGGGCTCTACGATTTATGCAAGAGGTGTTCCGACGGCAACCATTCCACCAAATAGCCACATCGGAGGCTTTCCGGGACGTTCGCATAAAGAAGAGTTGAGGCAGTTGGCAGCTCAGCGAAAAATTCCCCAGCTACTTAAAGACGTGCGAAAGATTTTGAAGCACCTTGGGCTCAAGTAGGTTAAAATAGGGGCCTTCAGACAGCTTTCAAACCGATGATCGGTAGAAGGAAGGTTCCATATGCAACAAAAAACACTATCGCAAGAGGTGCACTTTAAAGATGTAGGTTTGCACAAGGGGCAGGCTGTTCAATTGATTGCGAAGCCAGCACCCCCAAACCATGGAATCGTCTTTGCCAAGTCTCATAATGAAGGGTTCAAGCTCAAAGTAGGACTTGAGAATGTGATTGGTCAGTCAAGGGGAACCAACCTCACTGTTGGTGACGAGACCATTTATACTTTTGAGCACCTTATGGCAGCTGTTGGTTGCCTTGGATTGACAAATCTCCTGATCGAGATTGACGCGGATGAACCACCCATCCTGGATGGCTCGGGCATCAAATTCTATGAAGCCTTCAAAAAGGCGGGAGTTGAAGAACAGGAAGAAGCAGCACCCAGTTTCAAAGTCATCAAGCCTTGTGCATTCGAGATAGGGGATTCGGTCCTGATGGCGTACCCTTCCGATAATTTCTCCATCTCCTACACCCTGGACTATTCAGGTACCTACATCGGGGTTCGTCATTTGACTGTAAACTTCGATGAGATTGATCCGGCAGAGCATCTCCTGCAAGCAAGGACTTTTTGTCTTCTGGAAGAAGTGGAGAAACAGCATGAAGTTGGGCTCGCTCTCGGAGGAAGTCTGAAGAATGCAGTGGTTGTTGATGGCGACCGTTGCCTCAATGATGAGGGAGTAAGGTTTCCCAATGAATTTGCATGGCACAAGGTGATGGATTTCCTAGGGGATATGACCGTACTGGGTGGTCGCATTGAAGGGCGTTTTGTTGGGATAAAGTCAGGTCATCGGCACAATATCGGGCTCTTGAAGAAGATGATTGAAGAGGAGTGCATCATGCAGTCAAACGTATGGGAGCAGAAAAAGACTCTGGAGTTGGTCGACATCAAAAAAATCATCCCGCACAGATATCCATTTTTACTGGTTGATCGAATCATCGATCTTAAGGTTGGAGAAGAAGCTGTTGGAATCAAGAATGTAACCGGAAACGAAGAGTTCTTTAACGGGCATTTTCCAGACGTTCCAGTGATGCCCGGAGTCTTGATTGTAGAAGCACTTGCACAGGTGGCGGGAGTTTGCCTCTTGTCCATGACAAGTCACCAGGGAAAAACTCCCTATTTCATGGGTCTTGATGGGGTCAAGTTTCGTAAGCCGGTTCGCCCGGGAGATCGCCTGGAGTTGAAAATCAAAGTGTTGAAAACCAGAGGTTCAACTGGAAAGGTTGAGGCGGTGGCAACTGTTGATGGGAATGTTCACGTGGAAGGTAAGCTTACTTTTATGATTAAGTAATAATTTTTCGATTTTTGTCGGTAAATCGTGAGGAAATCCGTCAAAATCGAAAATTCTCTTTGAAATTTTACTACCGAATAAGGTAGGAAATGGTAGGGTCAAATTAAAAATAAGAGAAACGACCCATAATTTGGAATTAAAAAATACAACTTGGAAGCTAGAGAGATTCAATCTCTCGGGGATGATGAGGGGAAAAAAATGCCGGATATCCATCCCACCGCTCAAGTTTCAGAATATGCTGAGCTTGCGCCCGATGTAAAAGTCGGACCCTACACAGTAGTGGAGGGGAACTCTAAAATAGGTGCGGGAACCGTAGTAAAGGCGCATGTCTTTATTGGGGAAGATACCACCATTGGCGAAAGAAACGTCATCTATCAGGGGGCTATTATTGGTTCCCTTACTCAGGATTTAAAATATGAAGGTGGTCGAACCTATCTTGACATAGGCGATGACAATATCATCCGAGAGTATGTAACCATGAATCGAGGTACAGCTCCTGAGACCAAAACCTCTGTGGGTTCGAACAACAGTTTTTTGGCTTATACCCATATTGCTCACGATTGCATTGTTGGTAACCATATCATTATGTCCAACCTTTCAACGCTTGCCGGGCATGTCTGTGTAGAAGATGCAGCGGTAATCGCCGGATATGTTGGTATTCACCAGTTTTGCAAAATCGGAAGAATGGCTATGGTCGGTGGAATGTCCAAAGTTACCAAGGATGTCCCGCCCTATATGAAGGTGCAGGGAAATCCTGCCAAGGTGTTTGGATTGAATTCAGTTGGTTTAGAGCGAAATGGTGTGGATAAGCAGGAGCGCAGGATTTTGCGTCAGGCTTATAATTTACTTTATCGCTCAGGCTACAATGTTTCCCAGGCCATTCAGGAGATCAAGAGCGATCTGGAGTTGACTCCGAACTTGAAGGAACTTCTGGAGTTCCTCGAGAAAAGTGAGCGAGGTATTGTCAAAGGTTAGGGCCTTTGTATACCGATTACTCTTTCCCTACAGCTGCTCAGTATGCCAGGAAGAAAGTCTAGAGGCTGTCTGCCCTGACTGCTGGCATGAGTTGCTGAATCAGTCACAATGCCCCCGATGTGAAAGACGCCGATTTGGCGTGAGCTCCTGCGAATGTTCAGTAGAGCTGCAAGCGGATGGTTTTTTGGCAATCAGTTCTTATGAGAAGTCCGGAAAGTGGATCAGAGAAGCAAAAGACTCTTTGGATCCGTACATTCATCCAGCCATTGGAGAAGGGCTTTTTACTTTATTTCTGGAGCATTTTGAGTTGGAGCGCTCAAGTACAGATGTAGTTCTTGTTCCATCTTCGGGTGGAGAGAACTGGATAGAAAAGTTGCTCGAGGACGCCAGTGACGTGCGCCTTCTCTCACCTTTAAAGCGAAATCCTGGAAAATTGTCACAGAAGCATTTAAAAAGGGAAGAGCGACTCAAAAATGCTATGAAGCTTTTTTATGCCATAGACGAATACCCACTTGAATTCGAAAGTGTCTTGTTGATTGATGATGTAATCAGTACGGGAGGAAGCTCTATTGCTTGTATTTCCCTACTCAGAAGATTAGGATATAAAAGGGTTTTTGTCGCCTTTTTGGCGGCACACGGTATTACGAGAGGTAAAGAGAATGAGTAAGTCAGATGATGAAATTGAAAGAATTCTGAGAGGGGACGTCAGCAAGTCTCAGGAAGAGCAGGAGCTATTTCAGAAGATTCGTGAACACATTCGGAACAATCCAGGTTCCAGTGCGGACGATATTGCTGCCGCCACAGGAATAGATATAGGAGTTATTTTTCGATTCATTCGTGAAGGAAAACTTTTCAAAAAATAGGCCTAAGTAAAAAACGACGAAAAGCGGAGATATTTGAAGATATCAATATTTAATTAGACCTAATGAACTCTCACGGAGTTAATAGAGTCTTCCAAAACAGACGATCCATATAATGTCAGGTCAGTAAGTATGAGGTGGTGAAAAATGAGTATCAAGATAGGAGGATCGACTCCGTTCAGACCAACAGTCGATCAAAGTAAGCGAAAAAAGGTGGACTCCGGTCCCAAGTTTGAAGACTCCCTCAAGGAGAACACAAAAGTAAACAACAGCAAGGACAAGGTTGAGTTGAGCAGTAATCTGCAGGCAAGAAGACCAGCAGAAGCTCCCAATCCCGTTGCTCAAGATTTGAAGACCCAGGCATCTGGCGTTGCACAGACTGTATTAGCCAGTCCAGAGCAAGCGAACAGCAGGGTTGAAGAAATCAAGAACCTGATCGATTCAGGTGGTGCGAAAGCCTACTTCGATACAGTTGATTCAGAAAAAGTCGCTCAAAGGCTATTAGGATCAGGGATTCTTGACGATACAATTTAATAGGTAAAATCATGGAAATTGTACTCTCGGTAAAAGAAAACTTGGAAGCGCAGGTCGATCAGTACCAGCAGCTTCTTGAGTTGGCCCAGCAGAAATCGCATCTTCTTGCGATGCCTGACGGGAAAAGAGAAGTCGAGGGTTTGAATGCACTGACGAAAGAAGAAGTGCAGGTAGTCAATGTATTGAGAGAGCTTGAAACAGAGCGCCAGACGTTGACACAGGAAAAAAGCTTTGACGAGATTGCTGAAGATGCCGGCGAGCACAAAGAAGTGCTTGAGAAGGCACGGGAATCTCTCAAAGAGGTCGCCACAAAGTTGCATAGAATCAATGAACGAAATGCATTGGCTATTGAGGTTTCTTTGAAGGTGATCGGCAAAGTAATGGATACGGTCAGAAGTCTTACAGCACCTCAGAATCTGACCTATTCCAGGATAAAGAAGCCCGTCAAAAGTGGGTCTGGTTTATCCTCACTGAACCTGACGGTTTAATCGACATAATAGTATAAGCTAGGATCGGCTGAATTTTTGGCTACGGAAAGCCTGACACACTCACGTGTGTTGGGCTTTTTTCATGCCCAAAAAA
>Ga0255776_10000131_pt1 | contig 77364 bp, 59 predicted proteins | sample 071ome_19_FD_179974 | JGI IMG/M metagenome (GOLD analysis project Ga0255776, IMG submission 179974) | Coastal salt marsh microbial communities from the Groves Creek Marsh, Skidaway Island, Georgia - 071413AT metaG (version 2) | ecosystem: Environmental > Aquatic > Marine > Intertidal zone >...
TAGACAGCAGCCAGGAGCGTATCGATGACATGACGCCCTATGCCGGCTTGGGTGTACGGGCCATGCGCCAGCTCAACAGAGAATATACGATTTCATTGAGCCTGGGCTACAAGTCAAACCTGGAACCCATCTATACAGAAAACGATTTCAGCACCACGATTCAGCGCATACAGGGCAGCCTTCATTTGGCTAAAAAATTCTAGACACATTATATTTGAATATTCTATATTTGCGGTTCATTAATGCCATCACGCATTATTGCATCAATGCATTAATATAAGGTCCTCCGCCGACGCTATCGCTTTGGCGGACAAGCTTAGCTTCCTCCTCCATCACCTCTGGTGATTTCGGCGGACAGGCAGCTGGACCAGCTTCGCTAAGATCGCTTAGTGACGTAAAAAATAACTATCACATTGATTCATTCAAACATTGAATCATTGTTTTCCAGGTCCCTTAGCTCAGCTGGTTAGAGCACCTGACTCATAATCAGGGGGTCCAAGGTTCGAGCCCTTGAGGGACCACTTCATTATCAGACCTTTACGTCACATTTGATGTAAGGGTCTTTTTTTTATCACAAACATTTTCAGAAACAATTCTAAAGTTTTTCATAGAATTCTTCAATCCTCAATATAAAATATTCATAAGGTATAGGGGAATATCCGAATAACGCGAATTGACCTGGGAGGAGTTAAAGATAACCCTCAACTCAGAAGTAGACATACTCAAATGAATCAATCAACTAGAATTGATAATATTTTTCTATTTTAAGGTTTGAGGTTATTCTACAAGTAGTACTAGTTCAGTAAGGCAAATAATACTAAGATATAATGAAAGCAAAAGAAGCCAACTTCTTGAGATTCCTACATGGAGCTAAGCAATTTATAATCCCAATTTATCAAAGAACATATAGTTGGCAGTTGAAACAATGTGAACAGCTACTGAAAGATATAATTTCAATAAATCAAGATCAACAAAGACCAGGTCATTTTATTGGTTCAATTGTTTACTTTGAAGAAGACATTCATACTATATCAGAAGTGCCTCAATTATTAGTAATTGACGGACAACAACGTCTCACAACATTAAATCTACTAATTGCTGCACTTGTAGACTTTCTAAAAGAAAACCCTGAAGTAGAAATAGATACAAACCACAAGAAGCTAAAAAACTATTACCTGGTAAACTCAGAAGAGGAGGGGGATCTTTATTATAAACTAGTCTTGACTAAAAAAGACAAAGAAACACTCAAATCTATAATCAAAGGAAATCCAAACACAGAAGCTAAATCACCTCGCGTAAAAGACAACTATGAATTTTTTAAAAGCAGATTAGATAGGCATAATATTTCTGATATCTACGAAGGTATTCAGAAGCTTTTTATTGTTGATGTTGCCCTAGAGAGAGGTAAAGATAATCCTCAGCTCATATTTGAGAGTTTAAATTCTACAGGTCTTGAACTATCCCAGGCTGACTTAATTAGAAACTATGTCTTAATGGGACAAGAGCCGACTAGTCAAAAACATTTGTATGAAAATTACTGGTTTCCAATGGAGCAAAACTTTGGGAATCAATATGCATCGACTTTTGATGGATTTATGCGTCACTTCTTAACTGTAAAGACAGGCCAAATTCCAAAAATTAGTGAGGTTTATGATCACTATAAAGAATACTCCCAAGCACAATTAATTGAGAATACGACAGAGGATGTAGTTAAAGACATCTATGACTTCTCTGTGAACTTTGTGAATATGGCCTTTGGTAAAGAGCCTAATGGAAAACTCCGTGAAGCATTCAAGGATCTAAGCGTATTAAAAGTAGAGGTTGCATACCCAATGCTTCTGAAACTCTACAATGATTATTCAAAGGAATTGCTTTCAAGTGATGAATTGCATGAAATTGTAAGATTAGTGGAAAGCTATGTGTTTCGCAGAGTAATTTGCGGGATACCAACTAATAGTTTGAACAAAACATTTTCTAGGTTCATGAAAAGTGTTGATAAAGAAAACTACTTGGAAAGTGTTAAAGCTCAATTCATTCTAATGTCATCTTATAGAAGGTTCCCTTCGGATGGAGAAATGAAAAGAGAGATGATGATCAAAGATGTTTATAATTTCAGATCAAGAAATTATCTTCTCCGTAAGCTTGAGAATTTAGATAGAAAAGAGAAAGTTAACGTCGAGGAGTATACGATTGAGCATATAATGCCTCAAAATCCAAATCTATCTTCTGAATGGCAAAATGAACTTGGCGATAATTGGAAAGCTATTCAGGAGAAATACCTACATACAATAGGTAACATTACTTTAACCGGATATAACTCAGAGCTTAGCGATAGGCCCTTTCAAGTTAAGAAATCACTCGAAGGAGGGTTTAGCGATAGTCCGTTAAGGCTGAACAGGAGCGTAGCCAATAAAACAAATTGGAATGAGGGCTCAATAATTTCTCGTGCTAATAATTTAATTGATAAGACTATCGGGATCTGGGGATTTCCATCTTTAGATGAGGAGACCTTGAATAAGTTCAGGGAAGAAAAAGATAAAAGTGAAAGACCAGAGTATAGCCTTGAACATTATGAACTTACTCCAGAAATGGAAGTACTCTACAATAAATTGAGGCAAAGAATGCTGAATCTAGATTCTTCAGTATCAGAAGAATTTAAGAAGTTATATATAGCTTATAAAGCCACTACAAACTTTGTAGATATAATCCCTCAAAAAAAGAGGTTATTACTTTCTCTCAATATCAGCATTGATGAAATAAATGATCCTGAAAATCTATGTCGGGATGTGAAAAATGTGGGTAGGTGGGGAAATGGAGATATCGAGGTTAGCATTAGTACACAGGATGAAATTGAGCCAATAATGACATTAATTTTACAAGCTTTCGATAAGCAATTCGAGAATGCATTAAATTGAAATAGTCATTTATGAAGTTGTGATTTTTGAATCTTTAAATAACTAATTTTACTTTATATACTATTACCACCAATTCACTTCTTCACCAGTTATTTGTTTATAATCAACTTCAGTTAGTCCAAAGTGCTTAATCGCACTGGAGTTACCCCAATAATTAAGACAGATAGTTTGGTTTGATTTTAGCTACAAACTAACTGTTATGAAAAGAAGAACTGGCAGATTTACTTGCTTACTCATTATTGATCTGCCGTCTTAAATATTAAATTATTCGAAAAGCTGCATTCTGCCTTAAATAATTGTACCTTTCTAAAGTTTTTGAAATTCTATTTAATAGTAGATTACTTTATTGTTGTTTAACTATTGATCTTGTTTCAAGAGAGCATTGTTCATTTAAACGATAATATGGCTAAATCACAACAAACATTTAAAAAGAAAGAAAAAGAGAAGAAAAAACAAAAAAAGAAACAAGCCAAACTGGAACGCAGGGAACTGCGGAAGCAACAAAAAACAGAAAGAGGAAAACTTACATTAGAAGAGCAATTATCCTATCTTGACGAGAACGGCCATATCGTTTCAGAGAAGCCCGACCCCAGCAAAAAAGTAGAGATTAAATTAGACCAGATCGTTTTGGGTGGTAATCCCGGATTGGCAAACGATGAATCTGATATCGAGAGGAAGGGAAAAGTAAATTACTTTGATCACGAGAAAGGTTTTGGATTTATAATTGATTCAAAATCAGGTGACAGAGTTTTCGCACACATTAATGATTGTTACGAATCCATCAAGGAGAATCATAAAGTGAGCTATGTACTCACTCATAATCCCAAAGGAGCTGTTGCAATCGATGTGGAATTAATCAAATAAGATCCTGTAGCCAAGACAGGAATTAACAAAAGCCAGGTTTATCTGACCAGGCCTAAACATTTACATTTAAAATGAAATTTAATCAAACAGGCTTAAGTAAAGTTATATTAAAATCTGTGTCTGAATTGAATTACACAGATACAACAGAAATACAAAGTAAAGCTATTCCCGTCGTTCTCGACAAAAGGGATATAATGGGAATCGCTCAGACAGGAACCGGAAAGACTGCAGCTTTTTCACTACCTATCATTGATATGATTCACAGGAATTACAATGGAAGAGCAAGAGCAGGACAACCCAGAGCACTCGTACTGAGTCCAACACGTGAACTGGCTATTCAGATTGCGCAAAGCCTTAGTGCCTATGCCAAGTACACACAGGTGTCTCATACTGTAATATTTGGTGGTGTAAAGCAAGCAAAACAGGTTAATGCCCTAAGCAGGGGAATTGATATACTTGTAGCGACACCTGGAAGATTATTGGATTTAATCAATCAAAAGATAATTGATTTATCCAAGGTCGAATTTTTTGTACTTGATGAGGCAGATCGAATGCTTGATATGGGATTCATTCATGACATAAGGAAAGTGCTTAATTTACTACCCGTAAGGAGACAGACGCTTTTCTTCTCTGCTACGATGCCTGACGACATCGTCAAGCTGTCACGTTCTATGCTGCATAAGCCGGTAAGGGTGGAAGCCCAGGTTGTCTCCTCCTCACCAGAGAAGATTCAGCAGTTCAAGTACTATACTAACTATATGCACAAGAAGGATTTACTAAAGTATGTACTGGATAAGCATGATGTTGGTCAGGCCCTGGTTTTTACAAGGACCAAAAGGCGTGCTGACCAGATATGTAAGTATCTTAATAAGCAAGGCCTGCAAGCTATGGCCATACATGGCAATAAAAGCCAGAATCAAAGACAGAAAGCCCTCAAAGAGTTCAAGGCTGATCGCCTTCAAATTCTTGTGGCTACAGATATTGCCGCAAGAGGCATAGACGTCAAAGCTCTAAAGCATGTTATCAATTTTGATATTCCGAATATATCGGAGACATATGTGCATCGTATTGGTAGATCAGGAAGAGCAGGCAAGGAAGGCGTTGCCATTTCATTATGTGACATCGAAGAGAATGCATATATAAAGAATATTGAAAAGTTGACTGGAAAAGCATTGTCAGCTGTTGAAGATCACCCATTCGTTCAAGACGAATCACTTAAAAAAGATAAATCCTCAAGTAGTATTGGATTCAGAGGAAGGGCGAGATCCAGTAAAAGAAAGAAAGCATCCTAAAAATTATTAATATTAGGATATGCAGCGTTATTTGATAAAATGCCTGATTCACTGAGTTCATTTCCAATTGTAAGAGCAACTAAGGGAGGTGAATTATCATTGAAAACAGAATAAATTCGATCTATTACTTCTCGAATATATGTCTTGGTGTTTTCTTTAAATGCAGGGTTTTGAATAAATTGATCAGAAGGCATATCTTAAGCTTTACATATTTATTTAGCTAGTCAACTAAACCCATAATTCTAAAGAATGCCTGTATACATTGAACTCGCCAATCTGATTGTACCAAAACCTGTGATCGAAAAAAAGTATGCGGGCGGTGCAGATCAATTCAGGACTGATTACAGCATTGATGGAGATAATTACCATCAAGAAGATGATCTTTTGTTTTCAATTTCTCGGATGAACTGTGACGATTACGATTTAAAAAAATTAGTAGAAAAAGGACTGGATTATGATTTTAAGGAAGGCAGATCCACAGACTTTACCATTCTATCAAGGTATGGGGGTGTGCTATGGGACATGGATTGGTTGGAGTACAATGGTATGTTTGCCTGGCATATCAATACTGAAGAAGAAAAGATCGACATGGCCAGGAAAAGGAATGAACTCACAATGGATAAAATTTCAGAAATGTTTGAGCTTGGAATGAATCCCTTTAAAACGATATGAGTGCGTGGTCTTTGATGAGATCTATTTTTTATTTATAAACTAAATATATGTTTCAAAAAGAAAGCTGCTGCTTCTATACTTGAATCAATCTAATGCCATGGTCCTTCTTCAGTAATACTATAAAATTCTGAACCATCAAATCGGAATAGACCGCCCCAACCACCAAACCAGAATTTTTGTTCTGAATCTTTCATGATGCAAAGTATGCCATTGGTTGGCAAGTCGAATTCTTCGTAATAATTTGTATAAGAATGCCCATCGTATTTGTAAACTCCATGGTTTTCAGCTGAAAACCAGATATTGTGCTGTTCATCTTCGAAGAATCCGTAGACCTCTACGCCCTCAATAATTCCATCTAGTGTTGGGTTCATAATATGACCTTCTGTCTTGTCAAGCTTGTTTTCAGAATTTTTAATAATGCTCAATCCGCCAAACATGGTGCCGATCCAGATGGCTCCTTTTGAATCTTGCTTTATAGCCATAATGTTGTTGTCGCATAAGCCTGTTTCTTTTGACAAGTGTGTGAATCCCTTTAGGCCGTAATTGCTTGTAGTATCATCTGAGTTGTACTTCCAGACACCAAAGCCATCAGTGCCGATCCAAATATTTCCTTGACGATCCTCTTCGATACACCTTATCATTTTATAGGAAAGCCTTGTACTTGTATCCGGAACAGCAACTTGTGGAACCTCAAAATCTGTAAATGAATGGCCGTCAAATATGCTTATTCCTTCCGAAGTGCCGATCCATAGCTTTCCATCACGCGTCAGCTCCAGACAGCTAACATAACTGTCTATCAATCCATCACTCGAGTCAAGGTTTGAAAATCTCTGGCCATCATACTTACTGAGGCCTTTATATGTGGCTATCCAGAGAATCCCATCCTTATCTTCAATAAATCCATTGACCCGACCCCTGCCCAAGCCATCTTTTTGGTCATAGTATCTGAGCGTATCGCCATTGTAATGCATAAGACCATACACATTGGTGCCAAACCATAAATGCCCTTTTCTGTCTTCGAACATGCAGCGTACATGCTGGCACAACTGGCCTTCCAGAAAAAATTGGGGATCCTTGAAGGGCTTTTTCAGTTCTTCTGCTGAAACTATGGGGCGTTCATTGGTACTACGATATTTCTCCTGGCCTTGGCAAGACAGACATTGAAAGGCCATAAAAATGAAAATGAGTCGCACACAAATAGTGAGACCCTTATGCCGTATTATTATTTCTTTCATTGTTAATCTTAAAATAAAAGTGGAATGCCTCGCAAAAGATAACTTCAAAGATTAATTATTTGAAAACGAAGAGATTAAGAATTTAATATATAATATTATTGTAAACTAAATGCTTACCATGAAGCCCATTTCTACATTGTAAAAACAGATCATTTCTTATTCCTCACAATGAAATAATGGCTCAGACACTAATTGATAATCATATTGCTTGAATAGCTGCGGATACTTGCTGTATTAAAATATCATTTACATCACCTTACCACAGTCAATCCCATGGCTTTACGTTCAAGTTCTCCCGTTTCCTGGTCTTCAAAACTGATAAGCACCGTATACACACCCGCCATGACATATTCTCCCTGGAATTTTCCATCCCATGAATCATCAATGTCATTGGATCTGAAAACCAGATTTCCCCATCTGTTGTATATCGAGATTTCATAATTATCGATGCCTATAGCACCTACTTCAAATCTGTCATTCACACCATCGCCATCCGGACTGAATATATTGGGCATATAGACCCGGACAACATTCTTGACACATATGGTCTGCGACAGACTGTCCATACAGCCTAATTCATTTGTTACGACCTGACTGATCGTAAATTCGCCGATCTCATTATAAATTGCACTCAGATTCCCAAGATCAAGGTCCACATCGGGTGCTCCCTGTCCAAAGTTCATGTAACCCGAACTGTAACCGGATGCCAGATTGATTATACTGATTTCATTATTCAGCAGATCTATGCATTCCTGATTGGGAGTAATCAGGAAGTCAGCAATGATCGGCTCTGAACCGGGAACTACCAGCCAATAATCCTGTTCACATCCCGTATTGTTGTTCAGGATATTCACTTGGTATTGACCAGGAAGAGCATCATAGCGAAAAGCATCGATGTATGGATCTCCATTCCATTCCACAGTATAACTGTACGATGGATCCAGCATGAGCTCAACAAAGGAGCTGTCGCCGAAACATTCAGCTGGTCCGTAATTGACATCTACTGAAAATGTATCGCTCACAAGGATCTCATGAACGAGTTCAAGATCGTCAGAGCATCCGTCCGTCAATGTTACCGCATACTGAATGGTTGATTCAGGAAATACAACATGGCTCTTACCAAATCCAAGCCCCTGATCCCAGAATCCTGATATGGCATCGAATCCTCCACTGCTTTCTACAAAAATGGTAGTGGATTCACCCGGACAAAGCGTATCACTCAATGCATAGGTGACCCCGCTGATAGGTTCAGACACATCTACATAGGTGGTCGTCCTGTCTTCGCATGCACCGGTCCCAACCACATATCTGAGTTCGTGTATGCCGGAACCCAGTTCGGCCGGATTTAAAATTCCCGAAGTCTGCATGCCGTTGATGGTAAAATGGCCATTGGCAGGTTCTAGATCCAGAATATAATTGGAGTCCTGATAACAATAGATCTCCTGAACATCATTGATCTCCGCTTCTACAAAGGCGACAACATCAGCTATAACTGGCGTGCTGCAACCAAGGTCTGTTACGAAATAGATCTCATTAGGGCCAATAGCCAGGTCCTCGATATTTATTAATCCGGTTTCAGGAACCAGTATGCCGGGACCTTCCCAGTAACCGGAATGCCCGTTATTGTCCAGCATCTGTAGATCATCAAATTCACAGAATTCATAATCATTCAGATCGACAGCCTGTTCAATGTTGACAAGTACTGAGTCTATGCAACCTAAGGCTTCAAATATTATATAGGTCTCTGTACCTTGCTCCATAGCAGGATCCAGATACATCTCACCTGAAAGATTGACAACAGCTGGTCCCGAGTAAACTCCGCCTCCAGGGCTTGGTGCTGCAATATCTCCAACAGCTATAAGATCTGCATCATAACAATAGCTTGGCTCACCTACATAGTCAAGACCGACATCTTCAATGGTAAGTTTCATGGTGTCGTCACAACCGGATCGGCTACCCGTGATATTATAAGTTCCAGGAGCAAGACCTGTTATTAGGTAGGTACTATCCAAAGGATTATACAATCCGGGACCCGTCCAGTTACCGTGAAAGGGCAGTTGGATCTCATTGACCGTAGTGCAAACAGACCTGTCCGGGCCGGCCCATATTTCATTTATGTATATGTCTATACTGTCGCGACAACCGGAAATATCGTAGTAATATCTGTTCCATTCGTTAATGTTGGCCTCCCAGGGCCTTAACCTTCCCAGCACAGCATTACCAATACCCGGGCCGGTCCATTGCCCTCCATAGGCATTCACATAATCTCTCAGATCAATTCGACGATTACTGCAAAGAGTGTCTACAGGTGTAATGTCAATGGCATCAACAATGGTCACTACTTTCTCATCCGAACATCCGTCCGGACTTGTGTATGTAATATCAAATTCACCAACTGCACTCACGGTAAATACACCGTCAGGACTGGTAAATGGTCCTGACCAAATACCGTCATCAGGATTTTCGCCCGTCAGATTCAGGGTGCCCAGGCTAAGGCAAGCAGCCTGATCACCTCCCGCATTGATCGGATATATATAAACGGTATCAGAAGTCATGCAACCATTCGGATCTGTATATGTGATAATATCCTCTTGTAAGCCATCAGAATTCCGCCATCGCCAGAAGTTGTAACGTTTATCATCTGTATCATCCATTATTCTGGAATTCCACCTCCCTCCAGTGATATCTACCTCATAAGTGTGTCGCCCTCTTGAACAGAGGGTATCCGACATGAGCGGATTCAGGATCTGTGGAAATGGAAGAGGCATATAATTGTATTGATCCTGAGCACTTACGCCATTGGATGTGTTAGTCACACTTACTTGAATAATTGTGGAAGTATCAGTACAAATATCTACTTCCGCGCTGTTGTCGCTTGTGTGCGACCAGACAATGTTATAAGGCCCAGGGTCAGAACTCAGGATATTGACACCAATTTCACCACAGTCTCCGGTACATGATGAGCTGATCTCATAGATCTCTACCAGAAATGGGCAATCACTTAATTCAAAACTTAAGGTAGATTCGAACTCCAGAGTATCACCACATGAGTTAATGATGTAGGCGTTAAATACACTCAGATATGTTTCTTCCGTTCTAAGGCTGTCAGCCAGTATCAGAGCAAAAGAAGAGGCTGTATTGTCACCGTCACAATCAAGCGCAATAACATCTGTAATTTCAGCGACTTCAGATCCGATAATTTGAAAGTTTTCAGCTATCAGAACATCACAAGGAACACGTGGGTCAACAGAAAATTCAAGATCTCCAAGCGGGCATTCTATCTCTGACTCTATGGTCATGATCGGATCCTCGATCTCTTCGACTTCAACAAACCACTCCAGTGACCAGCCTTGAGCCACTATATTATCATCAGAAACAAAATGAAAACTGATACATCCTGAATTAGCCACCAGTACCGGAGGATTGGAAAGTACACCATCAAGAACAGATATTATGGGAGAGTTAGTATCCGGACCATCGTATGCTGTAAAAAAATCATAACCCTCTTCGGTAGCGAAAAAATCAAAAATCACTGTTATCTCACTGGCTCCTTCGACACATATTGTGAACAGATAATCTTCTTCATGATTGTATTGTCCGGGATTGGGGCCTTCGTCACTGTCCGTCAACGTACCTTCGCAATCCGTTACCATGGCATCCTGCATTATGTATTGGGCTTTCGAATGCATCGAAAACAAAAGCATAATAGCTATAAGGGCCCATATAAATCTCAATTGCTTCAAGGTGTTTTAGGGTTTTTGGATCAATATATCAGGAGTTGTAATGATATTACTTTCATTATTGGCCCGGTCTACCAGCTTGATCTCGAAGCGGGTTTGCTCGGATTCTGTATTTCCAAATATGAAAAGACTGGGGAGTTCTACATTGAATGTTCCAATAATAGGTGCAGAAACTCCAGGTGCCAGAATAGGACCAATATAGAAGCCATCAAATTCAGCCAATCGGATATCCCGTACAAACAATGCGTACTGATTCGATTGTTCAAATCCAATGTCGCCGTCTCCATCCTGGTATGCTATTTCAATGTTGAGGACATCGGCAAACTCTATGATGGTATCCTTGGAAACAGACAGCAATTCTATTTCCGGAACGATTGATAGTTGCCTGAACTCATCCTTTTCACATGCACTGAAAAGGATCAGTACAACACTAATCAAAACGCTTAAAAGAAAGGTACTCCTTGATATTGTAAAAGGCGTTATCATTCGGTATCTCTGTTGTTGTGTTCGAATTATCTCTCACTCTGCATCTAAAGAATACATGCTCTCGTTCAAGAGTACTTGAACTCAAAGTCAAATCTATTTTATGTGTGAAGGAAACAGCTTTGCCAAAGAGACCATAATCAATTAAGGGTATCTCTAATATTTCCATAATAAATGTATCCTGAGGAATAAAACCGGCATCTTCATATCCCAGTATGAATTCGTTCAACTGGAAGTTGTCCGGTTCATTGATCTGGTCGAAACTTATATAAATGCTTATATCATCCAGACTGTCGTGTATCATGAATGGGCCATATCCAAACTCTCTTAATATTGGCATACCGTCATACCGTGCAACAGCACCTATTATACTAGGCTTGATCATTCCTACCCTGGGGTCATTGCCTGACAGATCTTTAGCGCCGTTCTGAATCCAGTCTCGTATGTTTTGAATATAGGTGTCGGATTTCTCCCACCAATCGGAATCGGGTTCGATCTCGATAGGCATTTCAGGAGCTATAGCACCACTCAGTCTTTTCATCAATGCAGAACCGTTAGGATTGCCAGGATCCACACGATAGGTCACGGAGCCATCATTCTTTATCGGTGTTTTGAACACCATAGAATGGTAGGAAGATTCCATGGTTCTGAAATCCGGTTCAAAGGTGCCGTCATGGCATCCGGAATTGGCACAGGTAGGTCCAAAGATGTTCTTGTAAAGCCCTGCAATTGATGTTGGATCTATATCCTGGATCACAAACCCAATGGTATCATGCGGTCGTACATTCTCTTCGAAGGGATTGGGCTCGGGCGTGCCATCCTTATAGCATGAACTGAAGATCAGCATTGAAGAAAAGATGAATACAAAAGCTGTTATATCTGTTTTAATCCGTATCATAATCTGTCAAAAAGAGATCTTGCTTTAGGGTCTATCAATCCTTCGTTATACACTGTCTGTTTAATTCCAAAAATATCGGCGATGGTTGGTACTATATCGGCAGCATCTCCGACTGGATTATCTTCGCTTCCTACGCGCAGTCCTGCATCAATACCAGGGCCAACCATCAATGAGAATATTCTTCTCGCGTTGCCTCCGGAATGGTCGTAGGCCTGCCATAGGTTGTCATCCAGGATCTGATTTGGTTCAAGGTCCCTTCCATGTTCCGGCATAACTATCATCGTAGTATTTCCGGCCATCCCAGGAATACTTTGGATCTGTTTCCATAGGAATCCGATGCCGTGATCGGCACGGTGCATATTCTTGAGATAAGCGGTGAAGTTCGAATGACATACGTCCACATTGGACAGGTCTACCACGGTTACCTTAGGCTTGAACCAATGCAATAGCTCCAGGGTGTAACCAATTATCTTTAAATCCTGATTGTCGTTTACTGGTGGTAGAATGATATTTCCATCCTTATTAAAAATTTCCTGTACAAAATCTTTGATATAGTTCGCCTCCGCATCCGAATTGTAGAGATGTGGAATCTCAAATCCTTCCCGTGCAAAATTGTAATTTAAGAACTCACGCATCTCCAATACCTTGTCCCAGGCCGGACTCTCATGGTAGTTTCTGAAATTCATGAAGTTCTGCTGACCCGGAGAACCGAATGTGACGGTAGGAGCAAAGAAGTTACCTCCGTACCTGCGTCCATAATCCTGATGCACAGAATAATTCAATAATGGTCGTGAGTTTGTAATGCCAAGACCTACGTACCAGGTATCCGTAGCCTTGAATCCAGCATGCTTTCGCAAATATTCAAATATAGTAGGTGCCACAGGGCGTTTTTGAAGACCACCAACTTCTACGGAATTATAATTTCCAGATACGCCGGTAACAAGACCTCCATAGTGCCCTGTACCTCCGCTTGAATAGTGTACTTCAGGAAACAGCGTTCCTTGACTCTCCAAGGATTCTTCGAGAACAGCATCTATAGGAAATCTACCTACGATGTCATTCACTTCATCATCCGTTCCATATACGATCTTGGATTCTGGCGGTGCGCCGTCCAGCATGTTGTATAAAATATTACCTTCTATATCCTCATTCTGGCTTCCTGCCAAATACAGTTGCAGTACTGACTCTTGCTGTCGAACACCGCCAGCAAACAAAACAAATACCACATGTTCTGACATCCAGGGTGAAGTACGGGCATTGATTATACCGCTCGGTAGTATATAAGGAAAGACCGAAGAGGAAAGGGCTGCAGCAGCGCTATTCTTTATAAATTTTCTTCTTTTCATAGGACTTAGTAATAGTAGTATTCATTGGAAGTTGAAAATGACAAGTACACGTGTTCTGGTGTTATGGTCGGATTTTTCTTTAGAAAGTTAAGCATCCATGATAATTCTGCTTCAATCGGTTGTCGTGTGTAAAATCTCAAATAGGTATTGCGAATAAATGCTTCGGGGTCTGCATCCATTTCAGCTTTACTGGGAATGATAGGCGCATTGGTCAGATACTTGCTGACGATCATATCGTAGGCGATCTGCTTGTCGCCCACGGAACGAATGGCATCGAGAGCCTGCAGTAATTTACTTGGGCCTATAGCTTCCTGGAAGTAATTGGTGTATAGAATGGAGATATATTGTGCATCCCGTTTGGCTTTAGTCTTTTGAGCATTTATGGGAAGGACTTCGATCTCGTTGACATCGTAAATTTCATAGACATCCTTTTGGCAGGAGCCAAAAGAAAAAAGAATGAGAGCTGCCATCAGCAGTTTAGAAAAAATTCGCGTATTCATCTGTAACTACAATTTTTGCAATTATTTGATTTATGTCATTATGCTCTTTATAATCCTCCAGAAGACTTGCAACTTCCGAAGGTGTTCCTTCACGAAGCAGGAAAGTCAAAAATGCCCAGCGGATCATACCTTCTTTCATCGCCGCTGAATGGATCAGAATATCGATATAGTCAGCCTTACTGTTGCCGCTCTGACCTAACAGCGCGTTGAGTTGCTGGCCTTCCACCATGTTAAAGGCCTGGGAATATTCCTCTTCTGTCGGAAGCCGGAATAACAATTGATCAAAGCTGGCTCGGATGAAATTAAACGTATTCATATTGAATTCATCATACACCGGATTGTCGATCAGAAAGGCAAAGGTCTCATGATATTTTATAGCTCCTGTTCTCAACTGTTCAGGAGTCCTCAATAGATATTCGCATCTGCGGATCTCGTTTATGTTCTTGTAGTAAGACTCCCAGTCACCATTAAGACTGTCCCTGAATGCATTGCCTTTAAAATTGGAAAGGAAGTCACTTCTGATGATCTGATCCGTGATGCCTTCCAGGCATCTTATCTTGGCAAGGAGATAAAGGTTAAGACTGTAGGCTTCCTGATAAGAACCTTCGTTGACCCGGAAAGTGGTATCCTTCATAAGACGGTTGATCAAATCAAGACGGGAAGCTTCACTCAGTTCATTATCATTCAGTATCTCAGCTTCCTGTACCTGTTCTTCATTCGTAGGTTCCCGTCCGATAAGATCTATGAAAAGACGATTTACATAGTTCTCGATCTTAATACCTGAAATGCCCGTATTGGAAAAGGACTCATTATCGTCAATGATCAGATCTTCTGTCTTCTCACAAGAGCTGAATGTGAAGACAATAAACAAACCCAAGGTCCCAAGTGTGAGGACAGGATTCACGGTGCCAAATATTCGTCTATGCTTTAACAAATCAGATTGATTAGCTTAGTAAATCGAACGAGGAAATATCCTCATTCACATATTCTTATTCAGGGACTATTGACGCAGTATAAAACGCATTTCAACTTGCAAAAGCTTTCCAGGAATAAGAAAACGAGCAATTGTAAATTACGGACCATGTGATATTATGGTCACCACGACTATGCAAACTCATCTAAATTTAACTAAATAAAATTAAAGACCGATATATCGAAACATAATTCCAGGACCTCATCAATTTAAATAATAAACTCCATGCGCAACCCATACAATTGATCAACGACATAGACCGGGCAGATCTATAAAGATGAAAGGGATTCAATTATTCATACTGAAATGGGTGCTTACAATACATTGTATAATTCACTGAATATCCCGGCAACAATAATTGATTAGAAATCGGATACATGATAAAATCTGTAGAGATGGTTAAATACTTATAGGTATGAGACAATTTCTTAACTTCACAGACCAAATTTCAAGCATAATGAGCATTCAAAAGATATTACTATTTGTATTGGCTACTACTTATATTGTGACTGCTGCATCCAGTCAGTCCAAAGTAATGACACCAGAACAACTCATTGAACTGAAGAGAGTGTCTGCCATAGGCTTATCAAAAGACGGAAAGCGCGTAATCTATCAAACATCCACATTTGATTTAACTACCAATGAGCGATCCAGTCAAAGCTATGCCGTTTCCGTAAATGGTGGAACCGTAGAATCTCTGGATAATATAGATGGCCTGGTGGTCGATAAAAATATGTCTCCTGATGGTCAATGGAAACTGGTATCCAGGGATGTAAAGATTCAAAAAATAAGCGGCGGTGATCACTATGAAGATGTGCCTGAGTCCAATGTGTATATCTATGATCAACTCAATTACAGACACTGGGACACCTGGGAAGACGGTGCCTACAGCCATGTATTCATCCAATCCGCCACAGACACAGGGGATACAGGCATAGATTTGATGGAAGGTGAACCTCATGATTGTCCACAAAAACCATTTGGTGGTGATGAAGATTATATCTGGAGTCCGGATTCTAAAAAAGTACTGTACGTGACCAAGAAACTATCCGGAACAGCTTATGCCGTCAGTACCAACTCTGATATTTTCGAATATGACCTGGAGACCAAGCTAACAAGCAACCTGACAGCTAATAACAAAGGCTATGACACCCATCCGGCATTTTCTTCGAATGGCACTTTAGCCTGGCTGCAAATGAAAAGAGATGGTTACGAATCAGATAAAAACGACATCATTGTCCGTCTCCCTGAAGGAGACCTTAACCTCACAGAGAGTTGGGACGGCACTGTCAATGGTTTTATATGGAGTGCTGACGGTTCTACAATTTATTTCTACGCTCCTGTCGGTGGCACTGTGCAAGCTTTTGAAATTGAAGTGTCAGCAGAGGCCATGCCAAGACAATTATCTGAAGGCCCATTTGACGTGAACGGCATTATTGCCCAAAGCGGTGATCACCTCATTGTATACCGGAGGGATATGAATCATGCTACCGAGATTTACAATTTGAACATCGCTACTGGTGCTATGAAGCAATTGTCAAATGCTAATGATGCCGTTTACAAAGACATTAAGATGTCCAACATCGAAAAGAGGATGGTCAAAACGACTGACGGGAAGGATATGGTGACTTGGGTAATCTATCCCCCTGATTTTGATCCAAATAAGAAATACCCTACCCTCTTGTATTGCCAGGGCGGGCCACAGGGTGCATTATCGCAGTTCTATTCATTCAGATGGAACTTCCAACTGATGGCTGCCAATGGATATATCATTGTCGCGCCTAACAGAAGAGGTATGCCGGGTCACGGGGTAGAATGGAATGAGCAAATCTCAAAAGATTATGGTGGACAAAATATGAAGGACTACCTTGCTGCCATTGATGCTCTTGCCAAAGAGCCTTACGTTGACAATGACAGACTGGCTTGCGTAGGCGCTAGCTATGGCGGGTTTTCGGTATTCTACCTGGCGTCACAACATGAAGGCAGATTCAAATCATTTATATCCCATGATGGCATTTTCAACTGGAGATCCATGTATGGCACGACCGAAGAATTGTTTTTTGTCGACTGGGATCTGGGTGGCAACTACTGGGATAAAAGCAATTCGGCTGCTCAAAAAACCTATACTGAATTTAATCCCATTAACTTTGTTGACAAATGGGATACACCCATTATGATCATCCAGGGAGGTAAGGATTATAGAGTACCTATCGGGCAAGGGCTTGAAGCATTCCAGGCTGCTCAGCTGAGGGGTATCAAATCAAAACTTTTATATTTCCCTGAAGAAAATCACTGGGTGCTTTCAGCTCAGAACAGCCTGGTATGGCAAAGAGAGTTTTACAACTGGCTGGATGAGACGGTAAAGAAGAGTGAGGTAAAAAACCGCCCTTAGTTAAGCAAAGCGCTCGTGTATTGATGGGAATCGGATGACCTCCTCAAGAGACATTAGTTACGCTTCGTTTAAGTAATTCGCGAGCAAACTATGAAAATGATGTACAGCCGTCTCGCGACTGGGCGAAAATCGTCCTGTCTTGTATACCCTTGACTTCAAGCCTTTGTGCACAGCTTCTACGACCTCTTCATCTTCGAGTTCTACGGTATGCAATTGAGCGCCGGCTCCCCTATCCAGTTTGGATCCATCGCAGACATAACTGATGAACGATACCATGGTCTGATCAGGGCTGATAGGTTTTACAATATTTACAGACAGCCCCCAGGGATAGAAATTGAACATCATATTTGGGAATAAGCAATAGTAGTAAGCGGCTACCTTCCTTCCATAATCGGGGTGGCCCTCTGGTAAATCAAATACCTCGTCAGAGTCTGTCGCATAGCCAATCTGAAGATTCAGATGCCTGTACAATACAGTCTCGTACTCACCGTAATCCAACACCTCATTGAGTCCTTCATGAACAAAGGGGATATGAAATCCTTCCAGGTAATTGTCGCAATACAAAGCCCAATGGCAATTCACCAGGTAGTCGCGACTCAAGGATTTATCCAGCTTGAACTCTTCCAGAGGCAAAAATCCAAGGCGTTCATCGAGTACTTTAGCTACTTCTGAAAAATCGAATAACGGATCGATGGCCGTAAATAAAAAACCATTCCAATTCCAAAGCCTGAACTCATGTAAGCTGTCACAAGGTCTTGGAAAGTCGATCGCCTCTTTAAATTCTGGCATCGATTGAAAACGGCCATCCAGGTCGAAACGTCTGCCATGATAGCCACATACCAATTGACTCACTTTTCCAGGCTTACTAATGAGAATATTTCCCCGGTGGGTACATACATTGCTTAAACATTTCACCCCCTTGTCATGTGAATGGACAAGCAGCATGGGCTCGGTGATATATCCTTCTATAAATTCAAACGGATATGCTGATCCCGTCTGAGGCACAAGCCTTTTATCACCGCACCATTGCCATGAACGATAGAATACTCTTTCCTTGAGACTATCAAACACTTCCGGGTCCTGGTAAAAGTATGCGGGAAGCGTTTCAGCACGTCTGATATCAGGGTCAACAAAGAATTTTTTCATGTAGGTCGATAATTAAAAGTATCCCATATAAAAGAAGGGAAACACTTAATCTTTAAGCGTCTCCCTCTTTCGTTTATTGTATCAATTCAAGAAAGAACTCAATTATTGAATGCTCAACTACTGCTTTCTTACTTTCTTTACCAGTGTACCCATAACACCCCATTTCAATTCCCTCAAGGCAATGGCTTCATTCATTTTAGCTTGCATGTCAGCAGATGGTTCGTCCATACCATCATTCTCACTGAACATCTGAGCATAGTCAGTATACATATCAAAAGTAAGGTAATTGGCATGGACGTCTGTTCCCCAAGGAACCATTACTGATGCAAGACCCCACGAACCGCGACGCCCTTCATTTGCACTCTTTTGATGCATTGGTAAAAACACATTCATCTCTGCACTCTCATATGCTTCTCTATTTCCTTCTTCTACTTTCATGAAATTAATCCTTGATACAGTGCCTTCTTCCATTTCAAAGTCACTGTCGGTTCCACCAAGCAAAACACAATACTGATCATATGCCAGATCACGCGTATGAGATGACTTTCGCATCTTTGTCATCAGATCGTAGCTCGACATTTCGGGATAAGCAGCTTCAGCGGCTTTGTAGAGATTTTTCCATGCTGAACCATCCATCATCTTGACAGGATCGCTGTATACTTCAACAATGAGATATTGAGAGCTCTGCTTCTCCCCATGGGGCTGAAGTGACCAAAGGTCCCAGCCTACAATATCACCCATATTGGCCCGCTCCTGATGAATTTTTGACCAGAAGTCCTCTGTGTGCGCGTATGCATATTCCTGTTCATTATCTACACTTACCCACTGAAAGTGAAGATACATCTGCGCGTCGTCATCCTGTGCAAACACACTAAAAGTCATAAGACAGAATAGGACAAAAAATAAATTTTTCATTGATTTTGATTTTGTTGGACATAATATACAAATTAAAAAAGCTAAATCAGGCATTTGCTACAAACTAAGATCAAGCTGTATTCGTAAGGTCATAGAAACATGCTGGAGATCAAGCATTAGATTTTATCAAAGGATTATCTATCAATAATCACAAATGGTTTATCAAATAAGATTATAACTTAGGATAATCATTATCAGCCCATGAAAGTCATCCTTCCATTTCTAATGAGTGTATTCATGTCTTTTTCAACTTCTTCAAGTTTTAGGGTTGATAATACTCTAACTGTGGTGATAAGCAATATCAAAACAATTGAAGGAGATATAGAGATAGGCATCTTCCAGGATTCCGATGATTTTCCTAATGAAGGATCTCAGATGTACAAGCTCCGAATACCTGTGACACAGGATTCAATTGAAGTTGTGTTTCCCGATCTGAGCGATGGCGACTATGCCATTGTCCTTTTCCATGACATCAACAATGATGGCTTGTGCAATATGAACTTCATTGGCTATCCCAAAGAGCCTTATGGCTTTTCTAACAACAAGCGTCCATTCTTCAGAACCCCATCCTTCAATGCCACAAAATTCAATGTCACGGGAGACAAGAAAATCTACATCAAATTGATTAGCTAAGTTTTAATGTGCTGCTCTGCCACAAGCTTCTACCGTCCGGTCTATAGCGGCTTGCAAATCAACATGCCTATAACCAAGCATAGCCATTGATTCGCGGGTATCCAGGAAGGTGTTTTTTGTCTGAACCGATACGAAGTGATAGGCATCCAGGCCACTTTGTTTGCCTTTTATCTTGAACAAGAGCTTCAAAATAATGGTACTAAAGTATACCAGAATATTAGGCACTGTGATAACCAACTTTCGCTTTTTCATGGGTCTGACCATCATTTTAATCAACTCTTTCCAGCTCACATTTTTTCCTCCTACAATCCAGTTGTCTCTGCGGATTGGAGATTCCAGGATACCGACTATGGCGCGAGCAACTTGCTCAACAGAACAAATATTTGTCCCTCCTTTAGTATAAAAAACCACTGGCATACGATAGATGTAATCGATAAGCGGCTTCCATAAAGGAATCATGCCCGGAGCAGAGCCAAAAACATAAGGTATTTCAAGAACAGTCAGGAAAGCCTTGCCGCCCAGAGCTTCGCGTGTTTCAAGTTCTTGCCTGCGCCTACTGTAAACATAAGGGTGTCTTTCCTGCATCTTCCATTCAGGATGCTTCCTGTTGAAATGACTGAAGTAAGACCCTAAAATCACAAGGTGCTGCAACTTGCCTTCTGAACACAATTTTGCCAGACGAACACAAGGAGTCACATTCCCTTTGTAAAAGTATTGCCAGGCATCGCCTGTCGGGATATTCCGGTCATCGAGTCCACCACAAAAAACGACAATTTGGAAAGGCCCCAATAATGGTGCAAGTTCCTCATCAGACATGGTTTCCAGATCGATCTGAATAGGTGAGACAGCGCTCCCCTCTTTATTTCCCAATGACCTTGTAGAAACTGTCACCTGATAGTTCCTGCTTTCTAAAGCATGGACCAGGTGGAAGCCTATGAAGCCCAATCCGCCAATGACCAATACTTTTTCTTCCATAAAAATGCAGCTATGTGAGGCACAATCAAGGCCTTATTAAACACAAGAATCAAAGCTATAAAGATACGACTTTTAGAGGTCAGATCCTATGATTAAGTTCAGCTTCAGCCAGGTTCATAAACAGCCTTTAAGGACCCACAAAGCATATATCTGATTTGTTTTTTAATAGCTATTTATAACACTAAAAATAGATTATGAAAAATAAATGAAAGGTGGAAAGATGACTATCCTTAACTACGAAAAGAGAGTAAGGGCGGGTTATAACATCGTTCTGAAAAAGTATCCAGATGCAAATCTTTACAAAGTTGATTTGAAATGAATGGATGATCGTTTCTTGTTAGATCTTAAATTGACTTACACAGATGAAAAAAACAATTTACTTAAGAGAAACCGACATTCAAAAATAGGACACACCGGTTATCAAGAATGAATTCTTCTTTGGCATAGACCATTTCGACTGGCCGGTCAAAATGAACTTCGAAAAAGCTTTTGAACTTAGAGAAAAGAAAGGATTGAGCAATGAATTCAATGAAGTGATTTTGATGAAGCGCTGGTCATATCAAAGGCTAAATCACTCATGACCGATGCTGTAAAAGCTTGGGTATAGCCATTAATCCGTAACTTACTCGCCTTAAACTGTTAATCATGTACAGCCTTAAACATGGACTTCTACAGGCTTGCTATGCCTGTTCACAATTTCTTTGTATTCACAGAATGAGGCTTTGTTTTCTGTCGAAAGTACACCACAAGCCATTCTCATGCCCACTCTGACAGAGACTGATCGAAATGCGATCAGCAAGCCTTCGACGGGACTGCTTATATTCCAAAACACAAAGCCCACAGGGTTTTACTTTTATGACGGCAGTCAATGGCTGAAAATTATAGATGGCAGTGCCTCTGTAGATGATAACGATGGTTCCTGTAATTTCTTTAATACCCACTAATATGAAAATGAATCATACATTTTGGATTGCACTAAGTCTTGCTTTCCTTTCTATTCAGACCTATTCTGTGGCTCAGTCGGATAGATTTGAGCCTGGTGTCTATAAATCTGCTGATGGAGACAGTCTTCAATACAGGCTGATGATCCCAGACTATAATCCAATCAGGGACTACCCTCTCGTTGTATTCCTCCATGGATCCGGAGAGAGAGGCGAGGATAATAAAGCGCAACTCAAGTGGGGCATCCAGCAATTAGCCTCTGATAACATGATGAAAAATTTCCCTTGTTTTGTTCTGGCTCCCCAATGCCCGGCAAACGGCTGGTGGTCCAATTATGAGAATCTTGCTGATGGACAACTCAGCCTCAAACCGGAAGCTGGTCAAGCCATGTCTTTAATGATCGAACTGGTAGAAAGCTTGATTATCGATCTAAATATTGACACGAACAGGGTATATATCACAGGACTTTCCATGGGAGGATACGGCACTTTTGATGCCATCATCCGCCGTCCAGACCTCTTTGCAGCAGCCATACCGGTATGTGGTGGTGGAGACATCTCTCAAGCCAAACTTATAAAAGACATCCCTATGTGGATCATTACAGGATCAGAAGATTCAGTCGTAGACCCCAAACTATCGACAGATATGCTTTTAGAGTTACACAAAGAAGGCGCGCGCCCGGGTTTCACCCTTTATCCTGAAACGGGCCATTATTCATGGTTGGCCGCCTACTCTGATCCCATGATATGGGCCTGGCTGTTCAGGCAGTCGAGGTAGCGTCAAGTTCTAAGTATTAAGTACTAAGACTAAGTAATTACAAAATTATTCCATCCAGTTCCGTAGTACATTGTACTCTGTACACATACAAATATACTGACATTTTGGCATCACATTTCAACAAATACTGACTTATTGTCATATAAATTTAACTTAGCTCGCACAAATTGGCACAAAAAGAGCGATGGAACAGGAATTGATCAGAGTTGAATAGAAATAATTTTTAAAAACCTTAAAACATTATAGCTATGAACCTAATAAGATTCAACAGACCATCAAACACAAAAACTTTCAGTCATGTTATGGATGAGTTCTTCAACAAGAGCTTTCCTGAAGTTTTCAACTCCGAACTCAACTGGAATACGCCTTCCACAAACATCAAGGAGACAGACACCGCCTTCACAATTGAAATGGCTGTGCCCGGCATTGATAAAAACAACATTGACATCAGGGTGGAGAAAGATCAGTTGATTGTAGAGTCCAAGCACAGCAGCGAGATTGTAGAAGAAAACGAGGATGATCACTATACTCGTAGGGAATTCAACTACAGCGCTTTCAGAAAGAGCTTTTATCTGAATGAGAAAATCGATGCAAACAAAATCGACGCACGCTACAAGGATGGCATCCTATATATAGATCTTGAGAAAAAAGACGAGGCCAAGACCAGGGAGCCACGCAATATCATTGTAAAATAAAATTGAGTTGGTGATTGATATGGAAAAGGGGTAAAGCGCTCTGCTTCACCCCTTTCCTTTTGATATATGCTTATTTCTTTCTGGATCTGCTCTATAGATTGCGATCGATTTTGGCTTCCCGCATAGTCATAGCTGAATAAACCGGCCTCGGTTGAATTTCCTCTATATTTTGAAGTGGCTTCACCTTATTATTTTCCATGATCTTTTGAATCTCAGCCATTCTTTTTATCCTGCTCTTTCTTCGTTGATCTAACAGATCATGATAGGCTTCTTCATCATAGGTCTTAAGGTAATCCTCATACTTGGACCTTGGAATAACTATTGTTAAATCGCCATTGTTTTTAGGCACATAAGCCGACTTGAACTGAGGATTCAATTTTCGCACCGTTCTGTAAGGAATCTCCAGGTCTCTGGATAATTCGTACAGATTATGTTTTTTACCATCGTTGAGCTGCACGGTATATTTCATATCCTCATCAACCAGCTCGGGCGTCAGCTTATGATAATGATAGTATTGCATCAAATACATGGCTGCAATGATTCGTGGCACATAATTCTGAGTTTCCCTGGGCAAAAATCGTCTGATTTCCCAGAAATTGTAGCTTCCTCCACGTCTGATAGCTTTACGCACATTGCCAGGACCACAGTTGTAGGCTGCTATGGCCAGCGTCCAATCATCGAATTCACAATAAAGGTCAGTCAGGTAATCAAGAGCCGCGCTTGTAGATTTCACGGGGTCTCTACGTTCATCAATAACACTATTGATTTTCAAACCCTTCATCCTGCCTGTAGCACTCATAAACTGCCACAGACCTGTAGCACCAAGAGAGGAAGTTGCCGTAGGAACCAGATTGGATTCTACGACAGCCACATACTTTAATTCTTCCGGAAGCTTTCTTTTGTGGATTTCTTTTTCAAACAATGGAAAGTACAGGTCTACCCGACCAAGTATCTTTTCACCGGCTTTCCTATAAGTGACTGTATATTCCTTGATACGCCTGCCTACCTCATAGGTATAATTGATATCTATCACGCTGGATATGTTTTCCAGGCGCTCAATGATATCTTCTTCGGAGAACCTGGGCACAGAAGGCTTGTAGGTCTTTTCCGAAAGAGCCGAAGTATGGGACCATCCAGTCTGAACAGCCACAAATAATAATAAGCTAACCATCCCCAGCACTTGCCTGGCGACAATCACTAATTTGTCCATGATAAAATAATTTGCAATATCAGTTAATGGGCTTCACATTATTCAAAATAATGTTTGGTTTTTTAGCTAATTCCCACAACACTATTTAATTATACATTAAATCTATATTTAATGTATAAACGGGAACGCAAATATATACCCAATTACTGAATAAGTCAATAATTTACACATTGCAATCTTTTTGAATGTGTATACTATTGATTTACAATAACTATGCCAAGAAATAAGAAAAATTAGCTGCCTAGGAGACCTGCAAAGGCAAGGAGTGATGGATCTTTCATGCCTTTCCCCATGATTTGAATACTCAACGGCATTTTACCAGCTTTATTTTGAATTGGAAGGCTTATCGAGCACTTCCCGCACAGCAGGTCACTCCGAATATGTTCTTATGTTTTAGCCTGCATAACCAGACTTATGAAAATCGCTCAATGAGCTGTTCCAGATCCATGGTAGACTGGTCTCCGGACTTCATATTTTTGAGGGTGAACTGGCCTGATTGCATTTCTTCACTACCAATTATTATCACATGAGGGACATTGATCTTGTCGGCATATTTCATCTGCTTTTTGATCTTTGTCGGCTCAGGATATAAATCTGCTGAGACACCCCTCTCCCTGAGTTTTGATAAAAACTGAAAAGCGTAGCTGTGGGCTTCGTCATCAATGGCCAGCATGAGGATTTGAAGCATTCTGTCAACGGATTCCGGAAAAAGTTTCAATCCGTCCATGACATCATAGATACGCGCTGCACCAAAAGAAATGCCTACACCTGACACGCCGTCAAGTCCAAAGCTTCCAGTAAGATTATCATATCTTCCGCCGCCACCTATGCTTCCTATTTCATAGTCATTCGCCTGCACCTCGATGATGCACCCTGTATAATATGTCAGACCCCTGGCAAGACTCATATCAAAGCGTATTTCATTATGCGTATCTGTACTGCCGAGATAAGCCAGGCAAGTCTTCAGTTCTTCAATACCTTTTAAACCCGTTGGACTGTTTTCAAATTCCTTCTCAAGGAGTTCCAGCTCCTTAATCTGAAGCATTTCAAGAATACGCTCTGCTTTACCCCTCGGAATATCCCTGGATTCCATTTCCTTCAATACACCTTCTTTACCAATCTTGTCGATTTTATCGATAGCCACAGTCATGGCCATAAAACTATCTTGCACACCCTGTGATTCCGCAAGACCGAACAGAACCTTACGGTTATTCAACTTGATTGTGCAGTTGATGCCTAATTTGCTAAAGACAGTGTCATAAATTTTAAGCAATTCGGATTCATACATAAGACTGTCTGATCCTACCACATCGGCATCGCACTGAAAGAACTCTTGGTAGCGCCCCCTTTGTGGCCTGTCGCCTCTCCATACCTGCTGGATCTGGTAACGTTTGAAAGGAAAGGCAATGTCATTCTGATGCATGGTGACAAAGCGGGCAAAAGGAACCGTCAGATCATACCTCAAACCTCGTTTAGCTATCGATGGCACCAGTTTCCTGGAATCCATATCGGCGAGAGCTTCCGGATCGGCATTTTTCAAAAAATCTCCATTGTTGAGAACTTTGAAAAGCAGTTTATCTCCTTCGTCACCGTACTTGCCGGTGAGCGTACTGAGGTTTTCCATTACCGGGGTTTCAATGGGCACATAACCATATAGCTCGAACACTTCCCTAATGGTATTGAAAATATAATTACGCCTTGCTACCTGCTCCGGTAAAAAATCACGCGTGCCTTTTGGAATGGATGGTTTCATTAGAGCACTGATCTGAATTGACTGAGAAATCGGATATCGTTTTCGAAAAGAAGCCTTATATCACTGATATCAAATCGTTGCATTGCTGATCGTTCAATCCCTATTCCAAATGCAAATCCGGTATACTTTTCAGAGTCTATGCCGCAATTCTCCAAAACATTGGGGTCGACCATACCACATCCCAGGACCTCCAGCCATCCTGTGCCTTTAGTCAATCGCTTCGTGGTCTCTGTTTCTGTTCCCATCCAGACATCCATTTCTGCACTCGGTTCAGTAAATGGAAAGAAACTGGGCCTCAAACGTATTTTGGTTTCTGGACCATACATCTCTTTAGCAAAATAATCCAGGGTTTGTTTCATATCAGCAAAAGATACCCCTTCATCAATATAAAGTCCTTCCACCTGGTGGAACTGGCAATGCGATCGAGCCGATACCGTTTCATTACGATACACGCGTCCCGGCGCTATGATCCTGATCGGAGGTTCCTGATTCTGCATAACTCTTGCCTGAACAGAGGATGTGTGTGTTCGCAACAGATAGCTTGTCGAATCCTTCAGATAGAATGTATCCTGCATATCTCTTGCCGGATGATCTTCCGGCGTGTTCATGGCTGTAAAGTTGTGCCAGTCATCTTCAATTTCCCTTTCTTCAGCTACGACAAAACCAATACGCTCAAAAATGCCAATCATATGTTCCATAACGATTGAAACCGGATGGCGACTGCCTAAAGTCGTGGGAGCAGGGGGCCTTGTCATATCCATGCCTGACTTCTCCTCCCCTTTTTGCTTATCCCGAATGGAAGAAGCCAAACTTTCATATTTTTCTTCTGCAAGGGTTTTGAGGGCGTTCAGCGACTGACCATATTCTTTCTTCTGATCGTTGGGAACATTTCTGATCTCACCAAAAAGAGGCTTGATGATATTCTTTGTTCCCAAATACCGTATCCTGAATTGCTCAAGCTGTTCAGCATTATCTACAGCTGTTTCGGATATTTGCTTTTTGAGTTCTTCTATTTTATTGAATGCTTCCAAAACTTCATGTTGTAAGCTTGCAAAATTAGTGTTTCTTAAGGCAGTTTTCCTGAAAATTGGGCATAAAAGCCGGGCTGCTCAATATTTTTAGGCTTAGTTCTTGTAATAGTACAAAGATTATATTCTACTCATCCTGAATATGGAAATGCAAATCGCAGATATTCTGATTTCATTGCTTGGCGGTTTTACCGCCGGTTTCCTGAATGCTCTGGCAGGCTTTGGATCGGTCATCACGCTGGCTATCTATATGGATATTATGAATATCCCGGGACACATTGCAAATGGAACCAATCGAGTCAATATACTGGCAAGCAGCAGTATCAGCGCCGTTACATTCCAACGCAACGGACTTCTGGATTTTGATCGCGGTAAACGCATCATTTTACTGGTACTCCTTGGCGCCCTTGCCGGCGTAGTGATGGCAGTAAATATTGATGCTGATCAATTCAAAAGCGCGTATAAATATATTCTGATACCTATATTGGCTATACTTCTCATTAAGCCCCGACGATTTATTTCACCAGACCAATCGAAACCGGCTTCAAACCCCTGGCTTACAGGCATTATCTATTTTCTTTTTGGCGTTTACGCAGGCTTCATACAGGTAGGCTTTGGCGTTGTATTTCTGCTTGTTGTCATTATTATGGACAAATACGACCTGATTAAAGCCAATGCACTCAAGGTAGCCATTGTCGCCATTTACACTGTATTTGTCCTGGCGATATTTCATTTCAGAGGTCTGGTCAGGTGGGAGGCCGGACTGATACTGGCATCGGGGCAAGGATTGGGTGGCTACCTGGCTGCGCGCTACGCTTCAAAAATGGAAGGCGCCAACAAGTTAGCCTATTACCTTATTGTTATCATAGTAATTGCTGTGATTATCAAAAACTTTGAACTCTGGAAAATATTGGCATAAGTGAGGCCGGCACAGAAAACTACCGGCCCTTACACTCAAAATACTAATAACAGCTATTTCGACCCCTTACATAGCCATTGGTATAATACCTGTATAAAAGGCTATTTATTTCGCTCTCCAATCTGCCTATGCGACGTGCTTCCCTGCTGGAAATGTAACCATCCCTCCAGGCGCATCTTTTTTCTTCATCCAGCTTATACTCCAGTTGAGCCAATCGCTTTCTTACATGCCTTGGAATGTCTCTGGCAGCTGCATTGGCATTGTAATAATGACAGCGATACTTTGCCCGCATATTATAATCTGTCCGATAGTAGGACCTGTTTGATTGGGCACGCACAAAACTCAATCCCAGCCCTAAAAAAATCAAAGTGATCATTATCTTTTTCATAAGCCTATATTTTATTCCACCAACAATATCGTTGGTTAATCATCTAGTTTTTAGACTCATAAATTAGGGCATAAGTAAGCATGAGTGCCTGTGATTAACCTGTCTTTAACGCTTATAGGAAGCAAATGCTACAGCTTTGTTAAAGCATCCACCTAATCCTTGATTTATCACTTGATTATTTAATTTTCTTAACAGGCCTTTTCGGATTATTTTAAGATTTGAATCATAATATATTTTAATTTATATTAATATCTTTTGTACAAACGTGTGGATATGAATACACTGACAGACTCGGCATCAGCATTGAGAAGACGTTATGAGAACTTATTTATAAAGGAATTTGAGAAGCTCAACGAAGAACAAAAAAAAGCTGTCAGCACTATCGAGGGCCCGGTCCTGGTAAATGCAGGACCCGGAACAGGAAAGACCCAGATCCTGGCCGTCCGCATTGGGAAGATACTGCTTGAAACAGATGCAGCAGCGCACAACATTCTTTGTCTTACGTATACAGAAGCCGCTACTGTCGCCATGCGTAACAGGCTGGTAGAGATCATAGGCCCTGCCGCTCACCAGGTACACATACATACCTTCCACGGCTTCTGCAATAAGGTCATCCAGGAAAACCTCAATATTTTTGGCGCCTACCGCCAACTGGAACCCATTACAGATCTGGAAACCGTAGATATTTTCAGGGCTCTTATTGATTCCCTTCCAAGTGACAACATTCTCAAACGCTTTAAAGATGACCGGTACTACGAGAAAGACCGCATGCAAAACCTCTTTGACCTGATGAAAAAAGAGAATATCTCAAGCGAGGAATTGATTGCACTGGTTGATCGGCATCTAAAAGAAAAAAGAGAATCTGATGAATACATAGCTAAAAGAGCCAGCACATCGAAAGGCAGACGGTGGAAAAAAGGCGAGTTCAGACAAGATAAATATGAGGACTATGCCATCAAGTTCGATACGCTCAAAGCAGCAGCAAAAGAATATCAAAATTACCAGGACCTGATGCAGGAGCATGAACGCTATGACTACAATGATATGATACTCTGGGTACTGGAAGAATTTAAGCAGAACGAACTGCTTTTATCCCAGTATCAGGAACGGTACCAATACTTCCTGGTCGATGAGTACCAGGATACCAACGGATCACAAAACGCCATCTTATCTCTCCTCATAGATTATTGGGATCAAGCTAACGTATTTGTTGTAGGTGATGATGATCAGGCCATTTATAAATTCCAGGGAGCCAGTATTGATAACCTCGTTAAGTTCAGAAATGATTACAATCCGGAGATCATAGTACTGAAAAAGAATTACAGGTCAAATCAAAAGATTCTTGACTCAGCCAGCAGTCTTATACAATTAAACACAAAACGGCTTGTGAATGAAGACGAAGGATTGAGCAAACAACTCCAGGCGTCAGGAGATGATAAAGACAACACAAGCCTTCCCAAAGTTATATGCTTTAATAAGCAATCCGATGAGTATGCTTTTATAGCAGACCAGCTGAAAAAAATGGCTCTTGAGAATCCGGAAGAACTGAAAGAAACCGCCGTTATTTACCGAAAGCACAAGCAGGTAGAATCATTACTGACAATACTCGAAAAAAACAAAATAGCCTATAATGTAAAACATCGAATCAATATCCTTGAATTGCCTTTTATCAAAAACCTTATAAATATCCTGAAATATATACAGGAGGAATATGATGTTTTCAACAGTTCAAGTGTGCGCTTGTTTGAAATATTACATTATGAATACTTTAAAATTCCAAGTCTTGATATTGCAAGATTGAATTACTACTGTTCAAGGCATAGAAAAAATGAAGAAAGAATCAGTCTGCGCGAATTCATTGCCGACAAAGAAAAAATCGATACACTCGGCTTAAGTCAGCCGGAAAAGATCCACCAGCTATCACAGCATCTTGAATCGTGGATTGGCAGCCAGGCATCAAAAACAATACAACTGCTTTTCGGTGATATTCTGAATGAAGGAGGTATTCTCTCCTACATTATGGAAAGACCCGATAAAGCCTGGTACCTCCAGCTTATAGCCACCCTTTTTGATTTTATCAAAGACGAATCCGTTAAAAGTGGAAATATAAGCCTCAAAGAAGTTCTCCAGATGTTTGACAAAATGAATGAAAACAGGATTCAGCTGCCGGTAAACAAAATTATCAGCTCCGAAAATGGCGTTCATTTTGTTACGGCACACTCAGCCAAAGGACTGGAATTCAAAAATGTATTTTTAATAGGATGTACCAAAAACATCTGGGATAAAACTGGCGGATCACATTTCGTTAATTATACTTACCCGGATGGGGTAAACAGTTCTAATCAAACAGGTACTGAAGATGAACGTAGACTCTTTTTTGTAGCCTTGACACGGGCTAAAACAGGATTGACTGTCAGTTACGCCAGACAAACCGAAGAAGGCAAGGATCTTGGGGCATCTCAATTCGTCGATGAAATGGTGGCAAATGGTGGCATCGAAATGAGCACTATTGAAATGCCGGAGGACAAGCTGATTAAGTTCTATTATGAAGTCTTCAAGAAAACAGAAGTACAAGTGCCCCTTATCGAAAAACCCCTGATTGACAACTGGCTCAAAGATTACCGACTCAGTGTTACACATCTGAATAAATACCTGTCCTGCCCAATAAGCTTTTACTTTGAGAATATACTTCGTGTGCCTTCTGCAAGAAACGCATATACTGGATACGGTAGTGCCATGCACAATGCCCTCTATGAGTTTATGATGCAATACAAAGCCAAAAAGCTGTCAGACAAAGGGCATCTTGTGCACTACTTCAGGGATAGTATGAATAAACACAGATCGCACTTCACCAAAGAGGAATTCGAAAGCTATCTGGTACTTGGTGAGATGAACCTGGAGAAACTGCATGCCGACAGAATAGATGAATGGACTTCACTTCCTGATTTTGCCCTAGAGGAAGAGCTATCCCATGCAGAAGCCGAAGGGGTAGCCATAAAAGGATTCATCGACAAAGTAGAAATAGACAAGCAAAAAGTTCATGTCGTAGACTATAAGACCGGAAAGGCGTCGAATGCTAAAAAGAAACTGAAAAAACCCAGCGACAAAGATCCCGTTGGCGGTGACTACTGGAGGCAACTTGTATTTTACAAAATCCTGCTTGAAAGTGATAAAAAACATAACTGGATCATGGAATCTGCTGAAATAGATTTCATAGAACCGGACCGAGTGAGTGGAGAATTTACCCGTAAAAAGATGTATGTCACAGACGAAGACACAGCCATTGTGAAAAGGCAAATCAAAGAATGTTACGAAAAAATCAAAAACTATGCATTTGACAAAGGCTGTGGTGAGGATGATTGCCGATGGTGTAGCTTTGTAAATGAAAATAAACTAAGCATAGCACAATGAAACTGATCAAAAAAACCCTTCACTTTCTTGTATTTATATGCTTTGCCTGCTTTGCATATGTGCAATACAACGATAGCGATGCTTCGCTTTGGATCATCATTTACGGTTTCGTAGCTATCATTGCATTAGGATCTATGCTGAATTTTAGGATGCGTAAGCCCGCATTGCTGATCCTTATAATCATGCTGATCCTCATTTTTTGCAACCTGAATCTTTTGACCAGCTGGACAAATGCGGGATATCCTTCATTCATAGATTATGAAAAGACAGATGTACAGGTGGTCGAAAATATCAGGGAGTTTCTGGGCTTGACACTATCAGCCCTGGTGCTTTCTGTTTATGCCAGTATCAGATAAAACAACAAAGGCCTTCTTACAAAAGGCCTCTGTCATAATACTCAATCATAAAAACCATTGGGACTTTTTAAATATTTAGTCCATTTATCAAATACCTAAAACCGGCATTTTGTTGCATGATCATCTAGTTTTGAATGATTATTTTTTGAACTGTAGAGCCTTCAGGAGATACAAACCAAAGGTAATATAAGCCATCTTCCAAGGCACCTAAGTCCAAATTCCCAGTAGCTTCGACATTATATATTTCTCTACCAGATGGGTCAACTACAATTATTGAGCTGACAAGTTCCCAACCCTCCAGATGAAACAAACCATTGCCAGGATTAGGGAATATATTTAGGTTTTCAGATATCAGGCCTTGTGAATGACTCAGCGCATCCAGATCATACTTATACATACCCCGGCCATAGCTGGCCGCAACAAGGAATCTTTGCTTCTCACTGTAATCAATATCTAGCACCGGTACATTAGGCATGCCAAGACCAAGGATGTGCCATGTATCACCATAGTCCGGACTGAAAAACACACCCATATCTGTAGCCAGATAAAGAAAACCTTCAGCTGTAGGATCTGCTATGATCTCATTAACAGGGACATCAGGAAGCTCCTGACCAATAGAAGTCCAGCTGAAGCCATAGTCACTGGAATAATATACATGACTGTTGGACTCCCCGAAGCGAAAACCTGAAACCGTTAAGTAAACGCCCGACTCAAAAAATGGATCGGCATGAATGGATGTAATCCATCGTTTAGGAATACCTAATGAGATATTGTCAAAACTGGAGCCGTAATCGCGACTGATCCACACATTGCCATCGTCAGTACCTACATAAATGATATCACTGTTCAATGGCGAAACCTCTATGGCCGTCAGAGTTCCAAATTGGATATTGCCCTGCGGTCTGTCTTCACTTACCAACTCTTCTGTCAACTCTTCCCAACTATCTCCCCTGTTCTCTGATCTGTACAAGCGCTGGGTACCAGTATATATAACCCGGCTGGCGTTAGGATCCATTTCAATAGGGGTGTTCCAGTTAAAGACGCCCGAAATACCAACAGGTAGATATTGAATATCCGTAACCGCGGTGTCTGCCCTGAACATATTCCCATTCTGCGTTTCAAAATACATAAGGCTGTTGTCTTCAGGATCTATTATAATCCGGAAACCATCACCACCGAATAATTTATCCCAGTTGAGAGATGAATTTTTACTGACAACTATTCCGTTATCCTGGGCACCGCCATAAATATTGTCCGGCTCCACTGGGTCTATAGCACATGTATAAAATTGAAAGTTGGCCATACCCGGCCTGTAGAAATAAGCATCCGAACCTGGAATCTCTTCTATCATCATATCAACACCGCCATCATTACCATTGAAGATAAGCCCCTCTGTTTGCCTGGAAATCGCAAGTGCGTGATGGTCGACATGAGCACTTGGAAAAATATTATACCATGAATCAGCACCATCATCGCTGGCAAACATATGCAGACTTGTAACATAGACCTTGTCAGGATTGAACGGGTCTACATAAATACGGCCGAACCACCACATAAAGGAAACATTATCAATGCCATCAGTGGATTTTTCAATCCAGCTCTCTCCTCCATTGTCCGACCTGTACAAACCCTGGATAAATCCTCTTTGATCTGCATACCAGGCATACAAGATATCCGGATGGGATTCAGAAATGGCAATGCCAATACGCCCCTTTTGAGAAGGAAGAAATGGTAATCCATTTGTTAATTCGACCCAGTTGTCTCCACCATCCAGGCTTTTATAAATACCGGAAGAAGCCCCTCCGTATTGCCTGTTATGCGGCCGGCGTATTCTCTCCCACATGGCAGCATATACAATATTACCATCATCTGGATGAATAGCTAAATCAATGCCGCCCGTGGAGTCCGAAAGAAAAAGCACCTGTTCCCAGGACAATCCACCGTTTACACTACGGTAGATACCCCTGTCAGGGTTATTTTCGAACAAATGCCCCATACAGGCAACAAACAATCGATTATCATCATTGGGATCAATGGCTATACGCCCAATGCTTCCTGCATTGTCAAGCCCAAGGTGTCTCCAGTTATCTCCCGCATCATCCGACCTATAAACGCCATGACCATCGTATGCGATCGAACCGCCACCTGCATTGGATTCACCTGTACCTGCATAAATAAGCTCTGAATTATTCAGAGATATGGCCAGATCACCGATGGCCAGACATTCCTGCTTGTCAAACAAGGGCTCCCAGTTCATGCCACGATCAGCAGATCGGAAAACACCACCGCTGGCCGATGCAGCATAAATGACCTGGTCATCATCAGGATCGAATTCAATATCTGTAATGCGCCCATCCATATTATTGGGACCAAGGCTTTCCCAGGAGTCGACCTTGCTCTTATAGTTCGTGGAAAGCTGATCGTGTCTCCATGCCAGAGCCTCTCTGTAAACGTCCTTGGAAGGAAGGCCATGAGGGAATGAGCGTTGGGCAATCAGATAATCCAAAGGATATAAGCTGTCGTCATTGCTGCCGCATGATAAAAATAGGATGGCAATAAAAAGGCCAGCAAAAGCTTTATTCATTGAATTCGATTTCTTCTTTCTAGATCAGACAAAGAATTTATTTATCACTAAGCAGCAAAATACACATTATGCACGTTAGCTCTATAGCTAATATTAAAATGGTTTTTCAAAGTATTTAGAGCCATCAAAATTCCCAAATATGGTTTTATAAACCAATGAGGGCCCCTTCCCATCCCGAAGGGGCTCTTTTTTATTTTTGAGACTCCTCAATTTTCCTAAAGTATTCATCCAGTCCGGGCTGATTGAGTTTGAAGCCCTCTTCCTCTTTTGCTGCATCAACCATCTTGCGTACATCTTCCAAGAGCTGTCGCGAGTCATAAATGACCCCGTCCTTGATTGTGTATTTTACAGAGCCTACTCGAACGATATTATTATCGGCGTCAAGCTTGATGGTCCCTGTCCCGTAAAGTACTTTAAAGTTAGCAAGCGGATTTTCTTCAATCAATACTATATCTGCCAATTTGCCCTCTTCCACACTACCAATTTGTTCATCCATGCCAAGAGTCTCAGCACCATAAAGTGTGGCAGACCTTATGACTTCCAAGGGATGAAAACCCGCTTCGCGCAGCAATTCCAATTCACGGATGTATCCAAAGCCATATAATTTGAAAATAAAACCAGAGTCAGACCCGGTGGTAACGCGCCCTCCCCTGTTCTTGTATTCATTGACAAAAGTCATCCACAATTGATAATTATGTCTCCAGTCTACCTCCTGTTCCGTTCCCCAATAATGCCAGTAAGAGCCGTGAGATATTCTTGAAGGCAAAAAGAAGCGCCACAAACTAGGCAGCGTATATATCTCATGCCATTCTTCACGCCTCGCCCTGTGCAGGTCTCTGCTGGCCTCATAGATATTAAATGTAGGATCAATGGTAAAATCAAGGTCAAGCAATTCCTGCATGACCTTGTTCCAATGCTCAGAGAAAGGCTCAGCCGCCTGCTTCCAGAGGCGTCCTGCTTCTTCAAATCTGTGTTGTTCGTTTTGATAATTATAATCAGCCGGGTAATCCTGTATGCGACGGTCTGTAAATAATGCTTCCGGTAAACCATACCAGTGTTCCATACTCGTAAGCCCTGCCCGTGCAGAATGAAGAACATTCCAGCGCGCCACGTCAAGTTGGGCATGGTGGCATGCTGACCTGAGACCAAGCTTTTTATTTTCTGCCAGTGCCGCAGCAAATAATTGGGGTGCCAAACCAAAAAACTTGATGCCGTCAGCACCATTATCAGCATTTTGCCTTACCCAGGCCCTGGCCTGCTCAGGCGTCGTGATGGCTTCTTCAGCGCCCTGGCCAAAGACAGTATAAGCCTGAATTCTTGGTGCTGTTATCTTGTTTTGAAGACTTAGTTCTTTATGCCTGAGGACCCATTCAAGACCATTACCGCAAGACGGGTCGCGAATGGTAGTAATGCCATGAGCCAGCCATAACTTAAAAACATATTCCGCATCAGCGCCCTGACTCGTACCGCCGATATGGCCGTGCATGTCAACAAAGCCAGGCAAGGCATACATGCCTTCGGCATCCAGCTCGTATCCTCCTTCTTTGAGTTGCGGCCTGCGTTTTGGATTAATTTCCACTCCAGGATAGCCCACAACTCGGATATCCTTGATGACATTGTTCTCAATAACTATGTCTACGGGCCCCTTCATGGGAGCACCCGTACCATCTATGAGATTTACTCCACGTATAATAAGTTGAGAGAATGGTCCTTCACCTTCCTGAACCACAGGTGCATCAGCAAGCTGCCCATAGGCTGCGGCCAATCCGATGAAGAAACATGCTGTCAATCTTATTAAACTATGTATGCACATTATAAAATTTTTAGTCAGGATATGAGAATACTGCATCAGCGGTATTCAATCTACAATGGTATCAAATATTACAAGAATTTGAACTCTATTACTCTGTAATGATTGCGCTTTCAAATCATTTTCCTTCCATTATTTCAAGAGCCTGGATGCCAGTCAAATTTAATGCTTTAAAATGACAGCTCCGGCAATAAAGACATATTCAAAGTTTGATTTATATTTGCATGCAGTTTCAACCAACCACTTATATTTATGCCTCGTGACACCTCGATTAAATCCGTCCTGATCATAGGAAGCGGACCAATAATCATAGGCCAGGCCTGTGAGTTTGATTATTCAGGAACGCAAGCCTCAAGATCTTTGATGGAAGAAGGAATTGAAGTAAGCCTAATCAATTCCAATCCGGCCACCATTATGACGGATCCTATTACGGCCGATAATATATATCTCCTGCCTCTTACTGTCGATAGTTTACGGCAAATACTTGAAGAAAGGCAAATAGACGCCGTATTGGCTACCATGGGTGGACAGACTGCCCTCAACCTGGCTATTGAAGCCGGTAAGCAGGGGCTTTGGGAAGACTATAATGTAAAGCTCATTGGTGTTGACCTGGAAGCCATTGAGAAAGCTGAAAACAGGGAGGCATTCAAAGACCACATTGAGACTATAGGTCTAAGCAAAGCTCCTTCCTATATAGCCAACTCTTTCCTTGAAGGAAAAGATGCCTCTCAGAAAATAGGATTTCCACTTGTAATCAGACCATCCTACACTCTTGGTGGTACCGGTGGTGGATTTGTTATGGAAGAAAAAGACTTTGACGAGGCTCTAAGAAGAGGATTGGATGCTTCGCCTACCCACGAAGTATTGGTAGAAAAAGCTGTCCTCGGTTGGAAGGAATATGAATTAGAGCTCTTGCGTGATTCCAATGACAATGTAGTGATCATTTGTACTGTCGAAAACCTTGACCCGATGGGTATACATACGGGAGACAGTATTACCGTTGCACCTGCCATGACACTGTCAGACAGAGCTTACCAGGAAATGCGTAACCAGGCCATTAAGCTGATGCGCTCAATGGGTAATTTCGCCGGAGGTTGTAACATACAGTTTTCCGTCAATCCGGATACCGAAGAGCTGATCTGTATCGAAATCAACCCGCGTGTATCAAGGTCTTCGGCATTGGCCAGTAAGGCTACAGGTTATCCTATTGCAAAAATAGCCGCCAAACTGGCTATCGGATATACCCTCGATGAGCTGAGCAACCAGATTACAAAAACTACCTCAGCCTATTTTGAACCGACACTGGATTATGTTATTGTCAAAATGCCAAGATGGAATTTTGAAAAATTCTATGGCTCGGATCACACCCTCGGCCTTCAGATGAAATCGGTCGGCGAGGTGATGTCTATCGGAAGGACTTTTCTGGAAGCCCTTCAGAAAGCATGCCAGAGCCAGGAAAACAACAGGGCTGGACTGGGTGCTGACAAGAAAGAATGGATCAAGACAGAAGACATACTTGAAAGACTTGAAAAAGCCAGTGATGACAGGATATACAGGGTTAAGGATGCTATCCGACTGGGTGTGCCGATAAAAAGTGTTCAAAAACTGACCAATATTGATCCTTGGTACCTTAAACAAATCAAGCAACTGGTTAATCTTGAGAACCAGCTGATGACTTACAACATTCCGGAAGATATTCCATATGAGTTTATGAAACAGCTCAAGTTGGTAGGTTATTCAGATGCACAGATAGCCTGGTTGATGCGCGTTGAGGAAAACACTGTCACAAAGCACAGGAAATCGATGGGCATTCGCCGAACTTATAAGATGGTGGATACCTGTGCGGCAGAATTTGAAGCCCAAACACCTTATTACTACTCAAGCTTTGACCAGGAAAACGAAAGTATCGTCAGCGATAAGAAAAAAATAGTTGTTCTGGGGTCTGGGCCAAACAGGATTGGTCAGGGTATAGAATTCGACTACTGTTGTGTACATGGTGTGATGGCTATTAAAGAAGCAGGATACGAATCGATCATGATCAACTGTAATCCTGAAACCGTATCTACTGACTTTGACATATCGGACAAACTCTACTTCGAACCCATATACTGGGAGCACCTGGAAGAAATTCTGGAGCATGAAAAACCAGAAGGTGTCATCGTACAGCTGGGAGGCCAGACCGCTTTGAAGCTTGCTGAAACGATAGAAAAGAAAGGATATAAAATTATCGGTACAGATTTCAATAGCATGGACCTTGCAGAGGACAGGGGAAGGTTTTCAGACCTTCTCAAAGAGCTTGGCATCCCATACCCTCGATATGGAGTAGCCCATGACGTGGAAGAAGCTATCGAAGTAGCCAATGAAGTTTCTTATCCCGTGTTGGTCAGACCTTCTTATGTGCTGGGAGGTCAGAGAATGCGTATAGTCATAAATGACGAAGAGTTGGAGAGACATGTTTTGAGCATATTCAAACATTTGCCTGACAACCGCGTACTGATTGACCAGTTTTTGAAACGGGCCATTGAAGCTGAGGTGGATGCCATCTTTGATGGTGACGACTTGCTTATTATGGGTATAATGGAACACATTGAACCTGCAGGCATTCATTCCGGTGACAGTTCGGCCGTCTTGCCTACCTACTCATTGAGTGAAAAGGCTGTTGAGACCATGAAAGAGTATACCCGCAAGATTGCCGAAGCCCTCAACATCAGAGGTCTGATCAATATACAGTTTGCAATAAAAAATGATAATGTATTTGTTATTGAAGCCAATCCAAGGGCTTCAAGAACAACGCCATTCATCGCAAAAGCGTACAGAGAGCCATTCCTTAAAATTGCCACTCATGTGATGATTGGAAGTAAGAAAATCAAGGATTTTAATATCAAAAAACAGATGGAAGGATATGCCATCAAAGTTCCGGTTTTCTCTTTCAACAAATTCCCGAATGTAGACAAACAATTAGGACCAGAAATGAAATCAACAGGAGAGGCAATCCGATTTATTAAAGACCTCAAAGATCCGTTTTTCAGAAAACTGGATAAAGAAAGAAGTATGTATTTGAGTAGATAGTATTTATCTATCCAATTAAAAAAAGGAAGGCTAATAGTCTTCCTTTTTTTAATCATACCTAAAGCTTTCCAGCTAAGTCTTAATTTACAATATTATATTCTTGACACTTTTGGCATTGCCCCAAAAGTGTCAAGAATAGTTATACAAAAAAATGCTACTTAACCCACATTGAATTATCGAAAGTTATTGAATAGAAAAAGGGGAAAGCTATAGACCGAATCCCCTTTTTTTTAATTCTTTAAGATTTGCAGGTATTAAATACCAAGCTTAGCTTTTACCATGGCACCTACGTTTGTTGCGTCATCTGCATACAATACAAAACCAGTACTGTAATCAAATATGTAATCAAAACCATTTTCATTGGCCACATCATCAATAGCCTTTTGAATCCTGTCACGAATCGGAGCCAGCAGACTTTCTGATTTATCGAGAATCTTTTGCTGAGACTCTTGTTCAAAAACAAGAATACTGTTTTCTTCCTCTTTAAGCTTGGCTACTTCTGTTTCCAGCTGCTTGGGTGAAATTTCTCCTTGTGCCTCACGTCTTTCCAGGTCCTGGTATTTAGCTTGCAATGCTTGAAGCATTTCCTGACCTTTCTTCTGCAGTTGCGTTTTAAAGGTCTCAATGTTTGAGTTGGCCTCCTTCACCTCAGGAATAAGCTGAATGATTTCCTGTGTATCAACGTAAGCAAAATTCTGAGCAAAACTCTGTGTAGCTGCTCCAAAAGCTATCAATAGTGTAAATAATAGATATTTTTTCATGTGTACTTATCTTAATTTGATCTGATTCCTAATTCTCTTCTAATCTCTGTTGTCTTATCGTATTCCTGGCTTGCATATAATAGCCCGGCTGCTCCAGCCTTGTCAAAGATCAGGTCAAAGCCTTTTAATTGAGCATAACCCTGGATTGCTGTAAATACTTCATCCTGGATAGGACTGATCAGCTCCTGCCGGCGCTGAAAAAGATCTCCCTCAGGACCGAATCGCCTCTTTTGCAGGTCGCGAACTTGTTTTTCTTTTTCCATGATTTCATCTTCTCTCTCGCGCTTTACTTCATCGCTCAACAAGACCTGCTCAGCTTGGTACTTATTGTACATACTCTTGATCTTATCATACTCCTGGGCAATATCCTGACGCCATTTAGCGGCAATCTGATCAATCTCCTGTTGTGCCTGCTGATATGCTGGCAGGTCTTCCAATATCCCTGATACATCCACTACGGCCACTCTCTGAGCAGAAATCTGGCTGGCAAATACCATCAGACAAAAGGCAAAAAACATTTTTTTACACATAGCTATATTTTTTCGTTCAAACTATTCAATACAAATGAAGGAAATAATTATTCCTTACCGCATGGGTTTAACGTATGTTTAACCTCGCGGACCGTATTGCCATTCCTCTTTGAACCACGCAAAAATAAAGAGATTATCATAATAAAAAAGGAAGTCACGTTTCCATGACTTCCTATACAAATATTTAGAGCTAACGAATTACTATTCAATAACCATCATCTTGTATTCTGTCTGAGAATACGAAGTGATGATTCGTACATATATCAAACCTGAACTTTGCAGATCTGACTTTCTCACTGTATAACTGCGATCACCCGCATCAAAATGCTCCTGAGCTGTATGCAATAATCTTCCAGCTACATCATAAAATTCAAAACTTACACGATCAGCAAGAGGCAACTCAAAGTCAATCTCTGCATAGTCTATCCATGGATTCGGCTTCACGCTCTTGATGGCCAAATCACCCAATTCCACATCGCCTGTTCTGAATGGTATTACTGTTTGGAGGCCCCTGTATGCTTCGGCTCTTGTCAGCTGTGATCCCATCGTAAAGGATGTGCTGCCATTGATACTGTTTCTAGCACGGATGTCTATGGTAAATAACACATCGGTTTTATCAAGTACTTTTTCAGCTTCGTCTGCATAACTGATGCTGATCTTTCCTTCCTGGACCATGAGCCAGTTAACATCTCTATCGGCATCGATATCAAGGGCTGCTGCTCTTATGTCAATAATCTCAAAGTCCTCCGTATTGAAATTCAGAGTGCCCTGCCAGCCTGTGATGCCGTCATAATTTTCAGCAGTCACATCAATGCTTAGTACATCATCTTTTTCAGCTACGAATCCTGGGAATACCAATTCAAGTGGCATCTGGCTTTCATCCACTTCCGAACCAAAATTGCTTCTTGGAACAGCTGTGTTGTTAACATCACCAATCTTGACTCCTACAAAATCAATATCCATATCCTGGTCCAGATTCCATATTTCATAGCTTTCAGGAATGCTGAAGGCCCATGGATCTTGAGGATCAACAAAGTCAACGGCTGCATCTACGAAACGCCAGCTTTCGTTTGACGGATATGAGTCATAGATACCAAGAACCAATTTCCTCAACTCAATAAGGTCAAACGCAGAAATCTTGTCATTGTGATCAATATCAGCTGCCAGGAGCTTGTAAGGACTCTGCAGTTTTTGAATTCCAAGAATATGTCTTTGAATCAGTATAAGATCCAGAGTACTTACACCATTCAGGTCATCTCCGTCCTTATGCGGTATAACTGTGTAGCTGCCACCCATAGGCATATCATTAAAGGCATAACTGCCACTGTTATCTGTCATCATACCCAGCTCTCCCCCGTCTAGGTCTACCTGGACACCTTCTATGTTTTCCAGCATTTCAGTATAAACCTCTCCTTGAACATCCACGATATTGGCACCACCACAAGCAGTATCCTGATCCGTGACCAGAATCGTGGAAGTACAATAGTCCTGAACGCCCGTGACTGTATCTCTTACCCATAATTGTATGGTGACCAATTCATTGGCATCATCACAATCAAATTGAATATTCTGTACGATTGAGTCCGGACTGAAACTCAAGGTGATCGGGTTACCACATGGATGATATGAGCTTCCATCAAAATCCTCAGCCCATAGCTCAACCGGGTCGGTACCGGCCAATTCCACTGACATGCCACTTTGACAGACAGGAATTGGAGATTTGGTATTGATGATTATCAAATCTTGAGAATCGAAATCAACATGACCACAGGCATCGGTAACGGCCCATTCAATAACATACTCGCCATTTACCAAGGTATCAACATAGACATTGGTATCCGCTTCCATGACAATTTCATCCAGACTATTGTAGACAGTATAGCTGTAATTCAATTCCCCACATCCACCTGTGGCAAATCTCTCAACCAATATTTCACCACTCTCACAATCGATGTTGAATGATTCAATGACAATGGTATCATTCGCCATATCGTTAAATGCAAGATCGTCTTCAACATAAATCCTAATTATCTGTGGATCGTCTTCATTTGTCCATGTATTGAACAAGCCATTTTCACCTTGACCACACCAGTCTATAACCGTCCATGTTCTCTCAATGATCACACACTCACCCAGACCATCCGCTGTTACTATTATATTATCCTCATAATCCCAGCCTATCAGAGCACAACCTGTATCACCAGTAATAACAGGATATGCTACTGTATCAGCCTGACTCATATTTTGAGGCTTGATTGAATCTTGATAAATACATGCATCCAAAATATCCACATCGTATGGCCAGATGATATCATCATTGAACTCATTGAATGGATCCTGGTCTTCTATGGTAATAATCTGAGTACATTTTCTCAGAGCAGCGCTGCCTCCGGGATTTGTGATTTCAAATCTTCTGACTATCTGCCCAAGACCGCATGAATTCAAATCCGTCTCTACAATTTCTGTAACTACCTGCTGCTCAGCACAATTGTCAGTTACTATTTCTTCACCAAATACAAGGCCCAGGTTATCGAGGTCATAGGGTTGTCTACAATCTATTGTGACATCGGCTGGACAATCCAACAATGGAATATCCTTGTCCTGGACTTCTACACTCACCCAACATTCATTATAGTTGCCTCCTGTATCATATGCTCTGAAACCTACCATGACCGTGGTTCCAATATCAGCACAACAGAAGCTTACGCTTTCATCGTAAAGAGTATCAAGGGCGTTACACGTAGTATCCATTCTTGCGACGGCGAAACCACTCAAACCACATTCATCCCATGAGCCATCATCAAAGGCTTCGGCATATACGATACGGGATCCTGTATTACTTATAGATACAACTGTATATTTTTCACATACTGTTACCGGTTCTGTAGCATCACGTACAGTAACTATCATATCACAGCTGCTGGTATTTTTACACTTGTCGCTGACAGAATAGCTGACTACATTGGTGCCCACCTCGAATTGAGCAACACCTCCATTGGTGAAGATGACACCATTTGGAAAATCAATCTTGTAATTAAGCTCGTTGCCACAGTCATCAGTAGCTAATACAGATGGAAGATCAACTGATGCTGCGCAGTCATCATTCGTAGATACCGTAATATCTGAAGGACAACTGAATTCCGGGGCTACATCATCTATTACTTCTATAACCTGCATGCCTGGCTCTACCATCTCATCATTACACCACCATTCCATCACATTCCATTCTCTGATGACCTGCTTGAAACAGCCATCACTAAACATGATTATATCAGTATAGGTAATCATAGTATTACATATCTGATTAGCCTCTCCAGGTATGATATAAGGTGTACCGTCGGCAAAGTTTATACCTGTTGCCCCACCTATAGGAATAAGGGGAGCTCCTGATCCAGAACCTGTTAAAGGACAGTAAACGCCATTGGTAATGTTATCATCACATATAAATGGAACACCTGAAGTTCCTGACCCAACAAAGCCAGAACCTGATCCCGTAATGGAAGAATATAACCAAGGCAGTGGAAATCCATCTTCATTGAAAATATATGCGCTGTCTGAGCATGATATAGGATTACCATTTGATTTTGTTCTATGCTCGGGGAACATAAGATTATCAAGGTTCACCCTTTCAAGCATAATGGTTTGAGTACATCGTTTTTCATTACCCATTTCATCAGCGGCAAGATACGTTCTGGTGATCCGATGTGTAAATTCATCATCATCACAACCTAAAGCTTCCCGCAGCTCACTTTCAAGCACTACGGTAAAATCAAGCCCTCCACAGGCAGCGGTCGCTGGCGGCAATCCCAATACATCAAGCCCTCCACATGAAATAGTAATATTCTCCGGACAATCAATGATCGGAGGCAACTTATATTCAACCGTCATATATGACCAACAATAATTGTTTGGACAGTCTATAAGGTAAACCTGGACTTCATAGGTCTCACCCACATCCTCGAAACCAAAGTGAGTATCAACTTCTTCTCCATGGGCATTAAACGCTCTAAGGGCATATGCGCTGGCATCCAGTTCCATTTCCGAGAGGAACATTTCCGGTCTGATAACAGACTCACAATTCTGATCCAGACTGAGGTTTATAGATCCGTTACATTTTAAACCATCAAGGGACTCACAAGGGATGGATTGTCCCAGCATAGTGCCATTTAAAAATAGAAAGGCAACTATAACCGAAAATGCAGTAACCAAACTCGGAAGCCTCAGTGCATTAATCATAACAGGATCAAACCGTGATTTTACATCCTGTTCGTTAGCATAATTAGATGTACTAATTCTCATATTTGTAATGTTTGAAATCAAATACTTTACAGGGTATACGCACATCACTTTCGCAAAAGGAGACGATACCCTAGCTAGGCTCTCATTCAAAATTTCAGGATGCTTCTACCGTGCAACACATATGTGTATACACAATCAAAGACTGGTTAGGTCTGACAGAGCAGACCCGTATTTACTGTTAGAGGGGATTATGAAGCGGTGGGAATTACCGAATCATTAAGCAAATATAATAATAACATATTAAATAAAATAATAATATGTAATTTTTTTAAAAATATTTATAAGCCACTGATTATACATCTATTAGGCACATAGTATTATAATTTTATAAGCCGGATTGAATAAAAAAAAGGTGTCAGAAACAAATCTGACACCTTTCGATAAATATGATTTTATTGCTATTCCAAAATAAGCATCCGCTTTTTATAGATTTGACTGCCGGTCTGCATTAGAAGCATAACCATTCCGCGGCCATCTATATCCCTCTGATCAAGTACCAAATCATAGCTGCCTGGCGCATCGATATCGATATTATAACTTAAAAGCTTGCGTCCAGTCAGGTCATACACAGACCAATAAACTGGACCTGCCTCAGCTACCTGGTAACTTACACGTGTGTTTCCAGACCAAGGATTCGGAGCAACGGTCATAATGCCTGACGCTTCGACCCAGGCTTCCATCTTTTTATTTAAACTGAGACCAATTGTTCTCAAATCAGAGAGATAGGCCTCAGAAAGCATGGCTTCCTTTCCAGCCTGACTAAATGGTAACATCTGATTGGCATAGCTATGATAATTAATACTGAATAATAGATCATCTGGTGCTATTGTTTCCGGTTTTGACGAAGAATAACTTATTCGACAAATACCTGCATCATTATCTATGTGGGCGTTCTGACCCATACCCATAGCAAGAGCCGCTGAGGAAATATCATCAATGCGCATCTCAAAAGCGTCAAAGTTAAACGCCAATTGCCATCCTTGAATCGAGGAATAATTGTTAGCATAGAAGTCTATTCGACCAAGCTCTTCATTTACAATGTATTCAATCTCAAGATCCTCTCTATTTCTTTTCTCTACAATTCCTTGACCCATCAAACTGGCCATAGCAGAAGCATTTAGATCTCCAATCTTGAGCCCAATAAACTCCACACTCATATCCTCATCAAAGAATTCGATGAAGTATGATTCTGGAATAGGCCCAGCCCATGGATTCATTGGATCGATAAAGTTATGCAGTGCATCAATAAATCGCCAGTTTTGGTTGTTTGGAAACTCATCATAGATTCCTAATATCAGCTTCCGCAATTCAAGTAAATCAATAGATGACAGCTTACCATCATTATTGATATCAGCTGCCAATAATTTATATGGGCTGTCTATCAATTCAAGCCCAAGGATATGCCTTTGGATCATAATCAAATCCAAAGTAGACACTCCTTCCAGTGGATTGCCTTCCTTCGAAGGGGTAATTTTATATTGACTTCCATGAACCAGGTCGCTAAAACTATATTGCCCTTCTTCATCTGTCATAACACTTGGCATATCCTCACCCAAGCCGATTTTTACTTCTGGAATCTGTATGAGTTCTTCAGTATATACATTACCCTGTATTACATTCATACCTGATGTATCTGCATCGTTGTCCTGCAGAACTATGAATGTGCTGCAATAATCTTGGTACATTGTATTTCGATCTGTTACCCACATTTGCACTTCAATAGTATCAATCATGGAACAGGTAAATTGCATAGATCTGAAACTTGTATCAGGTGAAAAACTGAAGATCAAGTCATTACTGCATGAGAATGAAGATCCGTTGTCAAAATCACTGGCCCATATTTCAATGGTATCCGGACTTTGAGGATCTCCGCATCGAATACCGGCAGTCAATCCGCTCACGCAGACAGGTGTAGGCGCCTTGATATTGATCATTTCCACTGTTTGAATATCAGCATCGAAATTACCACAACCATCTCTTACGATCCATTCAAAGCTGTAAGTTCCTGGGTCTAGGTAGAGCTCTACTGAATTCGATAATCCTTCCGCAATAACTTCTTCATCTTCATTAATTACCTTATAGGACCAGGCCAAAAATGTACAGTCATCCGTAGCGCTACGCGTAACTCTAACGGTATCTCCACCACAATCCACATCAAGACTCTCAAAGCTTAAGTCTGCTTGCTCTTCAATTGTTGGATCTATCGTATTGATTATTTCAATAAACTGTGGAATCGGACTTTCATATACCGTGTACGATCCATTATTAAAAGAACACCAGTCAATGACACGCCAGGTTCTTTTGATGTGCGCACATCCATTTAAAGACTGGAATATTTTATCATCATACTGGTAACCAATAAGACTGCATTCGTCCTGCCCTGTCACAACAGGCTTATCGAAACCTGCAGGGAGTTCTTCGGGATACAAGGTATCAAAGTCGCACACACCCACGGTATCATAATTCATAGGCCATATAATGTTCAAACTCGAACCTAGAGTATTATTCTCGATGGTTATATGCTGTTTGCATGTAGCTTGAACCACACTGTCCGGAGCTATAACATCGAAGCGTCGGACAATCTCACCCATACCGCATGAATTGACATCTTCCGTCACACTCTCTACAATTATATTCGTACCCAGACAATTATCATTAATTGTTGCCGTACCAAATGAAAGCTCCAGGTTGTCCAAATCATATGGATCGTGACATTCAATGGTGATATCACGAGGACATTCCATCCTTGGAGAAATTTTATCCTGTACTTCAACAGTTACCATACAATCGTTGAAGTTCTGATTCCAGTCATAAGCCCTGAACACAACCATCACCTCTCGTCCCACATCAGAACAACAGAAATTGATACTCTCGCCAAAAAGTGTATCATGAGCTACACACAGACTATCCATTCTGCGGACCTCAAACCTGTCAAGACCACATTCATCATATGAACCATTGTCAAAGGGTTCAGCAAACACAAGCACTGTTTCGCTTGAATTGATCGAAACGACTTTGTATGTTTCACAAATGGCAACTGGAGGTCTTGTGTCTTCAACAAGTATTCTTTGTTGACAGGTAGAACTGTTGCCACAACCATCAGAAACAGTATAGTACAGTGTATTTGATCCAGTATTCAAGTCAACAATCCCACCACCCGTAATATAAGTTGTCTTGGTATTATAATCGACCTTGACAATTGGTGTACCACCACATTCATCATAAGCATCAATGGCTTCAAGATAAACATCGCCTCCACATTCATAATCTGTTGAAACCGTTCTATCCGAAGGACATGTAAATACAGGAGCAATATCATCGACAATGGATATCAATTGATTCACCGGTTCAGGAGGAATGGAACTACACCACCAATCCATGATGGCCCATTCCCTGATTATTTTCCTTTTACAGATAAAATTAGGTATCTCCACATCCGTATATGTAAGAACTGCATTACAAATTAAGCCTGAAGCATTTCCAGAAAGCTCTTCGATGAGGTATTGAGGTCCATTAGGATCAGGATTGTCTACAAATGCGACCGCTCCTCCATAAGGAATAAGAGGCACAGCTGTATCATCCATTGTAATTGGACAATATAAGCCATCAGTTACAGTATCATCGCATAATATGGGTAATCCATCTGCAAATGGAGCAGCATAGTCAGACACAGTAAACCATGGAATTGGAAAGCCATCCTCATCATACTGGATAAGTGTATCCGAGCAAGCTATTGTCGCCGGACCTGGATAAATTATATTGTCAAAATCCAGTTTCCTGACATAAATATCATGACTGCATGTAGAGGCATTACCAAAATCATCATACGCCCTGTAGGTACGCGTAATAATTGAGGAATACTCAGTATTACTGCAATCAAGCTGCTCGACATTTTCATATACCATATCAATGTAAAAGCCTGTACAGCCCCCGGTAGCAGGTGGTATATCCAATAAGGCCTCTGCTCCGCAATTAACGGTTAGGTCACCAGGACATAAAATGGTAGGTGGATACTTATACTCTACATATAAATTCCCCCAACATGAATTATTACATGCCGTCTCGGTTACCTTAAATGTCAGATTTTTCCCGACTTGATCCATGCCGACCACGGGATTCGGTAATTCGTGTCCATACGGATCGTAGAGCGTTACAGAATAATAAGGGTCGCAATAATATTCGACGCCAGCAGCACCCATGGAGGGTGTGATTTCTGTTTCACAATCTTGATCTAGGGAAACGTTAATTTGTCCGATGCATTGAATGGAACATCCTGTGTGACACGGGTTCTGTGCATCAAGTGTTGTGTAAGATAACGCGCTCAACAGCACTAAGCCTGTGAGCAGCTTCGTAGTAAACTTCATTTTAATCCTTAATTCGTTAGCAATAAAAAATCTTCATTGCTTTCACCGACTTCAATAAGTAAAAGCAATTCCGTTCGTTTCTAAAATATTTGTACAGGAATCCTCACCAATCCATATAAATAGAATTCACGCACATTAGCTCTAATTTCGATTTCTGGAATAGAAATCACGGGTGAATTCTTGTTTAAATGCGGTTAGTTTGGAGATAATTCCAATAGGTTCTACTGGAACAGGTAGGTATAATCTAGAACAAATATAAAAACATATTATAAAAAACAAAAATATGTTATCATTTTTTTTTCAGGGTGTTCGAGGATTCTAGGATTCAAACAACTGGCCAAGGGTGGCCTGCTTGTAATAAAGGCCATCCTGGATAGCCATCAATTCTTCATGATTGCCTTCTTCAGCAATAGTTCCCTCGCTGAGTACATAGATCCTGTCTGCATCAATAATAGTACTGAGTCGGTGCGCGATAATAATGGAGCTGCGGCCCTTCATAAGACGGTTCAATGCTTCCTGGACATACTTCTCGGATTCACTATCCAGGGCAGATGTTGCTTCGTCCAAAAGCAGAATAGTAGGATTCTTGAGAATAGCCCTTGCAATAGCAATGCGTTGCCTTTGACCTCCACTCAACTTGACACCTCGTTCGCCTACAACAGTGTCCAGCCGTTCAGGAAAGTTCTGAATAAATTCCCAGGAGTTTGATTGACGGGCCGCTTCGATGACCTGCTCTTCACTGGCATTCTCATCACCGTAAAGGATATTATCACGAATAGTGCCTCCAAACAAGATCACCTCTTGAGGGACAAGAGCGATATGACTACGGTAAGCGCGCAATTCATAATCATAGATTGACCTTCCATCAACCCTGATATCACCACCATGAATTTCATAAAATCTTAACAGCAACTGAATAATTGTGGATTTTCCAACACCACTGGGACCAACAATAGCGACTTTTTCACCAGGCTTGACTTCAATAGAAACCCGGTCAAGTATTTTGAGTTCAGGTCGTGAAGGATAACTGAATTCAACCGAATCCAGCTCAATATGGCCATTATCTAGTACACCACCCGTGTTCTTGCTCTCATCAAGGTCGAGTTCAGCATCCAGGAAAAGTATATTCCTGACACGTTCAGTAGCTCCTATAGCTCCCAACAGTTCTGTCACCAGATTTCCAAGGCCGGCTATGGCCCCTCCAATTATAAATGTGTAGGTAACAAATGAAATAAGCTCTCCTGAAGTCATCTGTCCCTCAGATACCATCTGGGCACCCATATATATTATAAAGAATATAGCCCCCATAAAAACAACCGTCAGGAATAAAATAAAGAACCCCTTTGCTGCTCCGTAGCGCAATGCCACTCTGACCAACTTATCCTGCATGCTGTCATACCTGCGCTTTTCAAATATCTCCGTTGCAAATGCCTTGACAACTTTTATGGACTGGACCACTTCTCCAAGCAAACTGTTGGACTCTGCCAGTACAGCTTGTCTTCCTTTAGATAACCGCCTGATCATCCTGCCAAATATCAGTGTCAAAATAACCACGACAGGTATTGTAGCCAGCATGATCAAGGAAAGTCGCGGTGTAAATATGAGCAGGAATGCTATGCCTGAAGTCAGCACCAATATCTGCCTGATCAGTTCTGCAAACTGTATGGAGAAAACAGAATAAAGCTTTGATATATCCGAACTCACTCTACTGATAAGATCGCCAGAGCTGTTTTCTTCATAGAAGCTTACCGGAAGGGTCAGTAGCTTTTGAAAAACATCGCGACGAATATCAGAAATAGACTTCTCAGCGAAGTGTGTCGTCAGATAGATACGTCCAAAAGATGCCAGACCCTGGATAATAAGCAAGGCAAACATGATCAAGCCCAGGCTTTCAAGCGTCAGTTCGAAATTGTACTCTTCCTGTTTGGCTGCATCGAAAAGCAATCCAATCAATGAGGGGATTACCATAAAGCTTAAAGTCGAAATAAGCAGAAAAACCAGTGAAAAAACAAAATACCATCTATATGTCTTTACATATCCAAATATCTTAAGGCTATCTATAAATTGCTCCTTGGATACCTTTGGCCTTTCCTTTGATTCATCCTTTTGCCGACGTGAAAACATATCACAAATATATCTAAAGCGATCAGTAATTAAGCAGTCTTGGCTTGGTCATTATTGACTTGTATATATGTCTAAAGACAATTAAATAAGCACCACAATCTTAAAACATACAGATTATAGTTATTTTAAACTAAAATATGTCAATATGAAAATACTTTCATTGGTCTTAATCATCCTTTCATCCATCATTATCATGGCCAACAGGAGCGGCAGAAGCGCTGTCAGTGGAAACGGTGCAACCACAGCTCCCGGTGAATCAGGAACCCATTGTGGAAGTTTTGGTTGTCACTTCAGTGGCTCTTTTGACCCTGTGGCGAGCATAAGGCTTCTTAGCACTGACAGTATGCCTGTCAACGCTTATATACCCGGCGAAGAATATATTATTGAAGTGAATGCAGACTACACTGGCAATCCTGCAGGTTTTGGATTTCAGATGGTTGCGCTTAAGTCTTCGGATAACTCTGGCGTTAGCGGTTATGAAAATCTTCCTAACAGGGTAAGGTCGGTAAACATTGGTAATCGCCAATATATAGAGCAAAGCAATATCCTTGAACCGAAGCCCATACATCTTAATTGGGAAGCACCTGAAGAAGGCACTGGCGCCATTGATTTATACGCTGCAGTGAATGTTGTCAACGGTAATGGCAGCACAAGTGGAGATGGCGCAGATACCACAAGGCTGCAAATTATTGAAGAACAGCTTTCTAATACATTTGAACTTGCATCGAGAGATACCCGTATTTACCCTAATCCAGCTTCCTCGATAGTCAATGTGCAGAGCAACCAGGATATTCGTGAAATTATAGTGATGGACATTTCAGGCCGTAAACTCCTGTCTCAAAGCAATGCCCAGAAGACTATCGATGTTAGAGGATTGGACAAGGGTATATATATAATGATTCTTAATTATTCTGATGGAACTAGGGAAAGCTCAAGATTAAGCGTGCAATTCTAGTTGGATTCAATCCGTGATTGCAAGGATTTGAGTGCGTCAGATGCTTTTTCAAAGGATGCATTCAGGCGCAAGGTGGTTTTGTAATCTTCCAATGCTTCTTCGAAATTGCCGAGATATTCCTGTGTCAATCCCCGGTAATAGTAGCCCATAAAAGCCTGGGGTTTTACACTCACAAGAATATTGAATTGGTCTTTGGCTTGCTCCAGAGAGTCCATACTTAAATATAGTATACCAGCATTAAGGTAGGCATCCGTATAATTCTGATCGATCCTGTTGATCTCCCTGTATATTTCCAATGCTTCTGACAAACGGTCAGTATTCTGCAGATAATATGCTTTGGAGTGCCAGGTCACCGGATTGGACCGATCTACATTGATAGCTGCTTCATAGTAATCCAGAGCCTTAGGGTCTCCTTCATCTTCAAACATCTGTCCCAGGATAATCCATGCATCCGTCAGCTCCGGATCAAATTCAGTTGATTTCCGAAAGGCGTTCTTGGCACGAGCTATGTCCCCCACAGATCTGAGATTCATGCCCATCATAAAATAAGCTTCTGCATTCGAAGAATTCAGTTCAAGGATATTGGAACAAGTCTGCAGCGACTCATCATATTGCTTAAGTATCAACTGGGTTTCTGATAATTTAAGCAAACTGGTAATCATGTCTGGAAATAGCTTTACACACTCTTCCATTGTCCTCAAAGCATCTTTCGATTTAAAATAATCCATGTAGGAGTCGGACAGCAGATGATAATAGCCCGGCTGTAAACTATCCAATTCAATAGCCCGTTCAAGATCCTCGATAGCTCCGTCAAGGTAGTTGTTGTCATAATACAGTTTGGCACGTTCATACAATAGCGTATGATCTGCACTGTCCTTCGCTATCATGACATTCAACTTATCCAGGGCAGCATTTCCTGTCTCTTTTGAAGAATCGCTATTGTCCTGCTTGCATGAATGCGATAACAGGCCGCAAACAAGAAAACAAATTGTAAGTAATGCTAGTCTCATAAGAGTTCTCCTTTCATTACTGTAACGGCCTTCCCGTGTATAAGTACACGATCAGCCTTTAATGCACAAATCAGCTCTCCCCTTCGTTCACTAATCTGTGCAGCAGACATTCTTGCCTTTCCCAGCTGAGCTGCCCAATATGTAGTCATAAGGGTATGTGATGATCCCGTTACAGGATCTTCATCAATACCACATGCCGGCGCAAACACCCTGGAAACAAAATCGCGATCTCCACCCCTGGAGCTAACTATGACACTCCTGTGTTCAAGTCCTGCCATAAGCTTTAGGTCTGCCACACAGTTTTTTACGGCATCCTCATTTTCGAGGATAAGCATTAAATCATCTGTTCCTTTATAGGATTCCAGTATGTTTTGATCTGTCAGTTGATCAATATACGAAGCCTGATAGGCAACTGGCTGATCGGCCGGAAAATCCATAACATAGGACTCCACTTCTTTTCTTACAGTCAATCGTCCAGCATTCAAAGTCTGAAAAACTATCACATCCTTTTGCCAGTTTAGCTCAGTGAAAATAATGTGGGCTGTGGCCAGCGTCGCATGGCCGCAAAGCCTGACTTCAGTAAGCGGTGTGAACCACCTCAATATAAAATCGGCTGAGCTGTCTGGAATAAAAAAAGCCGTCTCGGACAAATTCATCTCAGCCGCTATCTCTTGCAACAGTGAGTCTTCAGGATAAGTCTCCAAAGGGCACACAGCAGCAGGATTGCCTTTATAGCGTATATCAGTAAACGCATCTGCCTGGTAAATAGGGATTGCCATTTTCTTAGTATTTCTGATCTTCGTAGGTGGAAAGACCACATTCCATGTAGGCATTGTATTCATCAATACCTTCATTCTGACGATAACCTCTCGGTTTGGCAACTACCTCTTCCTCAGGTGTAACCATCACATAAAGTGGTTGCGAATTCTGTTGGAAATTAACAATCTGAAAATCAGCCCATTTATTGCCAACATTACGAATTGGCTTATTATCTCTTACAACAGAATATTTCTTCCGGGGTAATTCCTTATCATCATCGACGTATAAGGAGACCAGAACGAATGCATCGGTCAATTTTTCCCTTATCTGGTCGTCCACCCATATATGTTCCTCGACCTTTCGGCAATTCACACAACCAAAGCCGGTAAAATCAAGAAACATCAATTTCTCTTGTTCCCTGGCGTATGCCAAGCCTTCATAATAATCCTTGAAGCAAGGAATATTGTTAGCACACATGGTGTAACTGGGATATTTGCTTTTGATGTCCTTGTCAACAGCTTTTACAGGCTTGAAAAAATTGTAATGTGCTGGAGGAGCCAGACCACTTAATGCACCCAGTGAGTTGTAGTTGCCTGTTTTTTCATTGCTCATAAATCCAGTAACAAGATATATAGTAAATGCTGCAGAAGCCAGGGCAATGCTCATACGCGTAAAACTCAGCTTCTTGACAGGACTGTCATGTGGGAATTTGATGATACCAAAAAGGTATAAACTCATCAGGAAGAAAATAACCACCCATATCCCCATAAACAATTCATACCTAAGGAAATTCCAGTGATTGGTCATATCGGCAACAGACAAAAACTTAAATGCCAAGGCCAATTCAAGGAAACCAAGAACCACTTTAACGGAATTCATCCAACCTCCTGACTGGGGTAATGTATTAAGCCATGCCGGAAAGGCTGCAAAGAGTCCAAATGGAAGAGCAAGCGCACTAGCAAAACCAAGCATAACTATAGCCGGTCCTACAGCATTCGATGCGGCTGTTACAATAGCTGACCCGATTATCGGACCCGTACAAGAGAATGAAACCAGTGCCAATGTAAATGCCATAAAGAATATGCCCAGAAAACCCCCCTTGTCCGCCATGCTGTCACTCTTGGTAGACCATGACGATGGTAGAGTGATTTCGTAGTACCCGAAAAATGAAAAGGCAAAAGCGACAAAAATGATGAAGAACAAACTGTTAGCTATCCAGTTTGTGGATAACCTGTTCAGTGCTTCGGGTCCAAAAACTGCGGTCAGCAAAAGTCCAAGGGCAACATAGATTACGACAATCGACGCCGCATAAATCAAACCATTAACCCATCCTTTTCTCTTCGTATCCTTAGTGAAAAAACTGACAGTGAGAGGTATCATAGGAAATACACATGGTGTCAACAATGCCAACAAACCTCCAAGGAAACCAAAAAGAAATGACATGAGTAGACCCCTGTCTTCTGTGGATTCACCACCTATACAATTTCCTATTGGCTTCAGATAGGTATCTATAATACTCTGAATGCGCTGATCAATTTTATCTTCCTCGGCAATCTCTACAGCAGGAGCTGCACTTTCAAACTCCCCGGCAACGCCTGCGATCAGCTTTTCTGGATTGAAAATGAATTCCACCGCCGGTGGCATCAGACATTTTTCATCATCACAGGTCATATAACTCAGGTAACCCCTGATTTCGCTGCCAGCCAATGATTTAATCTTTTGACTTATGACCATATCTTCATCACCCAAAAACTTGATGACATTTATATTGTCAAATAGTGGATCCGGGCCCTCCTTCCGATGACCTTGCTCTTCGGCTTCACCGATAAGCTCTAGTACATCGGGTGTATCATAGGTAATTGTTGTTGGAATAGGCCCTCCATCATCCGTATACTGGGAATACACATTCCATGTATCATCAATTTCGGCTGTATACTTCAGGAGATACTCTCCATTGCCAAGGTCCTCAATGTCAAATTTCCAGGTAACCGGTTCAAACATTCCGCCTTGTTCCTTGGAATCGCTCTCCCCGTCTTCTTGCTTAGAATCCGCCAGATCATTGACATTGAAACTGAACTCGATATCTGTAGGCGGCAGACACATTTCATCATTGCAGGTCATAAATGTCAGATATCCCGTAATAAGCTCGTGACCTTCTTCCAGCGCCAGTTTCTGATTGATTATAAATGGCTCATCGGCAAGATATTTCCTGACATCAATCTCAAATATTTTGTCGAAGCCTTCCTTCAAATGACCAATCTCTTCGGAATCTCCTACTTTGCTGACGCCTTGAGACTCGAAATTGATAGAAGTAGGCACCGGACCATCTCCGTCAATGATTTGAGAATAAACTGTCCACCCTGTTTCAATGTCAGCTTTGAATTGAAGCATGTATTCTCGGTTGCCTAAATCATTTAGCTGATAGGACCAGATAACCGGGTCTTGCATATCCTGGCTTATGAGAAGCTGGGAGAATAGTAACAAGCATAACATTGACAAAAACCTCATGATTGATCGCATTTTTTATTTAGGGGTTTAATGGCCTCCACCCAGCGGGTTGAGCACTTTTATTGTAAAACTGAACTCAGTGTCTTTGGGAGGCAGACACATAGTGTCGTTGCACAGCATATATGTAACATATCCGGTAACGGGTTTGCTTATATCGCTTACCGTCACCTTTTGCTTCATCCAGAAAGGCTCCTTCGAACTGTATTTAATGACTTCCATGCCAAACATCTCATCCATCCCTTCTTTCTTGTCGCCTGACTCTGATGCAATAGCCTCGGGTTTGACATTATCCGAGGTGAAATTGATGCTTGTCGCAATAGGGCCATCCTCCGCAATTTCCTGAGAATAGATATTCCAGCCTTCTTCCAATTTGGCCTGGAAGAATAATTCATATGTGTCAGGACCTACCTGGTTAATATCGAACAACCATTCTATTGGATCCATCTCCTGTGCCGACAATAATGACAGAGTGAAAAAGAGGCATACAGCGGAAAGAATACGCATAGTAAATCAATAATTTGGATTATGCAGGCAAATTTAATCTATTATACAGGACAATTGAACTCTGGACGGGTTCAATTCATGCTAAAGCATATAGTCCATACCAGGACAATTACTCCAATATCACTATTCAAATTGTGCAAATTGCCATCCAAATGCTGCAGACATCACATCTTTATCAGTTTTTTAACAAAATCGAAGACTATACAGCAAGCTGGTAGTCCCGCAATGCATCATTGAGAGAGGTCTTCAAATTTGTACTTTCCTTGCGCTGTCCTATAATCAGGGCACAAGACACATTGAATTCGCCTGCTGGAAACTGCTTTGGATAGGACCCCGGAATGACTACCGATCTTTCGGGCACTTCTCCTTTATATCTTACAGGCTCAGGACCTGTGACATCAATGATATGTGTTGATTTAGTCAGTACAACGTTGGCCCCAAGCACGGCTTCCTTCCTCACCCACACCCCTTCGACTACAATACTTCGAGAGCCAATAAAGCATCCATCTTCAATGATGGTCGGGCTGGCCTGGGGTGGTTCAAGAACACCACCGATTCCGACACCCCCGGAAAGGTGAACATTTCGGCCTATCTGAGCTCCTGATCCAACCGTTGCCCAGGTATCCACCATGGTTCCTGAGCCAACATAGCTCGCCAGGTTAACATAACTTGGCATCATGATAACCCCTTTCTCCAGGAAACTGCCATATCGAGCAATGGCGTGCGGCACAACCCGCACACCCGCCTTTTCAAAATTCTTCTTGAGAGGAATTTTATCGTAAAATTCAAATGGGCCGAGCTCAATGGTTTGCATCTGTTGAATCGGGAAATATAATGACACTGCCTTTTTGACCCAGATATTTACTTTCCAGTTATCTCCATCGGGTTCCGCAACCCGAATTTGACCTTTGTCAAGCATTTCCATGACTGCCAGAACAGCCTCTTTAACTTCTGCTTTTTCTATTAGGCTTGTATCTTCATAAGCCTCTGTAATTATTTTTTCAAGTTCCTGATTCATGATACCCACGATATTTTAGACACACCAAGTGAAGGCTAAAAATAATCATAAAGCGCTATTACTGCATGGAATTCGAAAGGATAGAATATCAGTTTAAAAAGAACATGAAGGCAGCAAGCTGAGAAATAAGACCCACAATAAAGCCACCAAACACATCTTCAGGGCGGTGAGCCTTCAAATATAGTCTTGAACTGAGCACGGCGCCAATTACAATGGTAAGTATGGCTAGCATAAGCAGGTTGTGCACCGACAGAATCATGTTATCACTGAGCAAAAGACTTGTGTAGGGTCTGCCATAAGAATAAACGAGGTGTAAAAAGGCAAAGAAAAAACCGCCCAAAGCCACTGCATGCAAGCTGATCTTTGAAAAATTATTGATAAAGAAAGCTACAAATAATGCTATGATGGCGCCCAGGACAAAGGCGCTAAATACTGCAGGCATAGCATTGTGTGTACGGATATTCAAAAAGAGCCACAGATAGGCAATGGATGTACACATCAATGGTCCGATCCTGTCTGTGCGTTCCTTCATCTCAAGTGATTTGACCAAGCCTGTGCTATACATTAATAAAATTGCAACCATAGGGATTGCTACCGATGTAAAAAAAACGATCAGCAATATGGCTCCAAACTCCTTACCAGATCTATACGGGAAAAGATAGGGGTTGACAAGCAGGTACATAAACAGCATGTACATGATGATCAACAGGGGATGAAACAATGCGGACAATGTCCACGCACTTATAGTAGTCAACTTTTGCATCGCCACAAAATTAAGACTTTCAGGATTATGTCTTAGCTTGTGTAATTATGCCAGCACTTTGTAACAAAGAATATAAAATGGCGTTTTAGAAGTAGATATGGGTTCAAATATAAAATACCGGCTTCTGCTGTTTCTTATGAATGTGCTTTTTATAAGCAGCTTTTCCTTATCGGCACTGCGGGCCCAGAAGAACTCGCCGGTCCTTTTGCCACCCTCCACGATGAAGAAGGATAAAAGCTTTAAGGACATCATTAATTATGCCAATGACCCAAGCATTATAGAAACCTCGATTGATGGAAAAGTCTTGAATGCCCTCATTACAGAATCGGGTGATACGCTCATTTTACATACCCTTGAAGATATCAGCATCACTTCCTTACGTAAATTCAAAAGTGCTGAAGACTATGCCAAGTACATGAAATTCAAGCGATATGCCGCCTTGGTGTATCCATTTGCCAAAGAAGCTATCCGGATTTTCCGTGAGACCGAGTACTTTACTCAAAATATGAGTAAGAGAAAAAGAAAGAAACACATCAAAAAACTCCAGGAAGAGCTGAAAACAGAATTTGAAGAACCCCTTAAGAGCTTAACCAAGTTGCAGGGTAAGATTCTGGTTAAAATGATAGAGAAAGAACTTGACAAGAGTATGTTTGATCTTATAAAAGGGCTGCGTGGAAAGCTGACAGCTTTTTACTGGAGCAATGCCTCCAAGCTCTACAGTTACGATCTTAAAGCCGGTTATGTAGAAGGACGCTATGAAATCCTGGATGCTGTATTACAGGACTTTGACATTTCTTACCGCATTCAGCAAGATGAATTAAAAGAGAAAAATAAAGGCCGTAAATAAATACATTCCTATTTTCGCCAGATGCAAGATTCTTCAACAGTTCGATGGAAATCACCTTCCAATATTGCTCTTGTCAAGTATTGGGGCAAGCATGGCAGACAATTGCCGGCCAACCCCTCTGTCAGCCTCACACTCAGCCAGGCATATACTGATACGCAGGTCAAGTATGACTACCACAGCAACGCCATTAAGGAGCCTAAAATAAATTTCCTTTTTGAAGGCAAGCCAATGCCTGCCTTTGAGCAAAAAGTGAGAGATTTCTTGCTTTCCATAAAAGACGTGTATCCCCTGATTATGTCTTTGGACCTGGAGATAGAAAGCAGCAATTCATTTCCACATTCCTCAGGAATAGCTTCTTCTGCATCAGCCATGTCCGCCCTGGCCATGTGCCTCCTGGATATCGAAAAGACGATTTTAGGTGAAGACACCATCGACTTGCAGAAGGCCTCTCTTATAGCGCGTCTCGGAAGTGGAAGTGCCAGCCGGTCCGTCTATCCAAAGATTGCCGCATGGGGAAAATCAGAGTTTCTCCCAGATTCTTCTGATGAATATGCAGTCCCTTGCAGTGTAGGTATAGATAAGGTTTTTCACAGCTTCCACGATGACATACTTATTGTATCAAGAGAAGAGAAAAAGGTATCCTCTCGTGCCGGACATGCTCTCATGTATGACAATCCCTACAGTGCTGCACGATTTAGTCAGGCCAAGCAACATATGGGTGCAATCCTGGATAGTATGGAAAAGGGGGACCTGGAAAGTTTCGGTGCTATTGTCGAAAAAGAAGCCTTGACACTCCATGCGCTTATGATGTCTTCAACACCACCATACATGCTCATGGAAGCCAACAGTATTCACATTATTAAAGCTATCCAGTCTTTCAGGCAGGATACCGGCACCAAGGTATACTTCACGCTTGATGCAGGCCCCAATATACATATGCTGTATCCCGCCGGGGAAAAAGAAAAAGTAGCCGAACTCAGGGATTCGCTACTGCCCTTCTGTTATAATGAAACCATCATAGAAGATCACGTTGGTGATGGCCCGGTCAAATTACTATAGCAGCTGGACCTGGGGTGTTCCTTTGACATGCATCTTGATTTTATTAAGTATGACATCCTGTAGGGATAATAAGAGGCAGCATGGCCTGGAACCACTCACAGATGAATCTTTCACCTTGGGTCTTGATGCTGTTCTTGATTTCAATACCGCCATCATAGATGTGAACCATCTGAAGGATCACTATAATAATTTTACGATACTGGATGCCCGTGACATTTATGAATATCAAATATCTCACCTGCCCGATGCTCTGCACCTGGGTTTTGAACAGCCGGATTGGACATTGCTGGATCGCATTCCAAAGGAAGATACGCTGCTGATCTACTGCTCCGTTGGTTACAGAAGCGAAAAGCTCATCAATGATGCAAGCCTTAAAGGAATCAAAGCATACAATCTATATGGCGGCATATTTGAATGGGCCAATAGAGCTAATACACTCATTGACAGCGCAGGCCAGCCTACAAAAAATATTCATGCCTACTCCCAATTCTGGAAGAGATTTATAGATGAAGACAAGCTGAGCGTAGTCTACTGATCAGCTATTGAACTTATTCATCGTATGCGATAATCCAATGCTGCAAAAACTTAAAACGGCTTCTCCTGATTTTGTGAGGATCTCACCCAGTCTGTCAAGCTCACCGTCAGTCCACTTGCCAAGGACATATTCGACCTGTCTCCCCTTGGAAAAATTATCGCCGATACCTATACGCAGCCTGGCATATTTGTTTGTCCCAAGCATTTGCTGAATGTCCTTAAGACCGTTATGTCCTCCATCAGCACCCTTGCCACGCATACGGAGGGTTCCAAAATCGAGATTTATATCATCCACTACAACCAACACATTTGCTATTGGAATTTTGAGCTTTTGCATCCAAAACCGTACAGACTTGCCACTTCTGTTCATATATGTTGAAGGCTTCAGGAGATGTATATGCCTTCCGCGATGCTTGATCAGAGCCACATCCCCCAGAGTATCATTTTTAAATGTGCCTCGGTTTTCCTGGGCCAACAGGTCGACCAGCTCAAAACCTACATTATGCCTTGTGCCGTCATAATCCGGATGCATATTTCCCAATCCTGCAATAAGAAATTTCATATCTGGGTCTATTTCTTCTTGAACTTCCCTCTTAAATAATTGGGGGATCCAATTCGTGATCACTTTGAATCTTTATTATCTGAATAAACAAACACAAGGCAGTATTGGTTTTGCCCTGCAAGACCTTATATTGAGCGTCAAAGAAATAGTAAAATGGCTGAAACACCAAAACAAATGATTTTCCCGGAATTTCAAAGCAAATACATAAACCTGGTAGAAGGTGATGTAAATCAATTGCTGGCCCAACAAAAAGAGAGTTTTGCTGAACTGATTGAAGGACTCAGCGAAGAAAAACTAAACTACCGATACGCTGAGAACAAATGGAGCCTCAGAGAAGTCATTCTACATGTGATTGACACAGAACAGATCTTCAATTACCGTTTTCTCTGCGGCTTACGTGGAGAGCAAAAGGAACTGCCTGGCTTTAACCAGGACGAATTCATAGACAAAAATACATCCCTCGATCACGATTCTGAGTATTTGCTCAATTATTTTACCATTACACGTTACAACAGCCTGGTACTTTTCAAAGCCCTAAATCCTCAACATGCTAAGGATACAGTAAAAATCAGTGGCTATGAGATGAGCCTGGCGGCATTTCCCTACATGGTGGCTGGACATTTGTTGTATCATGTAAATATCATTAAGGAACGTTATCTCTGATTTGGAGATTCAGATTGTTTGAAATGAGCTCGTAATTTGACGCAGAGTTGATTGAAAATCAGCTAATAAATGCTTATATTTGAACTTGGAGTAAACTACAATAAGGAGAGTTTCCACTTGATTTAATTTATTTTTCGTCACCATTCGAAGCAGAGTTCGATTTGGAACGGTTTGTGAGCTTAGTTAGTAAAATAGTTTATGCTGCAAAAAACTATCATTCAGGGTAAAATTGAATTTGGCACGGAGAAGGCCTTTAACATGGCTAAAAAAATGTATTCCCAGCGTGCTGAAAACTATTACAAAGACGATGTGCTCTTTGAACTGGATGAGATATTTGAAGAAGAAGGACTTTCCTTGAATATTCCCAGATACGTCAAGCAAGTTTATGCCAAATCCCTGAAAAACACATCCATCATCCTTGAATATGTTACGCAGTTCGGTGTCTCCGGCGAATTGAATATTTGGGCCCTAGATGAAGGCAAGATTGTAATGTATAAGCATCTGGAGCCGGATAGCGATAAAGCGGTCGTCAGGCAATACCTCAAGGGTAAGGTTCTGATGAGCAAGAAAGGGAAGGAAAATGAAGCCATTGAAGCTCTGACTAAAGCTATTGAAAAGTACGATCGTCATGCCCAGGCTTATGAACGACGAGCCAAGATCAATTTTGTATTGCAAAAAGATCATGACGCGCTGCGAGATTATAACAAAAGTATTGGTCTGGATCCCAACAACCCCTATGCATACCTTGGGAAAGCCGAGGTATACATAAAGAAAAATGAGTTGGACAATGCTATCGAAAGCCTTGATCTGGCTATCAAAAAATCAGTAGCCCTCCAAGCCATTCACTGGACATCCAGAAGGCTCAAAGGAAAAATGCATCTCAGAAAAGCAGAATTCAAAAAGGCAGAATTCGAGTACAAACTCTTCACGAAAAGGAAGTTTCCAAAAGGCAACGCCAACATCATGTGGCGAAGAGAGGCGTTTTTCGACTATGGCCGTGTACTTCTGGGACTTGAAGATTATGCAGAAGCTGTCAATGCTTTCGAAAGCTCACTGGACCTGGAAGAGGGGAACGATAAAATCCCGGATGCCGAGAAATTGAGATTCCGAGGCATCGCCAAACAGAAAGCCGGACAAAACGGATTTAAGAAGGATATCAAGGAAGCTGCCAATATGGGAGACAAAGAAGCAGAAGAACTGCTCAAAAGTTTTGCCTGATCTCCGGACCACAATAATTTTCCATCAAGTACAATTATAGATTGAGAATGAATCTGAAAATCTTATTTTCAATCACACTGCTGGCATTGACATTCTGTCTTAATGCACAGGATTTGCTCATCCCTTCACAACTTGATAAAAAGTCCTCAAGGAAATACGAAAAAGCGCTCGATCTCATAAGGCAGAAGAATCATGCGGAGGCTGTGGACCTTCTTTCCGCCCTCGCTGAAGATTATCCCGGATTCTACGAGTGTCGGTATAAATTAGCCTGGCAGTACCTCCGTCTTGAACAGCCTGATAAGGCCCGTCAGGAATTCGAAGATATACTCTACCTGCTCCCTGAACCGGATTACAAACTGGTATTGAAACTGGCTGAACTGTATGAGGATGAGAATAAATATCGGCAAGCCCACGAATTGATGTCCTATTTCTTGGGCACTTTAGATAGCCATTCCCGAATACTGGATTTTGTGCAAAGAAGAATAAAAGAACTGGCATTCAGAGAACACGCCTATGCCAACCCTGTAAACATCGATCCTGTAAAACTGGGTCACAGTGTCAATAGTTCCTATTCTGAATACCTGCCGGCCTTCAATGCCGACAAGACCAAAATGATCTTCACACGTAGAGTTCCTGCAATGCGCGGATACCAGGAAGACCTGTATATTACATCACCTGATGGACAAGGAGGTTTTTCTGAAGCGGTTCCCCTTCATGAATTGAACACCTCAGACAATGAAGGAGCACACTGTTTTTCACAAGATGGGACGATCCTGGTATTTACAGCCTGTGACAGGGATAACAACCGAAATGGATGTGACCTTTACATCAGCTTCCTAAATGGAGATAGCTGGTCCGATCCCGTCAATATGGGTCCCGGGATTAACACTCGCCACTGGGAATCGCAGCCGGCTCTGAGCGCTGATAACAAAACCCTGTTTTTTAGCAGTACGCGAGGAGGCGGTCAGGGTAAAAAGGATATATGGTATGTCACCTTTGAAAATGGGTCCTGGTCTGAGGCTAAAAACATGGGGTCGTCTATTAACAGTTCTGAAAATGAAGGCAGCCCTTTCCTGCATCCAGATGGCAAGACCTTTTATTTCAGATCGGATGGTCATATCGGGCTTGGTGATTTTGATCTATTCGTGAGTAGAAAAAAACCAGATCAGAGCTGGAGTGAACCGGCGAATATGGGTTATCCTATAAATTCAAAATACAGCGAAGGGGCCCTATTTGTAGATCTTCAAGGATTGAAAGCATATTATACCTCTGATCAGTTTACAGAATCCGATAACCTCGATATTCTTGCTTTTGATCTACCGACACACCTGCAACCCCAAAAGATGACCTATCTGCTGACACGCATCTATGATGCGGATACAGGAGAAAAATTACAAGGCAGACTGGACATCATTTCTACATCAGAAAACCCGGTCGGCAGATCAGTAAACAGTCCAGACCATGGTGAAATACTTATGCCGATAAGCCTGGGAGAGCACATAATCAATATTAGCAAAGAAGGCTATATTTTTTATTCAGAAAATTTGCTGATTGATGAGCAGTCAGATATAAGCAAACCATTAAGCTACGATGTCTACCTTCAGAAAGTGCCTTCGGAAAAAGGAGTCGCTTCAGAGCCTGTAATCCTGGAAAATATCTTTTTTGAATCCGGATCATCAAAATTGCTTGACAAATCGATGCCTGAAATCCACCGATTGGCCAATCTGATTAAAAACAATGACCTGCAATTACAGATCGTTGGACATACTGATAATATTGGCAGCAAGGAAGATAACCTGGATCTCTCCAGGCTGAGAGCCGAAGCTGTATTCAAAGCATTGCTTGAGCTGGGCATAGAGACTCATAAAATTAGCTATGAAGGAAGAGGTGAAGAAGAACCCATTGCAGACAATGACTCGGAAATTGGCAGAGCCATGAACAGGCGAACTGAATTCTACATCATTAAACTCTGAACAAAGCATTGAAGCTTGATCAATTCATATATTTGCAATCGAATATTTAAGGAGCATGGCCAGAAAGAAAAAAGTGAAGGAAGACATCCTGATCACAGGAATAGCAGATAAAGGCATGGGTGTAGGCCGTGATGAAGAAGGCATGGTTTACTTTGTGGAAGGACCTGTCCCTGGCGATGTGGTTGATGTGCTTGTCCTCCGAAAAAAATCCTCATATCGCAAAGGCATTGTGCAGCAATATAAGGAATTGTCACCTGAACGTGTTGAAGCAAAATGCAAACATTTTGGTGCTTGTGGTGGATGTAAATGGCAAAATTTAGACTACAGCTCCCAACTCAAATACAAAGAACAGTCTGTTAAGGATGCGTTCAAGCGAATAGCGCATATCGAAGCAGAAGATTTTCAGGATATTGTTGGATGCGATGAGATATATGCCTACCGCAATAAAATGGAGTACAGCTTTTCATACAGGCGATGGGCAACCCGTGAGGAACTGGATAGTGGAAAAGACATAGATTTTGGTCAGGCCGTGGGGTTTCACAGAGCCGGTTCATTTGACAAGGTCGTTCAGATTGACCAATGTCAATTACAAGATGACTTATCAAACAGGCTCAGGAATTTTGTCCATGCCTTTGCTCTTGAAAGGAACTGGACATATTACAATTCAAGAGAGCATCATGGCTTCCTCAGAAATATGCGGGTGCGTAACACCAGTCTCGGGGAATGGATGATTGTCATGATCTTTGGAGAAAACAAGCCTGATGAGATAAAGGAAATCCTTGAAGCACTCAAGGATGAGTTTCCTCAACTCAATTCTATCCAGTACATCATAAATACTAAAATGAATGATTCTGTTCATGACCTGGATGCCATTCATTATTGGGGTGAAAAACACATTACTGAAGCACTGGGACATCTCAAATACAATATAGGACCCAAATCATTCTTCCAGACCAACAGCAAGCAGGCCCTAAAGCTTTATGAGCTGGTAAGAGAATTGGCTGATCTGAAAGGTCACGAAACCGTGTATGATCTCTATACGGGATTGGGAAGTATAGCCCTGTTTATAGCTGAGCATTGCAAGAAAGTGGTGGGCATAGAAGAGATCAAGGAAGCCATAGATGATGCAGAAGCCAATAAGCAATTGAACGAGATTGACAATGCCTATTTCGAAGTTGGTGACGTACGGAAAGAATTTAATGACAGTTTTCGTAATAAATATGGATATGCTGATCTGATTATCGTAGATCCCCCCCGTGCCGGATTACAGAGCGAAGTATGCGACACCATAAACCAATCCGGTGCCGATCGCGTCATATATGTAAGTTGTAATCCATCGACCCAGGCAAGAGATATTGTACTGATGGATAACTACGCTGTAAAATTGCTAAAGCCGGTGGATATGTTTCCACATACACACCATATTGAAAATGTAGCACTATTAGAAAGGATATGATGGAAGACGAAATCAAAGATGTAGAAAAGCTGATGATCATTGAAAATGATCTTCAAAAATACCACACTCTGCTTTCCAAGGCTTCTGATGAAATACTGGACAAAGAAGTGAGCAAGTATCCAATCTTTGTGATCCATAAGCAGGACATAGCCCTGGGTGTTCCACTTGTCGTTCGGGAAAAACACGAAACCAACTGGTCAATCCATGTATCCACTCTGGAAGAATTCTCTGTAAAGAAATTGATTTTGAAAAATAAGCTTGACAGCTTCAGGGAAACCTACAAGAATCCGAAAACACATTTATGCATCTTCGTGCTAAGTGATATTGGAGCACAGTTTCTCTTTATACCTCGGATAGTTTCCTGACGTCCTGCTCAAAGTAAATCATTTCATTGAAACCCATCACAGTTTCATATCCTTTTGAACGGAAATAAGATTTGATGTTATCGGGAGATTCGTCACTACAGGCCATAACAAAATCACCACCCCAGGCGCCAAGGGATTTCACAACCCCCTTGAAGTCCTGAAAAAGCTCCTGCCTTACTGATTTCATTTTTAAATTTTCAGCAAGCAACTCTTCATGCGTTTTTACAGATTCACAAAAGCTCTTAAATGAACGTGTGCCCAACATCTGCTCTGTAATTTCCGTCAATTTCGCAGCTAGATATTTTCGGCCCTTTACATTTTTAAAATAATATTCAACAGCTGCCGGAGAGGAAGCTTTGCGATTGAGATGCACGAAGTAGAGCTTATCGATAAAAGGCGGTTCGAAGTCAATTTCTGAATAATTGATTGTATCGTCCTGAAGACTGTATTGAATGGGACTGTCTGCTCCGGCACATGCCACATCATATCCCGATCCTTCAGAAACTTCAAAATGCAGGAGAAGAGGGTTGACGTCAGCCCATTGTGCAAGCAGGTAAGTCAGCGTAGAACTTGACCCAAGGCCCCAGTCTCTGGGAAACTCAAGATAGGTCTTAACGTCAAAGCCATTCCACTTGGACAAAAACTCCGAATTAAGCCTTACAGCACCCTTCAGGAGCTTCTGAAGATAAGCTGCCTTGAATTCATCCGTGGTTTTAATTGCAGAAAAGTCCATCAATGATATCTGGGCACGAAACCATTCCTCGCCCTTATGATCATAACTGTACCAATACAAGTCTGATTTGCTCGTTTTCTTGACTTTCATCTTCTGACCATATCGTGTCGGGATAGCGAGCGCCAGTGCCCCGTCCAATACAGCATATTCAGATGTAAGTAAAAGTTTTCCGTGTCCGTAATATTCGCTGATAGTCCAGAAATTTAGGTCCGAGCTAATGCTATTAATATTCTTGGCCGAGGCCAGAATTCAAAATAACATATAAAATTAACTTTTATATAAAAATTACCTATCTATTGTGCTGAATTTTATGAGCGGTCAGCGATCCGAAGCTTATCAAGGAATTCACGCACCGCACTGAAAGAGACTATCTGTTTGGCAAAGTGATTGACGGCTGCCTGTTCCTCCTCCTGGGTGGCTTTGAGTTGATTGAGAATATTCATCAAATGCATCCGCATATGCCCTTTCTGTATGCCCGTAGTAACAAGAGATCGTACCGCTGCGAAATTCTGAGCCAGGCCTGTTGCAGCAATTATACGCATCAACTCCCGGGCACCCGGGTTTTCAAGGAGTTCAAGAGATCGCTTGGCTATGGGATGAAGTGAGGTCAGCCCTCCTACAGTACCTACTGCTAGAGGTAGATCAATCCAGAATCTAAACGTTCCATCCTTAATTTTGCAGTGACTCAGGCTGGCATACTGACCCTCCTTGCTTGCATAAGTATGACCACAAGCTTCAACTGCCCTGAAATCGTTACCCGTAGCTATGATCACCGCATCAACACCATTATAAATGCCTTTGTTGTGGGTTGTCGCCCGGTATGGGTCGATCTCTGCAATACGAACCGCCGTATAAAATCGCCTTGCAAATTCTTCCGCTGTCATGCCGCCGGGAAATTCTCCCAGTTCATCAATAGCGCATTCGACTGTTGCCCTCACGAGGCACTCAGGAGTATAGTTGGACAATATGCTCATGATTACCTCCGCATGAGATTCCTTTGCCTGGAAATGATCAGAGTCCTCAAAGAACGCTGTCAGGGATCGGGCAAACTGTTCAAGACAGGTATTGATAAAATTGGCTCCCATAGACTCACAGGTTTCAAAAGAAGCCAAAAGCTGGAAAAGTCCGCCTTCCTTGTCCGTCAAGTCAATAAGCTCGATATCAAGAATACCGCCACCACGGTTCTCCATGCTTTTGGTTATGCCTGCACAATCGTCTATCAGCTTTTTCTTGATATCAGGAAAATGATATATCAATTTGTAGGCATCTCCATGCCAGATGAAATGGACCTGGCCCAACTTCTTGGTTGATATGATCTCGGTTTTAAACCCTCCTCTGGACATCCAATACTTCGCCGCCGAAGACGCCGCTGCCACCACAGAGCTTTCTTCAATCACCATCGGCACACAATAGGTGTGATCGTCGATCAGAAAGTTAGGTGCCACACTGAAAGGCATTGGAAAGTTACTGATGGTATTCTCACTGAAATTATCCAGTATTTTTTGCTGCTCTTCGTTGGAATGCCAGTAGCTTTCCAGTTCTTGCATAACCTTATCGGGTTCAGTAAAGAAGGTCTGAACGATCCATTTAATCTTTCCTGTTTTGGAAAGTTTGGAAAATCCTGATATGGTCTTCTTGGCAGACATTTAATCTCGGATTCTTAAAAAAGACTGGGCCATCTTGAGGCCTTCCGTCTGTAAAGTTAAAAATCGCTTTAGTTGTTCATAATCTTCAGCGTATTTAAGAAAGGCTGATGCCTGCGCATATATTGCAGGAAGCGGCGATTTTTTGATAAAATAATACCCGTCAAGGAAACTCCTTACTCCCCCGGAAAAGACCAATTTGCGGCAGTTTATATCATTTGCATGTTCTTCAAAATAATCCATAATCATCTCAAGCATATCCTGGCAATCATGCCCTATTCTAAACACATCCTTGAAGCTCTCAAATCTCACAGAATCCGAACGCAGCAATTCCAGCTTGGAAAAATTGGTTCCGCCATAGCCTGCCAGGTCAAGTGCTTCCAAAGGCAGTTTTAACAAAGCTTCTATACTGCTCCTTCCAAAACCCTGTCCCACCTCTTTGACTATAACCGGGTAAGTGGCATCTTTCAAAAATGCGCTTATTATTTCCAGTCCGCTCCGCTTCAGCCTGTCTCCTTCCGGCTGCATCCACTCCTGCAGAGGATTGACATGGATAATAAGGCCGTCTGCATCCAGCCGCTTTCTTAAGTCCTCAACGCGATCCGTTTCACCGCAATCCAGCAACTCCTCAATTTGCGCAATACCCAGGTTGATCAATAAGGGCTGATCCCCCATATGCGGCCGCACATCAAATTCGTGCATACGCCTATCTTCATACAAAAGCTGCCTGCATGACCCAAGTCCCATAGCCAATCTGAATTCGCCGACAGCACGAGCCAGGTTATGATTTATCACTTTAGCCCTTTCTGTACCACCTGTCATGCTGGATACCATAATGGGGAAATCCATAGCTTTATCGGCAAGCATCCTAGGCATTTTGCCGTGCTGATCAGCATGCGGCTCCATGACCGGTTCGTAATAGAATCGTTTGTCAGATGCAAGATCTGAAGTAGAGGATTTGAAAGCAAGATCAATGTGATCTTCCTTGCGGGTTGCGGCGGTTTTATCTTCTTCTTTCCTGATTTCCGGTCTTTTATTGTCGCTCAATGCGAAGAATTTAGAGCACTAAAATAATAAATAGCCAATTTTCATGCGTTAAAACACCATGCAGGCAGGAATGTTGCCTTCTCCATTGATCTAAAGTAAAGCGCTATTTGTTAAAAAAGATATTCCTTATTCATGAAGTATTTAAGTCTGATTTGCTTTTTATTACCTATTTGTCTGAGAGCCCAGACTCCCGAAGCGGTAAAACTATACAATGATGCCGTCGCGGCCGTCAAAGCCAAGGATCATCCTTCTGCCATAAGGCTTTATACCGAATCCTTAAGTATTGACCCCCTTTATCCGCAATCGTATTATGGGCGGGCCAATTCAAAGCTGGCTCTTAAGCACTATGAAGAAGCCATCAAAGATTTTAAAAAATGCCTCAAGCTGGATGCCACCAATGCCAAAGCATGGTATTACATGGCATATTGTAATATGAAATCCAAAGACAATGATGCTGCCTATGAGAATTTTCAGAATGCATTAAAACATGACAATTCCCTGGCCAAGGCTTACTATTACCGGGCTTTTATCCACCTGAATAAAGAGAATTTTAACCTGGCCATAAAAGACTTTACCGCGTACCTGACTTTGGAGCCGGATAATGAAAAAGCGCATTTCAATCTGGGCGTAAGTTATTATAAAGAGGGGCTCAATGCACTGGCTATACAGTCATACTCCAGAGCCCTGGACATAGACCCCAGTTACGAAGATGCCCGTTTTGAAAGGCTGAAACTCTTGTACAAGGAAGGTGATTTGGCAGCTTGCATTCAGGACTGCAGCTACTTTGTAAATAAAAGACAAAAGCTTGAATCCGTGCTTAATTACAGGGCCAATGCTTATTTAAAGGATGAGCAATTGGATCTGGCAGCTTCAGATTTTAAAAATCTGCTCAATCACAAACCAGGAGATCAATTAGCGATTCAGAATCTTGCTGCGATATCCATAAAACAAAAAGATTATTCAAAATCCATAGTGTATTACAGCCAGCTCCTTGAATTGGAGCCAGGAAAAGCAGCATACCTTAAAAATAGATCCATCGCTTATATGCAGATAGAATCCTGGAATGAAGCCCTGAAAGATCTTAATGTCCTGATTGAAAAAGCACCAAGCAATGGGGATGCTTTTTACAACAGATCCAAGGTCCACCTGCAATTAAATAATTCAGGACAAGCCTGCCAGGATATGAGGCAATCGGCCAGACTGGGATTCGAACAGGCTTTTGCTTATGTGGCAGGATTATGTGATAATTGATCAGCGGTAGCATTTAATTATTGTAGCAGGCAGAAATCACTTATTTTGTCAGGAATGAAAAAGTGGAAAAAGAATATAGGTCTGCCACCAGGGACTGTTCAGTACACAGGTCAGATGACGGAACTGGATATTAGGATAAATTATGTTGAGTTCAATGAAAGCCATTACAAGGAAGAACTGAATCAGCAGCACGATAAAGTCCGTCTCCATCCATTGGATCTGAAACTCAACCAATGGTATGACATTCGAGGTCTTCATGATGAAGAACTGATCCGCAAAATTGGGGATACTTTCTCGATGCACCCCATTGCCATTGAAGATGCTGTTGATGTGAATCAAAGACCCATGTTCAATGATTACTATTCAGGAGCATTTATTTCTTTTAAATCCATATTCTACGATGAAGAAGAACTGCACATTCACACCCAGAATGTTGCACTCTATTTCGGAAATGGATTTGTTATCAGTTTCCAGGAAAATGAAGATGACCTGTTCGAAGCTATTCGGGATAGGTTGCATAATGCCAATGCACGCATACGGCTAAAGAGAACAGATTACCTGGCCTATGCATTGGTTGACTTTATTGTAGACCGATATTTTATAGCGCTGGAGGGTATAGGTCGCAGCATTGAAGTCATGGAAGAGGAAATCAGTTACAACCCGGAGGAATTTGAGAAATCACGCATACTTTTTCTTCGCAAAGAAATTCAAAAGGCTCGAAAGAATATATCAGCGCTTCGTGAAGCCCTTCTGCAGTTCAATCGTTCAGAACTGGATTTCATAGAAGCCAAAACACTATTGTTTGTACGGGATGTTTCGGATCACGTCATACAGATCCTAGACAGCATAGACAACAAGAGGGAAATCCTGGCTGGCCTGCAGGATCTATATATCTCGGAGATAAGCCTCAAGATGAACCAGGTCATGCAGTTTTTAACCATCATCACAGCATTATTTGTACCCCTCTCTTTTCTGGCCGGCCTTTACGGGATGAACTTTAAATACATGCCTGAGCTTGGATTCAAATACGGATATTTTATTCTGCTTGGGGTCATGCTTATTATAGTTATCGCACTTATATGGAACTTCAAGCGTAAAAAATGGCTTTAATGTGAAAGTGAAAATAATCGAACAATGACCCGTGAAATGCTGACATACGGAGGTTCTGTACTCATAATAGTCATGACAATAGCCCTTGGCTATCTCTTTAATAAGATCTTCTCAAAGATTATTAACAATTCAACTTTAGAGATGCATAATGATCCAACCAATTATCGGTTCTTGAAGCATCTGATCATTGCTCTGATTTATGTCGTGGGATTTAGCCTCGCAATATACATTGTGCCTTCATTGAAAGCACTTGCCGGATCTCTGCTTGCCGGTGCTGGTATACTTGCTGTATCGGTTGGTTTTGCTTCACAGCATGCCCTTAGCAATATCATAAGTGGTGTGTTTATAGTCATCTTCAAGCCCTTTAAAATAAACGATCGACTGACTGTAAGAACTTTCAGCGGCACCGTAGAAGATATCACCCTACGCCATACCGTTATACGTGATTTCGAAAACAAGCGCGTTGTCATTCCCAATGCGGTCATTTCTGACGAAGTCATTGTAAATTCAGACTTTGCTGAAGAGAAAATCATAAAATGGATTGATATCGGCATCAGTTATGACAGCGATATCGATCTGGCTAAATCCATCATCGAACAGGAAGTGCTTAATCATCCATCACACCTGGATGCACGGACGCCCGAACAAATCGAAGCCGGAGAACCCGAAGTGCCAGTAAGAGTTCTGGCATTGGCAGACTCCGCTGTCATGATACGGGCATGGGCATGGGCTCAAGATCAATCTTCTGCATTCCGTATGGCCTGTGACCTGTACGAGAGCATCAAAAAACGCTTTGACAGGGAAGGCGTTGAAATTCCATTCCCGCACCGTACTGTGGTGATGAAAGAGAAGAAATGAATCGATGATTCAATGATACAATGATACAATAGAGGTTTACAATTACATGTTTTTGTCATTATCTATTAGTGACCACAGAAAAATCTCAATTTATCAATAAACTGAAGACTGAAACTAAAGATCTTACTCTCAGTTATATCAGAATTTGTAAACAGCTACCTAAGAGTCAGGACAACTATATAATATCAAATCAGTTGATACGCTCTGTTACTTCAGTGGCTTCAAACTACAGATCATCTTGCATGTCACGATCTGAAAAGGAGTTTTTCAGCAAACTTTCAATAGTTATAGAAGAAATCGATGAAACAGCTTTTTGGTTAGAATTACTTTTAGAATTACATAATGAAGATGTAGAGCTTGAACTTGAAAAGTATACGGATAAATCTATTGAATTAAGAATGATCTTCTCTAAAGCTAGAAGCTCCTTGTATTACAAGAGGTATCCAAAAAAATAGCCAAGCTCTACATTCAAGCATTCAAGCATTGAAACATTGAAACATTGATTCATTTACTCCTTCACAAGATTATACCTGAAGCCGATATAAGCATTCCGTCCAAATAATGGTGCCCATACAATAGAGGCATCAAAATATGGACCGAAAGCATCGTCAGATGCTATAATCGCATTTTCCTGTTTGAAGTCAAAGAGGTTTTCAACACCCAGGTAGACATCCCACTTTTTACCCCATCGCTTCATGACCTGGGCATTCATAATAAGATAATTATCTGAATAAGCTGCTCTTTTATAGGGAACGGGGTTTGTGGAAGTATCCGGTAATCTCTTCTGTCCATTCCAATTCAAGGTAGCGTCAAAATGCCAGTCTCTAGCCGTCTTATATGCCATATTAATAAAGGCCCTGTGCCTGGCAACCATCGGCCTTTCCAAAAGACCATCACGATAATCCGTTTTCACATTAAACAAACGATAGGCTGTCCGAATATTAAAATCCTCAAGAAGTTCATACTCAAACTTGATTTGAAAACTGTTGGAATAGGATACTCCTTCAAGGTTATAAAAAGAAACGCGACCTGCAGTTTCCCAATCCACGACCACCTGGTTTTCAAAATCCGTCCTGTAGAAATCAGCGCTGACCAAAAGCTCTTTGGATCCAATAGAAATACCTTGAGTCAGGTTGATTCCATAATTCCAGGAAACCTCTGCATCCAATCCATACGGATTGCCATTATCACTTGCATCAATAACAACTTCCCTGGAACTGGAAAACAAACCGATGTTTTCTGCAAAAATACTGGCTGTTTTTAGTCCACGGCCAGCAGTAAGTCTGACGATCGACTTATCAGAAAAATTATACTTGGCATGCATTCGGGGCGTCACAAACCAACCGTAATTGCTGTGGTGGTCGATACGGATACCAGGAATAACAGAAAACTTATTTGAACGCTGGTGCGTATACTCGAGAAAAGCTCCCGGAACCGATTCAGACCTGTCAAAAAAACCAGCCCTGCCTATACGTTCAGATATATCATCCATCTGGTATGAAAGCCCGGATCTGATCGTAGATCCATTATCTGAAATATACTGGTATATCAAATTGGCGTAATAGTAATTCTGATCTACATTATACAATTCATTGCCAAAGCTCGATTCCTGGTCATGTCTCACAGCACTCAGCTGCAAGCCAAGGCTTTCTTTAGGTTTGTTGGGATTTACATAACCAATTTTTGCCCAGGCCTCATAGCGATCAGTAGAATTATTCATTCGCCAATGTTCATCATGGTTGTCGCTGGCCCCACTAAAATGCTCATGGCTGCCTGCCTCATGATTCAGGGAGCTGATCTTGATGCCTACCTGACCCATAACGTTGCCTTTCTGCTTGAACTTCCACCTGTTGGCCACAACAAAATCCTCTTCCATGGGCATATCAGTGAAACCATCTCCATTATTGTCATGCGCTTCCTGGAGCCTTTTGCCATGTATCAGCAGTCCTGTAGATACAAAGGGTGAAACATCGTACCTGAGATTGCTGTTTATCTCCATACGACCGCCCTGGTTCAAATAGCCATTCAAATGAAACAGTTCTTCTTCATCGGGCTTTTTGAGTTCTACATTGATCTGGCCAATCATGGCCTCATAGCCATTTACTACAGACCCGGCCCCCTTGATTAATTGAATACTTTGTATCCATGGACCTGGAGTCATAGACAAACCATAGATGCTGGACATAGCCCTTACGTCTGGGATAAGTTCCCTGGTAATCTGGACGTAGGGACCCGCCAATCCCAGCATCTGAATTTGCTTTGTACCTGTAACAGCATCTGAAAAAGCTACATCCACGGATGGATTAGTCTCAAAACTTTCCGACAGGTTACAGCAAGCCGCCTTGCACAGTTCTTCACGGGTAACCGTCTCAACATTTAGTGGCTTTATGAAAGACACTTCAGTCGTTCTCTTCTTATAACTGATTTCTACGACATCCAACTGCTCGCCTTGCCTGAGAATAATTTCTACAATACCATCTTCTGAAAGCTCAATGCGTTTATCTCCAAAACCCACATAACTGACATCAA